>Ga0256796_1000241_pt1 | contig 25888 bp, 25 predicted proteins | sample MC6MC0947MT_FD_190209 | JGI IMG/M metagenome (GOLD analysis project Ga0256796, IMG submission 190209) | Metatranscriptome of enriched soil aggregate microbial communities from Iowa State University, Ames, United States - MC6-MC0947-MT... | ecosystem: Environmental > Terrestrial > Soil >...
CGAGAACCCGCCATCACGCAGCCGTCGCGTCTCCGAGACGATCGCGTCGTCGCCTGCGCCGGACGCGCGCACGATCTCGACGCGCTCGTCAACGGCATCCGCGATCTCCCGCGCCGCGCCCTCCACGACCATCGACACCGGCGGATACCAGAGATCCGCCCCCACGCCGAGACCGGGCGCGGTGACGCCACCACCGGTCCACGACGACAGCCGCTCACGCAGCCGCTCCGCCGCACCGGCGCGATCCTTCCACCAGCCGTCGGGCACCGAACCCACGACGTTTGCCGCATCGACGACGACCGCAGGTCGCGCAGACAGCAGGGCGCGCAGGGCGGGCCACGCCGCGCCGAACCCCGGATGCAGCGGGCGCTGGTCCACCTCGTCCACCGGGACCCACTCGAGCGCGAGGCTCTCGGGGTCGCTGATCACCGGCTCGAACGACGACACCACGTCGGCGACCACGGTCGTGTACGACCAGATCCGCAGATCCAGCACACTCGCGAACCGCGCTCGCAGGGCGCCGTCGGGGATCCCGGCCTCCTCCTGGGCCTCGCGCAGCGCGCCGTCACGCGCGGACTCGCCCTCATGCAGCGCACCCCCGGGAATGCCCCAGGTGCCGCCGAAGTGGCTCCAGCCCACCCGATGCTGCAGCAGCACGCCGCGCTCGGGGTCGAACGCGAGCACGCCGGCGGCGCCGAATCGACCCCAGTACCGCTCACCCGACTCCGCGACGACCCACGCATCCCCCGGGTCCCGCGGTCCGTCCGGACGGCGCGGCTCACCGGGTTGCACAGGAATGATCGTCACCCGTTCAGCCTTTCACAGCTGCGCAGCGCAGCGGCCACGAAGACGAAGTGAGTCAGCCCAAGGCATCCGGGGCGTACCGCAGCACGTTCGTGTCGCGGCGGACGAACCCGACCGACTCGTACAGCCGCAGCGCCGCCTCGCGCGAGGGGCGTGAGGTCAGATCCAGCGTCCTCAGCCCGCGTTCGCGCGCGAGAAGGGTCGCCCGCTCCAGCAGCAGACGGGCGATCCCCTTCCCGCGCATCGACTCGTGGACGGCGACGTCTTCGACGATTCCGCGGACGCCCGTCGGAAGCGGGAACGTGACGACCGTCGTCATGCCGACGATCCGGCCCTGATCGCGGACGACCAGCAGCTCCGTCGCGTCGTGGGTGATCATCGACTCGATGCGAGCCCGATCGAACACGGCGCTCGTCGACAACAGCCCGAGCAGATGCCGCAGGTCGGCGGCGTCCTCATCACTGACCGAGGTGAGAACCTCCACCTGGTGCTGCGTGCCATCGCACATCGCTGCCCTCTCGTCCGTCGGTTCTCGCGTTACCGCACGGCCACAGCGGCACCGGCACGCAGCCGCGATGCGGCGAGCTCCTCGGCCGCCTGCAGCGGCGTGACGCCCCGCTCCTCGGCGTCGTCCAGGATGGCGCGCACGGTGTCGCCGATCGCGGCGACGCGGGCCATGATCTCGTCGCTCGTGCCGAGCTGCTTGGCCTCCAGGTCGAGGTAGATCACGCCGCCCGCGTTGACGACGAAGTCGGGCGCGTACAGGATGCCTCGCCCGGCGAGGCGATCCGCTCCGGAGCGGTCGGCCAGCGGGTTGTTCGCGGGGCCGCACACGGCCTTCACGTCCAGGGCGTCGATGATCTCGTCGGTCAGCACGCCGCCGATGCCGGCGGGAACGAACACGTCACCGGGAACCAGGTGCTCGGTGCCCGGCTCGACCCAGATCGCACCGATCTCCTCGGCGAACGAGCGCCGTGCGGGGTTGATGTCGGTCACGGTCAGCTGTGCGCCCTGCTCCGCCAGGCGCGCGGCGAGTCGTCCGCCGACCTGCCCGAGGCCCGAGATCGTCACCCGGCGCCCGTCGGCGGAAGCCGATCCGGTGATGCGCTCCAGGACCGCCTGCAGCGAGGCGTACACCCCCAGGCTGGTGGGACCCGCCGGTTCCCCGGAACCGCCGACGGTCGACGGCAGGCCCACCACATGCTGCGTGCGCTCGCTCACCGTGAGCATGTCCTCGGTCGTGGAGCCCACATCCTCCGCCGTGCGATAGCGACTGTCGAGAAGCTCCACGGCATCCCCGAGATCGAGGAACGCGGCGCGACGCTGATCAGCATCCAGGGTCTGCCCCGGCTCCAGACGGATGACGGACTTGCCGCCACCCGCATCCAGACCGGCCGCCGCGTTCTTCAGTGTCATCGCGGCGGAAAGGCGCAGGGCGTCGCCGAGGGCGTCGCTCCAGTGCGGGTAGGTCCACAGCCGCGCCCCGCCCAGGGCGGAGCCGAGCACCGAGGAGTGCAGCGCGACGGCGATGAAGAGGCCGCTGCGCCGTCCCGTCGTCACCTCCACGCGCTCGTGGGCGAAGTCGGGCAGGGGCAGGGTGTGCGTCATCGCAGTCTCCTTCGGCAGGCCTCGTGGGCCAGGCGGGAACGGATGCCGGGATCATGGCATCCGCTCCCCATTATCCCTTCGATGGGCTCAGGGACCCAGCCGGGAGACTCGGCGGCAACTAGCGCTGGCGCCGCTCTCGCACGCGCATGTTGATCACGATCGGCGTGCCCTCGAACGAGTACAGCTCGCGCAGGCGGCGCTGCACGAACCGGCGGTAGCCCGGGTCGAGGAAGCCCGTCGTGAACAGCACGAATGTCGGCGGACGGGTCGACGCCTGGGTGCCGAACAGGATGCGCGGCTGCTTGCCACCGCGCAGCGGATGCGGATGCGCGGCTACGAGCTCGGTGATGAACGCGTTGAACTTGCCGGTCGGGATACGACGGTCCCAGTTCTCCAGCGCGCGCTCCAGTGCGGGCACGAGCTTGTCGAAGTGCCATCCGGTCTTCGCCGAGATGTTCACGCGCGGAGCCCATGCGACGTGCGCCAGGTCCTGCTCGATCTCGCGCTCCAGGTAGCGGCGGCGGTCGGAGTTCTCCATGTCGTCGTCCGACAGGCGATCCCACTTGTTGAACGCGAGCACCAGTGCACGGCCCGACTCCAGCACCATGTCGATGATGTTGAGGTCCTGAACGCTGATGGGCTGGCTCACGTCGAGGACGACGATCGCGACCTCGGCCTTCTCCAGCGCGGCGGAGGTGCGCAGCGAGGCGTAGAAGTCGGCGCCCTGCTGCAGGTGCACACGGCGGCGGATGCCGGCGGTGTCGACCAGCCGCCACATCTTGCCGCCCAGCTCGACGATCTCGTCCACCGGGTCGCGTGTGGTGCCGGCGAGGTCGTTGACGACCACGCGCTCCTCCTTGGCCGCCTTGTTCAGCAGCGAGGACTTGCCCACGTTCGGCCGGCCCAGGATCGCCACGCGGCGCGGGCCGCCGATCTCGGCCTTGGCCACGGCCGAGACCTCCGGCAGCTTCTCGACGATCATGTCCAGCAGGTCGGCGACGCCACGTCCGTGGATGGCGGAGACGGGGTACGGCTCCCCCAGACCCAGGTTCCACAGCGCAGCGGCTTCGGGCTCCTGACGGGCATCGTCGATCTTGTTCGCGATGAGGAACACCGGCTTGCCGCTCTTGCGCAGCAGCTTGACGACGTGCTCGTCCGTGGAGGTGGCGCCGACCTTCGCGTCGACGACGAACAGCACCATGTCGGCCAGGTCGATCGCGACCTCGGCCTGCGCCGCCACGGAGCGGTCGATGCCCTTGGCATCGGGCTCCCACCCGCCGGTGTCCACGAGCGAGAAGCGCCGCTCCATCCACTCGGCCTTGTAGGTGACGCGGTCGCGCGTGACCCCGGGGGTGTCCTCCACGACGGCCTCGCGGCGGCCCAGGATGCGGTTCACCAGCGCCGACTTGCCCACGTTCGGGCGGCCCACGATCGCCACGACCGGCAGCGCCGGCATGACCGTGATGCCGTCCTCGCCGAGGGTCACGCCCTCGAGCAGGTGCGCGTCCTCCTCGTCCAGGTCGTAGTCGGCGAGGGTCGCGCGCATGAGGTCGGCGCGCTGGTCGGCCAGTTGCTCGTCGAGCTCGGCCATCTTCTCGGCGAGGTGGTCGGGGCCGCCCTCGTACTCTTCATCAGCCATGGTGGGGCTCCTTCTCGGCATCGAAGGCGCGCTCGATCACAGCGAGCACGGCATCGATGGTCTGTGTGAAATCCAGGTGCGTGGAGTCGACCACCGTCACGCCGGGTGCGGCGTTGAGGAAGTCGACGACGCTGCTGTCGGAGGCGTCGCGCTTGCGCATGGCCTCGCCGACGGCGGCCGCGTCCGAGCCGGCGAGCTCGCCCGCACGGCGGGCGGCGCGCACCTCGGGTGCGGCGGTCAACAGGATGCGCACCGGCGCATCCGGGGCGACGACGGTCGTGATGTCACGGCCCTCGACGACCACGGCGGGATAGGCGGACTCCGCCACCATCCGCCGGAAGATCTCATTCACCTGCACGCGCACCTCGGGCACGCGCGCCACCCCGCTCACCGCGGCCGACACCCGGGGGTCGCGGATCGCGTCGGTCACGTCGACGCCGCCGACCAGCACGCGGCGGTCGTCGGGGTCGAGCTGCTGCGACAGGGGGAAGTCGGATGCTGCAGAGCGAACGGCCTCGGCATCCGCGGTGTCCGCGCCGCCCTCCAGCACGTGCCAGGCGAGCGCACGGTAGGCCGCACCCGTGTCGAGGTAACCGTAGTCGAGCCGGCGTGCGACGGCCTTGGAGACGCTGGACTTGCCGGACCCGGCGGGCCCGTCGATCGCGATGAACTTGTGCGCGTCAGTCATTGGTGTTCCCTGCAATCCGCCAGCCGCGTGCTTCCAGGCCCTCGATGGCGCCGCGCAGTGCGGCCGGCGCCACGCTGATGTCGGCCAGGCCGAACTGCGCCCCGGGCGAGTGCTCCAGGCGCAGATCCTCCACGTTCACACCCAGCTCCCCCAGCTCGCCGAACAGGCGGCCCAGCTGGCCGGGGGTGTCGTCGACCATGACGATGAGCTGCTCGAAGCGGCGGTTCTGGCCGTGCTTGCCCGGAAGCCGCTCCACGCCCTCGTTGCCCTGCCGGATGGCATCCGCCACGGCGCGGCGCGCGCCCGGCGCGTCCGGCTCGCGCAGCGCGTCGGAGACGGCACGCAGGTCGGATGCGAGGGCATCGAGCACCTCGACGACGGGCTCGGCGTTCGCGCTCAGGATCTGCACCCACAGCTCGGGCGCGGATGCCGCGATGCGAGTCGTGTCGCGCACGCCCTGCCCCGCCAGCTGCAGCGCGTCTGCATCGGCATCCGCCAGGCGGGCGGCCAGCAGGCTCGCCACCACCTGGGGCACGTGCGAGGTCAGCGCGACCGAGCGATCGTGCTCCTCCGGCGTCATCTCCAGCGGCGTGGCGCCGAGGTCCAGGGCGAGCGCCTCGACCAGTGCGAGGTCCGCGGCGCGGGTCTCCTCGTCGCGGCACACCACCCACGGACGGCCGATGAACAGGTCGGCGCGCGCCGAGATCGCACCGCCACGCTCACGTCCCGCGAGCGGGTGCGAGCCGATGTAACGGGTGAGGTCCACGCCCCGACGGCGCAGCTCCTGGTACGGCTCCAGCTTCACGCTGGCGACGTCGGTCACCACGGCATCCGGGTGCGCCTCGAGCTCTGCCTGGATGACGTCGGCGGTCACGTCCGGCGGCACGGCAACCACGATCAGGTTCGGAGCGTCGTCATCGCGCGCCGCGCGCCCTGCCCCGTAGTCGATCGCGAGCCGCAGCTGCGAGGGCGAAGCGTCGGAGAGCACCACGTCCACGTCGTGCGAGCGCAGCGCGTGTCCGATGCTCGCGCCGAGCAGGCCCGCGCCGACGATGCGCACGGTGCCCGACACGCGCGATGCGCGGGCGTTCGTGGTGTCGCTCACTCGGTCTCCTGCTTGTCGTCATCTCCCGCGGCCGCAGGTGTGTCCTGGCGCGACAGAGTCAGCAATGCGCCTCGTTCGATTTTAGTCAGCTCCCTGGCCTTCCCGACCGGGAGAGTTCCCAGGTGGAGCGGACCGAACTGGCGACGCACGAGCTCCTCGACCGGATGACCGACGGCGGCCATCATGCGCCGCACGATCCGGTTCCGCCCGGAGTGCAGGGTCAGCTCGACCAGGCTGCTCCCCCGCGACGCGTCCAGCAGCCGCGCCTTGTCGGCCTTGATGGGGCCGTCCTCCAGGTCGAAGCCGCGCGTCAGCTTGGCGATGGTCTGCGCGGTCACCGTGCCGGCGACCTTCGCGATATACACCTTCGTCACCCCGAATGAGGGGTGCGCGAGCACGTGCGCGAGTTCGCCGTCGTTGGTGAGGATCAGCAGCCCGCTGGTCTCGGCATCCAGCCGGCCGACGTTGTAGAGGCGCTCCTCCCACTCCTTCGTGAAGCGGCGCAGGTCGGGGCGGCCGTTCTCGTCGCGCATGGTGCTGTAGATGCCGGTGGGCTTGTTGAGCATGACGTACCGCTTGGACACGTCCAGCTGCACGGCCGTGCCGTCCACGTCGATCAGATCGTTCTCCGGGTCGATGCGCGTGCCGAGCTCGCTGACCGTGCGGCCGTTGACTCGAATGCGCCCCTCGACGATGTACTGCTCGATCACGCGTCGCGATGCGACACCCGCGTTCGCCAGCGCCTTCTGCAGCCGCACGCCCTCGGCGTCCTGGTTTCCTGCGGTGGTCATCGGGTCACTCCCTCGTCGAAGCCGTCTGCCCGGAATTCAGCCCCGGCACCCTCTCGCAGCGGAATACTCATCGGGTCACTCCCTCGTCGAAGCCGTCTGCACCGTCATCGAGCAGCGGCGAGATCGGGGGCAGCTCGTCGATCGAGTTGATCCCCAGATGCTGCAGCAGCTGGTCGGTGGTGCCGTAGTTGATCGCGCCGGTCTCGGAGTCGGCGAACAGCTCGGTGATCAGTCCGCGCGCCAGCAGCGTGCGCACGACCGAGTCCACGTTCACGGCGCGGATGGATGCCACCTGCCCTCGCGTGACCGGCTGCTTGTACGCGATGACCGCGAGGGTCTCCAGTGCGGCCTGCGACAGGCGTGCGGGCGCCTGTCCGCCGATGAAGTCCGCGACCAGGTCATCATGGTCCTCGCGGACGTAGAGCCGCCAGCCGCCGCCCACCTCGCGCAGCTCGAATCCGCGCCGCGGTCCGGTGCCGCGCCCGTCGTAGTCGTCGACCAGCGTCTCGAGCGTCTGCCGCACGGCGGGGACGGGCGCGTGCACGGCCGCCGCGAGGGCGACCAGCGCGATCGGCTCGTCGACGACCAGCAGGATCGCCTCGACGCGCTCGCTCAACGGGGTCTCGAGGGTCGTCTCGAGCACCGCATCCTCACTCATCCGGAATTCCTCATCTGTCATGATCCGCTCACCTGTCGTAGTCCGCGCCGAGCGTCGCCAGCTGCTCATCCGACCAGTTCTCCGCCGACCAGCGCAGGGTCAGCTCGCCCAGAGGCTCCAGCTGCTCGAACGAGAGCGCGGCGTGCCGGTACAGTTCGAGCACCGAGATGAAGCGCGCCACGACGATACCGGGCTCGCTCACCCCGCTCACCAGTTCACGGAACGTCAGCGAGTCGGTGCTGCGCAGCAGCGTGACGACGACCGCGGCCTGTTCCCGGATGCTGACCAGCGGCGCGTGCAGGTGATCGAGGCCGACCGAAGGGATCTCCTTCGGCGCGAACGCCAGCAGGGCGAGCGCCGCGAAGTCGTCGACGCTCAGCGACCACACCAGCTCCGGAGTCTTCTTCCGATGCTTCTCGTCGAGCGGAGCCGCCCGCACGTGCCGGCGGTCCTCCCGCTGCAGGCAGCGCGCGAACCAGGCGGAGACCTCTTTGAAGGCGCGGTACTGCAGGAGCCGGGCGAACAGCAGGTCCCGGGCCTCGAGCAGCGCGACGGACTCGGCATCCACCAGCTCGCCCTGCGGCAGCAGTCCCGCGACCTTCATGTCCAGCAGCGTCGCGGCGACGACGAGGAACTCGGATGCCTGATCCAGTTCGTCGGGCCCGTCGAGTTCGCGCAGATACGAGATGAACTCGTTGGTCACCTTGCTCAACGACACCTCGGTGATGTCCAGCTCGTGCTTGGAGATCAGGTTCAGCAGCAGGTCGAACGGGCCGTCGAAGTTCGACAGCGAGACCCGAAACCCGGGCGCGTCCGCATCCTGGGCCGCCGAGCCCGTCGAAGTGTCCTCAGGCGACGGCGCCACGGGCGACCAGCTCCCGCGCCAGTCGCAGGTAGGCCTGGGCGGCTGCGTGCTCCGGCGCGAACTCGGTGATGGGCACGCCCGACACCGAGGCGTCGGGGAACTTCACGGTGCGGCCGATCACGGTCTCCAGCACGTCATCGCCGAAGGCCTCGACGACGCGCTCCAGCACCTCGCGGGAGTGCAGCGTGCGCGGGTCGTACATGGTGGCGAGCAGTCCGTCCAGCTTGATCGACGGGTTCAGCCGGTCGCGCACCTTGTCGATGGTCTCGATCAGCAGGGCCACACCGCGCAGTGCGAAGAACTCGCACTCCAGAGGGATGAGCACGCCGTGCGCGGCGGTCAAGGCGTTGACGGTGAGCAGTCCGAGCGAGGGCTGGCAGTCGATCAGGATGACGTCGTACTCCCCCGCGACGTGCCGCAGCACGCGGGCGAGGATCGTCTCTCGGGCGACCTCGTTGACCAGGTGCACCTCGGCGGCGGACAGGTCGATGTTCGCCGGCAGCACGTCGAGGTTCGGGGTCGAGGACTGCACGATCGCCTCGCGCGGGTCGCGCTTCGTGTCCAGCAGCAGGTCATAGACGGTCGGCACATCGTGCACGGTGATGCCGAGGCCTGCCGAGAGCGCGCCCTGGGGGTCGAAGTCGACGGCCAGCACCCGGCGACCGTATTCCGCGAGTGAAGCGGCCAGGTTGATCGACGTGGTCGTCTTGCCGACGCCGCCCTTCTGGTTGCACAGGGCGATGATGCGCGCGGGGCCGTGCGAGTCCAGCGGCGCAGGGACGTCGAAGCCGTGGTACGGGCGACCCGTCGGGCCGATCGGGAGGTCGCCCTCCTTCGTCGCCTTCGACTTGGTCTTCGTCACCTTGTCCGCCACCGGTTCTCCTGCTCGTCGTGCTTGCTCGAGTCTAGCGGCAGGGCCCTCCGGCTCAGCCTCGGCGCGCGGCGCGCTCCCTGGCCGCCGCCACGAGCCCGTCGAACACGCCCGAATCGTCGGCGGTCTCCGGATGCCACTGCACCCCCACCGCGAAGCGGTCGCCGTCGGCTTCCATGGCCTGCACGACCCCGTCGCCGTCGCGGGCGACCACACGGAATCCGGGGTGCGCGTCGACCGCCTGATGATGATGGCTCGGCACCGTCAGACGATCGGCGATCAGCTCGGCGATGCGCCCTTCGCCGTCGACCGTGACGTCGGTCGAGCTGTATCCGGCGGGGGTGCCCCCGTGATCGCCGTGCCCGACGACATCCGGCAGGTGCTGCACCAGCGACCCGCCGGCGGCCACAGCCATCATCTGCATCCCGCGGCAGATGCCCAGCGTCGGCAGCCGCTCCCGGTCCGCCTCGGCGAGCAGCCACAGCTCCCAGGCATCCCGGTCGTCGTACCAGGTGGTGACGTGCTCGTGGGGCTCCTGTCCGTAGCGGGCGGGGTTGATGTCCGCCCCGCCCGCGATCAGCAGACCGTCGATCCGGCTCAGCGCGATCCGCGCGGACTCGGGCGAGCCGAGCGGCGGGAGCAGCACCGGCACGCCACCTGCGCGCTCGACCGAGAGCGCATAGTCGGCGGGCAGCAGGTCAGCCGGGATGTGGCGCCAGTCGCCCCAGTTGGCCAGCTGCCGATAGGTGCTGATGCCGATGACGGGCCGCACGGCCGCCTGCTCCGGCGAAGGATCACTCAAAGTCGCTCTCCAGGGGGGTGACGTAGGCGTTGGACAGACCTCCGTCCACAAGGAAGTCCATCGCGGTGATGAAGCTGGATTCGTCGCTGCCCAGGAAGGCTACCGCGTTCGCGATCTCCTCCGGCTCGGCGAAGCGTCCCATGGGCACGTGGATCAGTCGGCGCGCGGCCCGCTCGGGGTCCTTCGCGAACAGCTCCTGCAGCAGCGGCGTGTTCACCGGGCCGGGGCAGAGCGCGTTCACGCGGATGCCCTTGCGCGCGAACTGCACGCCCAGCTCACGGGTCATCGCCAGCACGCCGCCCTTGGACGCCGTGTACGAGATCTGCGAGGTGGCGGCTCCCATGATCGCGACGAACGAGGCGGTGTTGATGATGGATCCCTTGCCCTGCGCGAGCATGTACGGGAGCACGGCCTTGCAGCAGTAGTAGACGCTCGTGAGATTGACGTCCTGCACCAGGTTCCAGGCATCGATACCGGTCTTCAGGATCGAGTCGTCGGATGCCGGGGAGATGCCGGCGTTGTTGAAGGCGATGTCGATGTGACCGTAGGTGTCGTTCGCGACCTTGAACAGATTCTCGACCTGCTCCTGGTCCGTGACGTTCACCTTCACGAACACGCCGCCGAGCTCCTCGGCGATGCGCGGACCGTTCACCTCATCGAGGTCGCCGATCACAACCTTGGCGCCCTCCGCGACGAACTTCCTCGCCGTCGCGAGGCCGATCCCGCTGCATCCGCCGGTGATGACGCCGACCTTGCCGTCCAGCTTTCCCATCTGTTCTCCCTGTTGCCTTTCCTGAGATCTGATCAATTGTCGGTCGAGATGAAGACGTTCTTCACCTCGGAGAAGGAGTCCGGTGCGTCCGGCCCGAGTTCGCGCCCCAGACCCGACTGCTTGAACCCGCCGAACGGGGTCCAGTACCGCACCGAGGAGTGCGAGTTCACCGACAGGTTGCCGCTCTCCACGCCGCGCGCGACGCGCAGCGCACGGCCGACGTCGCGGGTGAAGATCGAGCCGGACAGGCCGTACTCAGTGTCATTGGCCTTGGCGATGGCATCCGCTTCGTCGGTGAACGGCATGACGGCCAGCACCGGCCCGAACAGCTCCTGCGACCAGACCGGATCGGACGCTCCCCGCGGCAGGACCACGGTCGGGGCGAGCCAGTACCCGCTGGTGGCGTCCGGGGCCTGACCGCGGAACGCCACGTCGGCGCCCGTCAGAGCGGATGCCACCGAATCGCGCTGCTTCGCCGAGATGAGCGGCCCCATCTCCGCGTCCTCGGCAGCGGGGTCCTTCACGCGGAACGACTCCACGGCGGGCTGCAGCAGCTCCAGGAACCGGTCGTACACGCTCTGCTGCACGAGGATGCGCGAGCGGGCGCAGCAGTCCTGCCCCGCGTTGTCGAGGCCTGCTCCGGGCGCGGATGCCGCGGCCCGTTCGAGGTCGGCGTCCTCGAAGACGATGTTCGCGTTCTTGCCGCCGAGCTCCAGCGTCAGGCGCTTGACCTGGTCGGCGCAGCCGCGCATGATGCCCTTGCCGACGTCGGTGGACCCGGTGAAGCACACCTTGCGCACCAGCGGATGCGTCACGAAACGGTCGCCGACGATCCGCCCCTTGCCCGGGATGACGGTGAACACGCCCTCCGGGATGCCTGCTTCGAGTGCCAGCTCGCCGAGCCGCATGGCGGTGAGCGGGGTGAGCTCGGCGGGCTTGAGCACGACGGTGTTGCCCGCCGCGAGAGCCGGGCCGAAGCCCCAGCCGGCGATCGGCATGGGGAAGTTCCACGGCACGATGATGCCGACCACGCCGAGCGGTTCGTGGAACGTGATGTCGACACCGCCCGGTACCGGGATCTGCCTGCCGAAGTGACGCTCGGGCGCAGCGCTGTAGTAGTTCAGCACGTCGCGGACGTTGCCGGCCTCCCAGCGGGCGTTGCCGATGGTGTGCCCCGCTCCCGCGACCTCGAGGTCGGCGAGCTCGTCGATGTGCGCGTCGACGACCGAGGCGAACGAGCGCAGCAGCCGGGCCCGCTCCGCCGGCGCGATGGCGCGCCAGGCGGGGTAGGCGCGGTGCGCGCGCTCGATCGCCGCATCCGTCTCGGCGAGATCGGCCTGCGGGACGGTGGCGACGGCAGCGCCGGTCGCGGGGTTCAGCACCGTGAAGGCGCCGCCGGCGCCGAACGGGGTGGTGGGGATCCTCATGCTCACAGCCTCTCGAATCCGCGGGTCAGCTCCCAATCGGTGACGGCGGCGTCGAACGCCTCGATCTCGACGTCCGCGTAGTGCACGTAGTGCCGGACGACGTCCTCGCCGAACACCCGCGCGGCGATCTCGGAGTTGGCCAGTGCGACACGGGCCGCGTGCATGGTGGTCGGCACGACCGGCGCACCGGACTCGTAGGCGTTGCCGCGGGTCTCCTCCTCGAGCGAGAGCTCGTTCTCGATGCCGTACAGGCCGCCGGCGAGCATCGCGGCCAGGCCCAGGTACGGGTTCATGTCGCCGCCGGGGAGGCGGTTCTCCATCCGCGCGCTCTTCCCGCTGCCGACCAGCCGTACCGCAGTGGTGCGGTTGTCGATGCCCCATGCGACGGAGGTGGGCGCGAACGAGCCCTTCACGAAGCGCTTGTAGGAGTTGATGTTCGGCGCGTAGAACAGCGTGAACTCGCGCATGGTCGCCAGGACGCCCGCGATGAAGTGGTCGTACACCGCGGAGCGACGGCCGTTCTGCTCGTCCCAGAAGACCAGGCCGTCGTCGTCCTTGCCGCGCAACGACATGTGCACGTGGCAGGAGTTGCCCTCGCGCTGGTTCGGCTTGGCCATGAACGTGATCGACTGGCCGTGCTGACGGGCGATGTCCTTCGCCGCGGTCTTGTAGTAGGAGTGGTTGTCGGCGGTCGCGATCACCTCGTCGAACAGGAACGCGATCTCGTGCTGGCCGAAGTTGCACTCCCCCTTGGCCGACTCGACGGTCAGTCCCGAGGAGTACATGGTGTTGCGGATGTCGCGCAGCAGCGGCTCGACGATCGAGGAGCCCAGGATGGAGTAGTCGATGTTGTACCGGTTGGCCGGGATCAGGTTGCGGTAGCCGTCGTCCCACGCCTTCTCGTAGGGCGTGTTGTAGATCACGAACTCCAGCTCGGTGCCGGCGACGGCCTTCCAGCCGTGCCCGGCCGCGCGATCGACCTGCGCGCGCAGCATGCTGCGCGGCGACACCCGCACCGCCTCGCCGGTCGTGCTGGTCAGGTCGCACTGGATCAGCACGCTGCCCGGGCGGTGCGGCATCAGCCGGATCGTCGACAGGTCGGGGATGAACTCCATGTCGCCGTAACCGCTCGCCCAGGACGCGTGGTCGTAGCCGTCGACCGTGTTCATGTCGACGTCGACGGCGAGCAGGTAGTTGCAGCCCTCCGTTCCGTGGCCCAGCACGGAGTCGAGGAAGAAACGGGCGTGCAGCAGCTTGCCCTGCAGGCGGCCCTGCATGTCGGTGAAGGCGAGGACGACCGTGTCGATCTCCCCCTCCAGGATCATTCCGCGCAGGCGGTCCACGCTCAGCATCCGATCGTTGCGCGGAGGTGTGGGAGTGATGTTCATCGTGCTCATTTCAGAAGGCCCTTCAGGAGTGCGGCCGTGGCGTCGCAGTGCGCTGCCATGACACGGCGCGCGCGCTCGGCGTCGCCGTCGAGGATCGCCGCGACGATCTCCCGGTGCTCGGCGTCGGCGTGTTCGATGTTCTTCTTGAGGAATGGGATCTCGGCGAGCAGCTGGTGGATCTTCGCCTGCACGCCGCTGCACGCGTGCGCGAGCTCGTCCGAGCCGCAGACCGTGCTGATGGCGAGGTGAAGCCTGGCATCCGCCTGCCGGTAGTCGGCGGGCGTCTCGGCGGCGTCGACCTCGGCGAGGCCGGTCTCCAGCAGCTGCCGCTGCTCGTCGGTGAGGTCGGTGAGGGCGGCGCGGTGCGCCGCTCCCGGTTCGATCACCGAGCGGAAGATGATCAGGTCGTCGATCTCGGCTCGGCGGGGCGGATGCTGGCCGGCGGGCCACGCCTGCTTCGGCGGCTCGACGACGGTGCCCCCTCCGCGCCCCCGGGTCGTCGATACGAGCCCGGCGGCACGGAGGGCGCTGATGGCCTCCCGGAGGGTGGCGCGCGAGACGTTCAGCCGCTCGGCGAGCTCGCGCTCGCCGGGCAGCTTCTCGCCCACCCGGAAGATGCCGAGCTGGATGGCCGATCCGAGCTGCTCCACGCAGGATTCGAAGGCCATCTGCCCGCGCACCGGGTGCAGCGCGGCGTCAACCAGGAGGGAGTCCATCATCGTCGTCCGATCGCGCTCACTCGTCGAGCAGCGTGTCTGCGGACTTGGTCAGGTGCTCGGCCTCTGCGCTGCTGTTCATGAAGTCGCGCTTGCCGTAGGCGTACCACAGAACGATCGACAGGATGGCGACGACCGCGACGGCGATCGGCGCGTAGTTGAACGTGTCGACCGTGATCGGGGTGACCGGCGGCAGCACGAACAGGATGACGATGAACACCACCCAGACCACCGCGACCCAGCCGATCAGACCGCTCCAGCGGCCGAGGTTCCACGGGCCGGGCTGGAACGCGGAGTTCAGCCGGCGCAGGAACACCGGGGTCACGTAGGCGATGTACAGGCCGATCACCGCGATGGAGGTGACGGCCGCATACGCGGTCGTGTTGAACAGGGCGGGGACAGTGACCACGATCGACAGCACCACGCACAGCCAGATCGAGTTGGTCGGGGTGCCGATGCGCTTGTTCACCTGTGCCCACAGCCTCGATCCGGGGATGGCGTTGTCGCGCGAGAACGCGTAGCTCATCCGCGAGTTGGCGGTGACCGATGCCATGCCGCAGAAGAACTGGGCGCCGCACACGATGAACAGCAGGAACTTCGCGACGTCGGGGTTGTTCAGTGCGTCCATGAAGATCTGCGCCGGGCCCGAGCCGAGATCGGTGCCGACGATCTTCGACAGTCCCGCCTCGCTGCCGTCCTGGATCGCCGCGACGATCGTGTACAGCAGGATCCAGCCGCCGATGATCGAGATCAGCACGCTCATCACGATGCCCTTCGGCGCCGCGACCGAGGCGTTCTTCGTCTCCTCCGCGACGTGCGCCGAGGCGTCGTAGCCGGTGTAGGTGTACTGGGCCATCAGCAGGCCCATCAGGAACACGTAGGGACCGAAGCCCCAGCCGGTCTCGTTGTGCCAGGTGGTGAAGGTCCAGGCGACGTCCTGGTGCTGCGAGGGCATGATCCACAGCACGGCGACGATGATCACGACGCCGACGATGTGCCACCACGCCGACACCGAGGAGAGCAGGCTCACCAGGTTCACGCCGAAGGTGTTCAGCAGTCCGTGGACGACGATCAGCGCTACGAACAGCAGGAAAGTGTTCAGCGCGGTGACCTCGGTCCCCCACATCAGGTTGGCGAAGGCCATCATGGTGGCGGCCGCGCCGTAGTCGATGGCGGCGGTCACCGCAACCTCGCCGAGGAAGTTGTACCACCCGACGAACCACGCCCACTGGCGCTTGCTCCTCTTGGCCAGGCGTCCGGCCCAGAAGTACAGGCCGCCGGCGGTGGGATAGCGGGAGCAGACCTCCGCCATGGCCAGCGCGACGCACAGCACGAAGACGCCGACCAGAGGCCATCCGATGGTGATCGCGCTCGGTCCCCCCGACTTCAGCGCGATGTTGAAGGACGTGATGCAGCCGGCCAGGATCGAGATGATCGAGAAGGACACCGCGAAGTTCGAGAAGCCCGACATCCCGCGATGGAGTTCCTGCTTGTAGCCGAGTTCGGCGAGGGCGGCGGCGTCATCATCGACGGGGCCGGACCCCACTGCCTTTGTGGATTCGCTCATGGACGTGCTACCTGCTTTCAGTGGAGGGAGCGTTTGGAGCGATTCTGGCCTCATCCACCGAAAGCTGTCAATGGTCTGACTTCAATCCATTTACGGTCTTCTAAGTCGCGCGCGGATGCGAGGTGGCGTAGACGTCGCGCAGGGTGTCGACCGAGACGTGCGTGTAGATCTGCGTCGTGGCGACGGATGCATGCCCCAGCAGCTCCTGCACGACGCGCACGTCGGCGCCGCCCTGCAGCAGGTGCGTGGCGAAGGAGTGCCGCAGGGTGTGCGGCGAGACCTCCGCGGAGATCTGCGCCTTCTCGGCCGCGGCGCGGATGATCAGCCAGGCACTCTGCCGCGACAGCGGAGCGCCGCGCGCGCCCAGGAACAGCCGGGCGCTCGCCCGCCCTTTGGCCGCCAGTCCTGGGCGCACCCTGGTCAGGTACGCGTCGACGGCGACACGGGCGTAGGAGCCCACCGGCACGATGCGCTCCTTGTCGCCCTTGCCGCGCAGGCGCAGCACATCCCCGTAGGAGAGGTCGTCCACGTCCAGCGACACGGCTTCCGACACGCGCGCGCCGGTCGCGTAGAGCAGCTCGAGCAGAGCGCGATCGCGGATGCCGATCGGATCCTCCGGCGAGGGCGCTGCCAGCAGCCGTTCGACCTGATCGATCGTCAGCGCCTTCGGCAGCCTCTGCGGGGTCTTCGGGGGACGCATCCGGCCGGTGGGGTCGTCCTCCTCGATGCCCTCCCTGGCGAGGAAGCGGTGCCAGCCCCGCACGGAGGACTGCAGCCGGGCGAGACTGGTCGCCGCCGGCGGCGGATCGGCCGCCGAGCGCTCGCCGATGAACTCCGCCACCACGGCCTGAGTGATGCCCTCGGTCGCGTCGATCCCGCGCTCATGGAGCCAGTCGACGTAGGCGCTCAGGTCGCGGCGGTAGGCGGCGATCGAGTGCTCGGAGAGGCCGCGCTCGATCGTGATGTGTCGCAGGTAGGCGTTCAGCGCACGGTCGAGCTGCATGTCGTCAGCGGCGGTCGCGCTTCGTCGCGGCCGCGAGCACGCCGATGGAGAGGATGCCGTTGTGCATCCGTCCCTCGAGCACGGCCTCCACGGCATCCGCCAGCGGCACCCACTCCACGCGGATGTCGGCCTCCTCGTCCTCCCGGGCGTGCGCGGCGGCGGCCGCGCCGATGCCGGTGGCGAGGTAGACGTGAATCATCTCGTCGTTGCCGCCCGGAGTCGTCCAGCTCGAGACCAGGTGCTCCCAGTGCTCGGCGGTGATGTCGGCCTCCTCCGCCAGCTCGCGCTGCGCGGCGACCATGGGGTCCTCCCCCGGGATGTCGAGCAGGCCGGCGGGCAGTTCCCAGTCGCGGTGCCGGATCGGATGCCGGTACTGCTGGATCAGCAGCACACGGTCCTGATCGTCGATCGCGACGACGGCGACGGCGCCGGTGTGCGCGACGTACTGGCGGCGGATCTCACCGTCGCCGTACGCCACGCGCTCATCGAGCACGTTCCACACGGCTCCTCGGAACCCGATCTCACTGGAGAGGACCTCGGGCTCGAAGGACTCGTCCCGCAGGCCCTCTCGCGAAGGATCAGGACTCGTCATCGCCGAACAGCTCGCTCGAGCGGTGCCGCTCGATGGCGGCGCCGATCAGACCGCGGAACAGCGGGTGCGGCGCGGTCGGGCGCGAGCGCAGCTCAGGGTGCGCCTGCGTGGCGATGTAATACGGGTGCACATCGCGCGGGAGCTCGACGTACTCGACCAGGTCGAGGTCGGGGTTCAGACCCGAGAACACCAGTCCGGCATCGGTGAGGCGGTCGCGGTAGGAGTTGTTCACCTCGTAGCGGTGGCGGTGGCGCTCGGAGGCCGTGTCCGCACCGTACAGCTCGCGCGCCAGGGAGCCCTCGGCGAGGGCGGCCTCGTACAGGCCCAGGCGCATGGTGCCGCCCAGGTCGCCGCCGTCGAGGATCTCGACCTGCTCGGCCATGGTCGCGATGATGGGCTCGGCGGTCTCGGGGTCGAACTCGGTCGACGACGCCCCCGCGATGCCTGCGACGTGGCGGCCGTACTCGATGACCATGCACTGCAGGCCCAGGCAGATGCCGAGCGTGGGGATGCCCTGCTCACGCGCGAAGCGCAGCGCGCCCAGCTTGCCCTCGATGCCCCGGATGCCGAAGCCGCCCGGCACGAGGATCCCGTCCAGGTCGCCGAGGTTCTTCGCCGCGCCTTCGGGCGTCTCGCAGGTGTCCGAGGCGATCCAGCGGATGTTGACCTTGGTCTCGTGCGCGAAGCCGCCGGCCTTGAGCGCCTCGGTCACCGACAGGTACGCGTCGGGCAGGTCGATGTACTTGCCGACCAGGCCGATGGTGACCTCGTGCTTGGGGTTGTGCACGGCATGCAGGACCTGGTTCCAGCGGGTCCAGTCCACCTCGCCGGCCCGCTCGTCCAGGCCCAGCTTGGAGATGATGTACGCGTCCAGACCCTGGTCGTTCAGGGTGGACGGGATGTCGTAGATGCTCGGCAGATCGACCGTGTTGACGACGCCCTCGGTGTCGACGTCGCACATCAGGGCGATCTTGTTGCGGTTGCTCTCGCTCACAGGGCGGTCGCTGCGCAGCACGAGGGCGTCGGGCTGGATGCCGACCTGGCGCAGGGCTGCGACGGAGTGCTGGGTCGGCTTGGTCTTCTGCTCGCCTGAGGCGCCCATGAAGGGGACCAGCGAGACGTGCACGAAGAACACGTTGCCGCGACCGAGTTCGTGGCGCAGCTGACGCGCGGACTCGAGGAACGGCTGCGACTCGATGTCGCCGACGGTGCCGCCGACCTCGGTGATGATCACGTCGGGACGGGGCTCCTCGGTGGCCTGCAGGCGCATGCGGCGCTTGATCTCGTCCGTGATGTGCGGAATCACCTGCACGGTGGCGCCGAGGTAGTCGCCTCGGCGCTCCTTGGCGATCACCTGCGAGTAGATCTGGCCGGTCGTGACGTTGGCGGCCTTCGACAGCTCGATGCCGAGGAAGCGCTCGTAGTGACCGATGTCGAGGTCGGTCTCCGCGCCGTCGTCGGTGACGAACACCTCGCCGTGCTCGAACGGGTTCATGGTGCCCGGGTCCACGTTCAGGTACGGATCGAGCTTCTGCATGACCACGCGCAGTCCGCGGGCGGTGAGGAGGTTGCCCAGGCTCGCCGCCGTGAGACCCTTCCCCAACGACGAAACGACACCGCCTGTCACGAAGATGTGTCGAGTGGTGTCGTTCTTGGGCCCCGCAACAGAAGAGTTCATCACGGGCTTTTATCCTATCAGTTCGTTCCCGAGCCGAGGCTCAGGAGTTCACGGGCGTGGCTGAGAGCGGCATCCGAATCGGCGAGCCCGGAGAGCAGTCGCGCCATCTCCGCCTCGCGCTGCTCGCCCGAGAGACGGGTGACGCTGGAGGCCGTGACGGAGCCGTCGTTCGACTTGACCACGGACAGGTGGTTGGTGGCGAAGGCCGCGACCTGGGCGAGGTGGGTGACCGCGATCACCTGCGAGGTGCGGGCGAGCTGGGCGAGCCTGCGGCCGACCTCGATGGCGGCCGCGCCGCCGATGCCGGCGTCGACCTCGTCGAACACGAAGGTCGGGACCGGGTCGGTGCCGGCGATGACGACCTCGATGGCCAGCATGACGCGGGACAGCTCGCCGCCCGAGGCTCCGCGCGACACGGAGCGCGGCTCGGCGCCGGGATGCGGGGCGAGCAGGATCGCGACGTCGTCGCGTCCGTGTGCGGATGCGGCGCCGGGCGAGACGCGTGCCTCGAGCCGGGCATCCGGCATCGCCAGGGCGTGCAGCTCCTCGGTGACGGCGTCGGACAGGCGCACGGCGGCTTCGGTGCGAGCCGCGGTGAGCGCGTCGGCGGCGTCGTCGAGCGCGCTGCGCGCCTCGGATGCCTGTGCGGCGAGCCGATCGATGCGGTCGCCGTCGTCGTCGAGCTCGGCCAGGCGCAGGGAGCCCGTCCGCCACACCTCGAGCGCCTGATCCAGGGAGCCGTGCTGTCTGATCAGCCCGCCGATCGCCGCACGGCGCTCCTCGACGGCGGCCAGCTCGTGCGGACCCGACTCGTCGAGGTCGGCGAGATAGGTGGACAGCTGCCCCGCGAGATCCGCGGCACGGTAGCCGAGGTCGGCCAGCGTCTCCGCGAACTCGGTGAGCTGCGGGTCGGCGGAGCGCTCCAGTGCGCGCCGTGCCTCGGCGATGAGTCCTGCCACGTCGGGCTCGTCGTCCTCGCTGGAGAGCGCAGTGCGTGCCTGCGACGCCGACAGCCGCAGCTCCTCGGCGTTCGCGAGGCGCTCGGCGCGCTCGTTCAGAGAGACGTCCTCCCCCGCTTCGGGTTCGAGCTGCTCGATCTCAGCGAGCTGCTCGCGCAGCTGCGCGGCCTCGGCGGCGCGACGGTCACGGTTCTCGGTGAGCTCGGCGATCTCAGCATCCAGTGCACGCCAGGCCTGGAAGCGCTCGGTGTACTCGGACAGCGCGGTCGCGATCCGCTCGCCGCCGAAGCGGTCGAGGGCGTCGCGCTGAGCGGATGCCGACCGCAGGCGCAGCTGATCGGATTGGCCGTGCACGACCACCAGCTCATCGGCGAGGGCGGAGAGCACGGAGGCGGGGGCGGCACGGCCGCCCACACTCGCGCGACTGCGCCCCTCGGCGCTGAGCGTGCGCGAGACGTACAGCTCGGAGGCATCGCCTGCGGGTTCGAGCTCGCCGCCGGCATCCGTGACGATGTCGGCGATCGGTCCGTGCGGCGGCACCAGCCAGACGCCCGCGACGGATGCCTGCGAGGCTCCGGCCCGCACGGCGGACGAATCCGCCCTGGCGCCGAGCAGCAGGCCGAGTCCGGTGACGACCATAGTCTTGCCCGCTCCGGTCTCGCCGGTGACGGCGGTGAACCCGGGACCCAGCGGCAGCACGGCGTCGTCGATCACGCCCAGGCCGCGGATGCGCATCTCATCGATCATGAGGCACCTCGCCATCCGGCGACGGGCAGCTGGAACTTGCGGACCAGTCGGTTCGTGAAGGCCGTCGGATGAAGACGCGCGAGCCGCACCGGCCGTGACGACCGGCGCACGATGACACGCGCTCCGGGCGGCAGGTCGTGCGAGCGTCTGCCGTCGCACCACAGGATGCCGGTGCCGCTCGTGCGCTCGAGCATCTCGATCGCGACGGATGCCTCGGGCCCGACGACGAGCGGCTTCGCGAACAGCGCATGCGCGGACAGCGGCACGACCGCGATGGCCTCCACTGTCGGCCAGATCACGGGCCCGCCGGCGGAGAAGTTGTAGGCGGTGGAGCCTGTCGGCGTGGAGACCACCATCCCGTCGCATCCGAAGCTCGACAGGGGCAGGCCGTCGATCTCGATGACGACCTCGATCATGCGCTCGCGGCTGGCCTTCTCGACGGTCGCCTCGTTCAGGGCCCACGTCTCGTAGACGACGGTGCCCTCGACGTCCTTCACCCGCACCGAGAGCGCCATGCGCTCCTCGACCTCGTAATCGCGCGCGATGACCCGGTGCACGGCGGCATCCATGTCGTCGCGGTCGATCTCGGCCAGGAAGCCGACGTGTCCCATGTTGATCCCGAGCACGGGCGCTCCGGAGTCGCGGACCAGCTCGGCCGCGCGCAGGATCGTACCGTCGCCGCCGAGGACGATGGCCAGCTCGAGGTCCTCGGCCGCCACGTCCTCGCCCAGCTGGGCGATCCCGGCGAACCGGGCGTCGACGTCGGAGAGCTCCTCGCGATCGGGGGCCGCGAGCACGGGAACCGCCCCCGCCTGGTGCAGTGCGTCGATCACGCGCAGGGCCGCATCGACCGTGTCGGGCCGCTTCGCGTGGGCGACGACCAGGATCCGGCGCTCGTTCATCGTCCTCCTGCCACGTGTGCGATCTGCTCCGACCATTCTGACGGATCCGTGCCGCGGCCGGGCGCGAGGTGCACCAGGTATTCGGCGTTGCCGTGCGTGCCGAGGATGGGCGAGGCGAGGATGCCGAGCATGCCCAGCCCACTGTCATGCGCGGTCCACAGGGTGCGCTCGACCGCGTCCACTCGCAGTGCGGGGTTGGTGACGAGCCCGCCCTTGATGGCCGTGCGGCCCACCTCGAACTGCGGCTTCACCAGCAGCACGACGTCACCGCCGGGCGCGATCACTCCGGCGACGGCCGGCAGCACGTGCTCCAGTGAGATGAAGGAGAGGTCGCCGACCACGAGCTCGGGTCGGGCGGGCTCGCCCGTCGCGTCCGCGAGGCTCTCCGCGGTCATGTGCCGCACGTTGAATCCCTCGACCGAGCTGACGCCGGCATCCGCGGCGATGGACGGGGCGAGCTGACCGTGGCCGACGTCGACCGCCAGCACGCGGCGCGCGCCGCGCTCGCGCAGCACCTGCGTGAATCCGCCGGTGGAGGCTCCCATGTCGAGGGCGAGTCTGCCCTGGAGGTCGAGCGCGAAGCCGTCGAGGGCGGCGATGAGCTTGTGGGCACCGCGGCTGACGTAGTGGTCGGCGCCGTCGACGCGGATCTCGGTGTCGTCGGTGACCGGCGTCGAAGCCTTGACGACGGGGTGCCCGGCCACCCGGACGAGCCCGTCGGCGATCAGGGTCGCGGCGTGCGAGCGCGAGCGGGCCAGGCCCCGCGCCGCGAGGGCCGCATCGAGTCTGGTCATCGCGTTCCCGGGGCCGCGTCGCCGCGGGGCGCGCTCTCGAGTCGCTTCATGAGCTCGTCGTGCAGGGATCCGTAGGCATCGGCGCGGGCGTCGAGGGGCTGCCCCTCGATCAACCGCAGCCGACTCCACAGGGCGTCGGCCGGCTCCTCGCGCGTGTGCTCCATCCGACCACTGTAACGCGCGCCACCGACGAGCCGACAGAGACGCTCAGGGCCTGTGGACAGGACCAGAGCGTGTGAACGACTCAGGGTTTGTGGAAAGGATCCGCGTAGAGCCGCTCCGGCACTCGGAACGCGTAGATCATCAGGCCCGTCGCCCAGATCGCCGCCGCACCGGCTCGCAGCAGGTCGATCTGCGAGGAGCCCTCGGCCACGATCTGCACGTCCGCGTCGACCACACGCACGGCGGCGTCGTTCACCGTGAAGACGCCGTTCTTCTCGATCGTCTCCGGATATGGCTCGTGCAGCTCGCGCAGGTCGCTGAGGATGTAGTCGGGCCGCGAGCCCTGCGGGGCGGCGATCACGTGCTTGGGACGGTCGATGCCCGTCAGGACGAGCGCGGAGTCGATGCCGGCGCGGGCGGCGCCCGCGATGTCGGTGTCGAGCCGGTCACCGATGAACAGGGGGCGCTGTGCGCTGAAGCGCTCGACGGCCACCTCGAAGATCGGCTTCTCGGGCTTGCCCGCGACGATCGAGAGCCGGCCGATCGCGGTGTGCACGGCGGAGACGAGCGTGCCGTTGCCCGGCGCCACGCCGCGATCGCGCGGTATCGTCCAGTCGGTGTTGGTCGAGATCCACGGGATCCCGCCCTCCTCCTCCGGCACCTGCAGCGCGAACGCGGCTTCGGCGAGGTCGGTCCAGCCGACCTCGGGGGCGAAGCCCTGCACGACCGCGGCCGGCGAGTCCTCGGCGCTGCGGGTGACCGTGTAACCGGCCTTGTGCGCCTCGTCGACCAGTCCGTCTCCCCCGACGATGAGGATCGTCGCGGGCGCGGGAACCATGGTCGCGAGCAGCCGCATGGCCGCCTGCGGGCTCGTCACCACGTCGGCAGGAGCCACGGTGAGACCGAGCTCACTGAGGTGCGCGGCGACAGCGGCATCCGTGCGGGACGCGTTGTTCGTGATGTACCCGAGGCGCAGCTGCTCGGCGGCGCGGTTCAGGCTGTCGATCGCGTACGGGAGGGCACCGGGTCCGGCGTAGACCACCCCGTCGAGGTCGGCGAGCAGTGCGTCACGGTCGGTCAGCGGGGTGGGCGCCGACTTCGCGCGGCGGAACAGCGCCATCAGGCCTCGGACTCCGACTCCGACTCGCGATCGGTGCCGTCCTCGGGCACATCAGCGGATGCGTCGTCGGGGATCGTCGCGGTATCGGCCTCGGGGGCGTCAGCGGACTCAACGGCCTCGTCGGACTCGGAAGCCTGGGCATCCTGGGCGTCCTCAGCGTCACCGGGCTCAGAGTCCTCGTCGTCGTAGTCGTCGTAGTCCTCGTCGAAATCCTCGATCAGGCCGTCCTCGACGATCATCTCGTCGAACTGGCCGTCGAGGCCGAGAGCGGATGCTGCGACGTCGGCGCGCTCGGTCCAGAACGCCGCCTCGTCGGTGCGGCCGAGGTCCTCGAGCACCGCCGCGCGCGCCGAGAAGAGGGCGGGGCTCCACTCGAAGGCGCGATCGGGGTCGAGCTCGGGGATCTCGAGTTCGCCGAGTGCGAGCTCGGTCTCTCCCCGGTCGAGGCGGGCGCCGGACATGGCGATCGCCAGTGCGACGCGGACCTCGGGTTCGAGAGCCGCACGGTCCACGGCGCGGCCCTCCTCGAGGGCGCGGTCGGGACGACCGACGCCGCGCTCGCTGTCGACGATCAGGGCGATCATGTCGTCCTTGCCGGAGAGACGCCGGTAGGTGCGAAGCTCCCGCAGGGCGAGGGCGAAGTCGCCGATGCCGTATGCGGTGATCGCGAGAGTGGAGCGCACCACGGGGATGCGGCCGGCTCGACGGGATGCCGCCAGGGCATGCGCGTGCGCGCGCTCCGGCTCCTCGTCGATCAGCTGCGCGGCCATCGCCAGGTGGCGGGCCGTCTGGTCGGCGTTCTCCTTGCTGAGGGTCTTCAGTTCGTTACGCGCCGAGGGGTGCAGGTCGCGCGCGGTGATCTCCTCGGGGATCGGCGGCTCCTCGATGCGCTCGCGCACCGGCGCGAATTCGTTGATCGGACGATCGGTACCCCCGCGCGGACGGTCCCGGTAGGACGGACGCTCGCCGCGATCATGGTCGCGATCTCCGAAGGAGCGGCGCTCGCCCTGGGGCCGGTCACCGTAGGGACGACGCTCACCCTGCGGGCGATCGCCACGGTAAGGACGGTCGCCCTGGTTGCGGTCGCGATCACCATACGGGCGACGCTCGCCCTGGGGGCGGTCACCATACGGACGACGCTCTCCCTGGCCACGGTCGCGATCGCCGAAGGAGCGACGCTCGCCCTGGGGACGGTCACCGTACGGAGGACGCTCACCCTGGGGGCGGTCACCGTAGGGACGGCGCTCACCCTGGGGGCGGTCACCGTAGGGACGACGCTCACCCTGCGGGCGGTCACCATACGGGCGACGCTCACCCTGGGGACGGTCACGGTCACCGTAGGGACGGCGCTCACCCTGCGGCCGGTCACCATACGGGCGACGCTCACCCTGGGGACGGTCGCCACGGTACGGGCGGTCGCCCTGGTTGCGGTCGCGATCGCCGAAGGAGCGGCGCTCACCCTGGGGACGGTCACGGTCACCGTAGGGACGACGCTCGCCCTGCGGGCGGTCACCATAGGGACGACGCTCACCCTGGGGACGGTCACCATAGGGACGGCGCTCACCCTGCGGGCGGTCACCGTACGGACGACGCTCACCCTGCGGGCGGTCACCGTACGGACGACGCTCACCCTGGGGACGGTCGCCACGGTACGGGCGGTCACCCTGGGGGCGATCGCGATCGCCGAAGGAGCGGCGCTCACCCTGGGGCCGGTCACCATACGGACGACGCTCACCCTGCGGCCGGTCACCATACGGACGACGCTCACCCTGGGGACGGTCGCCACGGTACGGGCGGTCACCCTGGGGGCGATCGCGATCACCGTAGGGACGGCGCTCGCCCTGAGGGCGGTCACCATACGGACGACGCTCACCCTGAGGGCGGTCCCGATCGCCGAAGGAGCGGCGCTCACCCTGGGATCGGTCACCATACGGACGACGCTCACCCTGGCCGCGATCACGGTCACCATGAGAGCGGCGCTCGCCCTGGTTGCGATCGCCGTACGGTCGACGCTCACCGTCACGGGAGCCGCCGGCATCGTTGCGCTGGGGCGACCTCGAGGAGGAGTCCGAGTAACGCGGCTTGCGCTCGGAGCCCGAACGTCGATCGCGCGCGCCCTCACCGTCTCGGCGGTCCCGCTGCTCATCCGACATTCTGACTCCCTTTTTGCTTGTTAACGCAAGATGGCCACCCAACCCTGGGTGGCCATCTTACTTAAGAGAAGTCCGGC
>Ga0256796_1000249_pt1 | contig 25549 bp, 14 predicted proteins | sample MC6MC0947MT_FD_190209 | JGI IMG/M metagenome (GOLD analysis project Ga0256796, IMG submission 190209) | Metatranscriptome of enriched soil aggregate microbial communities from Iowa State University, Ames, United States - MC6-MC0947-MT... | ecosystem: Environmental > Terrestrial > Soil >...
ATATGTATCCCGAGTAACCGCCAGCAGTTACATTTTTGATCTTCACACGATCGCCAACCGCCCATCTACCTGCCGTAGGCGGAGAATCGGAGCCTTCGACGACCAGGTTTTCCGGATAATAGGTTCCTTTGATTTGATTCGCGTCAACGCCGATAAACTTCATTCCCGCGCCGTTTGAAGAAGTTACGATATAGGGATTGTTTACCGTTCCGGTAAACACGAACGATCCTTGCGCCGGATTGCCGATGATCGTATCTTGAACGATAAGCTGGTCGATCTCGTTCGTTAAATTTGCAACGTAGAAGAAATATGCGGAGTTGTAATTGCGAATGACGTTGCCGGAAAAGTTCGTAAGCCCCCCCATTCCCGTTTCGATCGCAATCGCGATGCCGTTAATTTTATTTCCTTCGACATGAAGCTCGTCAAGCCGCATGGCCGAAATCGCAGTCCCCGACTTGACAGGGGAATAAATTGTATTTCCGGTTATATACATTTTGCCGGTTCCCATGTCTTGGTATAGCGATTTAATGAATTGTATGGCGGTTGAAATTTTTTTCGCCCTCAACTGATTGTTAGTCACATGGAAAAATGAATCGGCGGCTATTGCCGCGCTGTTTGAAGTATCCTTTAAATAGATAAGCTCAGCGACCGGCTGCTCGCCTGTCGGATTTCTGTCATTCACGATCGTATTGCCTTCAATTTTAATCGTATACGGCGCGATATAAGCATTAGTATTCCATTCCAGGGCGATCATTCTATTATTAGGCTCATTCAGCTCTAGTACCTGATTATTATTTTGATTTAAATAATTTATTGCAAACGAAAAGCTGTTGTTCACAATCGACACATTGGATCCGTTTAATATATTTACGCCATTCATAAAAATATCTTTAAATACGTTGTCCGCGATATGAATGTGCTCGCAATCGAAATTGGACAAAAAGCCGTAATAGGTCGGCAACGACTGTTGTCCGCCTACTGTAGTAATACCTCCGTCTCTTTTGCCGTCAATCATATTGCCTACGACAGAGACGCCTCTGGCATTTACGGCAATTGCGGCATATGCGGCACCTCGAACCGTATTGCCAACGATCGCGATGTTGGAGTTTCTGGCCGCATTTTCGTCCAGATCGCAAGCGATGGCTCTGCCGCCCATATCGCTTAACACATTGTTCGCTACGGTCACGTTTTCCACATGAGTCCCGCCTGGCGTATTGTCTTCGCCGTACCAGTTATCGAAACAAATCCCGTTCATCGATTTCTCAAGGTAATTATTCGTAACAACGACATCTTTGCATTTGGATACGTAAATATTTCCCGAGCCTAGTCCGTTGTAAGTAAAATAACAATTGGTTATAATAACATTTCTGCATCCGTAAACGGCAAGCGTAACGCCCTGCCCTTCCATGACCCCGCGTACCGGGTAAGGATTGCCTACACCGTAAACTCCTTCGATCCACAGATTATCTATCGTAACATTCACTTTATCTTTCGCGGATATTAAGTTTACGCCGTCCGGATTGCTCGTCATAAATATTTTGGATGCCCGGGTACCTTCGATGCGTGAGTTATCCTGCAGGAACACATAATCCGTTATTCTATAGGAAGAAGGTGAAAAATAAATGTGCGGATACGAATTAATCGCCAGTTGAACGGCTGCCGTATCGTCCGTCGTACCGTCGCCTTTCGCTCCGAACCATTTGACATGGGCAGGCCCTTCGAAAATCCGCCTGAATCTGGCACCCGAAGTCGATACGATGATGATCCCTGTGTTGTCAACGGAACTCGTATCGCTGCTATCGTAATAATAAGAACCTTCCTGATCGCGATCCTTCACGAAATAAATACGATCGATTTCCGGCGATGTTAACGCTCTCAATTGCGCGATCGTCACCATTTTGCAGCACTCCGCATATCCTTCGCTTGCGCTCGCGGCAGGCAGTTTTCCGCCTAATGACCCCAGAAGCCATGCTCCTGCAGCGGCCGCGCCCATCGCGCCGACACCCCCAAGCAATTTCCTTCTGTTCATTAAATTCTCTCCGGCTAATTGACTTCCCTCATGTTCGGTTTGTTGATAATCCTTAGTATCTTCTCTCATTTGACATCCTCCTCATTGAATGATAGTGCTGATTACCATACACGACTATAGAGAGCAGAACGCTTAAATCGAACAAACGATGACGGAACAATATTGAGAAAATCCGAAAAGATATCGGGAGGCGTCTTTCCCGACTTCGGGAAGGGACCGAACAAAACCTTGTCGATCCGATCCCTGCTGCAATGAAGTCTCTCCTTTCAAAATTGTCAGGAAAACGTGACGGCCTAACGATCAGCCGCAATCATTCGGGCATCACCGCCTTTCTCGACATCGCATGCAGCAGCGGTGCCCGGCCCGTTCCGAAAGGAATGAAATGATACGGCTCGCTCCAGGTTTCACCTGGAGGATTATAGGAAAAGATACGGTCCTCCCATCCGCTCTTTCCTGTAAAACTGCTCGGCCCGACAAAAGAAGGATTGCCGTCCCGGTGATGATGCGGCCCGAATAAATTACGCAATCCGCTAGTCAGCCGAAGCGTCACGACGTTATTTCCTTGTTGCAAATATGGCGTTAATCGGTACATATAAGGTCCCCAAGCACGAGAATCAAGCTGCCGGCCATTCACATCTACTCCGATTACGACAGCCTGCGGAGACGGCAGCTCCAAATAAATTTCCTCGTTAATGTCTTCAATCTCATAAGGAAGGTTTGTCTGTATCTCAACATCCCCGGCATAAAACCAGAATCCCTGCGGGGTCAAATCTTCGGACCTGATCCTTTTCGGCTGCGGAGCGATGACGAAATGCTGCGTCCGACAAGCATGAACTTGTTGAATATCTCGATAGCTGCAGCTTTCGGGGATAATCGCGAATTCCCCTGTCACATAGATGCACTCCAGCTCCGTCGCTTGGAAATAACGGTTCGTCTCCGTCTCGAATACGTTTTCTTCAACTGAATAATGGGAATCGGATTCCTCTGCGCGGAATGTACGATGAATGACCAATTCATTGCCGCCATGCTTAAGCCCGGACAAGAGCTTGATCGACATCATTGCGGGATCCAGCCATTCCGATGCATCGTCGGCATTTAGGGGGCTGCCGTTCAAAAATAGGGTGCATTCCGCCGCATCCTCCAGAACGATCCGAAGAGAATGTCTCATGTCGAAATCTTCCCGTATACGGAACTCGTACCGAAGTTGAACGTCAACTTGCCGTTGAAGCTCGGTTAGCGTTTGCTGAAGCTGCAAATGGTGAATTCGTTCGCTCCATTCCTCCGTTTTGTTCAAACGGTATTGGCAGTAATCGAGCGCGAGTACATTTTCGAGTGGCTTAGCCAGTTCCCATGATTCCGTGAGCGAGACGGTTTTACGTGAAGACTCATGTAAACGCGGCTGCAAATCTTGTTCCGTTTCCTTTTGAATCGGAACAGCGACCAACAACGCGGACCCGCCGCATTCCATGTCCAACCGGATAACGGATTGGTCATCGGCATAGGCCGCTTCAAGCTCCGTTGTCTTGCCTTTGCCGGCATCAATGAGACTGAGCTTGAACTTGCCCTTCCATTGTAAAATTCCCGACCAATCCCGGCGCTTCTCACGGTTATAAAGAAAATAAATGATTGCGTCCCCGTCAATTCTTTCATTCACATACAAAATATCGTCCGGCGATCCGCTGTCATTGTATATTTTCAGCCGCCTTAGTCCATCTGGCAGTACGGCCTCCAGCGCCTTTCTTGTGGGCATCACTTGCCGGATATGACGCCGACACCACTGCTCCAGCTCCGGGGACGGCAAACCCGCGATCCGCGCAGGATATTCTCCTACGCTAATAATCGTTCCGCCTTGATCATGAACTTGCTTGAGCATGGTAAACGTTGTGGATTCAATGGACGGCATCGATGGCAATAAGACAGCGCGATAGCCCATCTCTCCAATTCGGAGCGTCCCCTCTTTAACTGCGCCATATTTCATAAGCAAATGTTCGTCTCCGTAATCGAATTGAACCTTCATCGAGGCAAGCAGCTCGGTCAACTCTCCCAGTCGCTTATCCAGCTCCCAAACCTCCCGGCGATTACCCGGATCATGCATGCACCATGCGCTGGTTATCGGATGCAGCACAAGCACGTTGGATGCAGCTTGACCGCGGGAAATCCAGCTATGGGTCTCCTCCGCATATTTCGTATATAACGTGTACTCCTTCCACCACGGCTGGTGGTAAGACAAGGACGGCGGATAATCCCGCTTTCTTCTCCCCCGCAACGAATAGGCGGCCAAGTGCTGGCACTGGACATTTACGCCCATGCTGCAATGCCAGTCGGCAATGTATTTCAGATCGCGAAAGCTCACACCCCAGCCGCTGCAGCCGAACATTTCCGACAATACCTGCTTTTTCCCCAACTGATTTGCAACGCTCGATACCTGCTTCAAAATGACCGGCCTGCTCGTCCGATTTCCTAAAAAATCAATTCCGGGCATATGCATCCACTCGTACTTGCGCATGACATCGCCGACTGCCATCATTTGAAAGCTCAGCGTATCCTCGCATGCGAAATGTCCGGTAAAACAAAGCCGGTTCTCGTCGCACCACATTCCGACTTGTTCGGCATAGGACTTCGTAAACAAGCCGGATATCGTCTGCCAGTAATCATGCCTGACGGACATCGCATCTTCGCAGCCGACAAGCAAATCCGGCAGGATAGACAACAAGTCGTACCCTTGCAATTCAAAAAAATAAGGAGCGAGCGCCTCCGACCATGGATATTTGCCTGCCGCATATTGCGGCTCATCCGTGAATATGCCGCGAATCGTCTTGCCGAATTCCGCGGCAAAATGCCGCTTGTATACTTCATGTGTCGAGTCGATGAACAAGCGGACGGTCTGCGGGTTAAGCAGATCGCTATAATAAGAATTAAAGTTATAATAAACGTGAAGCAGCTCCTCGCTTGCCGGGAGCGATTCCGGACGACTCGCGGTCGTCCATCGTCCCCCTTCCCGCTTGCGATACAATGCGACAGTCCGGGGGCCAGGAGCCGCCAAATCCGCACGAATCCATTCGTATTCCAGCCATTTCTGCTGGTGCCGCTCTCCCGCCTCCGGTACCTTCCCGCCGCAAAATCCGCTTGGCCAAGCATCCTCGTCATACAGCCATATTTCCATATCATGCCGGCGCGCGTAATCGATACAAATACCGACTGCCGCAAGCCAATCTTCTCCCATATATTCGGTCTGCAGCCCGCCCCTGGCGTGCAGGAATACGCCATGTATGCCGGCTTTGCGAAATTGCTCCAACTGTCCGACCAGTTTTTCGGGTTCCAGCTTATCGTTCCAAGACCAGAACGATAAGCACCCTTTTGTCCACGTTTCCTTGTTTTTCATCATCTGCATTGAGCCTCCCGATCAGCAGCCAATATGTTCCGGAGCCGACAGAGCCACCTGAAAATTCAGTTGCCGAGGAGGAACGGTTAAACCGAGCGTATTTGCGCTCAAGCTTCCTGTCCACTCCGCAGCCTGACCGTCCGCACGAAATGCTTCCACCGCTTGTATCACATAATCGTCTTTCATAAATAAATGTAAGGACAATTCATTTATCCCGGCAGGTAAGTGCATTTCCACATCGATCGTATTGTGAGAATTTCTTGCCACGCGGAACGAAATCGCGCCGTTGAAAGTAGCCGCTTCGCTAACCTGCACGGCTTTGCCCTCATCCAGCCAATCAGCAGGAATACAGGGCAAAATGTGAAGCTTATTGCCTTCCAAGATGTAAAGCGAGTTCATAATCATTTCCATGATCCGGCCGTTCCCGCTGCCGTTAGGCTGCCAAGGGGATAACCATTGCAGCTGCGGACTAAACCGCTCGTGCACGTGCATCGTATCCAAGGTTGTGGAAAAAGCCATCGTTGCATAGAAGTAACGAAGCGCCTTTTCCCGCTCGCCCCTTAAACTCCAAGTACGGTGCCATATTTTCTCCGTATTATTCACGTAATACAAATCAATCGGCTTCCCCGCCCATGTCTCCTGCAGTTCCCCTAATTCCGCATCCTCCATTTCCGGCAGCTTAACGGCAAACAAATCGCTCATCGCATAACGCTTGCGCATCACATATTCGATTTCCGGGACGATATCGTCAGATGCATCGATAAGTCCGGTGTCCAATAAATAAGTCGGACCGTCGATCGCATAAACGGCTGCCCGGACATCGGGTTTCGTATACACTTCGTTGGATATCCACCTGACGTGCTCATCCTCGGGCAAAACATATGTCGCTTGCTTCACGGAAGTAAGCAGACATTGTTTGTAGTCGTCAGCTTCGGCTGCATATTGAGCGGAAGCAGGATGTCCGATGTCGGCCAGTGCTGCAGCCATGAGAGCAAACCCCTGCCACGTCGCCGCGTTCGATAAGAAGAAATAACCTTTATCCGGCCAATCATGAACACGCCCTTTGGGTAATAATCCATAGTGGGCCGCTTTAGTGCCGTCTGCTGCGTACATTTTTGTGGCATTGCGCTCTTTGCTTACCCAGTCGCAAGCTTTAAGAATAATAGACAGATTGGCTTCCAGCCATTCCCGATCCTTCGATATAAAGTAATAATCTGCAAGCAGCCCAAGCACGGAGCCCGTCTCATTCATCCAAAATATATGTGCGCGGAACGAACCCTCAGGCGATACAATGTCACCTTCAGGGCCGATACTGCCGGTTTGCGTGCTTAAGAAGTATTGCAGCGTTTTCTTGACGGTATCCGTGGCCCCTAACCGGCTAAGTATCCGTAAATAGTTGGCCACCTCCCACGTATACACTACCGTATAATCGTTAAATCCTCCCTGCCCTGGAAGCGCCGAGCCGTCCTCCCGCTGTGCGATCAGCTGAAACGCATTCGTCTTGGCGGTATCGAATATCGCCTGAATTACCGCTTCCGGTACCTGGACCTCCGCCAATCCCGATAAGGCATTCTTCCATATTTCCCTGCTTTGCCCGATCCCGGATCGTTCATCCAGAAAGCTTTCCTTTGCGATTTCCACAGACTTATGCGAATTGCCTGTCTTATTAATGATCGTATCGAATATTTCAATATGAATTTGCTTCGTTTCGCCCGGGGCTAACAGCATTTGGAATTTCAGAACGTTCCGATAACCGCCTGCTTTCGCTGCATATTCCACATGGGAGGCTGGGTCGGCTTTATATCGCAGGATTGTCGAGCCATCCTCAGCCATCAGGCAACCGGACGTTTCTTCGAACACCTTCTGCGTTAACTGCATTCCGTTCAGCCAAGCCTCACTTCTGCTTTCGTAAGGTACATAGTCCTCGTTCACATGCCTGTAAAAATCGCGATGACCGGCTTCCGCGTTCAAGTAATACCACTCGCCCGTTCGCGCTTGCGTCGGGTGCAGGTTCGTTACCGACAAATATTGATGGATACGCAAACTGCCGTCCGCCGCTTTTACCGTTAAGCTGGTCACGCAGTTGTCGTAATCCGCTTGTTTGACCGAAGAGCGCAAAATCGGCACCGAAGGTGACAGCAGCGTTTGCTCGACGTTCTGGAAATCGAAAAACCTCGGCTCCGATCCCTGACCGTCGCCGATCAGGAAACCGTGTGCGCGCCGCAAATCCCCCCTTCGGCCGAGCGCGTCCTTGATCAGCACTGTGAAATCCGGCCGTATTTCAACCAATGTGTCCGACAATGGCGGATGGATATATATGCGCTTGGAGCGGGTTCGCGGAAACAATCCCGAAATCCGATTCCAACTAGGCTCTGTTTGACGGTTTTTTATCATTTCAACATGCCAGCTCCTTTTCATGAAAGTTGATTTTATGAGTGTTTTCAATTATTCTCCGCTTGTCATTGTTCTTACAACGATAACCCGGCCCGCTCTTCCGAAGACCGGTTGGCGGCCAGCGTCACTTCCAAAGTCTTTAGCGCATCGTCATAGTCGCATAAAATCAAGGCTTGATTTCCCGATTTTACGGCGTCTATTAAAGCTCTGCACTGCGCATAGCCCGGATCCAGCTCAGCCGCGACCGTCAGATTCCGTTCATTGTCGATTATGGTTAAATGGCTGCCGTTAGAAACTAAGTGGACAAAGAAATCCGGACCGAAAAGCTTGATGTCCGAGCTGGCATGGAACGGCGACAAACAGGATTCCGTCAGCGAACCGACGGCTCCGCTATCCATGATGAAGTTTATCGTTCCGGCATCGGGGATCGTGCTTTCCGGTTCCGTCCGATCGAAAGACACGCGCCCGAACGACGCTTGCACCTTGCGGATTCCGCCGGCGACATACCGAATCATATCAACCTGGTGAGTGGCGGTATCTACCAAATGTCCGCCGGACATGTCGAGCTGCTTCCACCACTTGGCCGGATGCGAACCGCCGAAACGGGTGCCTTGAATGAGATGAGGGCGTCTGCCCTCCAAATATTGCTTCGCTTGCCGAACCGTATCATAGTAGCGCAGAACATAACCCACGGCATGAATGATTCCCGTTTCGCGGATGATTTTCGCCTTTTGCCGAACCGCCTCCGCACTTACGCCAAGCGGCTTCTCTACGAAGAACGGAATCCCGCGGCTGGCCGCGGCAACCTCCAACTCACCTCTGGCAAACTGCGGCGTGCAAATGAACACTAGATCGATCCGCTGTTTATCCAGCACTTGATCCGCACTGTCCATCACCAGGGCGCCGGTCGCTTCAGACGTTCGCCGCGCATTGTCCGCATTTACATCGAATACGCTCACAATCTTTACATCTTCCATTTTCTTAAGCACGCGTATGTGGTCTTGGGCAATGCCGCCCGCGCCAATAAATCCAATCCTAACGATCATCTTTAGCCATCCCTCTCTAAACGGTTTCTTTTATATTTCCGACCAAATTCGCTTCAAATTGTCCAGCCCGACTCTTGTGCCTGTCAGGCTATCCTCCATGCCTTCGAATTCCAAGGACAAGTAGCCGTCATAGCCGGAATGCTTGAGTATACGCAATATTTCTCTCACGTTGATATCGCCATTGCCAAAAATAGCGCCTCGGAGGTAAGTACCGTTCACCGATTGGCCCCACCCTTCCCCAGAATCGAAGTCTGACGAGCGGACATAGAAATCTTTGGCATGAACCATCGAAGCGTAAGGAGCGTTTCGTCTGCAAGCCCCGATAGGATCTTCGTCCACGCACATAAAATTTGCGATATCCAGCGTCGTACGAAAATTTGGCCGGCCGACGCGACGAATCAGCCGTTCAACCCGTTCGCTGGCTTGAATGTAATGGCCATGATTTTCTACACTTGTCGTAATGCCGTATCGGGCGGCATAATCGGCAATCCGGCGGCAAGCATCCGCTATTCGATCCAGGTCCTTGATGAAATGGGACTCCGTCAATTCATCCGCAGGCCGGAACGCCGCATCATGCCGCATCAGCTTCGCGCCGAGGCGATCCGCGATGTCGACATGCTTCAAGACTCTCGCGATTTCAGCTTCGCAAGCCCGCTCGTCCCCCGCGACAAAGTTAGCCGTAATCGCATAGTTCGATATATCCAGCTTGAATTCCGCTGCTTTCTGGCGAATGGCATCCGCAAGCGCCTCGTTATTTTCCAGGTCGTATCCTGCCGGAACGATCTCGACATGCTCGCCGCCTTGCTTGGCTATCCATTCGATCACATCCAGCACGCTCATCTGTCTGGACACGATTTTATCTACCAAGCTATAAGTGCTAACACCCAGCTTCATCTCCGCATCTCCTCCGTATTCGATCAATCATCTTCGTTTATCACTCTACGATTCCCGTTCGTTCGATGCCCTCGACAAAATATCTTTGAGCGAACATGTACACGATTAGCGGCGGAGCGATAATCAGGAAGGCTGCCGCCATTGTAATCGACTCGTTCAGGCTGAAATAACTTCCGCCCATGGAAGAGCCTGTTGCGGCGGCCGAGTTTAAGTTCCCTTGCAGAAATTGCATGCTTTGCGCGAGCAAGGTGAAGTCTCCGTTTTTCAAATATAAGGCAGGCTCGTAATAATCGTTCCAATGCCATACGAAGGAAAACAGGAAGACGATCAGCAGAGCCGGTCTGGCCAGCGGCAGCATAATGCGCCAAAAAGTCTTGAGCGGACCCGCTCCGTCCATACGGGCGGATTCCTCCAGCTCCTTGGGCAATGTGGCAAAAAATTGGCGAAAAATAATAATAAATATCGCGCCCTTCAACCCTTGTGCAAACAGGCCGGGAACGAGCAAGGGCAATGGCGTATTAAGCCAGCCCAGCTTGGAATAAAGCACGTATAGCGGAATCGATAACGTTTGCGGCGGGATCAGAAACGTCAGCAATACGATAAAGAAAAAGACCGGCTTCCCTGGTATCCGCATTCTGGCAAACCCGTAACCTGCAATCGCGCACGACGCCATTTTCATAAGCGAAGCGGCGATTGAAATCCATCCCGTCTGCACAATGGACTTCCAATAATTCAAGCCGATCATTGCGGAAGCGTAATTGGACCACTCCAGTTTGCTCGGAATCCACCGGATCATGGGATTCACGAGATCGGTACCATGCTTCAAGGAAGTTGATATCATGTAGACGACCGGGTTCAGATACAACAACGCAGCAGCCGATAAGATGATATAAATCGCCAGCTTGAATAGCCAGCCGTCGTTAAAGTGCTTCCCTAACAGGAGCATGCGGCTTTTTTTGCATTCCCGAGCTTAACTTTATCCTAACCCGCCACTCCCCCAAACGCTTTAAGGTGAAGTGTCCCATTTTTCGATTGTCATCGGCCGGTAGTTGTCCGCCATTCATATCGTCACTTCCGTTCTCTTGCTTTGACGTCTAGCAATTAAAACAAGCGCAATGATCGGCAGCATAATAAATGCAAAGTAAATCCATCCTAATGCGCTGGCATAACCGTATCCCGTATTTGCATCCGTCGTATTTTTCAGAATATGGCTCAGTATCGGATTAAACGGATTGGATGACTGCTCCACTAGCGTATAAATGAGATTCAAAATAATGAAAGGTGAAATGGCGGGAAACGTAATTTTCCAAAACGACTCCCATGGCGTCGCCCCGTCGATCTGAGCCGCTTCGTACGTCGATCTGGATATCGTCTGGAATGCCGCCAGAAACAATATGATTTGCACGCCGGAGAACCAGAGTATGATGACGAACTTGCCGAGCAAATCCATAACCGTACCGGCCGCGGTTAAAGGCAGCACATCGTAGATGACGTCCGCTAAATTGTATCTCTCTACTAAAGGCAATGAACCCTGCCCTTGTTTGAATAATTCGAGCAGCACCTGACCGGAAGCGAAAATAACGGGCAGGAAAAAGACGGCGCGGAACAGCATTCTGCCCTTGAACTTCTGGTTCAGCATAACGGAAATCAGAAGGGCGAAAATGACGGTAATCGGCACGGTGAGCACCATTTCGCGCATAAATAGAATCATCTCGACCGGAAAGACGTTATCGACGACAAATGCATGTTTATAATTGGTCATTCCTACAAAATCGTATTTCAATCCCGATCCGTCGTTCTTGACGCCCACTTTATGAAAGCTGATAAAGAAGGAATAGATTAACGGATAGGCGACGAACATCACGATCCCGATCATCCAGGGCAGCAGAAATAAGTATCCGCGCAGGGCATCCTTGAACGATTGGATTCTTCTGTGCCGCGCATGATCTTCCTTGGTCATTACCGATCCCGCGTCCATCCGGCTCATCTTTCCCCCTCCTTCGCTACTTGGTAGAACATCGGCTCGATCGAAAAACCTTTTCCCTGGTAAGGGACATTATTATAGTTCACCCGAATTTTTCGCCCGTTCTCGTATTCGGTCTCGTAGACGCCTTCGGCAAGCTTGCGATGCCCGATAATGAAACTGCTTCTGACACCCGTTTTTGATAACGCTTCGTATTCGTCTACAATTTGTTGTTCGAGCACTTCGTACTGGGAGCTGAAAATGTTTTCATACGACGTCCGCTTCAACATTCGCGAATCCTCGTAAGTGAGCGTAAAGTGCGGAACCGCTCCATATTCGATTTCCCGCAAAAATTGCACGGCTTGATCTTCTCTCAGGTTCGCCGAGCCTGAAGAATAAGGAACGAGGCCATGAACGGCTATCGGATAAAACGGAACCTGTTCATCCACGATCAGATCGAAATTGTATTCAAAGGGAAAGTCGAACATATGGTCTACGTGATTCAATAAGTAATCGAACCCTCCCGATACTTTGACATTCCCCAAAGCTTGGCGCACGGTATCCGTCATACGGATGGAGTAAGAGATGGATTGCTGCCTGCTAATTTTACGGCTAGGGTGAAAATCGCTGTTGAGACGCGTCCCCATGTTAACCAGATTGGCGCTAGCCAGCCCTATTTTCTTCCATTTTCCAATCAGGTCGGGCATGTATTTCTCTACATTCCTTACCGGGCTGATCAAATAGATGGTTTCGTCCGCAGCGTTCTTATAGGTTAGCGGCGTGCCAATGATGGATTGAATCCCGTCCGAGCCGGGAGAAAATCCGTTGCTCCGCGAGTTGGAAGCCGTATCCAACCGATCATTCAAGCTTACCCGAATGCCTTTTGAATGCAATTCGGCGATTAGCTTGCGAAGCCCCTCTTCTCCGCCCGCCTTCCCTTCAATTGGAAAACGCTTCGGCAAATTCCCCGGATCTCCGCCGTTTTGCCAGCCTGCCAGTCCGACCTCGATATTGGTTACGCCTTGCCCGATGAGGCGTTGAACGATTTCCTCGACCTGATTAAACGTCGTTGCGATCCTGGTATTCTCTCCAAGCGGCGTAGATTCGCCGGCGCCGATAACGAACTGGAGCTGCAAAGGAGACTGACCGGTTTTTGAATCGAGCCGCTCTACTTTGCGATGTTTCATCAAGTAGTCCCGGTAAGCTTGCGCCATGCCTACATAATCCGCATTTGCCTGATCGAGAAACATATAACGAACCGAAACCGCCTCGTAAGGCATCGTTTTTTCATACGACAGAATGCTCGATGTCAGACCTGTCGGTTGACTGTAAAACCGGCGGTAAACGAACTTGGCATGCGCCTCATTAAATTGGGTCGAAATACCGGCCGGAGTCGCTACAACATTCGCTCTTGCAGCGCCCTCCTCGATAACGGCGACAAAGCCTGCCTGCCCGGAATAAAGACCGAATATCGGATAGGAAACAGGTGTTCTTCTCGTTGCAGGAGTATCGGCGGGAATCGACAAATCCTGTCCGTACACCGGTTGATTATAGGCATTCATTAAATCGAGATCTTCTTTGTTGAAGCGGATCAAGCCGCCGGGACCGTCCGGTACGAGCAAATAACCGTCTGCCCCGTTTAAGGCCGCCCCCATAAACGGAAGGAGATTTAGCTCCAATAACATACTTTTTTTCGTCTCTAAGATCCCTTGTTCCGGTATGCGGGCAATCAGTTGATTATTTTCCAATCGGTATGAAACATAAAATTGGAAGCCGAGCTCTTCTACAACGTACATCATGGCTACTCCATCTGTGATGTTATGCCATTTTACGGTAGTCGGTATATCCTTCAGATTCGTATCTTTGATTTGCGTCCCTTCGGCGTTCAGGTAACTCAGAACGATTGGAGACTCCAGATGGGTGCGCCATAATCCTTTTGTCGTATCCTTCGCCAAAGCTGCCGAATCCGGGTTGCTGCGCCACATGATTCCGCTGTTCTTATCCTCGACCGCCACTTGTCCGCTCTTCGGATCAAACCATAATGCAGCCTTGTCCTGCTCATACGCCTTGAACCATTGCACGCCATCGAGGTTACGGGATTCTCCTTGAGGCAAATCGGACGTAACGTCCAATTCGGAGAAAAAGGCCGCGGCATCCGCCTTTGTAAAATTATCCGGGTTAAAAACGACGGATGCGGGACGGTTCAACCACCAGACGGCGGTGACGACGATCAGTACGACTGCCAACGCCGCCGTTCCTCTTTTCCAATACTTCAGGTAAAACGGCTTCTTCGCTTTATCGAACACGTGACCACACCTCCCGCCCAAAACCGGCTACAAAGTCGGTCGCCTGATAAATCAAACCGATCAGCACGAAACCGAATACCCACAGGCAGAGAAACGTGACAACGGAAACCGACATCATGCCGATCGCTTCTTTCAAATTATAATTGTGCACATTTTGAGTACCGACAAAGATCAGAATAAGCACCCATATTACAATCAAATAATGAGCCGCCGTATAAAAAATCTCTTCTTGCAAAGTCAGCGCGTTCGACAACCACTGAAGCGGTAAAATAAATAAAATGTACGGTGCCAACGCATAGCTGTTCACGACAAAAACTTTGCCGAACGAGCCTTCGCCGCGCATAACCGATCCCGTCAAATAGTTGGCGACGATCCAGGACAGCCAAGGCAGGAAATATTTCATTGCCTCCATGGCCAGATTCAAAGTTTCGAACCGCTGCGCGGCGAACAGCATGCTTACGACCGCTTTGCCGGCAATGATGAGGATAAAGCCGAGTACGACAAAGCTCAGGGCGAATCGCCATCTCAGCTGAGTCGATGAGGCAATATCGTACATCCCGTTCATCGGATGCCGCAGCGCTGCAAGCATCAACTTCCACGGCTCGGCCAGCTCGCGAGTCCGGTTCGCCCATCGGCGGTTCTCCTGCGGCTCAATTTCCGTCACCGATTCGCCTTGATCGCGGGTAAACGCGCTTTTTTTGCAGCTTCTAATGATTTTCCGACCAACAATAAAACCGCACAAGGCAATAACCAATATCGTCATACCCGTACCGAAGAAGCGTAGCAAGAAATTCATACGCACCTGCCAGTACGATTCCGAATAACCTTCCTTATCCTTCGCTTGTTCGAAGTATGTCATGGCCTGCCCGTATTCCCCGTCTTTGAACATCGCCTTGGCTATACCCAAGTAAGCCCTGTCGTTCATCCCGTTCAAGCGGCGAATTTCTTCCCACAGCTTCCGGGCTTCTGCATATTTGCCCTGATTGTCCATATAAGAAGCTTGGTGGACCAGTTCTCCATAATGCGTGCGCTTCATGATTTGGATGCGATTCAGTTCCCCATCGGCTATATAGAGGGAGCCGTACGAATCCGCGACGATACTCGTCATCCGCTTGAACGTTCCCAGCCTCTGCTCCGAGCCGGTGGATGTCGCGCCGAATACGAACAGCAACTGGCCGTATTTATCATACTGATAGATTTTGCCTTCGGCGGTTTCCGCCACCGACATGACCCCGTTCGAGTCTACGTGCACATCCTGAAAGGAAAACTTATCCAGCGGCTTCACCCATGGCGCGAAGTTATGATTCATCAAGAGGTCGACTCCTCCGAAGTTAAGCCGTTTCAACTGTCCGCTCTTTAAATCTTTGTTGACCGTAAAAATAAATCCTTGAGCGTCGCTTGCGACATTCGTAACCGAGCCCGGTAAACGCGAAAGCTCCTCCTTCAGCTGCTCCTCCGTGAAAAACTTCCTCTTCAGGCTGTCCAGCCAACTGGTCGGAACTTTATTGGCGCCGTAGAAACCCGCGAATGTTCCATCGGGCGCAAGCTGGAGCAGTCCCTGATAACCGCCTTTCGTAACCATGTAAATGTACCCGCGCTGGTCGACAATGACCTTCAGGGGAGCATATACGAACGTTTTTGGAAGCAGCTCGGAAGACGGGGCGACATATTCTTTTGCAAACTTTCCATCTTGGCCGAATACGGCCACTCTGCGGCTCCCGGTATCCGCCACGTAGATTTCGCCTTTCTCCGTTACAAATACGCCTTCCGGTTTCCGCAGCTTCGCCTTCGGCTCCGGATCCGTCGATTCAGGTATCGTCCGGACGATGCGGCCCTCCAAATCAAGCTGCACGATGCGGTTATTGCCTGAATCCGCAACATACAATTCATCCTTGGCCGTCATGAATAAATCTTCCGGATGGTTCAGGCCGCCCCAAACGTCTTTCGGTACGAATGCATTGGGCGTTCTTATCCATACGTTGTTCGAATCGCTTGAATAAGTCGTATAGGGCAGCTCGGCATAAACCGGCCGGTCCGCTCCCCGAAAGAGAACGGCTCCGAAGGCAATTGCCATCATGGTTATCAATACCCGCCTGAGCGTCTTCATGCTTGTAGGCATCGTTACACTCCTTTATTTAATTCCCGAATGTGCCATCGTATTTAGCACTCTGCGTTGAAACAACAGGAAGACGACCAAATTCGGAACGAACATCATTAATCCGGCCGCAGCGGCAACCCCTTGTCCGACCACGTTGTTCGCCAGCCCGTTTGTTAACGTCATCGTGAAATAAGGAAGTGTTTTCATCGATTCGGTATGCGTGAACAATACCGACGTTTCGGTCTGCGACCATGAGCCTTGGAAAGCGAGTATCCCGATGGTGGCAACCGCCGGCATACAAATCGGCAGAGCAATTCGGAAAAATACGACAAATTCCTTCGCTCCGTCGATTTTTGCCGCTTCGATCAGCTCGTTGGGAATCTGTTCCATAAACTGCTTCATCAAAAACACGCCTACAGGCGCGGCAAGGAGCGGCAGCACATGAACGAGAAAAGTATCCATAATGCCCAAGTTGGCGATAACCAAATAACGCGGTATGGCAACGGTCTCGGGGGCAAACATAAGCGCGACAATCGTAAAGGAAAAAAACAGTTCCCTGCCGATGAATCTTTGTTTGGCAAATGCGTATGCCGCCATCGAGCTGACGAAAATGGTGCCTGCAACCGTAACTAAAGTAGTAAGCACGCTGTTGAACAAATAACGGGAAAACGGGATAACCGTCGTCTGCGATTTCAGGAGAAGCTGCTGGAAGTTGAACAGCGTCGGTTGATTTGTCCAAAACCTTGGCGGATACAAAAACAATTCGCTGATCGGCTTGAAAGCATGGTTCATAATAAATACGATCGGCAATAACATGAATATCGCCAATAATGTGAGACCGGTCATCGCAAATACTTGGAACAATTCGATTTTCTTCCAGCGCGCAAGCGACAGCCTTATTCTCCGCTTTCCTGCTTTGGAAGTCGGAATATGAACAAGCTTCGGTCCCATTTTATTCCTCTCCCTTCGATGAGAATAACCGGAACGACAGCCTGGAGCTTCCGTAAACGAGAAGGAGCAGTACGACGGACAACGCCGAAGCGTAACCAAGCTCGTAACGGATAAAGGCATAATCTTCGATATGATTCGTAATGAGGTGCCCGGAATACTGCGGCGTAATCGGTGAACCGGCCAGCAAAGCGCCGATCGCTCCCGCCTTCAGCGTTCCGACGACCGACATGATTGCGCCGAAAAGCATTTGCGGTTTAATGGCCGGAATCGTAATATAATAAATTTCTTGAAGCCTGTTCGATATGCCGTCTATTGCGCCTGCCTCGTACAATTCCGTGTTAACGGTTTGCAAGCCTGCCAGCATGGCCAGAAATCCGACGCCCATACTCGCCCACAATGAAACGATAATCATAATGTTCATAAAATATTGCGGATCCTGAAGCCATAACTGCGGATCCTGCACGACACCGATCGACAGCAGAAAGTTGTTGAAGTAGCCGATTCGGTCGCCGTTGAAAATGACCAGCCATACGACCGACATGGCAACGCCCGCAGATAAAGAAGGCGTGTAAATGGCAATCGTGAATATATCGCGGATTCGCTTGGGAAGCTGATGGATCAGCCAGGCCAGCAAAAAGGATAGAGAATATCCGAGCGGACCGACAATAATCGCGAATTTAAACGTATTCGGAATTGCATTTTGTAAAAAAATGCGATCCTGCGTCAAAATGGCCAAAAAGTTATCCCATCCGATAAAGGTCGGCATGGATATTGCATCGAACGAGAAAAACGCCAGTGCGTTTGCCAATACGATCGGAATAACGATGAACACCGTGAAACAGATCATAAAGGGAGCGATGAACAGATAGGAAACCCGCTGCTTCCATAACGTCGTCAATAATGCTCGCCACCTCCGTTTCATTATTGCAGCGGAACTCATGGCTCCACTCCTTTCCAGGGTCGTACTAGTTGCGGAATATCAAGCGTATGCAGCAACGTACCGTTTCGGGCTCTCAGTCCGAACTCGACCTGCTTCCGTTCCATTTCCCGATTAATATCGGCGACCGCTTGTTCCATGGCAATACGCGGATTTTTACGCTCCAGTACGACTTTATTCCACGCGATTTCCAAATGCCTGCCCGTATAGTAACCTCCGGGAAGCTGGGGAACCTCCTTGTACCATTGAAGCTGTTCCCTTATCGGTTTGAGGTCTTGCACAGGCCATGGCAGTTGTTCGAAGGCCTCCATATTGGCCGTATTCCATCGGTACTCCGGTCCGTACAACGCTTCGATATCGGTTCCGAAGCGCCGCTGAGTGTCCGTCGATGTCCACCATTTCAAAAATTCCCAAGCCTCCGATTGCTTCCCGGATTTTTGAAAGATGACGCCGGCCTGCAAAGCGCCGCCTGCCCAGCGAACAACCGTCCCGTCTGCCTGCTTCGTGCCGGGAATCGGAGCGACCTTCCAACGTCCCGCCAGCTCAGGAGCGGCAAATTGAACTTGTAAATAGGCATTGAAGTCGACGACGCCAATCGGAATGTCGCCGATTCGAAAGTGGCTGTAGAAGCTCGGCACTTCTTTCGGCATTTGGTATAAGTTGAACATATCCGTCCATTGCTCGAAGCCTTGCAGCGCTTCTTCGCTGTCAAGCGCGGAGCGCAAGCCGTCGGCCGTATAATAGGAAGCGCCCTGTTGATACAGAAACGGCAATCCGTCTTTGGGCGGAATATAAAAATCGAATCCGTTTTGCTGCAGCGTCGGCAGCATCCGCAGGACATCATTCCATGTATCCGGAGCGTTTAACCCGAGTTCCTCCATAATATCCGTCCGGTAAAGCAGTACGTTAAATCCTTGTATTTCGGGCAATGCATAGTCTTTCCGATCATAATGAAACGCGGATAACGCGCCGGGGTGGAAGCGCTTGGCAACCTCATCGTAGTCGGGAAACCCGGATAAATCCGTCAGTGCGCCGCGGGTTGCAAAGTCAATCGGCATCGCCGTATCGACGCCTAACGCCACGTCCGGCTGCTTGCCGGAAATGTTGCCTAAAATAAGCAGCTGCGGATCCGGCACAATATTGATATTTACCTTGATTCCGGTTTCGGCAGTGAACGTTTCATCCGTTAACTGTTGAATCACGTTGACATAATCCCGATTGCGATTAACCCATACATTTATCGCATCCGGCTTGTTTTGAACATACCCGAAATCGTTCGTAAACGAACGAAAGAAATTACCCAGCATATGGCCCGTTCGCTGCGGCCAGTTGGCTTTAATCTTTGGAAGTTTTGCCCCGGGCTCGGCGATCCACAAATAATCCAGCAGCAGCGGTTGATCGAGCATGCGGAACGTCCAAGTGCCCAAGTTGTTCTGCATCGATGCGAAAAGATTCAAGCGATTCGGGATCGTACGCGGATGATCCCGTAAATCTGTTAAATCCTTTGCCGCCGATTGAAATGCATTTTCAATATCCGATCGACCGACGGTAACATTGGCAAGCAAGCCCGACAATTCATCCAAATCCTTAATAATGACTGTCATTTGCTCGTAGAGACCGGGAATATATTTCTCCAAATCCCAATCCCGGTTGACGTCCGTATTTCCACCGGTCGAATACGATTTCTCGAAGTTCCCCGTAATTTTCCGTATCGTTTGTTCGAGCTTGCCGATCTTCTGCAAATTGCGCAGCAATCCTTCGTATACAGGCATAACCGGTGATGCGGTAACGGTCATTCTGAGGGTATGCTTCCCTTTCGTCAGCTGAAACGGCAACGGTTCCTCCTCACCGTCCGACAGCGTCAATCCCTCCCAGTCCCATGAAGAATTGTAAGGAAAGCCGACCTGCTGCAATTCTTTAAACGGAGATTTACCGTCGATCGTAATCGTCCTGTAAGCATAGGCATTATTGGAATAGGCTTGTAAATATTTAAATCCGATATGATAAATGCCGTCTTTGGGCACGTTGAATTCCCATTCAATCCATTCCCCGCTTCTTCGGAACTGGTCACCTCCGATCGTGTTGTAGCGAATATGGCCGTCCGTCGACGGTGATATCAATGCGCTATCCGTCGATTGCAGTTGAATCGACGAATTCGACTTAAGCGAGATTTGTTCGGCTTCAATCTTCTGCAGCCAATCACCTGAAGCAGCAGTTGCATTCTGGACAATTTCCTGCGATTTCGCATCGGTTTGTCTTGGATCTTGAGGAGACGCCAAATAAATTCCTTGAAGCTTCATCGCATCCCGGTCGGATAGGAGACGGATCATGTGCGTACCTTTTGTAAAAAACCACTTTAAAGGTCTCGGATCAACTGCGTAATCGGTTAACCGCTCATTTTTCCAGCCTTTCAACTCGACGGAAGACGGCCTGCGATCGTTATCGAACTCATCCCGTTCCGGCGGATAAACGCTGTCTGCGTAGCTGCGCTTAAGGACGAGACGTTCGGCCTCCGCATACGGCGACTTGCCGTCGATTTGAATCCCTAGCCGCAAATCGATCTTATGGTCGTCTGCGCTATCATAAATAATTCCGATGTTGTAGTAGCCGTCCTCCGGCAGTTCCACGCTCCATTCGATCCACCCTTCCCCTCCTTTAAACAGCACGCCCGCGTCTTCCGCCAATCGTTCGTACCGGTGCGGATCGGACATATCCGAACTGTCTTCGGCGGGAACCATCAGCGGCTGTTCCAGCAAGGTCGAATCCTTTGTGCCTTCCGGCAGCAACGCCAGCCACTGCAAGTAAGTCGGAATCCCGTTTACGTTCTCGGCCGGCCGCGGTTTGACTGCCTCCGGACCATCCCCCTTCACGGTCATAATAGGCAAAGGACTTGTAAACGAAAATAATAGAATAAAGGCCAGCAGCGCAGCCTTAACGTATTTCCAACGCTTCAACATAGTAAAGCCTCCGAATTTTTATCGAAGAACAGCGCCCGGTTCATATCGACGCCAACAACGATCCGTTCCCCTTCTTCGAAGGGGGCATTCGGATCTACGCGAATAACGATTCTTTGCTCTTTGTTGTCCGTATAGAGATAAGTATCCGAGCCAAGCAGCTCCTTAATTTCAATAACGGACTCGAATCGGTTCATCTGCAGCTCGGGTTTCGCCAAATCTTCATGCCGATAAAGCAGATTTTCCGATCGGATGCCCAGAACAACCGGCCTGCCGACGGCCCCGTAACTGCTCAATACGGCGCTCTGTTCATCCGGAATGCGAAGCGTATGCTTGCGCGTTTCAAAATAACTTATCCCATCGCGTATCCGAACCGTTCCTTCGATGAAATTCATTTGCGGCGAACCGATAAATCCGGCTACAAACAGATTCGCAGGTCTTCTGTAAATTTCTTCAGGTTTCGCCACTTGCTGAATGACGCCGTCTTTCATGGCAACGATACGCGTCCCCATCGTCATTGCCTCGACCTGGTCGTGCGTTACGTATACCGTAGTCGTACGCAGCCTGCGGTAAAGCTTGCCGATCTCTTCTCTCATTTGAATACGCAGTTTGGCGTCGAGATTCGATAAAGGCTCGTCCATAAGGAATACTTCCGGTTCCCGGACAATGGCCCGACCCAAAGCAACGCGCTGTCTTTGTCCGCCGGACATTTGCTTGGGCAGCTTATGCAGCTGCGATTCGATATCCAACACTTTGGCAGCGCGGTTCACCCGTTCATGAATTTCCGCTTTAGGCAGCTTGCTAAGTCTGAGACTGAACGCAATATTCTCGTATACGGTCATGTGCGGATAAAGCGCATAATTCTGGAATACCATCGCAATATTGCGATCCTTGGACGATATATAATTGACAATTCTATCGCCTATATAAATGTTTCCTTCCGTAATATCCTCCAAGCCGGCCAACATCCGGAGCAAAGTGGACTTGCCGCAGCCGGAAGGACCTACGAGCACCAAAAACTCGCCATCCTCAATTTCGAGGTGAAAGTCTTTAACGGCTATCCGCTTCTCTCCGGGGTATTGTTTATGAATGTGATGAAACGACACTTTAGACACGGTTGCTCCCCCTTTATGTCGGTCAAGCTCCGGCATTCCCCGGAGCTTGACCGTTATGCGCAAAGCTGATAAACCTAATTATTACTTGGCCAGCTTCTTCTGGAGGATTTCGTTCACCTTCTGCATTCTGGATGGGAAGAAGTCATGCGCGCTAATCTCTTCCTCATAGGCGACTGCTCCGAAATCGGTGAAGGCTTTAGAAATTTCTTGGCTCGCAGGGATAAACCTTGCAGGGTCGAAACGGGTAATTCCCGGCGTATACTTTAATACTTCTTTGTCGAAGCCTTGGTATACTTCCGCATTCGCGAAAGCTTCCATCAATTCCGGATCATCGGAATTCGGGAACGAGCCGCCGAATTGAAACAACGTTTTTTGGCCTTCTTTGGTCGCATCCCAAAATTTGATAAATTCCCAAGCCGCTTCTTTATGCTTGCTGGCTTTCGATATAGACATCGGACTCAACCAGCCGAAATTAACTTGCTTGGCCGTTCCTTTCGGCATCGTGGCAATATCCCACTCGAATGGGAACTGCGCTTTGAAACCCGGTAGTACGGGACCGATCGAAGTAAAAAATAGCGATTGTCCCGTATGAAACGCATTCATTTCAATTTTGGCTTTCGCTGCGCGTTTCGTATTAAGGAGTGATCCGTCGTTAACCATCAAATCATTGAAAAAGTTCAAATCGTCCAATACTTCAGGAACGGATCCGTCGGCAAGATTTTTCGAGAAATCCTCATTCATCGCCGCCATGTTAGGCGCATGTCCGTTCGCCATCGGCAAAGACATGGCCACGAAGTTGTACCACCATACGCTGTTCGTTACGCCGAAGTGACCCGCACCCGGGTTCGTAGCCGCCTTGGCCATCGCCCTAAAGTCGTCCCATGTCCAATCCAGCTTCGGCTTTTCCAAACCGTACTGCTTCAATAAATTTTTGTTGTACAAAATGAAAAATCCGTCATTGCCGCGGCTCAGCGCGTACAGTTTACCGTCTCTCTTGAAGTTGTCCAAGTACCCTTTACGATAAGGATAGCTTTTGAAATCCGCGTCCTTCTCGGCATAAGGCGTTAAATCTTCGATTAGATCTTCTGTAATCGCCCGATCCAGCGAAGTGTTCCAGATCACATCGAGCGGTTGTCCCGCCGCAATGCTTTTAATCAGTTCGTCTTCGCCATTCTCGGCATAAACGCCCTCCACTTTGATCCAAGGAAATTTCTTGTGGAACGCTTCGAACATTTTTGGCCAATCCTTATTTTCCGGCGGAATCACCCACCCCACTCTCAGTGTAATTGGCTCTTGCGATTGCTCTGGCGTCGGCGATTTTGTCCCGCTCGACTCCGGCGCCGACGGCTTCGGCTGTTCCGTCGTACGGCTGCATGCCGCGACAACGAGAACTAGCACACAAATTGTAAGCACTTTCACAACTTTCAATATGCCGATCTTTTTCATAGACACATGTTCCCCTCTTCGTTTTATTTGATCTTAACAAAAAACTGGGAGTCGTCTATCTATTTTTCATATACGCTGGACGTATAGCGCTGCTCATCGCCCGATCCAAACAAGATATCCGTGAAATAATAGTTTCCTCCGGGCGTCTTCGTCCGGGTGAATGCCACAGGCAGGACAAACAGCTCCAATGGTTCGTTCCCCTTTTGGGCTTCAATTTCCAGAACATGCTCTCCCTCGGCAAGCTCGATCTCGAATAATCTGTGCATGTAGCTTCGATGATACCCTGGCACAAAATCTCGTAACTCATGGTCTTCCAATACGATTTCGCCGTTCAAATGCACTTTAACCGGAAACGGGGTACCGACTATCAACCTGACATTGCGCTTGCGCGGGTTGATCAGCGTGGTCTTGGCAATATACATGCCCGGTTCGTCCGTTCCTAACAATTTGGAGAAAGAGAGCCGATTTCCCGGAACGACGGCTTCCGTATGCTGCGAGCTGCTTGGCCCCCATAGCTTCCAGTAGCCTGAAGATATCAATATAAAACGAACGTTGTGGCTATTCCATAAAGAATTGTCATGCCAGCGATCGATTCGGAAGGTTAGCTCGTAGAACGGCTGCCGGTCACCGCCCGTTGCAACATCCGTTTCCCATTCCAGTTTTTCGCCTGGCTGAAGTTGATAGAATGGAGCTTCTTCCGTACGCCATCCGGCCGGCGCTTCCAGCGCAAGCTTTCCTTCCCACAACTCCTTCGATCGGTTGCGCAGCGAAATGATCAGTTTTTTACGCTCCATCAATCCGACCGCCGGTCCCTCCGGCCCATAATCTACACAAACTTCCAAGCCTTGATTTAATGCAGCTCCTTCAGGCAGCAAGTATCGGTTGACGCTAACGCTTTGCTCCAGCAGCCCTCGCGGATTGTAGTCGCCGCTCCATTCTCCTGGGATAAGTAAGTTATCCTTCTCGATGCGGGTAGGATGCCGGCCCTCGATCGCAACCGGAATATCCCATATCGCGATCACTTCTTTACTGATTTGCAGCGTGCGCGTTGTAAGCTCGTCCAGATCGGCTGGAACGGAAAAACCTTTAATCTGCGGGCTGACGACTACACTGTGGCCGATCGGTTTAACCCATCGTTCAGGAATGCTGTCCGCTCCGCCTATTATGCCTAATATCGCGCCGAGCGTTGCGGCCGTACAGTCCGTATCGTATCCGCAGTTAACCGTTTTAAGCAAACAATCCTCGAAGCTATCGCCGTAAATCCAGCCGAGTATCGTAAATGCGACGTTTTGAGGAGCATCCGTAAAGTTGTAGTTCCCATACTTGCTTACAATTAATTCCCGCGCTTCAATCCAGGACTTCCCGATTGCCTTGAAATGCAGAATGTCACTAACCGCATTCGCGATCCGGCACTCCGCTGGAATAAAAGACAAGCCGATTTGAATGAGCCGCTCTTTATCCGATTCGAGAAATGCCGCGCTCTCTATCGCTGCGAAAAACATCTCGCCGTAAACGCCTTCGCCTCCCGCATGATCGACAATCGCATCCTGATAAGCGTAATAGGCCGCCACTCCGGGGGCCCCCGGCGCCACCATCGCCCATATTTCCGAGCGAATCGGCGACCCCATGCAATCGGTAAACGGATTGTTGAACGATCCGCTTAACGGGGCCTGCAATCCATAACGCAAGTTCGTGAGGCTATACCCGTACTCGTCAAATGGAAAAAACACGTGCTCGACCCATTCCTGACCCAGTTCCTTCGATGTGATCCTTGCGCCATATTGCTCCAATGCATGAAGCCAAACAAGCTGCAAATCAAGATCGTCGTTCGCGATCGGCTTATCCGAAATTACAGGGTAAAAAGTCAAATCAAGCCGTTCCGTTTTCCCTTCGTCATAACCTCCAAGCGTGCCGCCGATATTTTTACCGAGCCACCCCCCGAAAACTTTCCGATAATAATCTTGTTCATTCAGTACGCTTTTGATCAATGCGCTACCTCCCTAATTGATTATAACTCCTCTTACAATCAAGCCG
>Ga0256796_1000262_pt1 | contig 24433 bp, 16 predicted proteins | sample MC6MC0947MT_FD_190209 | JGI IMG/M metagenome (GOLD analysis project Ga0256796, IMG submission 190209) | Metatranscriptome of enriched soil aggregate microbial communities from Iowa State University, Ames, United States - MC6-MC0947-MT... | ecosystem: Environmental > Terrestrial > Soil >...
ACGTATCCGACAGATTCTGAGCCTGTCAACGGTAACTCGTTTCTAGAAACCGATTACTGAGCTTTTGGCCAATGATGGCAGGTCCGGGGTGGCCGCATGCACCGCGCACACGCGTCGGACGACGGGAATCCGCCGTGGCTAGAGTTGGACGGTGGTCTCCCCGATGTCCGTCTCCACCGTCCTCCGGCGGGCGGTACTGGTCGCGCTCGGCGGGATGCTGGGCACGGCGGCGCGCATGGGTCTCGGGATGCTGATCCCGGATGCCGCGCTGGGCGTGCTGGCCGCGAACATCGTCGGCGCCCTGGCCCTGGGCGTCCTGACGGCCCGCCTGCCCGCCGGGGACCTGCGGGTGCTCCTCGGCACGGGCGTGCTCGGCGGCTTCACGACCTACAGCTCGTTCATGGTCGACAGCGTGCAGCTGTGGGATGCATCTCCGCTGCTCGCCGTCGGGTACATCGTGGTCAGCCTGGTCGGCGGGCTCGCAGCCGCCGCTCTCGGACTGCTGCTGGGGCGGAAGCGGGCGGGGTCATGAGCCCGCTGGTGTTCCTGCTGGCCGCCGCGTGCGGCGGACTCGGGGCCGCGACACGCTACCTCGTCGATCTCGGCATCGCACGGCTGACCGGCACGCGCTTCCCGTGGGGTGTGATGGTGATCAACATCACCGGGTCGTTCGCCCTCGGCCTGGTGATCGGCGGGCTGCCCGGAGCCGCCTTCGTGCTCGGCACCGGCTTCCTCGGCGGGTACACCACGTTCAGTACGGCGATGATCGACACCGTTGCGCTGTGGCGCGACGGTGAGCGCCGGGCATCCGCCCTCTACGCCGGCGGGATGCTGCTGGCCGGACTCGCCGCGGCGACTCTGGGCCTCGCGCTCGGTCACGCGCTCTGATCGGCTCCGGTCCCGCTCTCAGCCGGTTCCAAGGGCCAATAATGTACAGATGTACATAAGGGGGTCGGGATGTCAGATGCTGTCACGCGCCGCAGGCGCGATCCGGAGACCCGCCGCCGCGAGATCGTCGCTGCGGCGGCCGAGCTGATCGTCGAGGTCGGGGTCGGCGCACTCACCCACCGCATGATCGCCGCGCGCGCAGGCGTGCCCCTCGGCGCGACCACGCAGTACTTCGCCACGCTCGACGAGCTGCGGTCGGAGGCGCTGCGACACCTGGTGTCCGACGTGGACGCCAGGATGGAGGGCATCCGATCCGTCTTCGCCGAGCGCGGCGCCACTCCCGCCGTCATCGCCGAGCTCATCGTGCAGGGGCTCGCCGACGCCCGCGCCATGGAAGCCGACCGTGCCGTGGTCACCGCCGCGGTCAACGACCCGCAGCTTCGCGAGCTCGCGCGGCGCTGGTCGGCGCAGATGGCGGAGTTCCTCACCGGCGACTACGGTCCCGAGCGCGCGACCGCGGCCGCCATCTTCATCGACGGGGTGCTGTGGCACTCCCGCATCAACGACGAGCCGCTCAGCGGCACCTTCATCGAATCCGCTCTCGCCACCATCCTCGGCGAGAGCATCCGTCCTTCGTCCGTGAGCGACTGAAACGAGCATCGTGTCGAATCTCTCCGTCCTCAGCCTGCGCAACCGCGCGCTCATCGCCCTGATCACGATCGTCTCCGCCGTTTTCGGCGGACTGGCGCTGACAAACCTCAAGCAGGAGCTCATCCCCTCGCTCGAGCTGCCGGCGCTGATGGTCATGACCACATACCCCGGCGCCTCGCCCGAGGTCGTCGAGAACGACGTCTCCACGCCGATCGAGGATGCCATCCAGGGCGTGCCTGGGCTCGAGTCGACGACCGCGACGAGCACCACCAACGCCTCGATCGTGCAGGCGACCTTCACCTACGGCACCAACCTGGCGACCGCCGAGCAGAAGATGCAGCAGGCCATCAACCGCATCGGCCAGCAGCTGCCCAAGGACGTCACGCCACAGGTGCTCAGCGTCTCGATCGACGACTTCCCGGTGATCCAGATCGCCGTCACCGGCTTCAGCGACGCCGAGGCCGCGCAGAACGACCTCCAGACCACCGTCATCCCGGACCTCGAGGACGTCAAGGGCGTCAACGCCGCCCAGATCGTCGGCGGCGTCGGGCAGCGCATCACGATCACGCCCGACGCGGCGAAGCTGGCCGAGGCGCGTCAGAGCACGCAGGCGATCAGCCAGGCGCTGCAGCAGAACGGCGTGCTGCTGCCCGGCGGCGACATCACCCAGGGTGACGAGACGCTCACCGTGCAGACCGGGTCGAAGATCACGAGCGCGAGCGAGCTGGCATCCCTGCCGCTGGTCGGCACGACACTGACCATCGGCGACGTCGCGACCGTGGAGCAGACCACCGACCCGGTCACCTCGATCTCGCGCGTGGACGGCAAGGACGCCCTGTCGATCGCCGTCACCAAGCTTCCGTCCGCCAACACGGTCGACGTGTCCAAGGGCGTGCTGAGCAAGCTCGACGACCTGAAGAAGACCTTCCCCGACACGACCTTCACCGTCGTGTTCGATCAGGCGCCGTTCATCGAGCAGTCCATCGAGACGCTCGCCACCGAGGGCTTGCTGGGCCTGGCGTTCGCAGTGATCGTCATCCTGATCTTCCTGCTGTCGATCCGCTCCACACTGGTCACCGCGATCTCGATCCCGACCAGCGTGCTGATCACCTTCATCGGACTGCAGGCGTTCGGCTACTCGCTCAACGTGCTGACGCTCGGCGCGCTCACGATCGCGATCGGGCGCGTGGTCGACGACTCGATCGTGGTGATCGAGAACATCAAGCGCCACTACGTGCAGGGCGCCGACAAGGGGGATGCGATCCGGCTGGCGGTGCGCGAGGTGGCTGCGGCCATCACGGCATCCACCATCACGACCGTGGCGGTCTTCCTGCCCATCGTGTTCGTCGGCGACATGGTCGGCGAGCTGTTCCGGCCCTTCGCGATGACCGTGACGATCGCGATGGTCGCCTCTCTGCTGGTCGCGCTGACGATCGTGCCGGTGCTGGCGTACTGGTTCCTCAAGCCCGGCAAGCCGCTGCTGGACGCCGCGGGGGCGCAGATCGATCCGGAGCATCCGGATGCTCCGCCCAGCCGTCTGCAGCGCGCCTACCGGCCGATCCTGGGCTGGACGCTGAAGCACTCGGCGACCACCGTCATCATCGCCGTGCTGGTGCTCGCCGGCACCCTGGCCGCCGCCCCGCTGATGAAGATCAACTTCCTCAGCGACTCCGGGCAGAACACCATGACCGTCACCCAGGACATCGGCGGCACCGCAAGCCTCGAGGCGAAGTCGGATGCCGCGAAGAAGGTCGAGAAGGCGCTGGAGGACGTCGACGGCATCACGCACGTGCAGGCGTCGATCGGGTCCAGCGGCTCGGCGCTGCGCGACGCCTTCTCCGGCGGCGCGGGCATCACCTACTCCATCCAGACCAGCGATTCGGCCGATCAGGAGAAGCTGCGCGCCACCGTGCAGAAGAGGATCGACGAGCTGAAGGACGCCGGTGACGTCAAGGTCGGGGCGTCGTCGGGCGGCTTCGGCTCCAGCGACATCACCATCAGCGTCACGGCTCCCACGGCCGATGTGCTGCAGGAGGCGACGGATGCCCTGACGAAGGACCTCAAGGGCCGCGACGGCGTCGGCGAGGTCACCGACAACCTCGCGGCGTCGCTGCCGTACATCGCGGTGGTCGTCGACCGGGCCAAGGCCGCCGAGCACGGCCTCTCCGAGGTCGCGGTGGGCTCGATCGTGTCGAACACGATGCGCCCGGAGCAGCTCGGGACGGTGGAGGTCGACGGCACCGGCCTGACCGTGTACCTCGTCGCTCCCGAACCTCCGACGTCGGAGGACGCCCTGAAGGAGCTGGCGATCCCGACCCCGACCGGCATCGTGAAGCTGTCGGACATCGCCCAGGTCGAGCAGAGCAACGGGCCCACCGCGATCACCACCGAGAAGGGGCGTCGCACCGCCACGATCACGGTGCCGCCAGCCTCCGACGACCTGGCCGTCGCCACGCGCTCGGTGACCGCCTCGCTCGATCACGTGAAGCTGCCCGAGGGCGCCCGCGCCGAGATCGGCGGCGTCGCGCAGCAGCAGGCCGACTCGTTCTCGCAGCTGGGCCTGGCGATGCTCGCCGCGATCCTGATCGTCTACGTGGTGATGGTCGCGACCTTCAAGTCGCTGCGGCAGCCGCTGCTGCTGCTCGTGTCGGTGCCGTTCGCGGCGACCGGTGCGATCCTGCTGCAGATCGCCACGGGCGTGCCGCTGGGCGTCGCCTCGCTGATCGGTGTGCTGATGCTCATCGGCATCGTGGTCACGAACGCGATCGTGCTCGTCGACCTCGTCAATCAGTACCGCGAGAAGGGCCTCACGACCGCGGATGCCGTGATGGCCGGCGGTGAGAAGCGTCTGCGGCCGATCCTGATGACGGCGCTCGCCACGATCTTCGCGCTCACGCCGATGGCCCTCGGCATCACCGGACACGGCGGGTTCATCTCCCAGCCGCTCGCGATCGTGGTCATCGGCGGCCTGGTGTCGTCCACGGTGCTGACGCTGATCGTGCTGCCGACGCTCTACAACCTGGTCGAGGGTGCGAAGGAGCGGCGTGCTGCACGGCGGGCCGCGCGCGGCGGCGGAGCCTCCGGACCGGACGGATCTGGTCCCGGTGGCTCGGGTCCTGCCGGCCCCGAGGGTCCGCGCAGGCCCATCGCGCCCGAGATCATGTACCGCCGCGACGTCGAGGCGCATCTCGCGGGCGAGGCGCACGGCGGTGGCGCCGGGTCCGCAGTCGCCGGGTCCGGAACTGGTGCGAGGTCGTTCGCGGCCGGTGCGGGTGCTCTCGCGGGGGCGGCGCGGCTCGCGGCATCCTATTCGCCCGCGGATGAGGCACCCGCAGATCGGCTTGGCGATGGCGGGCCGGCTGCCTCGGTGGACTCCGGGACGATCGCACGCCTGCAGTTCACGGACTCCCCTGTGGTCCAGCCCTACGAGCCCGCCCGCTCCGTGGCCGACCCCATGCTCGCGGCGGCCGCCGCGGCATCCGCTGCTGCTGCCGCCGCGTCGGCCGCCGCAGCTGCGGCATCCGTCGTCGCGCAGGCCGCCGCCGACCCCGCTGCGCACCACCCGACCCGCCGTGAACTGCGCTCGCAGACGCTGCCCTCCGCGAACCCGGTCGACTGACGCGGTGGGACTTCGCCGCCGACGCGGTGACTGGCGGAAGGGGGAATCACCGAGAGAAGCGGATGCCCCACTCCAGCGTCCAGGACTCGTCCTGTCCCAGGTGGCGCAGTCCACGCCCGGTGTTGAAGGCGTCGGCGGGAGCGGTCATCGGCTCGACGGCGACGACGAGCGAGTGGTCGGGATATCCGGTCGAGGTGTACGCCTGCACGTAGCCGAAGCCCGGGCCCTGCTGCAGCGTGACCGCGCGGCCGTCGGGGGCGGTCAGCGTCATGCGGGCGAAGCCGTCGGCGTCCCGGTGCAGGTTCGCGAACCCGGTGTCCAGTTGCACGTCGCCGAGGCGCTGTCCCTCGCGCAGGTCGGTGCCGGAGGCGACGGGGGACTCGCCGACCGGCAGCATCCGCTCATCTGTCTCGAAGTAGGTCTCCGCGGGGATGCGCAGCATCAGCGTGCGCGGGTCGGCGCCGCCGATCGTCAGGTACGGATGAGTGCCGAGCGCGACCGGTGCCGGAGCGGCCGAGCGGTTGGTCAGCGTGTGCGTGACGTCGATGCCGGCATCCGTCAGCGCGTAGCGCACGGTCGTGTCGATCAGGTACGGGTAGCCGGTCTGCGGGACGATCGCCGCGGCGAGCGTCACCGCCTCCTCCGAGCGCGCCGTGATCTCGTAGGCGGTGAAGCGCAGCAGTCCGTGGCTGGCGTTGTGGAACTTCGGCTCGGTGATGGCCAGCGCGCGCGTGGTGTCGCCGTCCTGCCAGATCCCGTCGCGGACGCGGTTCGGCCACGGGGCGAGCACGACTCCCGAAGCCCCCGGCGTCGCGATGTCCTCGGGGTAGGGCGGCACGATGTCGACACCGCCGACGGTGAGATGGCGTAGCGAGGCGCCGACCTGCGCGACCTGCGCCGTCACGTCGCCGCGGCTGAGGTGGATCTGGATGCCGGTGGGGGAGGCCATCCCGCAATCGTACGACCCAGGGCTTCTCCCAGGGTGGTCCGGTAGACTCGTGCGGTCGGCTTCGGGCACCCGCCTCGTGCGGAGCGTTTTGCGAGGGTGAACCTGCTCTCATTGTGAGCCCAGGGGCCGATGGTTCATCAACCATCACATGAATGGCCCCGGCCGACGGATGCCCGGGTATGTCCGCCGTGCGCTGATCTCTGTGCGCACGGGAGCGGACGCTGTTCTCGTGTCAGAGACAGTGAGGAAGATCCCATGCCGAAGAACGGCAAGCCCAAGGGCGGACGCCCGTCCCGCAACTTCGAACCGCGCTACGCCAAGAAGACGGCGTTCCACGACCGTCACGCCGGCGGGCGCCCTGCTCGTGACGACGACCGCCGGACGGATGCCGGTGAGCGCCGCTCCTTCTCGTCCGACGCGCGCGCAGACCGCCGCCCGGGCAGCATCAGCCCCAAGCACCGCGGATACCGCGAGACCGAGACCGGTGCGGCGGCGCCCAAGCGCCGCTGGTCGGATGCCGAGCGCGCGGGCCGCGACGAGGCCCGCTCCATCCGGAACCGTGCTGAGGCCGGTCGCCGCGAGGCGCCGCATCACCGCAATGACCGCGATGACCGCGGTGGACGTGGCTTCGATCGGGGCGAGCGCCGCTTCGACGAGCGTCCCCGTCGCGATGACCGTGCCGGTGGCTTCCGCCGTGACGAGCGTCCCTCGCGCGATGACCGTGGTGGACGTGGCTTCGAGCGTCGTGACGACCGTCCGCGGTTCGATCGCGACGACCGTGGCGGCCGTGGTTTCGAGCGTCGCGACGACCGTCCGCGGTTCGACCGCACTGAGCGTCCGCGGTTCGATCGCGACGACCGTGGCGGCCGTGGTTTCGAGCGTCGTGACGACCGTCCGCGTTTCGACCGCAACGACCGCAACGATCGTGGAGGCCGCGGGTTCGACCGTGACGAGCGTCCTGCCCGCGATGATCGCGGTGCCCGAGGTGGCTTCGAGCGTCGCGACGAGCGTCCGCGGTTCGACCGCACGGACCGCCCGCAGCGCACCGACCGCTTCGACCGCAATGAGCGTCGCGACGAGCGTCCGCGGTTCAACCGCGATGACCGTAACGAGCGTCCGCGGTTCAACCGCGATGACCGTAACGAGCGTCCGCGTTTCGAGCGCAGCGACCGGGATGCCCGGCCGGTCCGTCAGAACCGCGACGACCGTCCCAGCCGCAGCGACTGGAACCGCACCGCGACGGTCAAGGCGCACGAGGAGCACGTCGACGTCGTGCACGAGCGGCTCGAGGCCGAGGCCGTGCAGGCCACCGAGGTCGCGGATGTGACCTTCGGCGACCTGGGCATGGGCTCGAACATCGTCGAGGTCCTGAAGAACATGGGCGCCGAGACGCCGTTCCCGATCCAGGCAGCCACGATTCCCGCCATCCTCGAGGGGCGCGACGTGCTCGGCCGCGGCCGCACCGGCTCGGGCAAGACGATCGCCTTCGGTGCGCCTCTGGTGGAGAGCATCCTGCTGTCGCAGAAGGGCAAGCGCCGTGAGATCGGCCGCAAGCCGCGCGCCATCATCCTCGCCCCGACGCGTGAGCTGGCCCTGCAGATCGACCGCACCGTGCAGCCGATCGCCCGCAGCGTGGGCCTGTTCACCACGCAGATCTACGGTGGTGTGCCGCAGGCGCGTCAGGTGGGCGCGCTGAACAAGGGCGTCGACATCATCATCGGCACCCCCGGCCGCATCGAGGACCTCATCGAGCAGCGCAAGCTCGACCTCTCCGAGATCCGCATCGCGGTGCTCGACGAGGCCGACCACATGGCCGAGCTGGGTTTCGCTGAGCCCGTGCAGCGCATCCTGCGCAAGACCGGCACCGCGCTCGAGGACGGCGCGACCAGCCAGAAGCTGCTGTTCTCGGCGACGCTCGACCGCGAGGTCGCCGCGATCGTCGACGAGTTCCTCGTGAACCCCGCGGTGTACGAGGTCGCCGGCGAAGACCAGAACTCGAGCACGATCGAGCACCGCGTGCTGGTGATCGAGCACCGCGACAAGGCCGAGGTGCTCACCTCGCTCGTCGACCGCGAGGGCCAGACGCTGGTCTTCGCCCGCACCCGCGCCTACGCCGAGATGCTCAGCGAGCAGTTCGAGGATGCCGGCATCGCGTCCGTCGCCCTGCACGGTGACCTGAACCAGGCCAAGCGCACGCGCAACCTGCAGAAGCTCACCGCGGGCAAGGTGCAGGTTCTCGTCGCCACCGATGTCGCCGCGCGTGGCATCCACGTCGACGACATCGACCTGGTCGTTCAGGCCGACGCGCCCGACGAGTACAAGACGTACCTGCACCGTTCCGGTCGCACCGGCCGTGCCGGCCGCTCCGGCCGCGTCGTCACGCTGATCACCCGTCAGCGCCGTCGCCGTATGGAGGATCTGCTGAACCGCGCCGAGATCGACGCGCCGTTCGAGCAGGCCGCACCCGGTGACGACCTGATCGACGAGATCACCGGTCGCGTGCCGAGCGCCGCCGAGCTGACCGCCTGACGCGCGTCACAACTCCGGAGAAACGCCCCTGCTCGGCGTGTTCCAGGCCGAGCAGGGGCGTTTCCGCAGTTGAATCTCCGGAGTTGCGGCCGCGGCCGGAGCCGCCCGTAGTCTGGACGGATGCCGCTGATCCGCCCCGCATCCCTCCCGCTGATCCGGGCGGCCGAGGGCGGCTCGGGTGATATCGGGCAGGCGGATGCTGCGGCACACGGACTTCGCGCGGACTACGAGCGGTGGAGCCGGCTGGGATGGGGCGCGCTCGCCTATCTCGGAGCGGTGCTCGGAACGCTGGTCGGGCTCGCGATGCTCGAAGCGGCGAGCGAGCTCTCGTGGGGAGCCGGGCGGGCTGTGATCGTCGTGATCGGATGCGTGGCTCTGATCATCGCCGTCACATGCCTTCTCGTGCTGTATCGGCTCTGGCGGACGGGGCGTCGGCTCACGATCGCGGCGGCCTGGTGGCTGCGGCTGCCCTTCTGCACGGGGCAGCGCTCCCGACGCGCTCCCTTCTGGTACGCACCGCGGACGGTGCAGTACGAGCCCCGCATCCTCACGAGGACGACGGCGGGTGCGCTGCTCTTCCTCATGGCGATCTTCGGCCTGTCCTCGGTGTTCTTCACCGACGCTGCGCGGATGCCGCTGCTGACGGCGGCGATGGTGTCGATCGGCGTGATCTCCGCGCTGTGCATGTGCGGAATCCTCGGCGGCATCATGCGGATCACCTCGGGTCTTGCGGAGGGCGACCCGTTGTGGGCCGGCGTGCGCGACCGCGTCCGAGGCGCGTGAGCGGCAGCCCATAGGCTGGGCGCATGGAATGGGGCTCTTGGGCGACGGCGGGCGGCACGGTCTGGTTCTGCATCGCGCTGATGACGAGCGGGCTCGCGGGCGTACAGGGTAGGACGAAGCTCGGCTGGTTCGTGCTGGGGATGATCTTCGGACCGCTCGCACTGCTGCTCCTGGTCTTCTTGACCGAGCCGATGGTCAAGCGGGACTGACCGCGTTCAGAACAGCATCTCCGCCTTCGCCGCCGGCGGGGCGGATGCCGGGGTCGGCCGCATCCGTTCGCGCATGATCCCCCGCATCCGATCGTGGTCCTCCTCCGACTGCGTGTGCAGCCCGTGGGCGCGGATCAGCGGGCGCATCCGCTTGGCCAGCCACTGGCGGTAGCCTTTCGGGGCCTCCGCGGCCGCGCCCGGATAGAGTCCCCGGTAGGAGGCCACCAGGTCGGGGCGCTCGCGCTGCAGCCATTCGAAGAACCAGGGCTTGACGCCGGCGCGCAGATGCAGCGCACCGTACACAGCGTGGTCGGCACCGGCATCCGCGATCCGCGACAGCGCCTCGTCGATCGCTCCCACCGAATCGGTGATGTGCGGCAGGACGGGCATCAGGAAGACCCCGACCCGGAATCCGGCGTCCGTCAGGGCGCGCACGGTGTCGAGCCGGGCCTGCGTGGTCGGCGTGCCCGGCTCGATCGAGTGCTGCAGCGCGTCGTCGTACATCGCGATGGACATCTGGATGTCGATCGGTACGCGCTTCGCGGCCTCCATCAGCAGGGGGATGTCGCGGCGGACCAGCGTGCCCTTGGTGAGGATCGACATCGGTGTGCCGGATTCCGCCAGCGCCTGGATGATCCCCGGCATCAGACGGTACCGCCCCTCCGCCCGCTGGTACGGGTCGGTGTTGGTGCCCAGTGCGACGGTCTCGTGCTGCCAGGATCCGCGACGCAGCTCGCGCCGGAGCACCTCGACGATGTTCGTCTTCACGACGATCTGGGAATCGAAGTCGTGCCCCGCGTCAAGGTCGAGGTACTGGTGCGTCCCGCGAGCGAAGCAGTTGTGGCTGATCACGCCGTTTGCGACGAAGTCGCCCGTGCCCGTGGTGATGTCGACGAGTGTGCGGGTGCCCGGCAGAGGCTCGATGCTGACGATGCGCAGGTCAGCAACGGACTTCACTGCCGTGCCCTCTATGCTCAGTTTTCTCGTGATCGCTGGGCTTACAACGGCGAAGAACTTCATCCGAGCGGGCAATCCACCCGTGACTCTGACGCTGCGCACGCCATTGGCGCGAGCAGGTTCGAGCACACAGGGGATTCCGAATGTGCTGAGCGCAGACATGGTCGTGTTCAGGAGGATCGGGTCGCTGTTCGAGATGCGCAGTACCCCTCGAGAGCAACTGCCTTCGGCGTCGAAGATGCCCGAGAGGAAGCCCCTTTGCCACTCTCTGGACTGCATGAAGGGTATGGCTGTGAGACGAGTCTCGATGAGATCCACGTCTGCCTTCTTGGCGGTGTGGATAGCAACCATCGGTGCTCGGGTCTCGCTCTCGGGCGCGAACGCCCTCGTGATGGTAGGGATGCCCTCGGAGGAAAGATATGCGCGGGTGCGGTCGAGCGCCTCCTCGTCTTTGAGCGCCAATCGGAATCGATGAACGTGACGGACCCGCTCTTTCGACGGGTAGACGCCGTGAAAGATCATCCCGTCGCCGCGAATCATGCCGGAGAGGTAGCCGAGTCGGTAGTCCTCATGCGCCGCACCGTCTGCGGTGGGCGGCGACCCCAATCCGAACCCCAGCAGTCGGTTGTTCAAGGTGAGATGCGGTCGCTGTCCCTCATGCGCATCCGCGACATGCTTCCACCCACGGTCGGTGAGGAACCGGTGATCGCCGCTCGCGACCAGTTCGGTCCCGTCTGCGAGTGTGATCCGGTAGGCGCTCTTGCGTGTCGTCCACTTCGCCTCCACGCGCGTCCTGACGTAGCGCCGGTATCTTCCCTGTCGCTGGGTCCCGATGATCTCTTCACCGACCCGCAGACCGCCGATCTGTCTCTGACGGCCATCTGCGCACAGGACAAGGGTGCTCGGATCCAGGCAATAGACGCAGGCATGGCTGCATCCGCGGTAGGGATTGATGGTCCAGTTGAACGGCATCCGCGACGGGCCGGGAACCGCGTTCAGCGCCGACTTGGCCAGCACCTCGTGGAACGTCATGCCGGAGAACTCCGGCGTGGTCACCGACTGCACGATGCCGTTGCGGTTCTCCAGGCCGGGCAGCGCGGAGGGATCCGCATCGTCGATCGTCTGACCCTGCCACCGCATCCCATCATTAGAACAAAGAAACGATGGCCGTGCAAGTGATGTTCGAACGTATCTATGATCAACGCCGGGTGCGGGCCATGGCAGGATTCTGTGCGCCGGCTCCCGCGGGCTCCCACGGGCTTCGGGGGATGGCGGCGAGGTCGTGTAACGGTCAGGGCCATGCGTCACAATGGAGCGATGAGCGCCACGCATTCCCGGCATGCGTCGCGTGCGCCGCTCGCCGTGCGGGTCGCCGTGCCCATCGGCGTGCTGTTCACCGCGATCGCCTCGCTGGCGACGCTGGCCGGCGGTGGTGGATCGGATGCTCCCGCCGCGGCGGAGCTGCCGGCGCCCGCCGCGATCATGGCGCTCCCGGACGTGAAGCTGGCCGAGGCGCACGCCGCGAATCCGTGCGCGGATGCCGCTGTGACTTCCGCGCTCGCCACGCACGACGATGCCGCCGCTGTGCGCGCCTTCGGTGGTGGCGAGCAGTTCCGTTCCGCGGTCACGGCGGGCAACGCCCCGTGCATCTCGCTCTCCGATCCTGCTCATGACTGGGTCGTCGTCAACAAGCTCCGCCCGCTGGCCCCGGTGGACTTCGCGCCCGCGTCCGTGCGGGCGTCGAGCCTGCGCGCCACCTCCGGTTCGGTGAGCATGCGCCCCGAGGTTGCGGACGCCCTCGACCGGATGAGTGCCGACCTGACGGCCGGAGGAGCCGGCACGATAGGCGTCAACAACGCCTATCGCTCCTACGGCCTGCAGCAGGTCACATACTCCCGCTTCGTGCGCTCGGAGGGTGTCGCGGGGGCGGATGCCGGATCCGCGCGCCCCGGCCACAGCGAGCACCAGAGCGGCCTGGCCGTCGACGTCGTCGCCTGCTCGGAGGGCTGCGGGTCGCTCGGTGCGTTCGGTTCCACCGCGCAGAGCAACTGGATCGTGCAGCACGCCTGGGAGTACGGGTTCATCGTCCGCTATGAGAAGGGCGCCACGCCGACCACCGGCTACATGCCGGAGCCGTGGCATCTGCGCTTCATCGGCGTGGAGCTGGCGAAGGCGTACCACGACGGCGGCTTCCACACGCTGGAGGAGTTCTTCGGGCTCCCCGCGGCCCCCGATTACGCGCGTTGACAGCATCCGGATTCGTCCACTGACGGCATCCCACAAACCCGGTACGCAGTGCCACGGATTGTGAGACGCATTCCCACAATCCGCTGTGTCCGGGCCTCCTTGCGTCGTAGACTCGCCGGTGCGAAGACGCGCACGACTTTCAGGAGGACGTCATGGAACGCGACATCTACGAAGAGGATCACGAGGCCTTCCGCGACCTGGTCAAGGACTTCGTCAAGCGGTACGCCACGAACGAGAACATCGAGAAGTGGGAGGCCGCCGGCGAGATCGACCGCGCCACCATGCTCGCCGCCGGTGAGGCAGGGCTGATCGGCCTTTCGGTGCCCGAGGAGTTCGGCGGCGCCGGCATGCTGCAGGACTACCGCTTCCGCACGATCGTCATGGAGGAGGTCATCGCCGCGGGCGCGGGCTCGCTGGCCGGTGCCTTCGGCATCCAGGACGATCTGGCCGTGCCGTACCTGGTGCACATGGGCACCCAGGAGCAGAAGGAGAAGTGGCTGCCCCGCATGGCCACCGGTGAGGTGCTCGGCGCGCTCGCCATGACCGACCCGGGTGCCGGCTCCGACCTGCGCGGCATCAAGACCAACGCCAAGAAGGTCGACGGCGGCTACATCCTCAACGGCGCCAAGACGTTCATCTCCTCGGGTACGACCGCCGACATCGTGGTCACCTTCGTCAAGACCGGCGAGGGCAACCGCCCCGACGCGTTCAGCCTGCTGATCGTGGAGAAGGGCATGGAGGGCTTCGACCAGGGCAAGAAGCTCAGCAAGATGGGCTTCCACGGCTGGGACACGGCGGAGCTCAGCTTCACCGACGTCTTCGTGCCCGACGAGAACCTGATCAGCGGCAAGGAGGGTCAGGGCTTCATCCAGCTGATGATGAACCTGCCGCTCGAGCGCCTCTCGATCGGTGTCGCAGCTGCCGCGGCCGCTGAGGCCGCGACCAACTGGACCATCGCGTACACCAAGGACCGCGAGGCGTTCGGCGAGCGCATCGCCGACTTCCAGAACACCCGCTTCCGCCTGGCCGACATGGTCACCACCACCGAGGTGATGTGGGCGTACGTCGACCGCGCGCTGCTGGCCTACAAGGACAGCAAGCTCAGTGCCGAGGACGCCGCCAAGGTGAAGTTCTGGGCCACGGAGCGCGAGTGGGAGGTGCTCGACATGGGCGTGCAGCTGCACGGCGGCTACGGCTACATCATGGAGTACCCGATCGCGAAGGCGTTCACCGACGCCCGCGTGCACCGCATCTACGGCGGCACCAACGAGATCATGCGCGATCTCGTCGGCCGTCAGATCGCCGGCAAGCGCTGACGCACCACCATCGAGGGGCCGTCCGGATGCTGCATCCGGACGGCCCCTCGTCGTCCCGCTCGACCTGTCCTGTCCGACATCCGTACCGGTCGAAGGGCGGAGCGGGTCAGACCGCGGGCTTGGCCGCGGCTTCGCGGGATGCCTTGGATGCGGGCGATGAGGCGCCCAACTTCCAGTAGCCGGTGAAGCTCACATGGTCCTTGTCCACGCCGCGCTCGGCGACGAGGTACCGCCGGGCGCCGGAGGCCAGGGACTGCTCGCCCGCGATGTATGCGTGGAACGGCATGGATGGCAGCGCCAGCTTGCGCAGCGCGGACAGCGCGCGCACGCCGGGCACCTCAGCATCCGTGCGCACGATCGTCCGCACCTCGATGGCTGCCGGATGCGCGAACTCGAGCGCGTCCTCCGCGGCCGCGACCTCGACGATCACGGTGCCGACGGCCGTCGCCGGCAGCGAGGAGCAGATGCCCGCGATCGCGGGCAGAGCCGTCTCGTCGCCCACCAGCACGACGCGGTCCTCTCCGCGTGCGGGGTTGAACGTCAGTCCCTCGTCGATCACCAGGACATGCTCGCCGGGACGGCAGGTCTCCGCCCATCGCGATGCGGGCCCTGCGGTGCCGTCAGCCGCCGACCCGTGCAGCACGAAGTCCACGTCGATCTCGGCGCCGGCATCGGCGCTCGCCGGGCGGTACGACCGCACGGTGTAGTTGCGCATCACCGGACGCACGCCGTCGGGGATGCGCAGGAACTTCAGGTATCCGAGCAGGCCGTTGGCCTTCGCGGGCACGCGCTCCAGTCCCTCCTCGCCGCCCAGCGGCAGGAACAGCCGGAACCACTGGTCGTATCCCATCGGGGTGAAGCGCTCGATCTCACCGCCGCCGAGCGTCACCCGCATCCAGCCACTGGTGAGCCGCTGCGTGCGCAGCACGGTCAGGTGGATGAGCTCCGCGGATGCGGGCTTGACGATCTTGCCGACGGACATGCGGAACCTCAGTTCATTCGATCAGGGGAGCTGCCAGGGGAAGGTGGCGGTGAACACGACGGCGGATGCCAGGACCACGGCGCCCACGAACACCGTGTCGCGCGTGCGCCACGGGACGAGGTGCCGCTCGGTGCGGGTGCGGTGGGCGCCGAAGGCGCGGGCATCCATCGACAGCGCGACACGCTCGGCATGCCGGATGCCGGATGCCAGCAGCGGCACGACGTACCCCCAGCCGCGCACCAGGCGGGCGACCGGTCCTCGACCGCCGAACCGTCCGCCGAAGCCGTGCCCTCGCACGCGGTGCGCGGCGCGGATCACCGACAGCTCGTACCCGAAGCGCGGCACGAACCGGTACGCGGCCAGCGCCGTGTACCCGATCCGGTACGGCACCCTCAGCTGCTGCACCGCGGCGCGCACCAGGTCGGGGCCGCTCGTGGTGAGACCGCCGATCAGGGCGAGCGCGAGGATCGCGCCCAGGCGCAGTGCGGTCGCGAGGCCGATCACCAGTGCTCCCGCGTGCAGCGTCCATGCGCCGATCGTGAGCACGGCGCCCGTGCCCGCGACCTGGCTCGGGGCGACCCACACGCCGAAGCCGACGTTGAGGACGGCGATGCCGATCGGCATCCCGAGCAGCAGCAGCGCCATCGCACGGCGGGTGAGTCGCGCGCCGGTCAGCACGAGCACGTACGACAGCGCCAGGAAGACGGCCGGCGTGAGCAGATCGCGGGTCGCGACCAGCAGCGCCATCGCCGGCAGCACGGCGGCGATCTTCGCCAGCGGGTTGAGATGGTGCAGCCAGAACCGGGCGGATGCCGGCGCCGCGGCGTACGGGTCCGTCGGCGTCGGTTCGGTCGCGGGGGAGTACGGTGCGCTGGGGGGAACTCTCACTGTGTCCGCGTCCCAGGTCTGGTGGGTCGGATGCCCCGGCAGAGGCGTCTTCTGGGACAGGGTGCCGGCCGGTGTCGCAGAGGCCGCGGGTTCGGCATCCGCTGACCCGCCGTTACTGAGACCCGCGAGCACCTCGGCGGTCCGCCCGGCGGCGACCAGAGCCCCCGCATCCAGCAGGACGGCGTGGGTCGCATAGGCGGCCACGAGGTCCAGGTCGTGCGTGACGACCACGATCGTCGTGCCGGAGCGCTGCAGATCCTGCAGCAGGCTCAGCAGCTCGAGCGCTCGGGCCCGGTCCTGCCCGAAGGTGGGTTCGTCGAGGGCGACCACGCGCGGGCGGGTGATGAGCGCGGTGCCGACCGAGAGGCGGCGCTTCTCGCCGCCGGAGAGCAGGAACGGATGCTCGTCGGCCCTGTACCGCAGGCCGAAGCGATCGAGCATCTCGTCGACGCGCGCGTCGATCTCCGCCGAGCCGACGCGCTGCAGCCGCAGCCCGTGGGCCAGTTCCTCTCGCACGGTGTGCGCGATGAACTGGTGCTCCGGGTTCTGGAACACGAATCCGACCTGCGAGCTCAGCGCTCGGGGCGAGGCCCGTCCTGCGTCCAGGTCCCCGATCATGACCGTCCCGCGCGGCGGCGCCACGACTCCGCCCAGTGCCTGCAGCAGCGTCGTCTTCCCCGCGCCGTTCGCCCCGACGATGGCTGTGAAGGACCCCGCGACGATGTCGAGGGCGGGGATGCTGAGGACCTCGGCGCCCCTCTTCTCCACGACCAGCTCGCGGACGGTGATGGCAGCTTTCTGAGCTTCTGGCCCATTGTGGCGCGGGAGCCCATTCAGGCTGCGCGGCGCCCACACGCCCAGCTCCTCGAGCTCCGCGGCGTGCTCCTCCAGCACCGCGTGCGCCGGCCCGTCCCACAGCATGCGCCCCTCGCCGTCGAGCACGATGACGCGCGTCGCGAACCGCAGCGCGGCCTCGAGGTTGTGCTCCACGAGCACGATCGCGCGTTCCCTGCCGTCCGTCGTCAGCGCGGCGAGCGCGGCGTAGACGTCGGCGACGCCCTGCGGGTCCAGGTTGGCCGTGGGCTCGTCGAGCACGATCACCCGCGAGCGCATCGCGAGTGCGCAGGCGATCGCGAGCCGCTGCCGGCCGCCGCCGGAGAGCAGGTCGGGGTTCCAGCTGCGGCGGTGCCAGAGACCCACGCGGCGCAGTGCGTCCTCGGCGCGCTCGAGCACCTCGGATGCCGGCAGCAGCAGGTTCTCGAGAGCGAACGCTACCTCGTCGAGCACCGTGCCGGTGACGAGCTGCGAGTCGGGATCCTGGAACACCATCGAGATGTCGGTGCTGAGCTGCGCGACCGGAGTCGTGCGGGTGTCGCGTCCGCCGACCTCGACGGTGCCGGTCATCTCGGCCTCGACCGACTGCGGGATGAGCCCGTTCAGCGCGAGCGTGAGCGTGGACTTGCCGGATCCGCTCGGCCCCATCAGGATGACGACCTCGCCCGCATGCACGTCGAACGACACCTGCTGCGGGGAGGGGTGCGCCGCGTCGGCGTGCGTGACGCTGAGGTCGCGCACACGGAGCAGGGGCGCGGATGAGCGCACGTCGGGTCCTCTGTCGGCGGCGGATGCTGTGAACTTAGCCTACCCTTACCTGGGTCGGCCTGCCCTCGGCATCCGCTGTCTCAGCGCTTCGGCGCGATGCCCGCCCGGCGCAGCGCGTTGCCCACGGCGATTCCCACGGCCGTCCATGCGACCGGACCGAGGACCGAGATCGTCAGGTACACCACCTGCACCCAGAGGTCGAAGCGGCCGAGGTCCACGACGAACCCGACCACGACCGCCACGATCGCGCCGATGATCACGGCAGAGACGAAGAAGCGCCAGCGTCCCCAGGCACGGTACCGGGTGAGGGCGGCGACGCCCTCCTGGATCGCGCCGAACAGCAGCGCTGTGCCGATGAACCGCATCGCCCAGGCGGGATTGAAGGCGCTCGAGATCAGCGCGGCGATCACGTGCGTGATCAGGGCGACCAGCGGCCGGCGCAGCACCTCCTGCGCGATGATGCCGGGCAGCACGTGCACGCCGAGCACCAGACCGTACAGATACGGGGTCACGGCGAGGACGCCGAGGGTGACCACACCCGCGATTCCGCCGAGGATGCCGGTGGCGACGCCGATGGCCGCGCAGACGAGCAGTGTGCGCGTGCTCAGGCTGGCGGCGGGGGGCACCGATCCAGGCTACGCGATCGGCGGGTGACGGGGCCCGTCGGGAGTTCCACACCTGGCCGTAAGTCGCTGGTGCGATGTCCGGATGCCGGGTTACGTTGAGACGCGGATGCCGCAGAGCAGCGGCGTCCGGACTCAACAGGAGCGACTCATGAGACGAACACCCCTCAGAGTGACAGCGGCCGTATCCCTGGCCGCGTTGTTCATCGGATCCACGGCCACCTCCGGTTTCGCGGCCGAGGGGGTGACGACTCCCACTCCTGTCGACGGAACGCCAGGCCACTACATCGTGCTCATGAAGGCGGATCCGCTGGCCAGCTACGACGGCGGCACCGCCGGCTTCAAGGCCACCAAGCCCGCCAAGGGCGACAAGCTCGACGCGCACTCCGCGAACTCGCAGAAGTACATCGCGCACTTGAAGAACGAGCAGCGCAAGCTCGCCGCGGAGCAGGGAGTGACGCCGGACGCCGACTACCAGGTCGTCGCGAACGGCTTCTCCGCACAGCTCACCGGCGCGCAGGTCGACAAGCTGCGCGCCTCGAAGGACGTGCTCGGCGTCTACGCCGATGAGGTGCGCCACCCGCAGGCCCAGACCTCCACCGACTTCCTCGGCCTCGGCGACGACGCCACGGGCAAGGGCGGCGTCTGGGAGAAGACAGGCGGAGTCGGCACGGCCGGCGAGGGCATCGTGGTCGGTGTCGTCGACACCGGCATCGCTCCCGAGAACCCGTCGTTCGCGGGCGGCAAGCTGAAGAACGGGAACAGCCCGAAGTCCAAGGGGCAGCCGTACACCGACGGCAAGTACGTGTACTTCGACAAGGCCGACGGCAACACGTTCAAGAGCCCGATCGTCAGCGGACAGGAGTGGGACAAGCACGACTACTCCACCAAGCTCGTCGGCGGGCAGTACTTCTCCGCCGGCGCCAAGGCCGCCGGCTTCGACTTCCAGTACGACCTGCTGTCCCCGCGCGACGGCGCCGGGCACGGCTCGCACACCTCCAGCACCGCGGCGGGCGACTTCGAGGTGAAGGCTTCGGTGTCGGGCGTCGACTTCGGCACCGTCTCCGGCGTCGCACCGGCGGCCAAGGTCGCCATGTACAAGGCCTGCTACGAGGGTCCCGACCCGGCGGTCACCACGGACGACATCTGCGCCCTCAGCGACCTGGTGTCGGCGATCAACGCGGCCGTGACCGACGGCGTCGACGTGATCAACTACTCGATCGGCGGAGGGGCCGCCACCGGCATCCTCGAGCCCGACGACATCGCGTTCTTCAACGCGGCGGCTGCGGGCATCTTCGTGTCGGTCAGCGCCGGAAACGATGGCCCCGACCCGGTCACGGCCGACCACGCCTCGCCCTGGTACACCACGGTCGCGGCATCCACCATCCCGACGTGGGAGGGCACCGTGAAGTTCCCCGGCTTCGAGAAGGCCGGCGCTTCCGTGAGCGTTCCGTTCGGATCCGAGGTCACCGGCCCGTCGATCTACGCCGGTGATGCGGCAGCGGGCGCCGACGCGAACCTGTGCCTGCCCGGCACGCTCGACGCAGCCAAGGTCAAGGACCACATCGTGGTCTGCGATCGCGGCAGCAATGCGCGCGCCGAGAAGTCCGAGGTCGTCAAGGCCGCCGGCGGCATCGGCATGGTCCTGGTGAACGTGCCCGGCGGCGCTGACTCGCTCGACAACGACTTCCACTCGGTTCCGACCGTGCACCTGGCCGCCGCGAACCGCGCGGCCGTGCTGGCGTACGTGCAGAGCGGCGCCGACCTGCCCATCACGCTGATCGGCGAGAACACCACCGGAGTCACCACCCCGGTGCCGCAGATCGCCGGGTTCTCGAGCCGCGGCCCGATGAACGCTGCCGGCTCCGACATCATCAAGCCCGATGTCGCGGCCCCCGGCGTCGCCATCCTCGCCGCGACGAACAACCGGCAGGACGAGCAGCCCACCTTCAACATCCTCTCCGGAACCTCGATGGCGTCGCCGCACGTCGCCGGTCTCGCCGCGCTGTACCTCGGCGAGCACCCCGACGCGTCGCCCGCCGAGATCAAGTCGGCGCTGATGACCACCGCCTACGACACGGTGAACGCCGACGGCTCGCGCAGCACCGACGTGTTCGCGCAGGGTGCCGGTCAGGTCGACGCGAAGCGGTACCTGCAGCCGGGCCTGCTGTACCTGAACGGTGCGCAGGACTGGGCGGAGTACATCGAGGGCGTCCTGCCGGGCACCTTCGACGACGTGAAGCCCATCGACGCGAGCGACCTGAACGTGGCGTCGATCGCCATCGGCACGCTCGCCAGCGAGCAGACGGTCACCCGCACGGTCACCGCGACCGCGCCGGGCATGTACACGGCCGTCGCATCGATCCCGGGCGTGAAAGTCACCGTCGAGCCCTCGGTGCTCAGCTTCGCCAAGGCGGGCGAGTCGAAGAGCTTCACGGTGACGTTCGACAACTCCTCCGCCCCGGTGGAGAAGTGGGCGACGGGCTCTCTGACCTGGAAGGGCCAGTCCGGCGACGTGCGCTCGCCGCTGGCCGTCTTCCCGGTCACCGCCGCAGCACCGGCCGAGGTCTCCGGCACGGGGGTCGACGGCTCGGCATCCGTGAAGATCACCTCCGGGGTGAACGGCACGATGGCGCTGAACGTCAACGGCCTGGCACCGCTGCAGCTGCTCACCGATCCGGACAACCCCGTCGACGGCCACTCCGGCGACGGCAAGTCCGGCGACGAGAACAAGGACGTCAGCTGGATCGTCGACGTGCCCGCGGGCACGACGCTGAGCCGCTTTGACCTGGACTCGTCGGATGACGCGGGCAGCGACCTCGACCTCACGGTCTACCGAGTGGTCTCGCCCACCGACCTGCGCTACTACCAGAAGTGGCAGTCGGCCACGGCATCCGCCGACGAGCGGGTGACGATCCCGGCGCCCACCGCGGGCACCTACATGGTCGTGGCGAACATCTACTCCGCACCGAACCCGATGACGTGGGACATGACCTACGCGAACGTGGCTCCGGGCGCGGGGCAGGGGGCGTTCACCGCGACTCCGAACCCGCTCACCGTCACCCGCGGCGAGGACGTCTCGTACGACCTCTCGTGGAGCGGCCTGGCGGCCGGGAAGTACCTCGGCGTGGTGCAGTACGGCGACTCCGACGTGCGCACCATCGTGACGGTCGACGCGAAGTAGCCCGACACGCGCGGCGGGGCCGGTCCTTCGGGACCGGCCCCGTTCGCATGCGCGGAGCGGTGCGGCGGGGCGGCGGCGCTCAGCCCTGGTTGGGCAGGCGGATCTCGACGCCGTCGAGCGGATGCTTGGTCAGATAGCTCGCGATGAACGGGCAGTACGGGGCGATGGCGTCGCCGGTCGCCGCCGCATCAGCGAGCGCCTCCGCGGCGAGTTGCTGGGCGAGGCCCCGGCCCTGGAAGGCGTGGTCGATCTCGGTGTGGGTGAAGCGGAACTCGCCCGGACGCCGGTCGAACTCGGCGTACCCGGCGAGGGTGCTGTCGAGGCGGATCTCGTAACGCGAGGCGTCGTCGTTGCGGCTGACGGTGATGTCGGCATTGCTCCTCCTTCGGTTCCGTCCAACCTACGCGCACCCCGCCGGGAGGGGCGGATGCTGTGGAGAGCCGGATCCGAGGTCGGCGGTGGTCGTTACGCTGGATGGATGCCGACGCCATCCGACCCGTACGACGACATCCCTTACCCGGATGAGCCGTGGGGTGAGCCGGAGGAGATGGACTGGGTGCCGCCGGAGGACGGCTGGGAGCCGCCGCTGGACTGGGGGTCGCCTGCGCAGGGGGCGCCGAGCTCGTCGCGCGGGTCGGACAGTGCATCCGTCCCCACAGCGGCGAAGGCCGCTCCCTCCCGGTTCGGGACCGCCCTCGAGGCGCTGCGGACGGTGTTCGGCTACGACGCGTTCCGCGGCGATCAGGCGGCGATCGTCGAGCAGGTCATCGGCGGCGGGGATGCCGTCGTGCTGATGCCCACGGGCGGCGGCAAGTCCATCACCTACCAGGTGCCCGCGCTGGTGCGGGAGGGGACGGGGCTGGTCATCAGTCCCCTGATCGCCCTGATGCACGACCAGGTCGACGCCCTGCGCGCCAACGGGGTGCGCGCGGCCTACCTGAACTCCACGCAGGCGATCGACGAGCGGCGTGAGGTGGAGCGCGCGTACGTCGCCGGCGAACTCGACCTCATCTACGTCGCTCCCGAGCGGCTGTCGTCCGCGCAGACCACGCAGCTGCTGCAGCGCGGCACGCTCAGCGTGATCGCGATCGACGAGGCGCACTGCGTGTCGCAGTGGGGTCACGACTTCCGGCCCGACTACCTCGCGCTCGGCGATCTGGCCGAGCGCTTCCCCGGGGTGCCGCGGATGGCGCTCACCGCCACCGCCACGAAGGCCACGCACCAGGAGCTCACCGAGCGGCTGCACCTGGATCGCGCCGCGCATTTCGTCGCCAGCTTCGACCGGCCCAACATCCAGTACCGTATCGTGCCGAAGGTCGACCCGCGCAAGCAGCTGGTGGAGTTCATCCGCTCACAGCCCGAGTCCGCCGCGGGCATCGTCTACGCCCTCAGCCGCAAGTCGGTGGAGCAGACCGCCGAGTACCTGGCATCCCGCGGCTTCGACGCCCTGCCGTACCACGCCGGCCTGCCGGCAGAGGTGCGCGCGGCGAACCAGTCGCGGTTCCTGCGCGAGGACGGCGTGATCATGGTCGCCACGATCGCGTTCGGCATGGGCATCGACAAGCCCGATGTGCGCTTCGTCGCCCACATCGACCTGCCCAAGTCTGTGGAGGGGTACTACCAGGAGACCGGTCGCGCCGGGCGCGACGGCGAGCCCTCGGTCGCATGGATGGCCTACGGCCTGGGGGACGTCGTTCAGCAGCGCCGCCTCATCGACCAGAGCCCGGGCGATCGCACCTTCAAGATGCGGATGGGGCAGCACCTGGATGCCATGCTCGCCCTCTGCGAGACCGTGGCCTGCCGACGGCAGAACCTGCTGCGGTACTTCGGCCAGGACAGCGAGCCGTGCGGCAACTGCGACACCTGCCTGGAGAAGCCCGACACCTTCGACGGCCTCGTGCCGGCGCAGAAGCTGCTGTCCACGATCGTGCGGCTCAAGCGCGAGCGCAACCAGGCCTTCGGCGCGGGCCACCTGATCGACATCCTGCGCGGCTCCTCGAACGACCGCATCCGCAAGATGCGTCACGAGCAGATCGCCACCTACGGCATCGGCGCGGACCTGTCCGACCAGGACTGGCGCAGCGTCGTGCGGCAGCTGCTGGCCCGTGGCATCCTCGTCGCGCAGGGCGAGTACGGCACCCTCGCGCCGGGGGACGCCGCCGGGGGAGTGCTGCGAGGCGACACCCCGGTACCGCTGCGCAAGGACACGATCGGGCGCGTGACCGCGTCCCGCACCCGCAAGACGAGCGCCGCGGATGCCCTGGATGCCGAGGACCAGCCGCTCTTCGAGGCGCTGCGCACCTGGCGTGCGGCCACCGCGCGCGAGCAGGGGGTGCCCGCCTACATCGTGTTCGGCGACGCGACCCTGCGCGCTCTCGCCGAGCACCGGCCGGCGTCCGTCGACGCGCTCAGCGGCATCAGCGGCATCGGCGAGAAGAAGCGCGACGCCTACGGCGAGGCCGTGCTCGAGGTGATCGCGGCGCACTGACGCCGGAGCGGGAGGAAAATGCCGGTCTCGGATTTTCCAGGCCGGCGTTCTCCTTCTTTCGCGATGGATCGAAGTCGTTCAGCGCGCGCCTCGTGGACGCCCGTGAGGAGCGGCTTCACGCCGCCGCGAACGTCTCCGTGTGCACGTGCACGGTCGCGGCGCCGCCGATCAGCTTCGACACCGGGCAGCGCGCGTGTGCGCGCTCGAGCAGGTCCTGCGCCTCGGCATCCGTCATCCCCTCGGCCGACAGGAACGCGTCGACGTGGAAGGCGTATCCGGGCCCGGGCGCGACCGGATGCAGTTCGACCTCGACGCGGACGTGGGTGCGCCGCTGCTCCCGCACCAGCACCTGGGCGGTGCCGTTCAGGCAGGTCGCCCAGGCCAGGGCGAGCAGCTGCTCAGGGTTCGTGGCTGCGGGATCGGCATCCGCCTTCAACGGCGAGGCGACCGCCACGTCCAGTCCATCCGGCACCCGGCTCCGCCCGTCGACGCCGTTGCTCGCTTCCGTCCGATACCTG
>Ga0256796_1000290_pt1 | contig 23340 bp, 20 predicted proteins | sample MC6MC0947MT_FD_190209 | JGI IMG/M metagenome (GOLD analysis project Ga0256796, IMG submission 190209) | Metatranscriptome of enriched soil aggregate microbial communities from Iowa State University, Ames, United States - MC6-MC0947-MT... | ecosystem: Environmental > Terrestrial > Soil >...
ATGGCCGACCAGGCCCGCACCATCCGCATCCCGGTGCACATGGTCGAGGTCATCAACAAGCTCGCCCGCGTTCAGCGCCAGATGCTGCAGGACCTGGGTCGCGAACCCACGCCCGAGGAGCTCTCCCGCGAGCTGGACATGACGCCCGAGAAGGTCGTCGAGGTACAGAAGTACGGCCGTGAGCCGATCTCGCTGCACACGCCCCTCGGCGAGGACGGCGACAGCGAGTTCGGTGATCTGATCGAGGACACCGAGGCCGTCGTGCCCGCCGACGCCGTGGGCTTCACGATGCTGCAGCGTCAGCTCGAGCAGCTCCTGGACTCCCTGTCCGAGCGTGAGGCCGGTGTGATCCGGATGCGCTTCGGCCTGGGCGACGGCCAGCCGAAGACGCTCGACCAGATCGGTGACACCTTCGGCGTGACGCGCGAGCGCATCCGCCAGATCGAGTCGAAGACCATGGCCAAGCTCCGCCACCCGAGCCGGTCGCAGTCGCTGCGGGACTACCTCGAATGATGTCGACGGCACCTCAGGCGCGCTCAGCCGGCCTGCGGTACGTCTTCCCCGTGCTGGCGGGAAAGCTCGCGCGCTTCGCGACCCGTCTGCGCGGGGGAGGCTCCGCCTTCCCCGGCTATCTCACCAACAGGCTTGCCCCGTCGCTGCTGCCCACGCTCGCGGACCAGTTCCGCTACGGCGTGGTGTTCGTGCTGGGCTCGAACGGCAAGACCACGACCACGCACATGGTCAGCGAGGTGCTGCGCGCACACGGGCTCACCGTGTTCACGAACCCGACCGGAGCCAACCTGCCGCAGGGCGTGACCAGTGCACTGCTCGCCGACGCCACCCTCACCGGGCGGATCAAGGCCGATGTCGCGGTGCTCGAGATCGATGAGGGCTACGCGGCCGATCTGGCCGACCGGCTCTCCCCGTCGGTCATCCTGTCGCTGAACGTTCAGGTCGACCAGCTGTATCGCTTCTACGAGACCGAGCGCGTCGCCGACATGATGCTCGACGCCTCGACGCGGGCATCCGCCCACGTCGTCGTGAACCGCGACGACCCGTACCTCAGCAAGATCGACGTCGACGCCATGCGCGCCCCGGTGTCGTTCTTCGGCGTCGCACCCGAGATCATCGCGGCATCCGCGCACGGTCTCGTCAACGCCGCGGACACCCGCAGCGGCAACGCCGGCACCGCGGAGCGCGACGCGTACTCCGAGGTGCGCAGCGTGGACGGACGCGAGGTGTCGATCAGGATCGGCGACGCGGATGCCTCCGTGCGCCTGCCCGCGCGCGGTCTGCACTACGCCGCCGACGCCGCCGCCGCACTGGCAGTGGCCTCGCGCGTGCTCGGCGATGAGTTCTCCACGGATGCCGCCGCGCAGGGCTTCTCGCGCATGGCGCCCGCATACGGGCGAGGCGAGGTCATCCCGCTGCGTCGCGACCCCGCGGGGGAGCAGGTCGAGTTCGTGATGTTCAAGAACGCGCCGAGCCTGCAGATGAACCTCGACGCGCTGGACGGGGCGCCCGAGCGCGCCCTGATGGCGATCGACGAGGGCACGCCCGACGTCTCGTGGCTGTACGACGTGGACTTCCACGCGCTGGAGTCCGTCGACGTCGTCACGGGCGAGAAGGCCTACCAGCTCGCGCTGGCCCTGGAGCACGCCGGCGTCCGCATCGGCACCGTCGAACCCGACATGGAGAAGGCCGTCGCGATGATGCGGGAGCTGCCGCAGACCGCCGCCGGCCGTCAGATCTGGTTCGTCAACTACGAGCTCATGATGATCGGCCGCAGGCTCCTCGGCCATGGTGACCAGGAGGTGGCTCGCCGATGACCGCGACCGTGCGCATCGCGCAGCTGTACCCCGAGATCCTGGGCATCACCGGCGACCGGGGCAATGTCCGCGCCCTGCAGGTGCGCCTCGAGCGCGCCGGCGCGACCGTCGACGTGCTGCCCGTCGGCATCGGGGAGGAGCTGCCCGCCGACCTCGACATCCTCGTGATCGGCAACGGCCCGCTGTCCGCCATGCGCGGCGTGCACGCCGATCTGGTGGCCCGTGGCGACGGCATCCGCTCCCATGTGGCCGACGGACGTGCGCTGCTCGCCATCGGCGGCGGCGCCGAGCTGCTCAGCACAGGCGTCACGACGCTCGAGGGCGAGACGGTCGAGGGCCTCGGCATCTTCGACGCCACCGTGTCGCGCACCAAGAAGCGCAAGGTGGGCTACATCGTCGTCGAGACCGCGGCCGGCCGCGTGATCGGTTTCGAGGATCACGCCAGCGAGTGGACTCTCTCCGACGCCGCGCACAGCTACGGTCGCGTGGCATTCGGTCAGGGCGGTTTCGCTCTTCCGGGCGACGGGGACCAGCCGGCCCGCGGCGAGATCATCCGTGTCGCGAACGCGATCGCCGCGAACATCCAGGGGCCGATGCTCCCGCTGAACCCCGAGCTGGTGCGCGAGATCATCACCGGCGTCGCCGAGCGGCGGGGCCTGGAGCTCGACCTGACGATCGGCGTCGAGTCGCTGGACACGTACGCGGCCGGTGCTCGCGCTGCCATCGAGACCCTCGTGCACGGCAAGGGCTTCAATTCCATCCAGCTCTGAGTCGGAGGCGACAGATGTCAGGCAGTGCGGCGCCCCGGGTCCTGCTGAGCCGTTCCGTGCTGATGCAGAACGCGCAGGGACTGCTCGCGTCCTCGGGCGGGGTCGTCGATCTGCGGCATGACGCCTACGGCCACGGCCTGGACGAGGTCGCCCCGATCGTCCTGGAAGCAGGCGCATCCGCGATGCGGGTCGGCTCCGTGGAGGAGGCACGTCGGCTGGAGGCAGCCGGCATCCCCGCGACGACCGGCGCCCTGCCGGATGTCGACCCGCACCGGCTGCTCGGCATCCCGGATGCCGAGGGCCCCGTCTCCACGCGGCCCGTGATGAGCCTGCAGGGCCGCGTGCTCTCGACCAAGCCCCTGCACGCGGGGGAGGCGGTCTCGTACGGCTACACCCACCGCGCGAGCCGGGACACCAGGGTCGCGTTGGTGACCGGCGGCTACGCCCAGGGCATCCTGCGCGCGCTCGGCAATCGGGCCCGCGTGCAGATCGGCGAACACACGCATCCGATCGTCGGTCGCATCGCGATGGACGTCTGCGTGGTCGATCTGGAGGGGGCGGATGCCCCGGTCGGCGCTCCCGTGACCTATTTCGGCGGCAGCGGTGCGATGCGCGGCGCGCTCGCGCAGTGGTCAGCGGCCACGGGCCTGACCGCGCTGGAGATGGCGGTCGTGATCGGACGCAACGGCGAACGGAGCTGGCAGGCATGAGCACCCCGGTCCTGGAGATCTCCCGAGCCGCATTCCGCGCGAACATCGCCGCGGTGCTCGAGCGGCTGGACGGGTCGCAGCTGATGCTGGTGATGAAGGACGACGCCTACGGGCACGGAATCGAATGGGCCGTCGCCGAGGCGGAAGCCAGTGGCGTCTCCTGGTTCGGAGGCTACGACATCCCCACGGCGCTGCGCATCCGCGCCGTCACCACGCAGCGGGTGTACGCGTGGGCTCCGTCGACGAGTCCCGAGGTCGAGGCCGCGGTCGGCGCGGGCATCGAGCTGGGCGTCGGCTCCATGGAGTACCTGCACGAGGTGATCGCAGTGGCCGAGCGCCTCGGCGCACGCCTCGCGGTGCACCTGAAGATCGACACGGGTCTGCATCGCAACGGCTTCCGTCCGGAGGTGTGGGCGGATGCCGTCGCCGTCGCGCGCGATGCGGAGGATCGAGGCAGCATTCGGATCGTCGGGGTCTGGAGTCATCTCGCCGAGGCCAGCGATGAGGAGGACGACGCCGCGCAGGCGGTGTTCCTGAACGCCGTGCGCGAGTTGCAGAACGCCGGTGGGGAGCCGGAGGTGCTGCATCTGACAGCATCCGCCGCCGCCTGGTGGCGCCCCGAGCTGCGGGGGACCCTGAGCCGTATCGGTGCGTTCTGCTACGGCATCCGCTCAGCCGAGGGGCCTCAGCTGGAGGGCCTGTCCCTCATCTCGCGCCTGGTGGCCACCGTGGACGCCGTGGAAGGCGACCTGGTGCGGATCGGCGTCGGTGCGTTCGACGGCCTGCCGTCGATCCTCCGTGGCGCGGAGGTGGTGACCCCGGGAGGACCGCGGGCGATCTCCCGGATCGACGGCGACAGCACGCTCGTACATGGCTGGCCGGGTGCCCAGGCAGGCGATCGCGTCATCGTGTTCGGACCCGGTGCCGATGGGGAGTCGGATGCCACGGCTCTCGCCGAGCGGATCGACACGGTGGGCGAGGAACTCCTCACCCGGCTCACGCCGACGGTGCGGCGTGAACTTGTGGATTGAGGCTCAGGCCTCGATGAGGCGGGCGGTCTCGTCGTGCCAGCTGGTGGCGACCGCGCGCAGCTTCTCCTCGTACTTGCGGCCGTGGTGGGCGCAGAAGAGCATCTCCGTGCCGTTGACCTCGGCTGCGATGTAGGCCTGCGCTCCACAGGAGTCGCACCGGTCCATCGCCGTGAGGCGGTACTGGACGGTCTCTCGCTCAGTCGTAGCGTTCATGTCGGTGCCTCCTCGGGATTCGGGCTCGATTCGAGATCGTGCTCAATACAACCACGGGTCACCTGAGTGCATGCCCGGATCACGGCGTGTTTCGCTGTGCGCGTACGCGCCGCGTAACGGCTGGGTCGCGGGGGAGTGTCGCGGCGTCCACGGCGGCGGCCGCGAAATAGAATCGAACATTGTGACCAACGAGTATTCCGCCCATCATCTCCAGGTGCTCGAGGGGCTCGAAGCGGTTCGCAAGCGCCCCGGCATGTACATCGGATCCAACGGATCACCGGGCCTCATGCACTGCCTCTGGGAGATCATCGACAACTCCGTCGATGAGGCCGTCGCCGGCAACGGGTCGAGGATCGACATCGTGCTGCACGCCGACGGCAGTGTCGAGGTCGCCGACCGCGGGCGAGGAGTCCCGGTCGACGTGGAGCCGCGCACGGGGCTGACCGGTGTCGAGGTCGTCTACACGAAGCTGCACGCGGGCGGGAAGTTCGGCGGCGGATCCTATGCGGCATCCGGTGGTCTGCACGGTGTCGGCGCATCGGTCGTGAACGCCCTGTCCGAGCGACTCGACGTCGAGGTCGACCGCGGTGGCAAGACGTACGCCATGTCGTTCCACCGCGGCGAGCCCGGCGTGTTCGCCGACACAGGGGAGCCCCGCCCGGACTCGCCCTTCACGCCCTTCGAGAACAAGAGCGAGCTGCGCGTGATCGGCAAGGTCGCCAAGGGGGTCACCGGCACGCGCGTCAGGTACTGGGCCGACCGGCAGATCTTCACCAAGGACGCCGCGTTCCAGCTCGGCGACCTCGAGAACCGTGCCCGCCAGACCGCGTTCCTCGTGCCCGGCCTCGAACTGGTGGTGCGCGATGAGCGTCCTTCGTCGTCCCCGGACGACGAAGCCGGTGCCAGGGTCACGTCGTACCTGTACGAGGGCGGCATCTCCGAGTTCGTCGACTACCTGGCCTCCGATGCTCCCGTGACCGACACCTGGCGCATCCAGGGCAGCGGATCCTTCACGGAGACGGTCCCCGTGCTGCAGGCCGATGGCCACATGAAGGCCACCGAGGTGGAGCGCGAGTGCCAGGTCGACATCGCGCTGCGCTGGGGAACCGGCTACGAGACCGTCAGCCGCTCGTTCGTGAACATCATCGCCACGCCCAAGGGCGGCACGCATCAGCAGGGCTTCGAGCAGGAGCTGCTCAAGTCGCTGCGCGGGCAGGTCGAGCAGAACGCGCGACGCCTCAAGGTCGGCAACGACAAGCTCGAGAAGGACGACGTGCTCGCGGGGCTCACCGCCGTGCTGACCGTCACCGTGCCGGAGCCGCAGTTCGAGGGCCAGACCAAGGAGGTGCTGGGCACCCCTGCGGTGCGATCCATCGTCGCGAAGGTCGTGCGCACAGAGCTGGCCGCTCGTTTCGGATCCACCAAGCGCGACGACAAGAGCCAGACCTCACAACTGCTCGACAAGATCGTCTCCGAGATGAAGGCCCGCGTCTCCGCGCGCGCCCACAAGGAGACCCAGCGCCGCAAGACCGCGCTCGAGTCGTCGTCGCTGCCCGCGAAGCTGGTGGACTGCCGCTCCAACGACGTCGAGCAGAGCGAACTGTTCATCGTCGAGGGCGACTCGGCCCTCGGCACCGCTCGTCATGCCCGCAACAGCGAGTTCCAGGCGCTGCTGCCCATCCGCGGCAAGATCCTCAACGTGCAGAAGGCGTCCATCAGCGACATGCTGGGCAACGCCGAGTGCGCGGCGATCATCACCACGATCGGCGCGGGCTCCGGACGCACGTTCGATCTGAGCCAGGCGCGCTACGGCAAGGTCATCCTGATGAGCGACGCCGACGTCGACGGCGCCCACATCCGCACGCTGCTGCTGACGCTGTTCTTCCGCTACATGCGGCCGCTGGTGGAGGCGGGCCGGGTGTTCTCGGCCGTGCCGCCGCTGCACCGTGTGATCGTGATGAACCCGGGATCCAAGCCCAACGAGACGATCTACACGTACTCCGAGGCCGAGCTGCACGCGCTGCTGGCGAAGCTGCAGAAGGCGGGCAAGCGCTGGCAGGACCCGATCCAGCGCTACAAGGGTCTCGGCGAGATGGATGCCGATCAGCTGGCGACCACGACCATGGACAAGCAGGGTCGCCTGCTTCGTCGCGTGACCATCGAGGATGCTGAGGCGGCGGATGCCGCGATCCGCACCTTCGAGCTGCTGATGGGCAGCGAGGTGGCACCGCGTCGCGAGTTCATCATGAGCTCCAGTGACAGGCTGAGCCGCGAGTCCATCGACGCATGATGGCGCCGGGGGTGCGGCTGCGCGCTGCGACCGCCGATGACCTGGAGCACGTCGTCTCCCTCAAGGAGCGCGTGCTCCGTGCAGACCTGGAGCGGCTGATCGGCTGGGATCCGGCGAAGTCGAGGGCGCGCGTCGTCGAGCACTTCTCACCGCAGCACACCCGGATGATCCTGCTGGAGGATGCCCTGGTCGGCACGATCACGCTGCGCCCGGACCGGGATGCGGTCTGGCTCGAGATGTTCTACCTCGATGCGACGCTCCACGGCCGCGGCATCGGGACGTCCGTCCTGGCGAGCGTGCTGGAGGCTGCCACCACCCCGCTGCGCCTCCAGGTGCTCGTCGGTTCGCCGGCGCAGCGGCTCTACGCCCGTCACGGCTTCGTCGTGGAGCAGGACGACGGCATCGACGTCTGGATGCGCCGCCCAGCCCCCTGAGTCCGCGATCCGAGGCCAGGGGTCGGACGCGCTCAGCCGATCGCGGTGCCGACGGAGCCGATCACGGAGTCGAGAGGCTGGCCGGAGGCGTCGCGCTTGGCGCCGGACGCCGGCAGCTGACGCGCGGCACCATCCGATCCGATCGCACGGGGCTCCACGCCCACCCAGGCCAGACGCAGGCGGTCCTCGCCCTTCAGGAACGCGTGCGCACGCACACCGCCGGTGGCGCGGCCCTTGCCCGGGAACTCCGCGAAGTCCGACACCTTGGCGCGTCCAGCATCCGCTCCCGCCAGCGTCCCCTCGGAGCCGGAGACCGTGATGACCACGGCGTCCTCCGGGGAGGCCACGACGGTGAACGAGATGACCTCGGCGCCGGAACCGAGCTTCACGCCCGCCATGCCGCCCGCTGGTGCGCCCTGAGGGCGCACGTTCGACGCGGGGAAGTGCAGCAGCTGAGCATCCGAGCTCACGAAGACGAGCTCTGTCTCGTCCGATGCCGGCGCCGCGCCGATGACGACATCCTTCGGCTTCAGGCCGATGATCTCGAGCTCGGGGCGCACGGCCAGGCCCGACGGGACGACCCGCTTGACGACGCCATCCTTGGTGCCCAGCGCCAATGGCGTGTCGTCGTCGAACCGGATCAGGGCGAGCACCCGCTCGCTCCGGTCGGTCAGCCCCAGATAGTCGTGGATCCGCACGCCGGCGCCCAGCCCGACCGAGCTCGCGGGCACGGCGGGGATGTCGATGGGCGTGAACCGCACGACCCGGCCCGCACTCGTGACAGCGCCGATCTCACTGCGCGTGGTCGTCTCCAGGCGCGCCTGGATCGCGTCGTGCTTGCTGCGGCGGGCGGGCGTCGCGATCGTCGCCCCCGGCTCCAGATCCACGCGCACGGCACGCCCGGTCGTCGACAGCAGCAGGGTGGTCGGGGCGTCCGCGAGCTGCAACTCGGCAGCCGACTTGGTCGTGCGCGCCTTGGGCGGTGCCGCGTTCAGCAGCAGGGTGCGCCGGTGCGTGCCGAACTGCTCGGCCACGGCATCCAGCTCCAGCGCAACCTGGGCACGGACCAGACCGGGGTCGGCGAGCAGCTTCTCGAGTTCGGCGATCTCGGCGAGCAGCTTGTCGCGCTCGGTCTCCAGTTCGAGGCGGGAGAACTTCGTCAGGCGGCGCAGACGCAGCTCGAGGATGTACTCGGCCTGCACCTCGTCCAGCTCGAACACCTGCTGAAGGCGGGCGCGCGCCGTCTCGGAGTCATCCGAGGAGCGGATGACCTGGATGACCTCGTCGATGTCGAGGATCGCCAGCAGCAGGCCGCGCACCAGGTGCAGACGCTCGTTGCGGCGGGCGAGCCGGTAGCGGCTGCGCCGCTCGATGACCTCGATGCGGTGCTGCAGGTACACCCGCAGCAGCTCCTTGAGACCCAGGGTGCGGGGCTGCCCGTCGACCAGCGCGACGTTGTTGATCGAGAACGAGTCCTCGAGCGGGGTGAACCGGAACAGCTGGTCGAGCACCGCCGCCGGGTCGAACCCGGTCTTGACCGTCACGACCAGGCGCAGACCGTTCTTGCGGTCGGTGAGGTCCTGCACGTCGCTGATGCCCTGCAACTTCTTGGCGTTGACGGCGTCCTTGAGCTTCTCGATGACGCGCTCGGGACCCACCTGGTAGGGCAGCTCGGTGACGACGATGCCGGTGCGGCGCGGGCCGAGCGGCTCGATCGAGGTCTTGGCGCGCAGCTTGAACGCACCGCGGCCGGTCTCGTAGGCCTCCTTGACACCGTCCAGGCCCATGAGGATGCCGCCGGAGGGGAAGTCCGGGCCCGGTACGAACTCCATCAGCTCGGCCGTGGTCGCATCCGGGTTCTCGAGCAGGTGCGTGGCGGCGGCGATCACCTCGATGAGGTTGTGCGGAGCCATGTTCGTGGCCATGCCCACCGCGATGCCGCTCGCGCCGTTGACGAGCAGGTTGGGGAAGGCCGCCGACAGCACCGCGGGCTGCTGGAACTGGCCGTCGTAGTTGGGGACGAAGTCGACGACGTCCTCGTCGAGGTTCTCGGTCAGAGCCAGAGCGGATGCCGCGAGCCGGGCCTCCGTGTAGCGCGATGCGGCGGGACCGTCATCGAGGGAGCCGAAGTTGCCGTGCCCGTCGACCAGCGGCACGCGCAGGGCGAAGTCCTGCGCGAGGCGCACCAGGGCGTCGTAGATGGCGGAGTCGCCGTGCGGGTGCAGCTTTCCCATCACCTCGCCGACGACGCGGGCGCTCTTGACATGCCCGCGGTCGGGTCGCAGGCCCATCTCGGCCATCTGGTACAGGATGCGGCGCTGCACGGGCTTGAGGCCGTCGCGGGCGTCCGGCAGGGCGCGCGAGTAGATGACCGAGTACGCGTACTCGAGGAACGAGCCCTGCATCTCCTGGGAGAGGTCGATGTCCTGGATGCGCTCCTGGACGGGCTCGGATGACGAGGGCTTTGGCATGGACTTCCTGCTGGACGCTCGGGTGCGCACGGGTGGCTGGGCACGAGTGCGGGGCGGGCGGGCCGCCTGTGGAAGACTGGCCCGGATGCCTCTCATGCTACCGTCCAGCCTCGAATCGACGCGGAGCATCGCCGGGGTGGCGCCCCAGCTGCTCGCAGCCTTGCGCGACGCTCCGGGGGAGCTGCCGCCTGTGCGATCCGCCGTGCTCGTCGTCGTGGACGGACTCGGCGCCCTGCCGCTGCGCGCGCATGCCGGGCACGCCCGCACCCTGGTGTCGGCGATGGCGAAGAAGGACGTCGCGGGCTCGGTGTTCCCGACGACGACGGCCGCCGCATTGACCAGCCTGCTCACCGGGTCCGCTCCGGGAGTGCACGGGATGGTCGGCTACCGGGTGCGGCATCCGGAGCGCGACGTGCTCGTCAACCAGCTCACGGAATGGGACGGCGTGGACCCGACCGCCTGGCAGTCGCAGGCGACGGTGTTCGAGCAGGCGGCTGCGGCCGGGCATCCGACCTTTGCGGTGGGCATCGCCGCGCACGCGGGCACAGGACTGACCCACGCGATCCTGCGCGGCGCCGAGTTCCGCAGCGCCGGGTCACCGGCAGAACGCGTGGAGCTGGCTTGGGAGCTCGCCGACGCGCACGACGGCGCCCTGGTGTACTGCTATCTTCCGGAAGCGGACAAGGCCGGTCACAAGCACGGCGTCGACTCCGCCGAATGGGTCGCCGCCCTCGAGGACATCGACGCGGCGCTGTCGCGACGGGTGTCGGACGGCGTGGGAGTGCTGGTCACGGCCGACCACGGCATGGTCGACGTGCCCGCGCACCGGCAGCTGATCCTGGACGCCGCGGGGGGCTGGCACGACGGCATCCGGCACATCGGCGGGGAACCACGGATGCTGCACGTGTACACCGAGCCGGATGCCGACCAGCCGGGCATCCTGAGCCGCTGGCGCCGCGACCTGGATGGATTCGCCGATGTGGTCAGCCGCGTCGAGGCGATCGACGCAGGGCTCTTCGGCGGGATGGTGACGGATGCCGCGCGCGAGCGCATCGGCGACCTGCTCGTGATCGCGCGCTCGAATCACGCGCTCTACGACGGCGAGGCGGCGGATCAGCGCGGTCGGGGCATGGTCGGTCAGCACGGCGCACTGACCATGGAGGAGTGGCGCGTCCCGCTCATCCGGATGGGCGCCTTCTCGCGCTGATCAGACTGCGGGCTCGGTGACCGTCATTCCTCGGTGCGGGCCCCGAAGACGATCTCGTCCCAGCTCGGCATCGCGTTGCGGCGCTTGCGCCGGCCGGACGGCTGCTCAGACGGCTCGGGCTCCGGAGCGGGCTCCGGCTCGGCGGGCGCCTCGTCCTCGATGGCGTCGAACAGCGCGATGGGCGCCGACTCATCGCGCTCGTCCTCGCCGAACAGGGGAGCGGACTCGCGCTGCCCGCGGCGACGTCGCAGCGCCTCCAGCAGGTCGGCGGTCTCCGCGTTGGGGTGGCTCTCCTCCGGCGCGCGGCGCGCGGCGGCCGCCTGCACAGCGGCGCTGGAGTGCTCAGTGGCGGATGCATCCGCGGTCTCCTCCTCCGGGCGGGGGAGCAGACGGGGCCCGAACGCGCCGGAGTCGAAGCGGCTGTCGTCCTTGTAGGGCGAGACGCGCTCCTGGTCGACCGCGCGAAGACGCGGGATCAGCCCCTCGGGAAGAGCGCCCTGGCGGGAGAGCTGCGTCGCATCCGGGTTCAGGGGCGAGAGCGTGCTGCGACGTGGATCGAATGCCCAGCGTGCGTCGTGCTCGACCTCGTCAGCGGTGAACTCCAGCTTGATGGTCCAGCCGGACTCGTCCTTCCAGCTCGTCCAGCGTTCGTCGCTCGCCTGCAGATCGGCGAGCTTCGCACGCACGGCGACGCCGAAGGTCGGCTGCGCGTCGGGCTCGACCTCGCTGCCGATCAGCACCGGAACGGCGAGGGCCTGGCCGACGATGTGCTCGCGCTCGGCGAGCACAGGACCCTCGAAGCGCGCGACGTCCGCCTCGCTGACGCCGAGCAGCGCCGCGACCTCGGACGCCGAGAGCCCGGCGCGGATCTGAGCCTGGATGTCGCGGGGGCTCGCGGCCAGTCGCGCGGCGGCGGGCTCCGTCTCACGGGTCGCCCGGCGCACCTCGCGGTGCAGCACGTCGTCGATCGGGAGCGCGAAGCGCTGCCCGGACTCTGTGGCGAGGACGAGGACTCCCGCTTCTGTTCCGACGATGGTGACGTTTTCCATACCGATGCCCCTCTGGTGGGTGTGCGTTCATGCTGTCACGACGACCCGCTCAGGCCCGGGAATACTCTGGGCGCGCCGTGAGTTTCCCCGGGCGAACGCGGAGGCATTTGCTAAATCGTCCGCGGTCGTGCAAACTAACGCCCGCTGAACACCCGAATCAGCTCCCCCACAACCACTCGTACCACTGAAGTGGAGATTCACCACATGGCAACCGACTACGACGCGCCCCGTAAGAGCGAAGACGACTCCGAGTCGATCGAAGCCCTCAAGGAGCGTGTGCCGAGCAACCAGTCCGGCGCCGGCGACGTCGAGGACTCCGACAACCCCTCGGGCTTCGAACTCCCGGGCGCGGATCTGTCCGATGTGGAGCTCGATGTGGTCGTGCTCCCTGCGCAGCAGGATGAGTTCACCTGCATGAGCTGCTTCCTCGTGAAGCACCGCTCGCAGCTCGACCACGAGGGCCCCGAAGGTCCCATCTGCAAGGAGTGCGCCGCCTGACGCACCCCTGGACGCACGCGCCCCGGCCATTCGGCTCGGGGCGCGTTCTGCGTCTGCGGGCGTGATCGGCCGGCCGGCTCAGTCGGCCCGGTCAGTCCGTGGCGCGCGCCGCGCGGATCGCCGCGCTGAGCCGATCCGGCGTGCGCGAGGAGATGGTCCAGGAGCGCACCGGGTCATCGGGATCCGTCAGGGGAACCACGACGAGCCCGTCGATGCCGCCGCGGATCAGATACCAGCCGTCGCGCGCGATGTCGCGCGTGCGCCGATCGCGGGCATCCTGCCCGGCGAAGTGTGCGGGCTCGCCCAGCCAGCGGGCGTCGATGTGCGCGCGGCCGGCGTGCAGCACCGTCCCGCGCACGCTGATGACCGGCGCCAGCAGGATGCTGAGGACGACGAGCACCAGCGAGACGGCCGCTCCGATCGCGATCGCGATACTGGAGGCGACCGGCGTGAACACCAGTGACACCATGGGGCCGACGAGTGCGATGGTGACGAGCATCCACAGGCTCGGCGACAGCCGTTCGCGATAGCTCTCCCGCGTTTCCTGCGTGGTGTTCTGCATTAGCCTCATGGGGTGACTCATTCCGTTGCCGTCCCCATTATCGCCGCGCACACCCCGTTCTACGCGAATCCGGGTGATGCCGGGGCCGACCTCGTCTCCACCGAGGCCGTGCGCCTGGAACCGGGGGAGCGCGCCCTGATCGGCACCGGCGTGAGGATCGCGCTGCCCGAGGGGTACGCGGCCTTCGTGGTTCCGCGCAGCGGACTCGCGGCCAAGCACGGCATCACCGTGGTCAACTCCCCGGGCACCGTCGATGCGGGATACCGCGGCGAGATCAAGGTGAGCCTGCTGAACACCGACAGCAAGGACGCGTACGATGTGGCGGTCGGTGATCGCATCGCGCAGCTGATCGTGATGCCCGTGATCCAGGCGCACTTCGAACCCGTCGACGAGCTGCCCGACAGCGTCCGCGGCGAAGGCGGCTTCGGGTCCACCGGCTATACCCAGGGAAAGAGCGAATGACTGAAGAGATCGAGCCCACGCTGAAGTCGGCACCGGAGGACCGGGCCACTGCGGGACCGTTCGACGACGCGGAGGCTAACCCCGTCCGTCCCTACATCGACCTCGGCGGCATCAAGGTGCTGCCCCGTGAAGGCCTGAATCTGCGGCTGGAGGTGGAGGAGCAGACCAAGCGCATCGTTGCGGTCGGACTGGACTACGCGAACTCCTCGCTGCAGGTGCAGCCGTTCGCCGCCCCGCGCACGCGCGGCCTGTGGGACGAGACCCGCGTGCAGCTGCGCGACCAGATCCGCACCCAGGGCGGTCGCGTCGAGGAGCGCGAGGGCCCCCTGGGCAAGGAGCTGCTGGCCGAGGTGCCCGCGACCGCCGCAGAGGGCTCCGAGATGCGCCTGGCGCGCTTCATCGGCGTCGACGGCCCGCGCTGGTTCCTGCGCGGTGTCATCGGCGGCCAGGCGGCCTCTGACCCGGCCGCGGCCGAGCAGGTCGAGGACCTGTTCCGCTCGATCGTCGTCGTGCGCGGCGGATCCCCGATGCCGCCCCGCGACCTCATCCCGCTGAAGATGCCGTCCACGCCGGGCTCGGCGTGACCGACGCCGACCGCGAGCAGGGCGCGCGTGAGAACGACACCGCCGCGCCCGCTGAGCCGTCCGCGGCCGATCTGATCGGCGCGGCGCTCGGCGGCGCCGCCCGGCGCGCGGGACTCGGCGCGGACAGCAGCGAGAGCACGCAGAAGGTCGTGTGGACCGCGATGGGCGGCTGGCGCGGCATCCTGGAGTCGGTCCTGCCGAGCCTCGCCTTCGTCGTCCTCTTCACCGTGCGCCCCGAGCCGCTGATCCTCTCGCTCGGCGTGTCGGTCGGCCTGGCCGCGGTGTTCACGGTCATCCGCCTGCTGCAGAAGTCGCCGCCGTCCGCCGCGATCGGCGGTCTCGTCGCCGCCGGCGCCGCGGCGGTGCTGGCGCTGTGGACCGGACGCGGAGCGGACAACTTCGTGCCCGGGCTGATCACGAACGCGGTATACGGCACCGCCATGATCGTGGCCGCGCTGGTGGGCTGGTCGCTGATCGGGCTGGCCGTCGGCTTCCTGATGGGGGAGGGCACGGCGTGGCGTCAGGACCGCCGCAAGCGGCGGGCGTTCTTCTGGCTCGGCATCGCGTGGGGCGTGCTCTTCTTCGCGCGCCTGGGCGTGCAGCTGCCGCTCTATCTCACCGATCAGGTGACCCTCCTGGGAACGCTGAAGCTCATCATGGGGCTGCCGCTGTTCGCGCCGCTCGTCGCCGTCACCTGGCTCGTCGTCCGGGCGCTGTATCGGCGCGGCGAGTGACGCAGGCGCCGTTCACCTCTGGTAGATTTATCTCGACATCAAGATAAATCTCGGGCTTTTGCCGAGCGATTCCGCGGAGCACACTGGTAAGGCGAACCTTGCTAGCCGCGGCATCCGGAGGCGAGCAAGATGGAGTCGCCTGTCGCTCCCATCCGAACAGAAGGAGACGGATCCGTGTCCACGGTGAACAGCTTCGGTGCCAAGAGCACCCTGACGGTCGGCAGCACCGACTACGAGATCTTCCGCATCGACACGGTCGCCGGTCACGAGAAGCTCCCCTTCAGCCTGAAGGTGCTTCTGGAGAACCAGCTGCGCACCGAGGACGGCAAGAACGTCACGAAGGCGCAGATCGAGGCGCTGGGTTCGTGGGATGCCACGGCCGAGCCCAACACCGAGATCCAGTTCACGCCCGCCCGCGTCCTCATGCAGGACTTCACCGGCGTGCCCTGCATCGTCGACCTCGCCACCATGCGCGAGGCCGTTACCGCCCTCGGCGGCGACCCGAGCCGCATCAACCCGCTCTCGCCCGCCGAGATGGTCATCGACCACTCCGTGATCGCCGACCTCTTCGGCGCGGAGAACGCGCTGCAGCGCAACGTCGAGATCGAGTACGAGCGCAACGGTGAGCGCTACCAGTTCCTGCGCTGGGGCCAGACCGCCTTCGACGACTTCAAGGTCGTCCCGCCCGGGACGGGCATCGTGCACCAGGTGAACATCGAGCACCTCGCCAAGGTCGTCTACGACCGCACCGTCGACGGCGTGCTGCGCGCCTACCCCGACACGCTCGTCGGCACCGACTCGCACACCACCATGGTCAACGGCCTGGGCGTGCTGGGCTGGGGCGTCGGCGGCATCGAGGCCGAGGCGGCCATGCTGGGACAGCCGGTCTCCATGCTCATCCCGCGCGTCGTCGGCTTCAAGCTCACCGGCGAGATCCCCGCCGGCGTCACCGCGACCGATGTCGTGCTGACGATCACCGACATGCTGCGCCAGCACGGCGTGGTCGGCAAGTTCGTCGAGTTCTACGGCGCCGGTGTGGCATCCGTGCCGCTCGCCAACCGCGCCACCATCGGAAACATGTCGCCGGAGTTCGGCTCCACCGCCGCGATCTTCCCGGTGGACGACGTCACCCTCGACTACCTGCGCCTCACCGGCCGCAGCGACGAGGCGATCGCGCTGGTCGAGGCGTACGCCAAGATCCAGGGCCTCTGGCACGACGCCGCCAAGGAGCCGGTGTACAGCGAGTACATGGAGCTCGACCTCGGAACCGTGGTCCCCTCGATCGCCGGCCCGAAGCGCCCGCAGGACCGCATCCTGCTCTCCGAGGCGAAGACGCAGTTCGAGAAGGACATCCTCAACTACGCCACCCCCTCCACCTCGGACGAGCTGGCCGACCTCGAGTCGAAGCACTCCTTCCCGGCATCCGACCCCGGTCAGGTCCCCGGTGAGGAGGAGGTGCACACGCGTCCGGTGCACATCAGCAGCGGCGCGCCTGCCGCGTCGTCCAAGCCGGTTCCCGTGACCACGTCCGCCGGCGACCAGTACATCCTGGACAACGGCGCCGTGACGCTCGCGGCGATCACCTCGTGCACCAACACCTCGAACCCCTCGGTCATGGTCGCGGCCGGCCTGGTCGCCCGCAAGGCGCTGAAGAAGGGCCTGAAGCAGAAGCCGTGGGTCAAGACCACGCTGGCTCCCGGCTCCAAGGTCGTCACCGATTATTACGAGAAGTCGGGCCTGAACGAGGACCTCGAGGGCCTGGGCTTCTACACGGTCGGCTACGGCTGCACGGTCTGCATCGGCAACTCGGGCCCGCTGATCGACGAGGTCTCGGCCGCCGTCAACGAGCACGACCTCGCGGTCACCGCCGTGCTCTCCGGCAACCGCAACTTCGAGGGCCGCATCAGCCCCGACGTGAAGATGAACTACCTGGCCTCGCCGCCGCTGGTCATCGCCTACGCCCTCGCCGGTTCGATGCACTTCGACTTCGAGAACGACGCGCTGGGTCAGGACACCGAGGGCAACGACGTGTTCCTTCGGGACATCTGGCCCACCTCCGAAGAGGTGCAGGAGATCATCGACTCATCGATCTCGCGTGAGCAGTTCATCAAGCAGTACGCCACCGTGTTCGACGGCGACGAGCGCTGGACGGGCCTGCCCACGCCGACCGGTCCGATCTTCGAGTGGGACGAGGACTCGACCTACGTGCGCAAGGCGCCGTACTTCGACGGCATGACCATGGAGCTCACGCCGGTCACCGACATCACCGGCGCCCGCGTGATGGCGGCCCTGGGCGACTCGGTCACCACCGACCACATCTCGCCGGCCGGCGCCATCAAGCCGGGCACCCCTGCTGCGCAGTACCTGCAGGAGCACGGTGTGGAGCGCAAGGACTTCAACTCCTTCGGATCGCGTCGAGGCAACCACGAGGTGATGATCCGCGGCACCTTCGCGAACATCCGCCTGAAGAACACGCTGGTCAAGGCCGTCAACGACGGTCAGCAGATCGAGGGCGGGTACACCCGCGACTTCACCCAGCCCGGTGGTCCGCAGGCGTTCATCTACGACGCCTGCATGAACTACCAGGAGCAGGGCGTGCCGCTGGTGGTCTTCGGCGGCAAGGAGTACGGCTCCGGATCCTCGCGCGACTGGGCGGCCAAGGGCACCAACCTGCTCGGCGTCAAGGCGGTCATCACCGAGAGCTTCGAGCGCATCCACCGCTCCAACCTCATCGGCATGGGCGTCGTCCCGCTGCAGTTCCCCGCGGGCGAGTCCTGGGAGTCGCTGGGCCTGGACGGCACCGAGATCATCTCGATCGAGGGCCTGACCGCGCTCAACGAGGGCATCACGCCGAAGACGGTGAAGGTCACTGCGACCCCGAGCGAGTTCTCGCCCGAGGGCAAGCAGGTCGTCGAGTTCGATGCCGTGGTCCGCATCGACACCCCCGGTGAGGCTGACTACTACCGCAACGGCGGCATCCTGCAGTACGTGCTGCGTTCGCTGGTCTGATCCCACGACGAGAGCGCCCCGCCCGGCTTCGACCGGCGGGGCGCTCTCGCGTCTCCGAGGAGTGCAGCGCCGAACCCCGGTCGTCCGCGCCACGCACCGAACTCCCACCGTCTCGGAGATAGACTGGACAGGTTCGCGCGAGCCCTCCGGCCGCGCAGTCGTCGAGTCGCGGAGGAGCGTCCATGCCGATCCTGCCGAGCATCACCGGTCCCCGGGATCTCGACCGGCTCTCACCCGATCAGCTCGCTGAGCTGGCGGCCGAGATCCGCACCTTCCTGGTCGAGAACGTGGCCCGCACCGGTGGTCACCTCGGTCCGAACCTCGGCGTCGTCGAGCTGACGATCGCCCTGCACCGGGTGTTCTCCTCGCCCGAGGACCCGATCATCTTCGACACCGGGCACCAGTCCTACGTGCACAAGCTGCTGACCGGCAGACAGGACTTCTCGCAGCTGCGCTCCCGCGGCGGTCTCGCCGGCTACCCGCAGCGCTCGGAGAGCGCGCACGACGTGGTGGAGTCCTCGCACGCCTCGAGCTCGCTGAGCTGGGCCGACGGCGTCTCCCGCGCACTCACGGCCACAGGACGCGGCGACCGCCATGTGGTCGCGGTCGTCGGCGACGGCGCGCTCACGGGTGGTATGACGTGGGAGGCTCTGAACAACATCTCCGACGACAACGATCGCAATCTCGTGATCGTCGTCAACGACAACGGACGCTCCTACGCGCCCACCATCGGCGGCATGTCCCGTTACCTCAACCGGGTGCGCACCGCCGCCGCCTATCGCGACCTGCACCGCAAGTCCGACCGGGTGTTCCGCGCCTTCGGCCCGTTCGGGCGGGCGCTGTTCCGCGGAGTGCGCGGTGGCACGCACGGCTTCCTCTCTCGCTTCACGAACAACGTCGCACTGTATTCCAATCTGGACATCAAGTACCTCGGTCCGGTCGACGGTCACGACCTGCCCGCTCTGCTGGAGACGCTCCAGCTGGCGAAGGACTTCGGTGCCCCCGTGATCGTGCACGTCATCACCGAGAAGGGCCGCGGTTACCAGCCGGCCCTCGACGACGAGGCGGACCAGTTCCATTCCGTGGGACGCATCGATCCGAAGACGGGAGGGGCGCTGGGGAAGTCCTCGGGCCGCTCGTGGACCTCGGTGTTCGCCGACGCCCTGGTCGACGTCGGCGGCAGGGACGAGAAGGTCATCGCGATGACCGCCGCCATGCTGCGACCGACAGGCCTCGCGCCTTTCGCGGAGCGCTATCCGCACCGCGTGTACGACGTGGGCATCGCCGAGCAGCACGCCGTCGCCTCGTCGGCCGGCCTGGCGTTCGGTGGCCTGCACCCCGTGGTGGCGATCTACGCGACCTTCATGAACCGCGCCTTCGACCAGGTGCTGATGGATGTCGCGCTGCACAAGGCGGGCGTCACCTTCGTGCTGGACCGGGCCGGTGTCACCGGGCCTGACGGCCCGAGCCACCACGGGATCTGGGATCTGGCGATGCTGCAGCTGGTCCCGGGCATCCGCATCGCGGCCCCTCGGGACGCGGCGCGTCTTCAGGAGGTGCTCGACGAGGCCGTGGCCGTCGACGACGCGCCCACAGTGATCCGCTACCCGAAGGGGTCTGTACCGGACGACATCCCCGCCGTCGAACGACTCGCGGACGGGGTCGACGTGCTCTCCCGCGACGAGACCGAGGACGTGCTCCTGGTGGGGATCGGCCCGTTCACCGAGCTCGCCCTCGACGTCGCCGCTCGCCTGCGCGCGCAGGGGATCGGCGCGACCGTGATCGACCCGCGCTGGGCGATCCCGGTGCAGCCGTCGATCCTGGAACTGGCCGCGCGCCACCGCCTGGTGATCACGCTCGAGGACGGCATCCGCGTGGGCGGCGTCGGCACTCGGGTGCGCCAGGTGCTGCGGGAGGCGGGCATCGACACCGCCGTCGACGAGCTCGGCGTGCCGGACGCGTTCATCGAGCACGCGTCGCGCGAGCAGGTGCTGCAGGATGCCGGTCTCACGGCCGCGAAGATCGCACAGGACGTCGTCGCACAGGTGCTCGGCAAGCGCGTCCCGATGGCGCGTCAGACCGGCGAGACCGGTGCGATAGAGCTGCCGATCCATCACCGCAACTGAGGCTCAGGCCTCCAGCGCGTCGTCCTCCACGGCGGCGTCGCGATCGATGCGCGCGTGTATGCGCCTCGCCGTGCGCCGGCCGCTGTCCCACCGGCGCGCGTTGCGCGCGGTGACGGCCCAGCCGAGCACCGTGGACGCGGAGGTGAGCACCGCGGCGATCAGGCAGTAGCCGCCGAACTGCGGCAACGGTGCCGCGGTACCCGTCCACAGCAGGAAGCACGCCTGCAGGACGACGATGGTCAGTGCTCCGACCGCCGCGCCGAAGGCGGCGTGGACGGCGGCATGCAGCCAAGGGGAGCGTCGCGCACGCAGCCGCCACGCGACTCTGCGGATCGCCGGCGCCGCGAGCAGCGTCGCGATTCCGGAGACCGGCGCCGCGATCAGCAGTGAGATGAGCAGCACGGGGACCAGAAGTCCGAGCGAGGAGAAGCCGGAGGAGCCACCGCGCACCGAAGCCATGACATCGGAGACGACGGCGATGGCCACCTCTGTGACCGTGAGCAGTCCGAGGAAGAAGAGCCAGGACGACACCGCCCCCATGACGAACTCGTCCCGCGTGAACGCCATCGGCTGATCAGGGGTGCGCGGCGACAGCGTTCCCGCCGCGCTCATGCCCGCACCTCCGCGATCTGGTCGAGCAGGTCGCGTGCGACTCCGCGTACGCCGGGGACGCGTACGAACGGCAGGGCCACCGCGAGCAGCTTCAGGGCGGTGTCCAGCAGGCGGCGAGTGCGGGTGTGGTCGTCCTCGTCATAGGTCCAGCGCACGATGAGTCCGAGGAAGGCGACGAAGAGGGCTTCCGGGAGCCGCTTCGCGATGTCCTCCGGCAGCCGGTGCTCGGCTCCGTCCACCGCGCGCCGGAAGAGCGCGATCGTCATCTCCCGCGCACCGGATGACTCTCGCGCCAGCGGGTTGATGGGGGAGTCCGGGGCGATCATGGCGCTGAGGAAGCCCGGTGCCACGCGCTGATAGGGCTCCAGCGTGGCGAGGCCGGTCTCGAAGACGATCCGCAGGCGGTCGACCAGGCCCGTGACCCCCTCCAGCAGCGGGACGGCGACGCGAGCGTGATCCTGTTGCACCTGCTCGTACAGCTCCTGCACCAGGTGGGTCTTCGAGGGGAAGTAGTAGTACGCGTTCCCGACTGACACCCCCGCTTCTCTGGCGATCAGCCGGATCGTCGTGTCGGGGTAGCCGCGCTCGATGAAGGACTCGATCGCCGCGGCCCGGATGCGGGCTCGCGTCTGCTCGGCCTTCGGGGTGAGCTCAGAACTGAACATGTTCAAATACTAGCGCCGACGAAGGTCGAAGGCGAGGCGCGCAGTCAGCCGAGTTCGTCGAGGGTCCGCTCGACGAGGTCGGCGACCGACGGGAGCAGTCGTGCCCGCTCGTCCGGAACCAGGCCCACGCGAGTCCTCCGGTCGAGAACGTCATCCGCCGTCATGGCGCCCTGAGTGCGCACAGCATCCGTGACGTCGGCCGCAATGAGGGTCAGGCCCTCCGCCAGCGGAGGCGCGGGATCGACGCGGCAGAAGGGTGCCAGTCGCAGAGAGGCCGTGCGGCTGGGCGGGGCCGTCAGGCCGCGCGCCCGCACGGCCAGATCCACGGCATCCTCCGCCATCCGGCGGTATGTGGTGAGCTTGCCGCCCAGCACCGAGACGAAGCCGTCGTCGGACGCCGCGACGAGATGCCTGCGGGACACGTCGGCCGTGCTCCCGCCGCCGCTGTCCACCAGGGGACGGAGTCCGGCGAACGCACCGAGCACCTGCCCACGGTGGACCGGCGTCTGCAGCACCCGATTCAGGCTCTCGAGCAGGAACGCGATCTCCGGCTCCGTGGGCTGCGCGACGCGCGGCACGTCGCCGGGCGCGTCTTCGTCGGTGAGCCCGACGTAGACCCGCCCGCCCGGCTGTGGAAGAGCGAACACGTACCGGCTGACGGAGCCGACGTGCGGGATGGTCAGGGCGGCGCGCGGATGCCCGAGATCGGCGCCGTCGAGCACGATGTGCGTCCCGCGGCTGGGACGCACCGTGATTGCATCGTCGAGCGAGCCCGCCCACACTCCCGTTGCGTTGATCACGCTGCGCGCGCGGATCGTCAGCCGCTCGCCGGTGAGCACGTCCTGGGCGTCCGCGCCGTCGGCGCGCAGGCGCAGCGCGCGAACCCGGGTGAGGATGCTCGCGCCCAGGGCGGCGGCGGTCCGAGCCACCGCGATCACCAGGCGCGCATCGTCGGCGAGCTGTCCGTCATGGGTGATCACGCCTCCGCGCAGACGGCGCGCGTCCAGCCCCGGCACCAGCGCGAGCGCCGTGCGGGCCGATGCCGGGCGAGGGCCCGGGAGGATGCGGCCTGGCGTCCGCGCCTGCAGTCGCAGCAGGTCTCCCATGGCCATTCCCGCAGCGCCCGCGACACGCTGGCGCACGGTGACCGCGGGCGAGAAGGGGAGCAGTTGCGGCAGAGGGCGGATCAGATGCGGGGCGATCGCCGTCATCAGCAGATGGCGTTCCCTGGCGCTCTCCTGTGCTGTCGCGATGTCGCCCGTGGCGAGATAGCGAAGTCCGCCGTGCACCAGCTTGGAGCTGAACCGGCTGGTGCCGAACGCGAGATCCTCCGCCTCGATGAGCAGCACGCTCAGGCCGCGGGATGCGGCGTCCAATGCGGTCCCGGTCCCGGTGATCCCACCGCCCACCACGAGCACGTCGACGGTGTCGACCGCCGCGCGGACGAGCTCTGCGCGGCGGCGCGCCGCGGTGAGATCGGGCGAACTCATGGCCGCAGCAGCCCGTCCAGCGCGGCGCGCAGTTCGCGTTCCCACGCGGCATCGTCGATGAGCTCGCTCACAGTGCCGTGCGAGAGGATCGCCGACTGCGCGATGAGGAGCAGCATGACTCCGATGTGCTGCGGGTCGCCGTCGCGCACCGTGCCGCCGGCTTGGGCGGCGCCGATCGAGGCGGCCATCCGCTGCAGGATGGCCTGCTGGCTGGCCCCGAACCGGTGCAGGGTGTAACGGGTGAAGACCTCGGGTTCGCGGGCGAGCAGCGCGGAGTACAGCGGGTCGGTCTGGAACGCCGCCGAGAACCGCAGCACGTCGTCGACGATTCCGGCGCGCGTCTGCGCGAACGGCACGCGCTCGAGCAGCGTTACGACGCGGTGCAGCAGAGCGGCACGGACGACCTCATCCGCGCCTGCCCAGCTGCGATAGATCGTCGGCCTGCTCACACTGGCCTCGCGGGCCAGTTCGGCGATCGTGAGGCCGCCGACGCCGCGCTGTGCGATCAGCTGCTCCGCGGCGCGGAGGATGCGCAGCTGCGTCGCATCCCATCGCGGGGGGTTCCTGTCTGATGATTGACGATCTTCCACAATG
>Ga0256796_1000296_pt1 | contig 23098 bp, 22 predicted proteins | sample MC6MC0947MT_FD_190209 | JGI IMG/M metagenome (GOLD analysis project Ga0256796, IMG submission 190209) | Metatranscriptome of enriched soil aggregate microbial communities from Iowa State University, Ames, United States - MC6-MC0947-MT... | ecosystem: Environmental > Terrestrial > Soil >...
GAAATACTTATTACCAAATCCATCCATATTTTTTGGCCTTCATGTTCATAACCGGTTGGTGACGAAGTGTTTAAATATTTCTCTAAAAATTTCAAAGATTTCTTCTCGAATTTCATATAAAAGGAATGATTTTTGTAATTAAATTTTGTTATAATACGTGTAAAAATAATGAAATTTCATAAAATTGCCTGCCTTTTTATAGTCTTTTTTGGTATCTCTGTTTTTGGGCAGCAAAGAGATTCAGTTGTTGTAAAACCTTTAAGTCAGTATCCTCAGGATCAACTAAAGACAGATGAATTTGGTAATAAGTATTTCTATGATGAAAGACAAAAAGCTAAAATTTACGAAATCAACGGTGAAACTGTTGTTGTAATGGATGAGCTGATTCTTTTAAATAAACCAAAATTCAATAATCAGCTAGATAAAAATTATTACTTCTTTTTAAATAAAAAATTATACCGGGTTTATCCTTTATTCCTGACTGCTTTACAACAATATCGTGATATTCAGGGAGAAATGACAAATCTGGATACTGCTGCAAAAAGAAAGTATGTAAAAGACAGGCAAAATATGTTGGCAGACCAGTATGAAAAGCAATTAAGAGATTTAACGACCACTGAAGGTCAGGTTTTTGCTAAGCTGATGAACAGAGCAACCAATAAAAATGTCTACGAAATTATCAAAGAATTACGTGGCGGATGGAGTGCTTTCTGGTGGAATGTAAAAGGCAAAATGGCAGATATAGATTTGAAAGATAGATATGATCCTCATAAAAACAGAACTGATGAGTTTCTGGAATCACTTCTTCAATCCAACTGGAATTCAGGTTATCTGCAGCCTTATCCCGGAGCGAGAGATTTTAAAGTATCGAAATGATAAAATTCCTGTAAATATTTACAGGAATTTTTCTTTCAGCTTCTCGAAAACAATTTTGTCTATAGGCAAAGAAAAGGGATTTTCTTCGGTATTAATTTCGATCCAGTCGATTTTTTCTATACAAGGATCAAGAATGATAAAATCTTCTTCGTTTAATATGTTTACTATATAATATATGGTAAGAAGCTGCTCATTTTCCTTAAACCTCGATACAAGAAAATCTTCCTGAGTATAAAGATGCTCTACAATTTCTATATGTACATTGAGTTCTTCTTCGAATTCACGTTTCAGACAGTCGGTTAGTCCTTCTCCGTATTCCAGTCCGCCACCGGGAAATTTCATTAAAGGTTCGCCCGCATATTCTTCAAAAAGAGTCAGAACTTTTTTATCTTTTACCACACATGCATAAACCCTTACATTAATATTGTCGATCATAAATAATAATTTGCTTAGCTAAAATAGGGAAAATATTTTAAGATAGATGCCAAGTTGCACGCTTAATCAAAAGAACATCCAACTTCAAGCTTCCAGCATCATACCTATAATTTCACGGCATTAATCATTTCTTTTTTTCCCGGAGGTCCTTGCTTTTTTTCAACATTAAAATTGAGTTCCTGAAGAATTCTTCTCACACTTCCTTTAGATGAATAGGTTGTTAACAGTCCGTTGACCGCCATTTTGTCGGAAACCATTTCAAATAAAGGTTTTTCCCAAAGGTCGGGCTGAACTCTCGCACCGAAGCAATCATAATATACAAGGTTAATCTTCGGCAGATCAATGTTTTTAAGCTCAAAAAAATCACATTGAATTTTATGTAAATGAAATCCTTTAATAATTTCGACCGATTTTTCCCACTCAGTCTGATGAATTTTTTGATAAATATTTTTTAACTCTGAGTTATCAAAAAGCTCAAAATATGCCAGATTTTCTATTTCTAACGCATTTATCGGATATTTTTCTAGGGTAAAATAATGGATGTCATGATTTTTGTCAGTTTTTAAATATTCATTAATTGTTACCAAAACATTCAAACCTGTGCCAAAACCGAGTTCTAAAATATTAATTTCGTAATCATTTATCAAATTTAGTCCATTTTTAATAAACACGTGTTCTGCTTCCTGAAGCGCACCATGATGAGAATGATAGTTTTCATTTAATTCATTGATAAACAGTGTTTTGCTTCCGTCGTTTGTGATCTTAATCTCTCTTTCCAAGGTATTTTTTTTCAAATTTAATCTAAAATTTTTATATTTAAAAAATTATGTTAAATTTGTCGAACATCATAAAAATTTTAAGAAATGATAATTCAAAAAACAGAAAACTCTAGAATTTCTACATTCGACCCGAGTAACTTTTCTTTTGGAAATACTTTCATCGATCACATGATCATTTGCGAGTATGAAAACGGAAAGTGGGGTGATGTAAAATTGGTTCCTTATGGTCCGCTACAATTTTCTCCTGCAATGATGGGTGTAAATTACGGACAGGCTTGTTTTGAAGGTATGAAAGCCTACAAAGATAAAGACGGACAGGTTTTCCTTTTCAGGCCCGAAAAGAATTTTGAACGTATCAATAAATCTGCAAAACGTTTGGCAATGCCGGAAGTTACAGAAGAAATGTTTTTGGATGGGTTGAAAGCATTAGTAGATATCGACAGAGAATGGATTCCGGAAGGAGAAGGGATGTCTTTATACATCAGACCTTTGATTTTCGCTACCGAAGAGGCCTTAAAAGCAAGAGTAGCCAATAAATATATGTTTGCAATCGTTGCAACACCTGCAAAAATGTATTATACAGAACCAGTTTCTGTAAAAATTTCAGATCATTATTCAAGAGCAGCAAGCGGTGGAGTAGGTTCTGCTAAAGCTGCAGGAAACTATGCTGCTTCTTTTTACCCGACTCAGTTGGCTATCGAAGAAGGTTATGATCAGATTATCTGGACGGATGATGCTACTCACGAATATTTTGAAGAAAGTGGGACGATGAATGTATTTGTAAGAATCAACGATACGATCTATACACCACCAACTTCTGAGAAAATTTTAGATGGTGTTACAAGAGACAGTTTTATTCAATTGGCAAAGAAGAGAGGATTTGAGGTGAAAGTAGAGCCAATTAAAGTAAAAGATGTTGTTGCAGCACAGAAAAACGGAACTCTGAAAGAAGTTTGGGGAGTAGGAACTGCGGTTGTAACGACAGTTTTCGAAGCCTTAGGTTATAATGGAGAAAAGCTTGACTTGCCAAGACTTTCTGATGAGGAAAGCTATGCAGTAATTCTTAAAAATGATTTGGTTGATTTGCAGACAAACCTTGCTGAAGATCCGTTCGGGTGGAGAGTTTTGGTTGACCACGCTATGGAGACCGTTTAATTTTAGAATTAAATATAAAATATAAAGTCGGGAATTGTTCCCGGCTTTTTTGTTTTTGGCTAAATAGGTTATTTTTGTCATTCAGAACGGAACGAAGTGGAGTGAAGAATCTCTAATAATATGTTGAGATTCTTCCTTCGTCAGAATGACAAAAGCAATTAAATCTTTATGCTTAAGTCAAAAGAATATTTTAACATCAATTTTGATTTCAAAAAATGTGAAAACTTTTAATTCAATATGTTAAACAACTTTTGCCAGTAATTCCCGAAATGCTTATTTTCGCAAAAGTTTTTATGAAAAAATTAGTCTTCATATCTGTTTTAAGCTTATTCAGCTGCAAAAGAAATAATCCGGTGCATCCTCCGGTTGGTGGTGTTTTGAGCCAGAATGATCTTGATGTTTCCAAAAACCGCATGAGAAATCTCAATGCGATCGAAAGACAGCAGATTCAGGACTGGATCAAGGGTCAGAACGAAAAATTCTTTCCTACACAGTTGAATTACTGGACGAATGTGGAAGGTTTCGACCATAGAGAAAGAAGACCGGACGATTCGCCAATTTCGTATTCTTACGATCTTTACGATTTTGATCAGACTAAAATTTATGACAAATCCATAAGCAGGGCGGATGCAAGATTTGGACATTTTGATGAGCTCAAAGCAGTTGAGAATGCACTTCGATACATGAAAAACGGTGAAGAAGTAACGCTTCTTGTTCCATCTTCATTAGCTTACGGAACTTATGGTGACCAAAATAAAATTGATAACGATATTCCTTTAATTATAAAATTAAAAGCACTCTAAAATGAAATTCTTAAACAAAAATATAATCTTAGCAGCGGCGAGCGTTTCGCTTTTAAGCTGTACTCCAATTTATAAAAAGATGAACGTAGACAAAGAAACTTACGAAGGGCTTAAAGACGGACTTTATGCTAATATTCAGACTACAAAAGGTAACATGATTGTAAAGTTTGAAGACAAAAAATCACCGGTAACTGTGGCTAATTTTGTTGGTCTTGCAGAAGGGAAAATCGATAATAAAGCGAAAGCAAAAGGAGTTCCTTTTTATGACGGAACTATTTTCCACAGAGTAATTAAAGATTTCATGATTCAGGGAGGTGATCCTCAGGGAACAGGAATGGGAGATCCGGGATATAAATTTGAAGACGAGAAAAACGATCTTAAACATACAGGAAAAGGTATTCTTTCTATGGCGAATTCAGGACCAAACACAAACGGTTCTCAGTTCTTCATCACGGAAGTGGCTACTCCTTGGTTAGACGGAAGACACACGATTTTCGGATCTGTAGTTAGCGGAACTGAAACGATTGATGCTATCGCTGCTGTGGAAAAAGGAGCTCAGGATAAACCAAAAACTGACATCGTACTTGAGAAAGTAAGCATTTTCAGCAAGGGAGATGAGTATAAAAACTACGATGCTGCAAAAACTTTTAACGAAGGAAAAGCTAAAATTGCTGCCAATAACAAAGCAATGGCTGAAAAAGCTGAAGCTGAAGCAAAGAAAGCTTTGGAAGAATTAAAAGCTGGAATGCAGGTTACAGAATCTGGTCTTTATTACAAAATCACTAAGAAGACTGACGGAAAAGCTGCAAAAGCTGGAGATAACGTTAAAGTTCATTATGCGGGTAAACTGACGAATGGTGAAGAATTTGATTCATCATTTAAAAGAAATGAGCCTCTTGAATTCCCTGTAGGAACAGGTAGAGTAATCAAAGGTTGGGACGAGGGAATCTTATTGTTAAAAGAAGGTGAAACGGCTACTTTATTGATTCCGCCAGTGATGGGTTACGGAGAAAGAGGTGCAGGAGGAGTAATTCCGCCAAACGCATGGTTAATTTTCGATGTTGAATTGGTAAAAGTACCTTAATCAACACTCATAAAATATCTTAAACCGTCTTGTGAAAGGCGGTTTTTTTATTACTTTTAAGTCTTTAAACCTCACAGGTTTTCAAAACCTATGAGGTTTCATATAAATAATTAAAATCTAAAATGAAAACAAGATTCATCACAGCACTTTTTATACTGTTTTCTCTGATTTCTTTCGCGCAGACAAAAGCAAATGCAGAGGATCAGTCTATCAGAAAATCACTGGTTTATTTTGCCAATACCATTAAATACAAAAAGATTGATCAGACTGTAGACTGTTTCTATCCAAAGTTTTTTACGGTTGTCAACAAAGAACAGTTCACCCAAATGCTGAACATGACCTATAATAATCCGTTTGTGAAGATTGATGTTTTGGATATGAAATTTGCTTCAGTCGGAAAACCTGAATTGGTAGACGGTGAAAATTTTTCTATCACAAGTTATTATTTAAAACTCAAAGCAGATGTAAGCTCGATGAATGAAGAAATGAAAAAATCTATTTCAGAAATGCTGACTAAAAAATATGGAAAAGGCAGCGTGGAATATCTTGCTAAAGAAGGCGCTTACGTTATCAATGCTCCGATGAAAATGGTTGCGGTTTCAAAAGACAAGAAAAACTGGAAAGTGGTTTTTGCCGATACAGAATATAAAAAACAGCTGGAAAAAGTTCTTCCGAAAAAGATTTTAGATAAATTATAATTGAAAAGCCGATTCGAGAGAGTCGGTTTTTTTATAACCTATAGGATTTGATTTTCAAAACTTTAAAATTGTATTTGATTCAAAAAACTACTTCTTTTTTCGACGCATCCAAATTAGAATTAAAATAATAACCAATAAAACAGAAATAATTACGATAAAGAAGACTCTCTGCTTCTCAATTTCTTCAGAAAGTTGTTGATTGCTCAGCTTTAAATTAGTAACATCTTTATGAGGATACCTATCTTCAAGTTCTATAATATCTGATATCGTTTCTGTGTTTTTGGTTTGCTTAGATTTATTTTCCTGACTGAGTTTTTTAAGGAGAAGATAATCATCTTGATCTAAGTTGTTTATTAATTGTGTTGCGGAGCAGTGAGTTGTATAAAAGAAGGTTGTGTCAGGATCAAAATATCCAAAAATCAAATATTTTCCTTTTTCTCTGAACATAAAATCGCAGGAGTTAAGCTGCTGTCCGAAAAAAGTAATTTCTGTACTTTTAAAATCATCTTCTAAAAATTTGTAAATCTTTTCAATCTTTACTTTTGAAAGTGAATTTTCAACATTCGAATATCCTGTCTTGTATGAAGTATTGATATCATAAACACTTCCGATGAATACAATATCTGCAGATTTAAAGGAACTTTCAATATCGGGTTCATAAGCACATTTGCATCCAAAAATATTAATTGATAATAAAAGCAAAAAATAAAAAAGAAATGTTTTCATTGAGTATGACAAATGATTATTAAATTTAAAATTATTAGCAAATATGTTGATATATTAAGCTACTTCCAAATTGTTAATTACCAATTACCAATCACCCATTACTAATATTTCAAAACCGAATATCATAAAATCTCTCCCCAATTCCGTATATTTGGGGAAAATTTTACAAAATGATCGAGTGGAAAACCGTAAAGGAATACGAAGATATTACTTATAAAAAATGCAACGGTGTGGCAAGAATTGCATTCAACAGACCGGAAATCCGTAATGCTTTCAGACCAAAAACAACTTCAGAATTGTATGATGCTTTTTATGATGCATCAGAAGATCCATCAATTGGTGTGGTTTTGCTTTCAGGAGAAGGGCCAAGTTCTAAAGACGGAGTTTGGGCTTTCTGTAGTGGGGGCGACCAAAAAGCAAGAGGTCAGCAAGGTTATGTAGGCGAAGATGGAAGACATCGTTTAAATATTCTGGAAGTTCAGCGTCTGATTCGTTTTATGCCGAAAGCGGTAATTGCTGTGGTTCCGGGTTGGGCTGTAGGTGGCGGTCACTCGCTTCATGTGGTTTGTGATTTGACTTTAGCAAGTAAAGAACACGCTATTTTCAAGCAGACCGATGCTGATGTTACAAGTTTTGACGGCGGTTACGGTTCAGCTTATTTGGCTAAAATGGTCGGACAGAAAAAAGCACGTGAAATTTTCTTTTTAGGAAGAAATTATTCAGCTCAGGAAGCTTTCGATATGGGAATGGTAAATGCCGTAATTCCTCATGATGAGCTTGAAGATACGGCTTATGAATGGGCTCAGGAAATTTTAGCAAAATCTCCGACTTCCATCAGAATGCTGAAGTTTGCAATGAATCTTACTGACGACGGAATGGTTGGTCAGCAGGTTTTTGCGGGAGAAGCAACCCGTTTGGCATACATGACAGAAGAAGCAAAAGAGGGTAGAAATGCCTTCCTTGAAAAAAGAAAACCTGACTTTGGAAAAGATCAGTGGATTTCTTAATTATAAATAATAAGTGATAGGTAATGAGCAATTTCATTACCTATTATTTTGTTTAAATAATTATCTGATTGTCCGCAATATGCTATAATTAAATGCTGTTTGCTGTAATCATAATTATTTTTTACCACAACGTACACTAAGGTTATCCATAAAGCTCACAACTATTGTGTTCCTGGTGAAATCTTTAGTGAGCTTCGTGGTGAAATCCAAGTATGATAAATAACGGATATACAAAAATAATTATTTCAGATTTAACAAATAAAAAACTAATCTGCGTCATCTCCAAAATCTGCGAGAGCTCTAAAACAATATGAATCAAAACTTTCAAAACCCTCAGATTTTCGACCTTGAAATTCCTGATTTCAATGATCTGAAACTGACGGCTGTTTCTCCAAAATATCTCAGGATTATTTTATTAAATCTTGCATTGTTTTCGATTTTTTTAATCGGAGCTGTTGGAGTGGCTTTTTATTTCTTTTATTTAAATTTAACAAAACTACAGATTTTAACAATTGTTATCGGAATTTTCCTGATGATTGTTTTTCTGTTTTTGAATGCAATCATTGGTTTTAAATTCAGGAAATATGCTGTTCGGGAAAAAGATTTGGTCTATCAATACGGTTGGCTGAAAAGAAGCATTATCATTGTTCCTTTCAACAGGATTCAACATGTGAAAGTAGAACAGGGTTGGTTTTCAAGGATATTAAACTTAAAATCGATTGCCGTTTTTACAGCAGGAGTGAATGGTGGAGATGTTACCATCAACGGTTTACCTGAAGAGATCGCGGAAGGAATCAACAATCATATCCGTGGAACGATCTCACAAGAAAAAACAGAAGATGGAGGAGAAGCTTAATTCTTTTTTTCAGCCTCAAAGACAGTCAAAAACAGGTATCGTTCTGCTTTTTTTGTATAATATCGGAATGGTAATTAAAAACCTATGGGTTTTAATCGTTCTTTTCTTTGTTAAAAAGGAAAAAGTAGAATCCTGGATGATTATTGTAGCAATCGTTGCAGCACTTTTAATTCTTATTGTTTCAGCGGTTTTACAATACTTTCATTTTAAATATTACATCGACGAAGAGAATGAGGAATTTGTGATTCATGAAGGGATTATCAATACTTCGGTAACCAAGATCAAAAAGAAAAATATTCAGGAAGTAAATATTTCACAGCCTTTTATTCATCGGTTTTTTAATATTTATAAACTTGAAATTGATACACCCGGAAGTTCTGAAAAAGAGGTGAAAATTTCTGCTTTAACCAAACAGAATGCGATCGATCTCAAGAAATATCTTTTAACGGAAACTACTGTTGAGTACTCTATAGAAAAAACAGATGATATTGTATTAAATGAAGAAATTAAAGACCTTCGTTCCATTAAAATTTCTACTTTCAGCATTTTAAAATATGGAATAACGGCAAATTATGTTCGGAGTTTTCTGGCAATGGTCAGTTTGCTGATTTACGGTTTTTCTGAACTTGCCAACTTACTTAAAAAGGTAGAATTTGATACTCAGCTGGATTATGATACTGTGGAACAAAGATTTCTGGCATTTTCAATACCTGTCATTTTGGGGATTGTTTTAGTCGTTATTATTATCGGAATCATCGTGAATGCAGTTCGAACCATCATTAAATTTTTCAACTTTAAAATCACGGAAAACAATCAGAGCTTTTCTTTTGAATATGGTTTGTTTAATACAAGAAATTCAATTGTCAACAAATCGAAAGTTCAGATCATTACCGAAACGCAAAACTGGATTCAGAAGAAGATGAAGATTTCTTATGTGAAATTCCTGCAAATCGGAAAAAATGAAGAAGAAGATGAGAAAAATGTTGCAGCCGTTCCGGGAATTAATAATGAAGAAAAATCAAAATTGATCTCAACAATCTGGAAAGAAAATCCTGTTTTTGAAAACTTTTTGAAACCGAATTTCAGATTAATTATCGTCAATACTTTTCAGTTCATTATTATTCCGCTTCTTTTGTTTCTTATTATTGAAAAAGATTTGTTGATAAACTACTGGTTTTTAGCAGTTGTGTATATTGTTTTAGTCGAAATATGTATTCTGATTTCCTTCAGAAACCTGAGATTGTTTTATAATGAAAGATTCATTAGATTAAAATCAGGAATTTGGGACATCGATAACCGAACTTTTGAGGTCGAAAAGCTTCAGACTGTGAAAATTTCTCAGTATTTTTGGCAAAGAAAAACAAACTTGGGAAGTATCACTTTTTATACCTCTGCAGGACGGTTCAGAATAGTTGCTTTAAATTTTACAAAGCTCAAAAAACTGCTCAATTACTGCATTTATAAAATAGAAACAAATTAATATAAGTAATGAGCAATAAGTAATGAGTAATCTTCAGATTTTATATTGCCTATTGCCCATTACTCACTACTCATAAATTATGATTGATTGGATAAAAGCCGCACGGCTTAGAACGTTGCCGTTATCGTTAAGCGGAATCATCATGGGATCTTTCATCGCAAAATGGAGACTCAGAGAAGAGGGAGGAACCTGGGACTGGAAGATCTTTGCTTTGGCACTGTTGGTGACTTTGCTGTATCAGGTTTTATCAAACTATGCGAATGATTATGGAGATGGCGTGAAAGGAACTGATGCCAAAAGAATCGGTGAAGCAGAAGCAAGAGCTGTCGCATCAGGGAAAATCACGGCAAAACAAATGAAAAATGCAGTAATTCTTTTTTCTGTTTTGTCTTTTGTAGCAACTGTTGCACTTCTGTACATCGCTTTTATCCCTGAATTTATGAATGAATTTTACATTTTCATCGGATTGGGAGTAGCGAGTATTTTGGCGGCAATCGGCTATACAGTTGGTAAAAAACCTTACGGATATATGGGATTGGGAGATATTTTTGTATTCATATTTTTCGGTCTGGTTTCGGTTTGCGGAAGTTATTTTTTGTTCACTAAAACTTTTTCGTGGGACATTCTTTTACCGGGAACAGCGATAGGAATGATGAGCATGGCGGTTTTGAATCTGAACAATATGAGAGACATCGAAAGTGACAGATTATCAGGTAAAAACAGCCTTGCATTGAGAATTGGCTTTAAGAATGCCATGATCTACGAAATGGTTTTATTACAGCTTCCTTTGATTTTAGTTTTGATCTTTTTAGGATTAAATAATTTCATTCAACTTCAGAAATATTATGTGTTTATTGTAATGATTCTTTTGTTTCCTGTGGCAAAATTAAGAAGAAGCATCATGTCGGTAAAAGAACCGAAACAGCTCGATCCTTTTTTGAAACAGGTAGGAATTATGACTTTAATGATGGCTGTTTTAACGGCAGTAGGTCTTAATTATTTTAGCTAAATTTTCTGTTATGGAATCTAAAATATTCGTTCAGGCTCAGATGCTCATCAGAAAACCGATCAACGAAGTTTTCGAAGCGTTTATCAATCCAGAAATCACAACCAATTTCTGGTTTACAAAATCGAGCGGAAAACTCGTGGAAGGTGAAACAATCCTTTGGGAATGGGAAATGTACGATGCGAAATCTGAGGTTAAAGTTCATCAGATTATTCCCAATCAGCTTATAAAAACAACGTGGGGATTATTTTCCAACAATGTCGATTATGAGTTTAAAGAAATGGAAAAAGGAACATTAGTTATCATCAAAAGTTTTGGATATTCTGAAGCAGGAGATGAACTTTTATCTGTCATTAATGACAATACGGGTGGTTTTACAACCGTTTTAGATGGCTGCAAAGCTTATTTAGAACACTGCATTAATCTGAGATTGATTGAAGATAAATTTCCATCGAAATAGTTTTCAAAACTTTGCTGAGTGAAATCGAAGATTCGACGTAGTCAAACGCCTTTGCGAACTTAAAAACAGAATAATTTATATAAAAATCTTTGCGCTCTTTGCGTTTTAAAAAAATTAGCAATATTCAAAAATGAATTAAAAATGAAAATACAATACTTAGGACAAAACTGTTTTTTGTTCACGTACAAAGACAAAACGATTTTATGCGACCCTTTTTACAACTACAAAAAAGCAGAATCAGGTTTTGATATCACCGCTCAAAAAATAGATTACATTTTACTGACTCATGCTCACGGAGATCATATTGCCGATGTAGGAGAGGTTTTGCAACATTACCCTGAAGCTACAATTATCGGTCAGCCGGAAATCTGTGCTTACTTTAAAAATGCAAAAAATACAGACGATGTAAACCTCGGAGGTTCTGCAAAAATCGATGATTTGAAAATTTCTATGGTTCCGGCTCATCATACAAGTTCGTTTCCTGACGGAACTTATGGTGGAGTTCCTGTAGGATATATTTTCAGACTTCCTGAAGGGAGAAATTTGTATTTGGCAGGAGATACAGGAGTAATGGCAGACATGCAGTTGTTTCCTTCATTGTTTGGAAATTTAGACCTTTCGATTCTTCCGATTGGTGGTCATTATACAATGTGTGCAAGAAAAGCGGCTTTTGCAGCATCAGAATTATTGAAAACTCCGAAAGTGATCGGATGTCACTTTGATACTTTTCCTGCAATTGAAATCAATCACGAGAGTGCGGCGAAACATTTTGCTGACAAGAATGTAGAATTGGTTTTACCAAAATTGGGAGAAAGTTTCGAGATATAAAAACAAAAAAAGAGATTAAGCAATTTAAATAAAATCATCTTAATCTCTTTTTTATAAAAATAAAAAATGGCAAGCTACCTAAATCACACCGCTACGACCAATTACCTTTGCTGCGTTCCCACCCTGGAGGATTCTCAGGAGCTGGTTGTTTAGGACTTGCCGTTGCAAAGATAGGAATTAATATTAAACTTCAAAACTGTAAAGCAGAAAAACAGATGAAAAAACTGAGAATTTAAGCTAATTTGCTGAAATTTAAGTTAATAATCTTTCATCTTTTTGTAAAATTTTTTAAACATGGCTAAAAGTCCGACTACCTTAGGAATTATTCTTTTTATTGCTACAATGATCATCTTTTTTGTAGTGTATTCTTTTTTCTCCGGTATTGAATATTTCGATACTACATTGAAAGTCAACGCATTCGTTTTACCCTTAATTTATGCGGTAACTGCATTCTGGTCTGTAAAATCAAGATGGAAAACCCACAAAATGGGTTTCAGAGAGGCTTTTAAAAGAGCATTTGTTCCGATGTTTATTGGTGGAATTTTATCCATTGTAAGCATATTTACTTTCTTAAATTACATTGATACCGATGCGAAAAAACTGTTAAATTACCAATATGTAACAAGACAAAAATCGGAATTGGATAAAGAATATCAGTCAGCAAAAAAGATTTTAAAACACCAAAAAGACATTGATGAGCTGGAACAAAAATACAAAGAAGGACTTGAAAGATTTGATCCTAAGGTTGTAAAAGGAAAAGATATGTTGACGGCAAGTCATTTTTCAGGATATTTTGCAGCAATCCTGATATTTTACGTAATTTTGTCTGTCTTTTTCGGAGCGTTTTTCAGAACAAAAACAATTCCGCAGGAGGAACCTAATCAAGCATAATTTTTTATTAAAATTAAATGAATTTATCTATAGTTATTCCGTTACTGAACGAGGAAGCATCTCTTGAAGAGCTTTTTTCGAGGATTGATAATACATGTAAAACCAACAACTTATCTTACGAAGTTTGGTTTGTAGACGACGGAAGCACCGATCTTTCATGGAGCATTATCGAGAACATGAAAGTTCAGCATCCACAGATTCACGGAATAAAATTTTCCAGAAATTACGGAAAATCTCAGGCTTTACATGCCGCTTTTGAAAAAACCAACGGTGATGTTGTTATTACGATGGATGCTGATCTTCAGGATTTTCCGGAGGAGATTCCTGAACTGTACAGAATGGTGATGGAAGATAATTATGATATTGTTTCGGGATGGAAAAAGAAGCGTTTTGATAATGTAATGACGAAAAACATTCCTTCAAAACTTTTCAATGCAGCAGCGAGAAAGGTTTCCGGAGTTTATCTTCATGATTTCAATTGCGGTTTAAAAGCTTACAAAAAACAGGTTGTCAAATCAATCGATGTTTACGGAGATATGCACCGTTACATTCCGGTTTTGGCCGCAAATGCAGGTTTCAGAAGAATTACTGAGAAAGAAGTCCCACACCAGGCAAGACCTTACGGAACTTCAAAATTCGGAACTGAAAGATTTGTTCGCGGATTCTTAGATTTGGTAACCCTTTGGTTTGTAAGCAGATTTGGAGGAAGACCAATGCATTTCTTCGGAGCAGTCGGAACTTTAATGTTCATCATCGGATTTCTTTCTGCACTTTGGTTAGGGGTTTCAAAACTGATCGATGTTGCAAGAGGAATTTACGGTCATTTAATAACCAATAATCCTTGGTTTTATATTGCTTTAACGATGATGTTGATGGGAACTTTGCTTTTCATTGCAGGCTTTTTAGGCGAAATGATTATCCGAACCAACAGAGAGCATAAGAATTATAATATTGATGAAGTGATTTAAGTTTATGAAATTTTATCTCATCATTTTCAGTCTATTATTAATGTCATGCTCGGAAGTGAAAGTTTCCGAACCGATAACTGCGCAATGGGAATTTATCAGTATAAACGAAGGTGATAGAAACAAAGTTGATGATAAAATGCTGAATAATATTAATAAAGAATATGGTACCGGAATCATAGAATTCAAACAAGATTTATCTTTTTCTTCCGTTGGGAGTAAAAATAATAGTGAAGGTACTTATACTTTGAAAAACAACACTTTAATCATGCAGTATTCTAATCTGCCTGAACCCATAAAGTTTAATTATTCTGTTATTGAAAACAAATATTTGCTTCTTAAGAATATTGATGGTAAAAAGCTAACCTGGCTTTACAAAAAAAGTAAATAATGAAAAAAGTAGTTTTAGGATTAAGTTTACTGGCTATATTTTCCTGCGGAAAGATTTCTCCCAAAGGAAATTTAGATAAAAAAGAAATCGATGTTGAAGAATTTGTCAACCTTGATCTGGATGGAAAGTTTCGTGTATTTTATGCAAAAGGCCCTAAAAATTTTGTGGAAGTAGAAACGTATCCCAACATTGCAGACAATCTGGATATTGATGTGGATGATAAAACCCTTTCAATCAAAGAAAACAGAAAAACAAAAGGGGTAGATTTTTATAATATTACGATCTATTCAAAATATAATCTGGAGAAAGTTTCAATTTCAGATTCTGTGGAAATGAATATTTCTAGTGAAATTAAAACTGATAATTTTAGATTAAATTTAAAAAATTACGCTACTTTTATGGGTTCGATCAACACAAGAAGGGCAGAAGTTGACATGAAAAACAGAAGCCGCGCTAATTTTTTGGGTGAAACTAAAGATGCGGTCATCAAGATTTCAGATACGGCAAGTCTGATTGCTCCCTATTGGAAGATTGTTAATCTGAATTTAGATTCTCAAAACGGAAATTATGCAGAAGTCAATGTAAAAGATTCATTAAAAGGAAACGTGAAAAATACTGCGAAGTTTGTATATTATAATGATCCGATCAGAGCTTTTAAGGTAGACAAAACAACGAAGGTAGAAAACAAGAAATTGAATTAAATTATTGTCATTCAGAACGAAACGAAGAGGGATGAAGAATCTAAAAATGGATTTCTCGTTCCTCGAAATGACACAATAAGATTATAATTAAAACTATATAAATAAACGAACAAAATACAAATATGACAACATTAGAAAAAGCGAAACTTTGGTTAGGCGACTCATTTGATCAGGAAACAAAAGATGCTGTTCAAACATTAATCGACAGCAATTCTCCTGATTTAGAAGATTCTTTTTACAGAGAATTGGAGTTCGGAACAGGAGGTATGAGAGGAATTATGGGTGTTGGAACCAATCGTTTAAATAAATATACGTTAGGTCAGGCTACACAGGGACTTGCGAATTATATGTTGCAGCAGTTTCCTGGAGAAGCAATCAGTGTTGCGATTGCTTATGACGTGAGAAATAATTCTAAAGAATTCGGAAAATTGGTGGCAGATGTTTTAACAGCAAACGGAATTAAAGTTTTGTTGTTCAAAAACCACAGACCGACTCCGGAATTGTCTTTCACGGTTCGTGACAGAAAATGTAATGGAGGAATTGTATTGACGGCTTCTCACAATCCGCCTGAATACAACGGTTATAAAGTTTATTGGAATGACGGTGCGCAAATTGTTCCGCCACATGATGAAGCAATCATTAAAGAGGTATATTCTACAAAATTTGAAGATATTAAATTTGATGGAAATGATGATCTAATCGAATGGATTGGAGAGGAGCAGGATGATGTTTACATCGATGCCTGTATCGAAAATTCAACTTATCAGGATGTTGGGAAAGGAAATTTGAATATTGTTTTCACATCAATCCACGGAACAACCTATACAACTGTACCGAAAGCTTTGGAAAAAGCTGGTTTCAAGAAAATAGATTTGGTAAAAGAACAGATGATTCCGAGCGGAAATTTCCCGACCGTAGATTCTCCGAATCCGGAAGAACCTGCAGCGTTGGAAATGGCAATGGATTTAGCCAAAATCACCAATGCAGATATTGTTATCGGAACTGATCCTGATGGAGACAGACTCGGAATTGCCGTTAGAAATCTTGAAGGAGAAATTCAGTTATTGAATGGAAATCAATGTAATACCATTTTGACGTATTATATTTTAGACCAGTGGAAAAAACAAGGCAAAATTACAGGAAAAGAATTCATCGGCTCTACGATTGTAACTTCAGATATTTTCTTTGATATTGCTGAAAAATTCGGGGTTGACTGTAAAGTCGGATTAACAGGTTTCAAATGGATCGGAAAAATGATTCGTGATTTTGAAGGTCAGGAAAAATTCATTTGCGGTGGTGAAGAAAGTTTCGGGTTTATGACCGGAGATTTCGTTCGTGATAAAGATTCTTGCGGAAGTATCATTTTAGCTTGTGAAATTGCAGCTTGGTGCAAAGCAAACGGAAAAACGATGTACGAATATCTGATCGAGATTTATCAGGAAACCGGAATGTATTACGAAGGTTTGATCAATATCGTTAAAAAAGGTAGAGACGGTGCTGAAGAAATTCAGAATATGATGAAGAATTTCCGTGAAAATCCGCCAAAATCATTGGCTGGTTCTTTAGTGGAAGAAGTGAAAGATTTTAAAGAGCAAACCAATTTCGTAGTTTCTGAAAACGAAAAACATGTGATGGATGATATTCCAAAATCTAATGTTTTAATTTATTACACTCAGGACGGAACAAAAGTTTGCGTAAGACCTTCGGGAACAGAACCAAAAATTAAATTCTACGTTTCTGTAAAAGATGTATTAGAATCAAAAACAGATTTTAAAGATAAATTAAAAGCTTTGGAAGCAAAAATTGAAGAAGTAAGAAAAGATCTTCAGTTGAATTAAAATAAGGTTGCCTAAATTAGATTCAGATAATATTAAATTATAGCAAATGCCTTGTGTTCTTTGCTGAGTGAAATCGAAGATTCGACGTAGTCAAATGCCTTTGCGAGCTTAAAAACAGCTAGTTGTTAAAAAAAACTTTGCGAGCTTTGCGTTAAAATCAGGCATTATAATTATCTAAACCTTAATTCCTGCAACCTAAAAACCTAAATATATTAAAAGTAAATAAAAGTGAAAGTTTCAAAATTAGCAGCGAACCTTATTGGTTCTGAAATTGTAAAAATTGGTAATGAAGTAAATGATTTAAAAGCGAAAGGAGCAGAAATTGCGAATCTTACGATTGGGGATTTAAATTCTAATTTGTATCCGATTCCTGCAGAATTAAAAGAAGAAATTCAGAAAGCGTATCAGAATAATTTGACCAATTATCCGCCTGCAAACGGATTATTGTCGTTGAGAAATGAAGTTTCCAAAGATTTAAAATCAAGATGGAATTTAGACTATTCAGCGAATGATATTCTGATCACAGCAGGTTCGAGACCTTTGATTTACGCGGTTTACAAAACTATCGTTGATGAAGGCGATAAGGTAATTTATCCTACACCTTCTTGGAACAACAATCATTACGCATATCTTACTTCTGCAGATGCAATAGAAGTAAAAACCACTCCTGAAAACAATTTCTTACCCACTGCTGCAGAATTGAAACCACACTTAAATGGTGCAGTTCTTTTAGCGCTTTGTTCACCACTGAATCCTACTGGAACGATGTTTACGGAAGATCAGTTAAGAGAAATCTGTGAAATGATTTTGGAGGAAAACAGCAAAAGAGGAGCAGACGAAAAGCCATTGTATTTGATGTACGATCAGATTTATTCTAATCTTACTTTCGGTGCAAAACATGTCGATCCGGTGTCTCTTTTCCCTGAAATGAGAGAATTTACGATTTATATTGAAGGTATTTCCAAATGTCTTGCCGCAACAGGAGTACGTGTAGGATGGGGATTTGGTCCTTCTCAAGTAATTGATAAAATGAAAGCTTTATTGACTCACGTTGGAGCCTGGGCGCCAAAACCGGAGCAGGAAGCTACTGCAAAATATTTCCAGAATGCAGATAATGTGAATTCATTTATCAATGATTTTAAAGGTAAATTAGAAGAAAGCTTAAAGGTTCTTCACAACGGAATTCAGGATTTAAAAACCAGAGGTTTAGCGGTAGAAAGTATTGAGCCGATGGGAGCTTTATATCTTACCATTAAATTAGATTATATAGGAAAAACAAAACCTGACGGAGCAGTTATTGAAAATTCTTCAGATCTTGTTTTCTATTTAATTAATGAGGCAGGAGTTGCATTAGTACCATTCTCGGCTTTCGGAGAAGAGAAAACTGAGCCTTGGTTCAGAGCTTCTGTAGGAGGTTTGGCAATTGATGAAATTCAAGTAATGATGCCGAAATTAGAGAATGCATTAAAAAATTTGAAATAATCTAAAATATTTTTTTAAATTTATACCACAAGTTGATTCTTAAAATAAGAATCAACTTTTTTATTATAAACACTTAATATTGAGCACAAATGGATCATGAAAAAAATGAATCCGACCAAAACGAGTTGGATAAAAATCAATCACAGCAAAACAATAATTCGCCTTCTGATGATTTTTCGGAGCAGCAAAATTTAGAATCTGAAAATCTAAGTTCTGAAAATTCATCAAATGAAATTAGAAAGAAGCCTGTAGAAAAACAACCTGAACAAGCTTTACCTGTCACCGAAAAAAAGAAAAGAAATCCCTATAAAATTGCATTTTTCAGTCTTGGCGGAATTATATTGTTGGGTGGAGCTTCTTACTTTGGATATAATTATTATAAAAATCATCAGGATGAACCGATTGCCGAAAACGTCTGTTTAGATACCGATACCAAAATTTATGATGCCTATAAAGATGCGGTTGTGATGGTAAAACATCGATACGGATTTTTTGCCAAAATTAAAGGAAAAGAAGTTCAGCTGAATCTTCCTGATGTTTCTGAAGAAACGCTTTTCGGGACTGCATTTTTTGTTGATAAAAAAGGAAATATGATTTCCAACAGTCATGTTCTCCAACCCTGGAATTCTCCTGAAAATATTGATAAGCTTAATACAGATGCTTCAAATATCCGCAGAAAAATTGCTTCCATTCTTACAACTGATATTTCGGAAGATGGGTACGAAACTTTTATCACATCAAACTGGGGAAATGCATCTTCTGAATATGATGAAGAAGGAGAAGGTGATTATCATGATGGTGAAGGCGAAGCAGACCAAGGAGAAGAATTTGTAACATCAGATCAACCAACAGTAGACTAAACCGCAGAAGCCGTTGATATTGCTGCTTCAATCCCTCAAAAAGACTATATCTCTGAAGAATATATTGAAGTGTACATGAAGACGATTGATATTTCTGTCGCTCTGCATAACTCTGCCGAAGAATGGTTGCCATGCACGATCGAAAAAATTTCTGAAGATGTATCGGTCGACTTAGGTGTTTTACAATTGACTACCAAAGAAACACCAAATACGGTTGTAAATATTATAAATCTTGAAAATGCTGTAACTGACGACCAGACTTTGCGTCCGGGTGAAAAAGCAGTGATGATCGGTTATCCTTTAGGCGAAGATTTAGCGCAAACTATTTCAGGAATTAAAGTTCAGCTGTATGACGGGCAAATCAGTAAAGAATCAGACGGAACAAAAATTCAATACAGCGTAACATCAACGCATGGAGCAAGCGGTTCTCCGATATTTAACAATTGCGGACAGTTAATAGCCGTTAATTTCAGCGGACTTGAAAAAGTCCAGGGCTACAATTTCGGGATTATTGCTAAACAGATCAATTCTGTTTATCCGTTTTTAGCTGCAGAAGTAAAAGTCGATCATATTAATTAAACACAATTCACTATGAAAAGAATAATCAGTCTTATGGCAACGCTGGCTTTCAGTATTGCATTTGCACAAATTCCCACTCTGGAAGTGGAGAACCAGAAAAAACATCCTGTTATTCTTCAGGAAGCTAAGATTGACACCAAAATTTTAGGTAATCTTGCCACAACGACAGCAACATACACTTTTTATAATCCAAGCAGCAGAATTCTCGAAGGCAATCTTACTTTTCCTCTTCCTGAAGGCGTTTCAGTGAGTGGCTATGCTTTAGACATCAACGGAAAACTGAGAAATGCAGTTCCTGTTCCCAAAGAAAGAGCCAAAGAAGTTTTTGAAAGCATCGAAAGAAGAAATGTTGATCCCGGAATTATCGAAAAAGTAGAAGGAAATAATTTCAGAACGAGAATTTATCCGTTACCTGAAAAAGGAACACGAACGATTCAGATTATCTATCATCAGGAATTGAAGAACTTCGCTTCTGATTATCAATATTTTTTTAAGCTTTGCCAATGCAACCACAATTCCGAAATTTAATCTGAAGGTCTGGATCAGCGAAACGGCAACTGTCCCAAAGATTTTAGAAAATCCGGATGGTAATTTTGCCTTTCAAAAACAGGGAAATCAGTGGATTGCAGAAATCAACAAAACAGATTTTAGACCGAATGAAATTTTAAAAGTGACGATTCCTAAAAATCAAAATTCATCAAATGTTGTTTTGCAAAAAGCTTCAGGCGATAAATTTTATTTTGCAGCCAATGTAGGATTGGATTTTCCGGTAAAAGAAAAAGCTAAATCTCAGAAAATTGCAATTATCTGGGATAATTCTTACAGTGGTTCGAAGAGAAATCGTGATAAAGAATTACAATTCTTAGATGCTTATTTTGCAGACAATAAAAATGTTTCCGTTTCTTTTTCTTTGTTAAATAATACTTTCGAAAAAACTGAAGAATTCAGTATTTCTCAGGGAAACTGGAGTGAACTGAAAAATAGAATTTTAAATGTAAAATATGACGGAGGAACAGATTTCGGCGCATTAAAAGAAATCAGTGGAGTAGAAGAATATCTTTTATTTTCTGATGGAATTTCCAATTTCGGAGATTTAACGATGAAGTTTAAGAAGCCTTTAAACAGTATTTCAAGTACACCAACTTCTGATTTTAATTTACTTAAATTATTAGCGAATCAATCCGGCGGAAATTTTATTAATTTAAATGAACTGGATACTCAGTCTGCTTTAAAAACTTGTAAAAGATTACCCGTTCTTTTTTTAGGATTTAAAGAAAATCCAAATATGCAGGAATTGTTTCCAAATATTGGTTCGGTCATCAGTGAACCAATTAATATTTTTGGAATTACAACAGGTAATGTCGGAAATTTGACGGCAATTTTCTCAGTTGGAAATGAAAAATTTGAAGTTCCTGTTGATTTTTCAAAAGCTCAACAGTTAGAAAATTGGCAGATTTCTCAGTTTTGGGCTCAGAGAAAAATCAATGAGCTGGAATTAAATTCCACACAAAACCGTCAGGAAATTAAAAACATCAGTGAACAATTTGGTGTTGTCAGTAAAAACACAAGTTTAATTGTTCTGGATGATATTAATGATTATGTACGCTACAAAATTACACCGCCGCAGGAATTATTGGCTGATTATCAGAAAATCGTTTCTCAAAATAAAGGCCGAGTTTTAGAACAGAGAAAAAATCTTTTATCCAAAGCTTTTGATAAAACCAGAGAACTAAAAACCTGGTGGAATACCGAATTTAAACCTGTAGAAAAAAAGGAATATCCGAGAGTTTCTAATCAATCTGCGAGAGATACTGTAAACAATCAAAGACTTGAAGAAGTGGTTGTTACAGGTGCATTAGGTATTAAAAGAAACTCTGCGGTTGCTAGGGAAGTTTCAAGTTCTGCAAAATTGGCAGAATCTGAAGCTAAGCCCAAAGGAAAAATCACTTTAGTCGATGTAGAAAGTACTGCAGAATACATGAAAGATTTTCAGAATTTACAGTCGGCAGATGTGATTTATCATAAATATTTGGAAAACCGTTCAAAACATGAGAAGCAGGTTTCTTATTATTTTGATGTTTCTAAATTGCTTTTCAAAAAAGGAAACAAAGAATTGTCTTTAAAAGTTTTGAGTACTTTAGCTGAGTTGGATCTTGAAAACGAAGAATTGTATAAAACGATTTATTATCTTTTAAAACAGAGAGGTCATTACGATAAAGAATTGTGGATCACTCAGAAAATTCTAGAATGGCGACCTTTCGATGCTCAAAGTCACAGAGATTACGCTTTGGCTTTGGTTGATAACAAAAGACCTCAGGAAGCTTTAAATATTTATAAATCTCTGCTGTATCAGGAGTTCACAGATGAAATTTCGATGCGTGACAACGGAATTGAGGAAATCCTGATTATGGAAATCAACAATATTTTAAAGCAAAATAAAAACGTTGACGGAAGCAAAATCGATGACCGTTTGAAAGCAGATTTGCCTGTAGATATTCGTGTGGTGATTAATTGGAATAAAGACAATACCGACATCGATCTTTGGGTAACAGATCCGAAAGGAGAAGACTGCTCTTATCAGCACAAGTCTACTGCAATCGGCGGAAGAATCAGCAATGATTTTACACAAGGATTCGGTCCGGAACAGTTTTTACTGAAAAAAGCCGTTAAAGGAAAATATAAAATCAAAACCAACTTTTTTGGTGAAAGACAGAATATTCTTTCGGGACCAACGACAATTATGGCAGAAGTGTATCTGTATTATTCTGATGGAAGACAGGAAAGGAAAATTGCTGTTTTCCAGAGTCAGAAAGAAAATAAACAGGAAGATGACAGCAAAATTCTGATAGGAGAATTTGAGTTTTAAGAAAAATCACATAAATTGCCGAAGGTTTGTACTTCGGCAATTTATATTTCTGTTCATATTTTCGAATAGATTTTTTTGGGCAGCTTTACCGCCTTCCACTCCCGCTTTTTTGCTTGCACTTCGTTCCTGCAAAAAGAGCTCCGTTCAAGTCGGGCTGCGTGAGATTCACTGTTGAAGAACTACAATTAATTATAAATAAGAAAAATTAAATAATGAAAATCATTGCTGTTATTCCTGCGCGTTATGAAGCCAGCCGTTTTCCCGCAAAACTGATGCAGGTTTTAGGTAAAAAAACAGTTATTACAACAACCTACCAAAATGTTGTGGAAACC
>Ga0256796_1000304_pt1 | contig 22649 bp, 20 predicted proteins | sample MC6MC0947MT_FD_190209 | JGI IMG/M metagenome (GOLD analysis project Ga0256796, IMG submission 190209) | Metatranscriptome of enriched soil aggregate microbial communities from Iowa State University, Ames, United States - MC6-MC0947-MT... | ecosystem: Environmental > Terrestrial > Soil >...
CCGAGAAAGCCGCTACCGCCGCGCTGACGCTCAAGGTGGGTCCAGCTTCGTACCAGACGGCCCTTCTGATAGTTCAGATGCGCAAGCTCAACCTGCAACGCACCTTCCTTGGTGCGCGCTCTCTCGCCAAAAATCTCGAGAATGAGGCCGGTACGGTCAATAACCTTGACGTTCCACTCTTTTTCAAGATTGCGCTGCTGCACAGGCGTCAGCGCATGATCAACGATAACAAGGCCAATCGCCTTTTCTTTGACGACTTCAGCAACAGCCTCAACCTTGCCGGTTCCCATAAGGGTCGCAGGCCTCGGCTGATTGACGATCACGTTTTCGACATGGGCAATTTCGAGATTGATCGCACGCGCAAGACCGACGGCTTCTTCCAGCCGCGCTTCATTGGAGCGCTGGAACTGGGGTCTCTCGCCTTCTTCACTTGCAGTGCTTGTATTGTGCCGCTCTGGCAAAATTGGAACGATAACCGCCGCTCTTGTGGGTTCTGGTTCAGACACACCAAATCCCTTATTTTCATCGGCAGGCGATACGTTCTTACCCTTGAATTTCGACAAATAAACTTACTCCGGGATACGGAAACGAACTATCCAGCAGATAGGTCTCCGCACTTGCGGTTTCAAACAGAAGACGCCCCGGCTAATCAAATCATGATCCAAATGGCCCAAACCGGGCATGGATCGGAATCGAAAAAACTGGAGCGGTGTGACAGTTTCAAGAGATCACCACGCTCCAGCATAAAACTGGTCAGTTATAAACTGATAAGCGTCAGACTTCCTCACCCTCGAACATCTGTACCGGCTGGCTCGGCATGATGGTCGAAATTGCATGCTTGTAAACAAGCTGCGAATGACCATCGCGACGCAGCAATACGCAGAAATTGTCAAAGGACGTCACGATACCCGTGAGCTTCACGCCATTAATAAGGAAGATGGTCAGTGAAATTTTCTGCTTGCGTACAGAATTGAGGAAAAGGTCTTGAAGATTTTGCGATCGTTCAGCCATTGTTTTTATTCCTTTAATCGATCAGCAGTTTGTTCGTTTAATGCCAGACGAACACGCGCACACACATAAATCAAGCACCCGGATTGCGCAAAGCCTGGCACTGATCGCAATTGCTGTGGAAAGACAACTGCTTCGCTCTTTAGCTTCGGTTAACAGGATGGGAATCTTTGCGCAACCAGCAAATTCAAATGCAGGCAAGCAATTCTTTCTAGGCACCAACGGATGAGCACTGATTTTGCTCGAAAGAAAGTGGCTCACCAAGCAGCGGTCTCACGCGGTCAATCGCCCACATATAGAAGCTTCCCGGTTGCATCGAGACGACTTCCTTATGCTTCTTATGGATATGAAAGCCAATGAAATCAGGATGTTTGGTAGGTTCAATCCCATAAGCCGGATCGTAAATCCGCGTCGCTTCCTTACCGACCCAGTAATAGAAATTCTCCTGCGGAGCTGCATTTCTGAAGATGCCATACTTGCGCGCCAGCCGGGATATGCCGTCATTTCCAAAAATAGTGATTCCAATGGCGGCGGGCGTAACTTCCTTACCGATCACGCGATAATAAAGCGGGCGCAGCTTTCCACGTCGCAATCCAAGCCAACGCGGCAACGGATAGCTGGCAGCCACATAAGCTTCAAATTCGCGGATAATCGGATGGTCATGCGGCAGATAAAGCGCGGACACGCCAACGCGGAATCGATTCTCGCGCGCGAGATATGGCTTTGACGGGTCGGGATGAAACTGCTTGAGCAGGTAAACATCCGTATCGAGCCACACACCCTGCTTATGCTTCATCAGCATTATACGGAAAATATCGCTGAACTGAACGATCGTTGTCCGGCTGTGGAAATTCGGATAGCCGGGATCGAGACGCTTAAACACCAGCTCAGGCAGAATGCTGCTGGCATCGTGTAGTTCGACGCCCGCTGGCACGTTCTCGATAGGCGCGTATGAAAACAGCTTAACACGCTGACCGGTCATCACCATCGATGCCAGACAGATGCGATCAACATCGCGCAGCCGCGGCCCATACCAGAAAGTGCAGATATCCATGAATGACACCGAGGAAGAAGAACTGCGGCATCATATAAAGATCAGCTAATAAAATAGATACATCAAATTGCTAGCTAGAAGAACTCGAGGCTCACGCGGAACATTTGCTCCACATGCTTGATAGCATCAGCGGTCGCAAAGATCACAACACGGTCTTTCGGCTTGATGCGAACATTGCCATTGGGCTGGATAACCTGTCCGTCGCGATAGATTGCGCCGATTCGCAGGCCTTCCGGCAGATCGAGATCGCGCAGAGGCGCACCGACCAGCGACGACGTCTCAAGCGCTTCCGCCTCAATGATTTCCGCCATGTCCCGATAGACACTATAGACGGCACGGATACGACCACGCCGGACATGCTGCAATATCTTCGATACGGTAACGGCTTTCGGATTGATATAGGCGTCAATCCCCACCATGTGGGTGAAATCCTGATACGCAACCGTATTGATCAAAGCCATATTGGCCTTACAGCCAAGGCGCTTGGCCATGATACTGGAGAGGATATTGACCTGATCCTGATTGGTCAGCGCCACAAAAAGATCGGCGTCCTCGATATCGGCTTCCTGCAAAAGTGCCTGGTCAAGCGCACTGCCATGCAGAACCATGGTCCGGTTGAGCTGGTCGGCAATCGCGAAGGCGCGCTCGTGCTCGCTCTCGATCATCTTGATACGCGTCTGCCACTTACGCTCTTCAATAGCCTTGGCGACATAAAGCCCGATATTGCCACCGCCTGCGATAACAATACGATGCGCTTCCGGCTTCTCATGCCCGAACAATGACAGCGTTCTGCGGACCTGCTCGCGGGTCGTGACGACATAGGCAAGATCACCGGCATGTAGTTGATCGTTGGAGCGTGGAATAAACAGGCTACCATTGCGCACAACGCCCACGACTGTCGCAGCCAGTCCAGGAAAAAGGTCGGACAGCTGTTTCAGCGGCGTATTGATAACCGGGCATTCTTCCAGACATTCGATGGCGAGACCGATGATCTTATCATCGGCAAATCGCAGCACATCGGTCGCGCCCTGTAAGGCGATGCGCCGCAAAACCACTTCACCGACCTCAAGCTCCGGCGAGATAATCACATCAATGGGCAGGTTTTCGCGGAGGAACAGGTCCTGATATTCGGCCTTGAGATAAGACTGTGCGCGAATGCGCGCAATCTTGGTCGGCACATTGAAAACCGAATGCGCCACCTGACAGGCCACCATGTTGACTTCGTCAGACAGCGTCACCGCAATAATCATATCGGCTTCGTTGGCACCGGCGGCGGCGAGCACATCTGGTTGCGAGCCATGGCCGACGAAGCCACGCACATCCAGTGTGTCGCGGACAATCTCGATATGGCGCGCGGACGTATCAATGACGGAGACGTCATTTTCTTCGGCAGCAAGCCGCTCGGCAATACCATAGCCGACCTGCCCTGCTCCGCATACGATTACACGCATATCATCCCGCCTACTTGAATATTAAACGCCGAGCGACTTCAGCTTGCGATGCAATGCCGAGCGTTCCATGCCGACAAATTCAGCCGTACGCGAGATATTGCCACCAAAGCGATTGATCTGCGCGATGAGGTACTCCTTCTCGAAACGCTCACGCGCCTCACGCAACGGCAATGCCATGATGTGCTGATCGGATTCAGTCGGCGCGCGCGGCAGCGTGTCGCCAATTTCTGCAGGCAGCAGATCAGCGGTTACAGGTGCTTCCGGATCATCGCCACGCGCCAAAATCATCAGGCGTTCAACATTGTTGCGCAGCTGGCGAATATTGCCCGGCCAGCTATGCGCCTGCAGAACTGCCATTGCGTCAGATCCGATTTTGCGCGGTTTGATACCGGCCTGCTCGGCAATCTGAGTCATGAAATATTCGACCAGCGATGGAATGTCTTCGCGGCGCGCTGCAAGCGGTGGCACATGCACAGGCACCACAGAAAGGCGATGGAAAAGGTCTTCGCGGAAAGTACCCTCGGCAATCATGCCTTCAAGGTTCTGTGCTGTAGAGGAAATGATGCGGACATCCACCTTCACGCGCTTGGTTCCGCCAACGCGTTCAAACTGCTGATCGACGAGAACGCGTAAAATCTTGTTCTGCGTTTCGCGCGGCATGTCGGCGACTTCATCAAGATAAAGAATGCCGCCATGCGCTTCTTCAAGCGCACCGACCTTGCGTTCACCACCATCCATTTCAGTGCCGAAAAGCTCGATTTCCATACGCTCTGGCGTAATGGTTGCAGCATTCACGGTAACAAACGGGCCATTGGCGCGGCTCGATTGCGCATGAATAGCGCGTGCTGCGAGCTCTTTACCCGCACCCGAAGGGCCGGTGATCATGATGCGGCTATTGGTTGGTGCAACGCGCTCGATAGTCTGGCGCAGCTGGTTGATCGCAAGTGACGCGCCAATGAGTTCCATACTGTTGCCGCCGCGCTTGCGCAGATTTGAAACCTCACGCTTCAGCTTCGACGTTTCCAGCGCACGTTCGGCAACCAGAATGAGACGATCCGCCTTGAAAGGCTTTTCGATAAAATCATAAGCACCGCGGCGGATCGCAGACACCGCCGTTTCAATATTGCCGTGACCGGAAATCATCACCACTGGCAGATCGGGATGCTGCTTCTTGATTTCATCGAGCAGCGCAAGACCATCAAGGCGGCTGCCCTGCAACCAGATATCGAGAAACACCAAACGTGGCACGCGATCATCAATCGCCGCAAGCGCACTATCGGCATCAAAGGCTGTGCGGGTTTCATAGCCTTCGTCGCTGAGGATACCTGCAACGAGTTCCCGAATATCCGCTTCGTCATCAACTACAAGAATATCGGCTGCCATATCAGTTCACCTGTCCAATTATCTCGTTTCCGGGATTTCCCTCTTCCACACCGGATGGACCGGCGGAAACCTCAGGAAAGATCATACGTATCATTGCGCCACGTCCTCCGTGGAAATCTGCTGGCGCATCATGCAATTCCAAATGTCCACCGTGGTCTTCCACGATCTTGCGGACGATAGCGAGGCCAAGGCCCGTGCCTTTTTCTCGCGTCGTCATATAAGGCTCCAGAAGCTTCTGACGATCATCACCCGGCAGACCTTTGCCGTTATCGATGACATCGACGATCAGGTTCCCGTCCGCTTTCATTGAGCGCACAAGAATATGCCCCTCGCCGCGCTCTTCCTTGGGCACAGCATCAATTGCTTCACTGGCATTCTTGATGACGTTGCCAAATGCCTGACCGAGCAAGCGGCTATCAAACGAACCAATCAGCTTCTCAGAACCATATTCATTGGCGAACTGAATATCCTGACGGCTGACTTCAATGAGGAACGATGCTTCCCGCAGCGCCTCGCGCATATCCATGGCCTTCATTTCAGGCTTGGGCATACGCGCAAAAGCGGAGAATTCATCGACCATACGACCAATATCGCCAACCTGACGAATGATCGTGTCGGTGCATTGATCGAAGACTTCGCGATCCTCGGTAATCACCTTGCCATAACGACGACGAATGCGTTCAGCCGAAAGCTGGATCGGTGTGAGCGGGTTTTTGATCTCATGTGCAATGCGGCGCGCAACATCAGCCCATGCAGACGAACGCTGTGCCTGAACGAGATCGGTAATGTCATCAACGGTGACGACATAAGAGTGATCGTCGGATTCCGCATCCTCAACAGTTACCTGCACGTTGAAGGTACGCGCAACACCGCCACGAGTCATGCTGACCTGCTCGCGATGAACGGTGCGACCCGTCGTGCGGGCAACTTCAAAAGCCTGTCCGATTTCAGGAGCAATGCTGCTTAGACTCTTGCCAATTGCATCCTCTGAGCTGACCCCGAACATATGCTCGGCAGAGCGATTGAGGATCGAAATCGAGCCATCCGTTTCGATGCCGATAACACCGGCTGTAACGCCCGAAAGCACGGCTTCGGAGAAGCGACGGCGCTCGTCGATCTGGTCTTTCGCCGACAGAAGTTCGTTACGCTGGCTCTTAAGCTCGGCGACCATGTTGTTGAAGGTGCCCGAAAGCGCACCAACGTCACCATCCGACGAGCGTACCGGCACAGAAATATCGAGATTGCCAGCAGCCACATCATCAGCAGCACCAATCAGCAGCCTGATCGGGCGAACCAGACGGTCAGCAACGGCAATACCGGTCCAAATAGCCGACAACAGAACAATGAGAGTCAGACCAAAATAGAGAAGCGCAAAAGCGATCTGGGTCGGGATGCGCGTAGCATCCATCTCCTGATAGCGTTCTGTGTTGGCTTTCATCAAACGCATTGCGTCCAATATCTGCTGATCGATAGCCCGAACCGTGTAAAGATACAGATCCGGTATTTCGCGCATCTTGATAACAGCGCCGACGAAGTTCAGGTCGCCCGGGGGAATGATCACCGGCTTACCGTCAGAGGCTGTTTGCAGGGCATCTTCAGTAGGAGGTGGAAGACGTGTTTCCACACCAGTTTCGCTTTTAACGATAACAGTGCCGTCTTCACGAACCAAAAATGCACCGAGCAGCCCGCGGCCACCGGCTTGCAGCGTCATATAGCGGATGAACCCGCCCCTATCGAGACTGTAAAGCGTGCGTTGAGCATCCAGCTCCTGCAGCATCGAAAAAGAGGTGCTCTGCAAGTTAAGTGCCGTGTCGCGGAGATAGGAATCGGCCAAACTCTGCGACGAACTCACGATATCGCGTGTATTCGTATCAAACCACCGATCAAGTCCGAGATTAAGCGTCACGGAAGCGACAATTGCCACCACGATTGCCGGAACAGCCGCAATCAGCGAGAACAGCGCGACAATGCGGACATGCAGACGAGAAGCTGCTTTTCCCGATCTGCGAGCCGATACGATACGGAAAATCTCGCGGCAAATCAGCAGGATAAGAAAAACAATCAGCGCCACATTGACGATAACCAACGCAATCGTCACGTTGCGATCAGGCGTGATTGGCGTGATACCGATAAGGATGGCAAAAGAAATTGACGCTGTAACCAGCGCCAACACAACGGTAATAATACCGGGCAATGCAAGAAGCCTGCGCCCCTCACCGCCTTGCGATGATCGCCCCACCTTATCCATATCCGTCGTCAGATTCGCTGTATTCATGTTAACCATGTTACCCAATAGCGTTGCATCTATGCAACGCATTGTGGCGAAAATGCAACGATTGTTTACAGCTTAAATAAGACTTCGCGAAACTGTGAGCGGTCTTACTGCCCGGTTTCTACTGCTTTGTGCCCCGATAGATGTTCACGCCAAGCTCTCTGATCTTCTTACGCAACGTATTGCGATTAAGTCCAAGAATCTCAGCAGCCTTGATCTGATTACCCCGCGTTGCGGTCAGACAAGCAAGAATCAGCGGATATTCCAGTTCCGCCAGCACGCGATGATAAAGCCCTGGTGGGGGCAAATCAGCACCAAACGATGCGAAGTATCGCTGCATATTCTGCTCAACCACCTGCGATATGGTGATGTTTTCAATGTCGCCCGCAACCGCAATTGGAATATCAGGCTTTGAAAGCTCTGATTTCAGCTCGGTCTCGATGATTTCCGGCGAAATCTCATCCTGCGGATAAAGCGCTGAAAGCCTGCGCACGAGATTTTCGAGTTCGCGCACGTTACCCGGCCACGGATAGCGACGCATCATTTCAATGCCAGCGGGTGTAATGCGTTTCTCTGGCAGGCCTTCTTCGGCAGCGCGCTTGAAGAAGTGACGAACCAGATCAGGCACATCTTCGCTGCGCTCACGAAGCGGCGGCAAGCGCAGTGGCACGACATTCAGGCGATAATAAAGGTCTTCGCGGAACAGACCCTGTGCGATGAGCTGGCGCAAATCCTTGTTGGTTGCGGCCACGATGCGCACATCGGTCTTGATCGGCGTGCGGCCACCAACCGTCATATATTCGCCCTGCTGCAACACGCGCAGCAAGCGCGTTTGTGCTTCCATCGGCATGTCGCCGATTTCGTCAAGGAACAGCGTACCGCCATTGGCCTGTTCAAAACGTCCGCTGGAACGGTTCTGTGCGCCGGTAAAGGCACCCTTTTCATGACCAAACAGTTCGGATTCGATCAGATCGCGCGGAATTGCAGCCATATTGATGGCAACAAACGGTCCTTTGCGACGGCGCCCATATTCATGCAACGCGCGCGCGACCAGTTCCTTGCCTGTGCCCGACTCACCTGTGACCATCATGGTCAGGTCGGTTTGCATCATACGGGCCAAGACGCGATAGATTTCCTGCATGGCGGGCGAACGGCCAACGAGCGGCATATTTTCTGCCTGCTCATCCTGCAACACGGCAGCTGGTTTATGCTTGGGCTCTGAAAGCGCACGACCAACAATATTGATGAGCTCTGTCAGATCGAACGGCTTTGGCAGATATTCATAAGCTCCCGCTTCCGAAGCCCGGATCGCGGTTATGAATGTATTTTGCGCGCTCATCACCACAATCGGCAGATCGGGGCGCATTTTCTTGATGCGTGGCAGCAGATCAAACGCATTTTCGTCTGGCATATTGACGTCGGTAATAACCAGATCGCCATCGCCAGCCGCCACCCAGCGCCACAGCGAGGTCGCGTTGGATGTAACCCGAACATCGTAGCCAGCACGCGAAAGTGCCTGATTAAGCACTGTGCGAATTGCAGCATCGTCATCCGCAACGAGAATCGTACCTGTCGGACGTCCGGCAATCATGCGTTATCTCCTGTCTTTGCAGACATGCTTGGGCTCTTGGAGCCCGTGTTATCAGCAGAACTTTTCCATGCAGGCATCAGAATGCGGAATGTGGTGCGCGATGGATGACTGTCGCACTCGATCACACCGCCATGATCTCCAATGATTTTGGCCACAAGCGCTAGTCCGAGGCCCGACCCATTAGTCTTGGTCGTTACAAACGGATCAAACAGATGCGGCAGCATATCTTCCGGCACGCCCGGACCATTATCATGGACGCAAAACTCAAGTGGCAGCGCAACACGGTCACTGGCACCCGGCACTTGCAGGCGAATGCCCGGACGATAAGCCGTCGAGAGAGTGATCTCGGCACCTTCACGGTCGCCAAGCGCCTCAGCAGCATTTTTCACCAGATTGAGAAAAACCTGCACAAGCTGATCTCGATTGGCATAAACCGGCGGCAGCGATGGATCATATTCCTCGACAAAGCGGATATGCCGCGCAAAACCGTTTCGCGCCAACGTCTTCACATGATCCAGCACCGAATAGATATTGACCGCCGTGCGCTCGATAGGTCGCTCATCGGAAAACACTTCCATACGATCAACGAGCTTCACGATGCGGTCGGTTTCATCGGTAATCAACCGTGCCAATGCGCGGTCTTCATCACCAACCACCTGTTCAAGCAGTTGAGCGGCCCCGCGAATGCCTGAAAGCGGGTTTTTGATCTCATGCGCCAGCATGGAAGCAAGCCCCGTCACCGAACGTGCGGCCCCGCGATGGGTCATCTGGCGGTCAATCTTCTCCGCCATGGTCTTTTCTTTAAACAGAATAACCACAGCACCCGGCGTTTCGATGACCGGTGCCACGTAAAGATCGACAATGCGTTCGGCACCGAGTTTCGGCGATGAAATATCGACGCGATACTCGTTCACCGGAACCTGAGCGGTGCGAACCTGATCGACAAGAGCAAGCAACGGACTGCCGAAAGGCAAAAAGGATTCAAGACGGTTACGCGCCAGAATGGACGAACCCGAGCGAAAAAACTGCTCCGCATCCATATTGGCATAAACAATATGATTGTCGGCGCTGACCATGATGACAGGCTGATTGATTGCATCCAGAATGATTGCTGGAATGCCGTTCGTTTCACCTCTAACGCCCATCATGCGACCTTTCTGTCTGCTTCACGCAGAAAAACGCGGGTCAATGCCGCGATAACCGCTTCCGGATCGATGAGCGTCATGATTTCAGCCTTGTCTGCGGGAGAAAATGCTTCGACTGCATGGCGATCCAGATACCAGCCAAGATGCTTTCTTGAATGGCGAATACCCGTCTTGCTGCCATAATGGTCGAGCATATCTTCGTAATGTCTTATAATATAAGAAAGAATGCCATCTTCCGACCGCGGTGCGAAATCGCTGCCTGCGATCAAACCAGCAAGCCAGGGCTGACCATAGGACGCACGTCCGACCATCACGGCATCAGCGCCTGAGCGACGCAGCAATTCTTCCGCATCCTCGCGTGACGACACATCGCCATTGGCGACAAGTGGAATCTTCACGACATCGCGTACCGCATGAATGGCGTCCCAGTCGGCTTTGCCTTCATAAAACTGGCAGCGTGTGCGTCCGTGAACCGTCACCATCGCAATACCGGCATCTTCGGCACGCTTTGCAAGTTCCGGTGCGTTGATACTGTTTTCGTCCCAGCCAAGACGCATTTTCAGCGTAACTGGCACTTTCACGGCATTAACGGTTGCTTCAACCAACGTCATGGCATGATCAAGATCGCGCATAAGGGCTGAACCCGAATAACCGCCTGTCACTTTCTTGGCAGGGCAGCCCATATTGATGTCGATAATATCCGCGCCCTCGCCCTCGGCGATGATGGCTGCTTCGCCCATCCAGTGCGCTTCGCGGCCTGCAAGCTGCACGACATGCGTGCCAAGCCCTTCGCCGGATAAGCGCAACATGCTTTCCTTATGGCGATTGCAGAGTTCAGCACTTGCCACCATTTCCGAAACAACCATGCCCGCGCCAGCCTCGGCGGCGCGCTTTCGGAACGGAAGATCGGAAACGCCCGACATGGGCGCGAGAAATACGCGGTTTGGCAGTGTCACACCGCGTATATTCAGAGGTTGTTCAAGGGTAGTCACCAAGAAATGCCCATTTGATGTGCATGATGCAATTAGCACACACTTTAATCACTCAATGCATTGAACGCAAGGAAAAGCGCGTAGCTGCGATGATAAATCGATTGCCGTCTGGCAATTATTTGCGCAAGGCATTATTCCGCATGTAACTAGATGAATCTTTTGGCGAAGGCGACCGACATTTCACGGGCAGCAGCAGTCATCGTAGCCGCAGGACGCGGCGAACGGGCGGGACAGAGCACTGAAGGGCCGAAGCAATATCGGCGGATCGGCGGCGAAGCAGTGCTTTCGCGCACGCTGCGTGCTTTTGCGCATTGCGCTGAGATCGATCAGATCATCGTGGTCATCCATGCCGATGATGCGGCGCTTTATGAGAATGCCATCACCGAATATTATGAGAATGTGCGCGTTGTCACCGGTGGTCCGACGCGCCAGGAATCCACGCGACTTGGATTGCTGGCGCTCAACAAGAACGTCCCTGACTATGTCCTCATCCATGATGGTGTGCGTCCATTCATTGAGCAGGATTTGCTTGCACGCATATTCGACAATCTGACACCACAGGAAGGCGTGCTGCCTGCCCTTGCCGTTTCGGACACGCTGAAGCAATCGGCCAGTGATGGCACTGTTAGAACGACTGTCCCTCGTGCTGGTCTTTTTGCAGCACAGACGCCACAGGCCTTTCCATTTAATCCGATCCTGGACGCCCACGAAAAAGCTTATCTCAGCGGCCGGTCGGATTTTACCGACGATGCCTCGATTGCGGAAGCTTATGGACTTTCCGTGCGTATTATCGAGGGGTCGGCAGACAATACCAAACTCACATGGGCCAAAGATATTGAAATGGCCGACAAACGCTTGAGGCATGGCATGACTTCATTTCCAGATATCCGCACCGGCAATGGCTATGACGTTCACAGTTTCGAGCCGGGCGACCACGTCACGCTTTGCGGCGTAGCCATTCCGCACGACAGGAAACTTAACGGTCATTCGGATGCCGACGTGGCCCTCCACGCACTGACCGATGCCCTGCTTGCCACACGCGGCGCAGGCGATATTGGCACACATTTCCCGCCTTCCGATCCGCAGTGGAAGGGTGCTGCATCGCATATCTTCGTTGAACATGCGGTCAAGATCGTGCGTGAAGCCGGTGGTCGTATCGCCAACGCGGATGTGACGATCATCGCTGAAGAACCTAAGATCGGTCCGCATCGCCCCGCAATGATGGAAGCCATGGCCAATATGCTTGGCATTTCGCATGACCGTGTTTCCGTCAAAGCGACCACCAACGAGAAAATGGGCTTTGTTGGTCGCGGCGAAGGTATTGCTGCTATTGTTACGGCAACTGTGATCTATCCCGGTGAGGTTCCAGAATGACACTGGTTGCGGAAGCCCAGGCCATCGACGTACTCAACGCTTGCCGCAAACACTGCATAATGATTGCGACAGCAGAATCCTGCACTGGCGGGCTGATTGCAGGCGCGCTCACCGATATTGCGGGTTCGTCTGATGTTGTGGACCGCGGCTTTGTCACCTACTCCAATGAAGCCAAGAATGAGATGATCGGCGTCCCGATGGATCTGATCAACCAGGTGGGTGCGGTTTCAAAAGAAGTGGCAATAGCCATGGCAGAAGGCGCGCTGAACAATTCACGCGCCGGCATCAGCATTGCCGTTACCGGTATTGCCGGCCCCGGTGGCGGGTCAGCAGAAAAGCCGGTCGGTCTCGTGCACATTGCCAGCGCGCGCAAAGGTTTTGCCACACTGCACAAAGAATGCCGTTTTGGTGAAAAGTCACGCGAAGACATTCGGCATCAAACCGTGCTTTCTGCGCTGGCACTGGTCCTTGAGGCGCTGAACTCTAAAGCCTAAGCCAGACCGTAAATTGCGTCAGCACGCTTCTCAAAGGCTTCTGAGAACTTGCGGAAAGCCAGATCGAACATTGATCCCATCAGCAGCCCAAGCGTGCGACTTTTGAATTCATAGTCGATGAAGAATTCGACGTCACATTCATAACCATCGCTCACCGGCTTAAATGTCCAGCGATTGTCGAGATAGCGGAACGGGCCATCGACATATTTCACGTCGATGACGTTTTCGTCCGGCTTCAGAAGCACCTGGCTGGTGAATGTCTCGCGGATCAGCTTATAGCCAACCGTCATGTCGGCGATCAAAAGCGTCTTGCCCTCCCGCTCCTTTCGGGAGCGAATTGAGAGTGCTTCGCACATCGGCAGGAATTGCGGATATTTTTCAACATCGGATACCAGGGCAAACATCTGGTCTGCCCTGTGATGAACGCGTCTGACATTCGTAAATTGCGGCATGCGAACTTAAGCCTGTGCTGCAACCTGCGCTTCGCGAGCAGCCTTGAGCTTTGCGAAATCGTCACCGGCATGGTGCGATGAACGCGTCAGCGGGCTGGACGCAACGAGCGCAAAGCCCTTGGTACGACCAATTGTCTCGAAAGACTTGAATTCGTCTGGCGTCACGAAACGGATCACCGGATGGTGCTTGCGGGTTGGCTGGAGATACTGACCGATGGTCATGAAATCCACTTCAGCAGAACGAAGGTCGTCCATCAGCTGAAGGATTTCGTTCCGCTCTTCGCCAAGACCAACCATTATGCCGGACTTCGTGAAGATTGTCGGGTCGAGTTCCTTCACGCGCTGCAACAGGCGGATCGAATGGAAATAACGAGCGCCCGGGCGAACCTTGAGATACTTCGACGGAACCGTTTCCAGATTGTGATTGAACACGTCAGGGCGTGCCTTGACCACGATCTCAAGCGCGCCTTCCTTGCGCAGGAAGTCTGGCGTAAGAATTTCAATCGTCGTCTTCGGGGTCGCCGCGCGGATCGCGCGAATAACCTCGGCAAAATGCTGTGCGCCGCCATCGGCCAGATCGTCACGGTCAACAGAGGTAATAACGACGTGCGTAAGGCCCATCTGCTTGACGGCCTTAGCGACATTTTCCGGCTCATTTGGATCAAGAGCCGTTGGGATACCGGTCGATACGTTACAGAAAGCACAGGCGCGGGTGCAGATTTCGCCCATGATCATGAAGGTCGCGTGCTTCTTTTCCCAGCACTCGCCAATGTTCGGGCAACCGGCTTCTTCGCAAACGGTCACAAGCTTGTTCGAGCGGACGATCTCGCGCGTCTCGTTATAGCCGCGCGAAACCGGGGCCTTGACGCGGATCCAGTCCGGCTTCTTCAGAATTTCGGTGTCTGGACGGTGAGCCTTTTCAGGGTGCCGCTGACGTCTCTGGTTCACTGTATCGAGAACTGTAACCATGCTGTTTCCTGCCTATCTGAAACAAATGCCTAAGAGCTGATCTGTTCCAATAATGGGTAGACCCCTGACTTAACGCTTGCCCTAACAATTTGATACGCTGCAATGCAATGGCATTTGCTGCGGCTTACCGTCTCGCTGCCATACCTAATGCTCTGAAAACCAACGCCCAGATGAGGCCAAACAGAAAGCCGCCTAATCCGAGAGCGAATGTCAATATCCAGACGCCGTACCAGCCAGCGATAGCCATTCCGTTGACCGATATGGTGTTTCCGCCGAGCAAGCTCAAGCTTCCTGCCAGAAAGCCTAAAGCAAGACCGCCTGTCGTACACCATTTAATCATGGGCCAAGCGGCACGCCGCCATGGCCCTCCATTATCAATCAGCGGAATGAGTTCACTCCTTTAAGAGCGTTTCCTCGTGAATTGAATTCAAAGTTTGAAAACCGACATTTGCACAACACTTGTTGTGAAGAGGTGCAAATGTCGGAATCAGATCTCTGAATTACATATTCAGCGCGCGGCCATATGCATCCAGTACGCTTTCCTTCATCGTTTCGGAAATCGTTGGATGCGGGAAGACCGAGTGCATCAGTTCTTCTTCAGTGGTTTCAAGGTTCATCGCAACGACGAAGCCCTGAATAAGTTCGGTCACTTCGGCGCCAACAAGATGCGCGCCTAGCAGCTGTCCGGTCTTCTTGTCGAAGATCGTCTTGACCAGACCCTGATCTTCACCAAGTGCAATCGCTTTACCGTTTGCTACAAATGGGAAACGACCGACACGAATGTCGAGGCCTTTTTCCTTTGCCTTGGCTTCAGTCAAACCAACCGATGCAACCTGTGGGTTACAATAGGTGCAGCCTGGGACCATATTGCGGTCAAGCGGATGAACATTTGGCAGACCTGCAATCTTTTCAACGCAGATAACAGCTTCATGCTCAGCCTTGTGAGCGAGCATCGGCGGACCAGCAACGTCACCAATCGCATAAATGCCGTCAACATTGGTCTTGCAATAAGCGTCGATGGCAATGCAACCACGATCAGTCTTAACGCCAAGTGCTTCAAGGCCAATATTTTCGATATTGCCCTGAACGCCAACAGCCGAAATCATGCGATCAACGGTGAGTGTCTGAACCTTGCCATCCTTGGTTTCGATATGAGCGGTCACATTGTTTGCGCCCTTCTCAACTTTGGAAACCTTGGCTTCGGTGATGATCTTGAGACCGCGCTTTTCCAGCTGCTTGCGTGCGAAAGCCGAAATTTCCGCATCTTCAACAGGCATGATCTGCGACATCAGTTCAACGACGGTAACATCAACGCCCATGTCGTTATAGAACGAGGCAAACTCAATGCCGATTGCGCCCGAACCCATGACCAGCATGGTTTTCGGCAGTTCCTGCGGCACCATCGCTTCAAAGTAAGTCCAGATCAGCTTGCCATCTGGCTCAATGCCTGGAAGCGCACGCGGACGCGCACCTGTTGCAACGATGATGTGCTTAGCCTTGTAAGTGCCCTCGCCAAGTGTGTTCTTCGGCTGAGGTGCCTGTGGCAACATCGGCGCCTTGGAAGTCTTGGAAACGACGATTTCACCCGGCTTGGAAAGCTTTGCTTCGCCCCAGATCACATCGATCTTGTTCTTCTTCATCAGGAAGCCGACGCCACCGTTCATGCGCTCGGCAATGCCGCGCGAACGGGAAACAACAGCCTTGATATCGGCAGTGATTGAACCTTCAAGCTTCAGACCATAATTTTTGGCATGATCAGCGAGGTGCTTCACTTCAGCCGAACGCAGAAGCGCTTTGGTCGGGATACAACCCCAGTTGGAGCAGATGCCAGCGAGATGTTCGCGCTCTACAACAGCCGTCTTGAGCCCGAGCTGTGCTGCGCGGATCGCCGCAACATAGCCTCCAGGACCGGATCCGATAACAATAACGTCGTAAGTGTCGGCCATATTGTTCCTGCCTTTGCTCAGTTCACATTCCGGGTAAGCAATACCCAGTCATGAACTTTGTCCTGCCCGATACGCTTCACAGCTTCGAGCCGTTCCATTTCTTCAAATCCATAACCGCGATAAAGCGAAAGCGCTACGCTATTATGGCTTTCTGTTATCAGGCTGAGACTGGCGTTCCCGCTCAGTTTTGCCTGCTCGATTTCATTTGCAACGAGTGCGCGACCGATGCTCTTGCCACGAAATTTCTGATAAACGGCAACGCTGTCTATAAAACGACTGCCGATCACCTTGCATTGAAGTGCAATAAGTTGAGCCAGAACCTCGTTCTGTGGCTTTAGCTCATGCAAGCTTTCGTCCAGAGTAAAACCGATAGATAATCCAGCTGTAACGCCATCCCACTCGGCGATGGTCGTTCCTTGCCAGCCCTCCATGCCAGCTTCCTGCATCTGACGTAAGCCCGCCTCCATCACGGTCTCAGCGTCGCAATCATGCATAACACTTTGCCACAACCAATGTGCGAAGCCATGAGAAGAGATATCGACCAAAATGGCTATCTCGGCAGCATCATGGCGTTCAGCCGGGCGAAGTTTGAGTAGTCCTGCCATTCAAAACCTCAAGCGCCGCATTCTGAGAATGCGGCGCATTTAAAGGTTATCCAATCAGACCAGCATACCCATCGGGTTTTCGATGTGACGCTTGAAGGCCTGTGCAAGTTCAGCGGCCAGAGCACCATCGACAGCACGGTGATCGGTGGAAAGGGTTACGGACATAACCGTCGCAACCTTGATTTCACCGTTCTTGACCACTGCGCGCTGTTCGCCCGCACCGATTGCGAAGATCGTCGCATGTGGTGGGTTGATGATTGCTGCAAAGTCCTTCACGCCGAACATGCCGAGGTTGGACACAGAGGTCGAACCACCCTGATATTCATCAGGCTTGAGCTTGCGATCCCGCGCCCGCTTGGCAAGGTCCTTCATCTCGTTGGAGATGGCGGACAGCGTTTTGGATTCCGACTGACGCACGATTGGCGTAATCAGACCGCCAGGGATCGACACAGCAACGCCGACATCCGCACGCTTGTGCTTGATCATGCCGCCTTCAGTCCAGGAGACATTGGCTTCAGGAATGTCGCGCAGCGCAAGAGCAACAGCCTTGATCACCAGATCGTTGACAGAAAGCTTGTAGGCCGGAACCTCACCCTTCTCTGTCTTGGTCAGTGGTGCAGCCGAATTGATCTGCGAACGCAGAGCCAGAAGCGCATCGAGTTCGCAATCGATCGTCAGATAGAAATGCGGAACAGTCTGCTTCGATTCAACCAGACGGCGGGCAATGGTCTTGCGCATACCGTCGTGAGGAACGATTTCGTATGTGCCTTCTTCAAAGAGCTTGAGGATGGCATCATCCGACTGAGGCTTTGGAGCCGATGCAGCTGCCTGTGGCGCAGCGGATGCTGCTTTCGCTCCGCCAGACTTGATTGCAGCTTCAACGTCACGCTGAACGACACGGCCATGAGGACCAGTGCCTTTTACAGCGGAGACATCAACGCCTGCATCCTTGGCGATGCGACGAGCAAGCGGCGATGCGAAAACGCGGTCGCCCTTGTTCTCGGCACTCTTGGCTGCTGCCGGAGCAGCTGCTGGGGCTTCAGCCTTTGCAGGAGCCGCGGTTGCAACTTCCTTCTTTGGCTCTTCCTTAGCCGCTTCTGCCTTTGGTGCAGGAGCGGAATCGCCGCCTTTGGCTGCTTCTGCAACATCCTCGCCGTCTTCGGCGAGGATTGCGATCAGCGCGTTGACCTTAACGCCTTCGGTTCCAGCAGGAACGACGAGCTTGGCAACAACACCTTCATCGACAGCTTCGACTTCCATCGTCGCCTTGTCGGTTTCGATCTCGGCGATCACATCGCCTGACGTAACCTTGTCGCCTTCTTTGACCAGCCACTTGGAGAGATTGCCCTCTTCCATGGTTGGTGAAAGTGCTGGCATGGTGATTTTAATCGGCATGTCCAGTACCTCCTCAGGCGGTGTAGGTCACGGCTTTCACCGCTTCCACCACTTCTGCAACAGTTGGCAGAGCCAGCTTTTCGAGATTTGCCGCATATGGCATCGGAACGTCCTTGCCAGCGATCGTCAGGATTGGCGCATCGAGATAATCGAAAGCCTGCTGCATGACGCGGGTGGCAATTTCAGTGCCAACGGAAGACTGTGGGTAGCCTTCTTCAACGGTAACGAGACGACCGGTCTTCTTTACCGATTCAACGACCGTTGGAATATCCATTGGGCGGATGGTGCGCAGATCGATGATTTCGACATCGATGCCCTGTGCAGCCAGCTCTTCAGCAGCCTTGACCGCATAGGTCATGCCGATACCGAACGAAACGATGGTCGCGTCCTTGCCCTGCTTGTGAATGCGGGCCTTGCCGATTGGCAGAACGAAATCGTCAAGCTTCGGCACATCGAAATGATGACCGTAGAGAATTTCGTTTTCAAGGAAGATGACCGGATTCGGATCGCGGATAGCAGCCTTGAGGAGACCCTTCGCATCAGCAGCCGAGTAAGGCATGACGACCTTCAGGCCTGGGATCTGGCTGTACCAAGCGGCATAGCACTGGGAGTGCTGGGCAGCAACGCGGGCAGCAGCGCCCGAAGGACCGCGGAACACCATCGGTGCGCCCATCTGGCCACCCGACATATAAAGCGTCTTCGCAGCCGAATTGATGATCTGGTCAATCGCCTGCATGGCGAAGTTGAAGGTCATGAATTCGACAATTGGCTTCAGGCCAGCCATCGCAGCACCAACGCCAACGCCGGCAAAACCATGCTCGGTGATCGGGGTATCGACAACGCGGCGTGCGCCGAATTCGTCGAGAAGGCCCTGTGTGATCTTGTAGGCGCCCTGATACTCGGCAACTTCTTCACCCATGATGAAGACGTTCTCGTCGCGGCGCATTTCTTCAGCCATGGCGTCGCGCAGTGCTTCACGCACAGTCATCGAAACCATTTCTGTACCGGCTGGAATGTCCGGATCGGAAGCAACTTCAACTTTCGGAGCAGCAGGCACGCTATCGGCCTTCTTTTCTTCAGCCTTTGGTGCTTCTTTTGCTTCTTCTTTCGGTGCTTCTGCTTTTGCAGCAGGAGCAGAACCGATGTCGGAGGCGCTTTCGCCATCGCCGAGCAAAACAGCAATCGGCGTGTTGACCTTCACGCCTTCGGTTCCTTCTGCGATGAGAATTTTACCGACGGTGCCTTCGTCAACAGCTTCGACTTCCATCGTCGCCTTATCGGTTTCGATTTCAGCGATCACGTCACCGGATGTGACCTTGTCGCCTTCTTTTTTCAGCCACTTGGACAGTTTGCCTTCTTCCATAGTCGGGGAAAGGGCAGGCATGAGAATTTCTACGGGCATGACAATACCTTTCCTGAATTAGAGCAGAATATCCGTGTAGAGCTCGGAAACATCCGGCTCTGGATCGTTTTGAGCGAAATCGGCCGAATCAGCGACGATGTCGCGGACTTCCTTGTCGATTTCCTTCAGCTCTTCTTCAGTGGCCCAGTTATTTTCAATCAGGCGCTGTTTGACCTGTTCAATCGGATCGTGCTCGGAGCGCATCTTCTGCACTTCGTCCTTCGAGCGATACTTCGCAGGATCGGACATCGAGTGACCGCGATAACGATAGGTTTCCATTTCGAGAATCAATGGGCCCTTGCCAGCACGCGCCCATTCAGCAGCGGCTTCAGCAGCAGCAGCAACGGCGCGAACGTCCATGCCGTCAACCTTGATTCCTGGAACGTTGAACGAAACGCCGCGCTTGGAGAAATCTGTTTCAGCGGAAGAACGCGAAACCGACGTGCCCATTGCATAGCGGTTGTTTTCGATCACGTAGATCACCGGAAGCTTCCACAGCGATGCCATGTTGAAAGCTTCATAGACCTGGCCCTGATTGGCGGCACCATCACCGAAATAGGTGACGGAGATATTGTCATTGCCGCGATACTTGTTCGCAAAGGCAAGACCAGTGCCAAGAGGAACCTGAGCGCCGACGATACCATGACCGCCGTAAAAGCCCTTTTCCTTCGAGAACATGTGCATGGAGCCGCCCTTGCCCTTGGAGTAACCTCCACGGCGGCCAGTCAGCTCGGCCATAACGCCACGCGCTTCCATGCCGGTTGCCAGCATGTGGCCATGGTCACGATAGGAAGTGATGATCTGATCACCTTCCTTGAGCGCACTCTGCATACCAACGACGACAGCTTCCTGACCGATATAAAGGTGACAGAAGCCACCAATAAAGCCCATACCGTAAAGCTGTCCTGCCTTTTCTTCGAAACGGCGGATCAACAGCATTTCACGGTAAGCGTTCAATTCCTGCTCTTTAGTGAAATCAGCTGGCGCTGGAGTCTTGGGAACATTCCCAAAAGACGCCTGCGATTTTCCAGCCGACGCCTTATTAGCCTTCGGTGCCATATCTCGCTCCCTACAGCATGCACCCAAAATCGGGATCGATTTTGAAAGCAACATGCGTCGATTCAAATTATCAGAGCACATTCACGCACACGAAGGACGCGCGGCGCTCTACGATTGTCGTTCTATTGTGACGTTATACGGGCAATTTACAAGATACAATATGCGCGTAGAGCATAGCTGCTATGCCGCCAAGCCCTTAAAAACATATCACAAAAAGACAATTAACCGGGATTTGGTTAATTCGATCGATCCTCCCGAGAAACGATAATTGTCATTTCATCGGGATGAGAGAGATTAAGCGCTCTGCGGGCCTGCTCGTCAAGCATGTCCTTTTCAATCGAACCATCACGTAAAAGCGTGACTCGCTTTTCAAGTGCTGCTCTGTCGGCAGTCACCTTATCGAGCTGCTGCGTCAGCAAGCTCTTCTGTTCTTCAAGCTGGATGCGGGAATAAAGACCGAATTCGCCATGATAGGCGTGAAAGCCGAAATAGCTAAGAAACGCAGCTGTCAGAATAGGCAGCACAAAACGGCCGCGGATAGATTTACGTTTCTGCTTGGTCCACATTTCGACTTCCTTCCCGGACATTCAGAGCGGCTTTGATTCTGAATTAAAGCGCACCCCGGAAAACGGGAACCAGTCTTCGGAACAGGTTGCGCATTAATAAAGATAGTCAGAGTGCCGATCCGTTAGAATCAGATCGCACGCGTTCTGACCACGTCAATCCGATTTCCACCATGAAGCATTATTTTGCTTAACAGAGCTTTACCGCGGAGTGATGACAGGACACTTCAGGCGTAGAATTTTTACGACATATGGCTTTCGTCTGAATCAGAAATGGCGGCCGAAGCCGCCATCTCATCAACGAATCCTGTGCAAATCACACATCAAGAATGGTTGAGAAGCCCCCCATGATCATGCGCTTGCCATCAAATGGCATGGTATCTCCCATGTCCTTCATGCGCGGATCGCTCATCATTTTTTCATTGGCAGCATCGCGCGTGGCTTTGTCCGGATATTCGAACCACGAGAAGACAACCTCTTCGTCGTCCTTGGCCTGTACCGCACGGCGGAAATCGGTAACTTTGCCATCAGGCACATCGTCGCCCCAGGCTTCCACCATCCGCGTCACACCGAATTCCTTGAACAAGGCCGAAGCCTTGGCTGCGTGTTTCTGATAGGTTTCCTTGTTCGCCTTAGGAACTGCGACGACAAATCCTTCTATGTAAGCCATTTCTCTCTCCCATTTTGGCCCACCCATTTTTGATTAGATGCGTCTGCCCTCGGTCAGCATTCCCTAGAAATAGGACACCGAATGAAACGGGCAACCGCACTTATATTGATATCAATGTAATTTGTTTTGTCAAATCGACTATAACGGCTGCAAAGGCCATAAGAGGAATGGAAGACAACTATAAGATAAAGGCTCTGCGTGATTTAGTTCGAATGGTTTACGAGGAAGCTCAGCGCTGTGAAAGCACCGAATGCCACAAAGTCGGCTTCTGATCGTACCCACCGCCCTGCCAACTCTCCAGTGACACAACATTCCAAGCTGCATTGTCGTTCCAGATGCGGGCGATCTCTTCAGCACTCATATAATTATAGTAACGTCCCAATGCGTCATGACCCTCACCGGGGCCGTCTTTGAAACTGGCCCACAGCCAGCCGCCGGGTTTTAATGCACGATGCATATGTTTCACGATATTTGGTAAATCGGCACGCTTTGCATGAAGAAGCGACGCCGAAGCATAAATGCCATCGTAGCGGTCAACTGCATCAAGCTCGTGAAAAAGAAGCTGCCTAACAGGACGCTGCAACAGCGCCGAGGCTTCCTGAGCAAGTTCGGGTGAACCGTCGGTCGGATCGACATCGAAGCCACGCGAAAGCATTGCCTTCGCATCCTGCCCGCTTCCCGTACCAAGTTCGAGAATGCGCCCAGTTGGACGAACATGCTTGAGAAAGCTATCGAGTTTGCGATTAATGCTGGAACTCGCAGCATAAGTCGCGGCGTTATTGGCGTAAAAACCCAGCGTATCGTTCGACATGACTTTGCTCCCC
>Ga0256796_1000310_pt1 | contig 22294 bp, 17 predicted proteins | sample MC6MC0947MT_FD_190209 | JGI IMG/M metagenome (GOLD analysis project Ga0256796, IMG submission 190209) | Metatranscriptome of enriched soil aggregate microbial communities from Iowa State University, Ames, United States - MC6-MC0947-MT... | ecosystem: Environmental > Terrestrial > Soil >...
CGGATTCGGGCCTGCATGCGTGAAACGGACCGACATCCGTACCGACCCCGGCTCCGCGCCGGGGGAGTACCGTGGCGGGCAGCGAGGACCACACCCGGGAGGACGCGATGGGCAGGATCACCACCCGCAAGAAGGTCGTTCACATCACTGCCGCGACAGACGGCGCCGAAGGCGTGGTTGTGCGCCGGCTCGACACGCTCGCGGTCGAGGAACCCCTGGAGATCCGCGTGTCCGGCGCACCCCTGACGGTCACGATGCGCACGCCGGGACACGACGTCGAGCTCGCCGCCGGGTTCCTCGTCTCGGAGGGCGTGATCCGGCACCACGACCAGTTCGCCTCCGCGATCCACTGCGGCGGTCCGGGCACCGGCGGCTCCGCCGCAGCGCCGGGAGCCTATGCCCTCGGCGTATCGGCGGCCGACGGCGGCAACACCTACAACGTCCTGGACGTCGCCCTGGCTCCCGGCACGCCGCTGCCCGACCCGTCGCGCGCGCGGCACTCGTACACGACCAGCGCCTGCGGCGTGTGCGGCGCGGCGTCCATCGAGCAGGTCGCGACCACCTCGGCGTTCGACGTCTCCGCGGATCCGCTGGAGGTGGATGCCGCGACCCTCGCCGAGCTGCCGGACATGCTGCGCTCGCGCCAGGAGGTCTTCGAGAAGACGGGCGGGCTGCACGCGGCGGGCCTGTACGACGCCGCGACCGGCGAGCTCCTGGTGGTGAGGGAGGACGTCGGGCGGCACAACGCGGTCGACAAGGTGGTCGGATGGGCGGTGCTGAACGGGCGCCTGCCGCTGACCGGCACCGTGCTGCAGGTGTCGGGACGGGCGAGCTTCGAACTGGTGCAGAAGGCGGTCATGGCCGGCATCCCGATGCTGTCGGCCGTATCGGCGCCGTCGTCGCTGGCCGTCGAGATGGCCGAATCCACCGGGCTCACCCTGGTCGGCTTCGTGCGCGGCGCGACCATGAACGTCTATTCGCGTCCCGAGCGCGTGCGCGAGGCAGTGCCCGCGGCCGTGTGACCGGACCGCGAACGCACCTCAGGCCCTTGCATGGGCGGCATGCGGCTGATACCCCAGAGAGAGACCCAGGCGAAGGAGCACGTGATGGCGGCGAAGGCCCCGATCCAGGACATCAGTGACGACGCGAGGGACGCGGAAGTCGGCCCGCCGAAGGAGTGGGCTGCAGGCGTGCCCGGGGTGCTGCACTCGATGGTGCCCGGCATCAGGGAGATGGGCATGCGGCGCGCGCTGACCCTGCTCACGGACATGAACCAGAAGGACGGCTTCGACTGCATGAGCTGCGCGTGGGCCGATCCCGACCACCGCAAGACGTTCGAGTTCTGCGAGAACGGCGCGAAAGCCGTCACCTGGGAGGCCACGCCCGTCACGATCCCCACGGCGTTCTGGGCGCAGAACTCCATCAGCAGCCTGCTCACCAAGTCGGAGTACTGGCTGGGCATGCAGGGTCGTCTGGTCGAACCCGTCTACAAGCCCCAGGGCGAGGACAACTACCGGCCGATCTCCTGGGATGAGGCGTTCACGCTCATCGCCGACCGCCTGAAAGCGATGGACTCGCCCGACGAGGCGACCTTCTACACGAGCGGCCGCACCGCCAACGAGACCGCCTTCATCTACCAGCTGATGGCGCGCACCCTCGGAACCAACAACCTCCCCGACTGCTCGAACATGTGCCATGAGTCCACCGGCACGGCGCTGGGCGAGGTGATCGGCATCGGCAAGAGCACGATCTCCTATGACGACTTCGGCAAGGCCGACCTCATCATCGTGATGGGCCAGAACCCCGGCACCAACCACCCGCGCATGCTCACCGCGCTGGAGGAGGCCAAGGACAACGGGGCGAAGATCGTCGCCGTCAACACGCTGCACGAGGCGGGGCTGACCCGCTACAAGAACCCGCAGCGGGTGCGCGGCATCATCGGCCACGGAACGGGTCTGGCCGACCAGTACCTGCTCATCCGGTCGGGCGGCGACGGCTGGCTGATGAAGGCCGTCTCGAAGAAGGTCCTCGAGGCGGAGGACGCCGCATCGGGGACCGTGCTCGACCACGCCTTCCTCGACGAGCACTGTCAGGGACTGGAGGAGTTCCGTGAGCACGTCAGGACCCTCGACGAGGACAGGGTGCTGCAGGCCACCGGCCTCTCCCAGGCTGAGATCGACGAGCTCGCCGACCGCTACCTGAACTCCGAGCGGGTCATCATCACCTGGGCGATGGGGCTCACGCAGCACCGGGATGCGGTGAAGATCCTGAAGGAGGTCATGAACCTGCTGTTCCTGCGCGGGAACATCGGCAAGCCGGGCGCCGGCGCCTCGCCGATCCGCGGCCACAGCAATGTGCAGGGCGACCGGACCATGGGCATCTGGGAGCAGATGCCGGAGAGCTTCCTCGCGGCCCTGGACCGGGAGTTCGGCATCACGGTCCCGCGCGAGCACGGCTACGACGTGGTCAAATCGGTGCGGGCGATGCGCGAGGGCAGGACCAGGGTGTGGATGGCGATGGGCGGCAACATGGTCGCGGCCGTCTCCGACACGCACGCCGCCGAGGAGGGCTTCCGTAACGTCGGACTGAACGTGCAGGTCTCCACCAAGCTCAACCGCAACCACCTCACCGTGGGGGACGAGGCGATCATCCTGCCGGTGCTCGGACGCACCGAGATCGACCGGCAGGAGGCCGGCGAGCAGTCGCTGTCGGTGGAGGACTCGGTGTGCGCGATCCACGCCACCCGGGGCAAGGTCGAGCCGATCTCCGATCAGCTCAAGTCGGAGGTCTCGGTGGTCGTCGGCATCGCGCGGGCGCTGTGGGGCGATGACGGCCCGATCGACTGGGCCGGGTTCGAGAAGGACTACGACCGGATCCGGGAGCACATCGAGCACGTCGTCCCCGGATTCGACGACTTCAACGCCCGGCTGCGCGAGGAGCACGGGTTCATCCTCCCGCACGGACCGCGCGACTCCCGGACGTTCCCGACGACGACCGGCAAGGCGATGGTCACCGTGAATCAACTGGAGTACCTGGAGTGCCCTCCGGGCCGGCTCCTGCTGCAGTCGATGCGCGCGCACGACCAGTTCAACACGACGATCTACGGTCTCGACGATCGCTACCGAGGCATCCGGAAGAGCCGCCGTGTGATCTTCGTGAACCCCGACGACCTCAGGGATCTCGGCATCGCCGACGGCCAGATCGTGGATGTGCACAGTGAGTACGAGGACGGCGTCGACCGTGTCGTGCATGAGTTCAAGGCCGTCTCCTATCCCACATCGCGCGGATGCGCTGCGACGTACTTCCCGGAGGGGAACCCGCTGGTGCCGCTGGGCCTGACGGCGTTCGGCAGCAACACGCCCGCATCGAAGGGCGTGGTCGTCCGGCTGGAGCCCGCCACCCGCTGAGCGGTCCGATCCGGCCTCCGGCACAGACACGACGACTACGGTGGAGGACATGGCACTGCAGCTCGGATCACGCCTGCGGGACACCCGCGGGCGGATGCTGCGCGACCTGCGCATCTCGGTCACCGACCGCTGCAACTTCCGCTGCGTGTATTGCATGCCCAAGGAGGTCTTCGGCCGCGACCACGACTTCCTCCCGCACGCGATGCTGCTGACCTTCGAGGAGATCGTGCGCGTCGCGAAGGCGGGCGTCGCACACGGTGTGCACAAGCTGCGGCTGACCGGCGGCGAGCCGCTGCTGCGCCGCGACATCGAGACGCTGATCGCGATGCTGGCCGAGTTGCGCACCCCCGAGGGGGAGCGCCTCGACATCGCCCTGACCACCAACGGCTCGGCTCTCGCGCACAAGGCGCAGGCGCTGCGGGACGCCGGGCTGAATCGCGTGACGGTCTCGCTGGACTCCCTCGACGACGCGACGTTCCGCGCCATGAACGACATCGACTTCCCGCTGGAGCGGGTGCTCGACGGCATCCGCACCGCCGAGCAGGTCGGCTTCGACGCGATCAAGGTCAACACGGTGGTCAAGCGCGGTACGAATGAGGACGACGTGCTCGGCATCGCCGAGCGCTTCCGCGGCACCGGGGTGACCGTGCGCTTCATCGAGTTCATGGATGTCGGCACCACGAACGGCTGGAACCTTGACCAGGTGGTGTCCTCGGCCGAGATCATCGAGCGGATCGGCGCCGTGCATCCGCTCGAACCGCTGCAGCCCGCCTACCGGGGCGAGACGGCGACGCGCTGGCGCTACCTCGACGGGGCGGGGGAGATCGGCGCGATCTCCAGCGTCACGGCGCCGTTCTGCGGTACGTGCAGCCGTGCGCGCATCTCCGCCGACGGCAAGCTGTTCACCTGCCTGTTCGCGTCCGGCGGGCACGACCTGCGCGCGCTGCTTCGCGGCGGATGCTCGGATGCCGAGCTGGAGGCCGCCCTGGCGCAGATCTGGGGCACACGCGACGACCGCTACTCCGAGATGCGCTCCGCGGACACCGCGGTGGAGCGCATCGAGATGTCATACATCGGCGGATGAGCGCGGAGCTGCTGATCGACCGGCGCGGTGACGCGCTGATGTACCGCGTGCAGGACGACGGGGTCGAGCTCGCGCACGGCACGGTCGACGGGATCGGCCGGCCGATCGCGCACATCGTCCACACCGTGCGTCCGCCGGTGCGTCCGGGGGAGCCGGCGCCGACGGTGCTCAGCATCCGGCACCGCATGGAGCAGACCCTCGCCGACACGGATGACGCGGTCGCGGCGATCCTGCGGATCTGCGCCGAGAAGGGCCCGGCGATGGGGGAGACCCCGCGGGTGGTTCTCGCTACGCTTGGAGGGAGCGCCACACCGGATCCGAGCGCCATGGCCGCCGAAGCACCCGTGCCCGACAACCGCACCGTCCCCAGGAGTCCCATCGTGTCCGAAGACCTGCCCGACCTGCGCCGCGCTGCGGGAGTGCTGTTCGACCTGGACGGCGTGCTCACGCCGACCGCCGAAGTGCACATGCGCGCATGGCAGGCCGTGTTCGACGAGGTGCTGACCCGCTGGGGCGTCACCGAGCCGTACACGGACGCCGACTACTTCGCGTACGTCGATGGCAAGAAGCGCTACGACGGCGTGGCCAGCCTGCTGCGCAGCCGCAACGTCGAGATCCCGTGGGGCGAGGTCACCGACCCGCCCGAGGCGGAGACGATCTGCGGCGTCGGAAACCGCAAGAACGCCGCGTTCGCCGCCGCGCTGCGCAGCGAAGGCATCGCGCCGTACCCGGGTTCGCTCGCGCTGCTGGAGCAGCTCCGCGCCGCCGAGGTCCCGATGGGCGTGGTCTCCAGTTCGAAGAACGCGCCCGAGGTGCTGGCATCCGCCGGCATCCGCGACTTCTTCCGCATCGTCGTCGACGGCGTCGTGGCCGAGCACGAGCACCTCGCGTCCAAGCCCGCCCCCGACATGTTCCGCGAGGGCGCCCGGATGCTGGGAGTCGACCCCTCCGAGGCGATCGCCGTGGAGGATGCGGTCTCCGGTGTGGCATCCGCGGCATCCGCCGGTTACGCGACCGTCGTCGGCGTCGACCGCGGCGCAGGCGCCGACGCGCTGCGCGAGGCCGGCGCCACCTGTATCGTCGATGATCTTGCGCGTCTGCTCTCCGGTCCTGAACCCGGGGGCGACCCGCACTGAGCCCCTCACCCTTCAGAATCCCTTCGGAGAACGCATGATCGACCGCGAACGCCACCCCGTGGACCCCTGGCGCCTGATCGAGACCCGCTACGACGACGACGGCGTGTCCGAGACGCTCTTCTCGGTCGGCAACGGCTATCTCGGCCTGCGCGGCAACCACATCGAGGGACGCGGCGCGCACGAGCACGGCACGTTCATCAACGGTCTGCACGAGACGTGGCCGATCCGCCACGCCGAGCAGGCGTACGGGTTCGCCGAGGTGGGGCAGACGATCGTCAACGCGCCGGACGCCAAGGTGATGCGCGTCTACATCGACGACGAGCCGCTGTCCTTCGACGAGACCGAGATCCACGAGTACTCCCGGGTGCTCGACATGCGCACCGGCGTGCTGTCGCGCACCGTGGTGTGGGTGACGCCGTCGGGCAAGCGCGTGCGCATGCATGACGAGCGGATCGTCAGCTTCGACGAGCGGCACCTGGCGGTGCTGCGCCTCGAGGTCGTCGTGGAGAACGCCGACGCACCGGTCACGATCAGCTGCCAGCTGCTGAACCGCCAGGACGGCGCGGGCATCTACGCCGGCGACCCGATGGCGTCGAAGTCCGAGGGCAAGGCGGGCTTCGACCCGCGCAAGGCGGAGAAGATCACCGAGCGCGTGCTGCAGCCGGTGGAGTACTGGCAGGACGGGCTGCGCTCCGCGCTGTCGTACCGGGTGAACGACTCGGGCATGAGCGTCGCGGTCGTGGCCGATCACGTCATCGAGACCGAGAACGACTACAGCGCCCGCACGCTCATCGAGCCGGACATCGCCAAGAACGTGTTCCGCGTGCAGGCGAAGGCCGGCGTGCCGATCCGGATCAGCAAGATCGTCAGCTACCACAGCTCGCGGGGCGTGCCGCCGCGTGAGCTCGTCGACCGCTGCCGCCGCTCGCTGGACCGTGTGGGCGTGGAGGGCGTCGACGCCCTGTTCCACGCCCAGGAGGCGTGGCTCGCGGCGTTCTGGAAGCGTTCGGACGTGCGCATCGCCGGCCACGACGACCTGCAGCAGGCCACCCGGTGGTGCCTCTTCCAGCTCGCGCAGGCGGCGTCCCGTGCCGATGGCACCGGCGTCCCCGCGAAGGGCCTGACCGGCTCGGGCTACAGCGGCCACTACTTCTGGGACACCGAGATCTACGTCCTGCCGTTCCTCACCTACACGTCGCCGCAGTGGGCGAAGAACGCGCTGCGCGCCCGGGTGCTCATGCTGCCCGCCGCCCGCCGCCGCGCCGCCCAGCTCAACGAGGCGGGCGCCCTGTTCCCGTGGCGCACGATCAACGGCGAGGAGGCGTCGGCGTACTACGCGGCGGGCACCGCGCAGTACCACATCAACGCCGACGTCAGCTATGCGCTCGGCAAGTACGTGCGCGCCACCGGCGACGAGGAGTTCCTGCGCCGGGAGGGGGCCGACATCGCGGTCGAGACCGCGCGGCTGTGGGCGACGCTGGGCTTCTGGCGTGGCACCAACGGCCACTCGACGTTCCACATCCACGGCGTCACCGGGCCGGACGAGTACACCACGGTCGTCAACGACAACCTGTTCACGAACGTGATGGCGCGGTACAACCTGCGGCTGGCCGCGCGCGTGGTGCGCGAGATGGCCGAGCAGGATCCGGCGGCCTACGCCGCGCTGGTGGAGCGCACCGGTCTGGATGCCGGGGAGCGGGAGGCCTGGGATCGGGCAGCCGAGGCGATCCACATCCCGTTCAGCGAGGCGCTGCGCATCCACCCGCAGGACTCGCTGTTCCTGGAGCGCGAGGTGTGGGATCTGGAGGGCACCTCGCCCGACCAGCGCCCGCTGCTGCTGCACTACCACCCGCTGGTGATCTACCGGTTCCAGGTGCTCAAGCAGGCCGACGTCGTGCTGGCGCTGTTCCTGCAGGGCAACCACTTCACCGACGAGGAGAAGCTCGCCGACTTCGACTACTACGACCCGCTGACCACCGGCGACTCGACCCTGTCGGCCGTGGTGCAGTCGATCATGGCGGCGGAGGTCGGATACCAGGATCTGGCGCGCGAGTACTTCGAGCAGGCGCTGTTCGTCGACCTGGGCAACCTGCACCACAACTCCTCGGACGGCGTGCACGTGGCGTCCGCCGGCGGTGTGTGGACCGCGCTGGTCAGTGGCTTCGGCGGCATGCGCGACCACGACGGACTGCTGAGCTTCGACCCGCGCCTGCCGGCCGACTGGCCCGAGCTGTCGTACGCGCTGCAGTGGCACGGCTCGCAGCTGCAGGTGACCGTGACGCGCGAGGCGCTGCGGCTCGAGGTGCGCTCGGGCGATCCGGTGGACTTCAGCGTGCGCGGGGTCGCGTACCGGGCGTCCGTCGCCGAGCCGGCTGTGGTGGCGCTGGCGGGTCAGGGGCCCGTGCGGCCCGGCCGCCCGACGTTGCGCCAGTTCGAGGACGCCCGGCGCGACGACGGCACGCTCATGCAGCCGACCGTGCCCGTGACCACCACGTCGATTCCGGTCATCGGGGTGTTCGAGGACTAGGGATGACGGTAGCCGTCATCGTGCTGGGACTGATCCCGGCACTCATCGTGCTGGTCCTCGCGATCCTCGCGCGGGTGGCGTCGAACCGGGCACCGGCGTCACCGGGCCCGCAGTTCGCGCCCATCGCGGGCGCGACGGTGCTCGACGACGCCCTGCTGCTGGATGCCGACGACAGGGCGGCCGCCGCGATGCTCGTCGACATGGCGGTGGGCAGACGCATCCGGCTGCTCGCGGAGGAGCCTGATGGCACCGGTCGGCGTGCACGCCGGCGCACACCGGTGGGCGTCGAGATCGTCGAGGGCACGGAGTTCAGCGCCGATGAGCTGAAGGTGCTGGAGGCCGTGCTGGGCGATGGCGCCGGCCGGGAGCGGGTGCGGCGTCTCTCGTCGAGCGGACGCGCGCTCGCGCATCGGGTGCGCGTGGTGCTCGACGGCGCGCGGGAGCGGCTGCAGGCGGCCGGAATGTTCCGGCCCGGCCGACGGCACTGGCCCGTCGCGCTGCTGCGCACCGCCGCGGTGATCCTGCTGCTGTGGAACGGCTTCCTGCTGATCGCTGCGCTGGCCGAGGGACCGGTGGCGGCGTCCATCCTGCTGGGGTGCGGGATGCTGGTCTGCCTGGCAGCACTGGTCGTCGTGCCGCGGGCATGGCGGACGTTCCTGCCCGCATCCGAACCCGCGCGGGCGCACCTCGCCGGCCTGCGCGAGTACATGGCGCTCGCCGAGGCCGAGCCTCTGCGGTTCCTGCAGTCGACGGAGGGCGCGCTGCTCTCCGGCGACGTGTCGGCGGATGCCGCAGCGCAGCGCCTGCAGCGGTTCCTGCTCAACGAGCGGCTGCTTCCGTATGCCGTGCTGTTCGGCATGGAGCGCTCCTGGGCACAGCTCGTGCGGGTGCAGTCCGACGGGTTGCCTGCGGTGGAGGGCGTCGGCGATGTGCTCGAGGCGACCGCGCTGGTGCTGCAGGTGATCGAGCTGATCGGCGACGCGGTGCAGCTCGTCGGAGCGGTGGTCGACCTGGGCGAGGCGTTCGGCGGCGTGGCGGAGCTGGCCGGGGGACTGCTGGACGCGTGAGCGGCCGAGCGCGTGTCCCAGGCACGCCGTAGGCTGGGTGGGTGACGACAGCCCTCTACCGCCGCTACCGGCCCGAGACCTTCGCGGAGATGATCGGGCAGTCCCAGGTGACCGACCCGCTCATGACCGCACTGCGCGGCGACCGGGTGGGGCACGCCTACCTGTTCTCCGGTCCGCGCGGCTGCGGCAAGACCACGTCGGCGCGCATCCTCGCGCGCTGCCTGAACTGCGCCGAGGGTCCCACCGACACCCCGTGCGGCGTGTGCCCGAGCTGCGTGGAGCTGTCCCGCAACGGCGGCGGCTCGCTGGACGTCGTCGAGATCGACGCGGCCAGCCACAACGGCGTCGACGACGCCCGCGACCTGCGCGAGCGGGCCACCTTCGCGCCCAGCCGCGACCGCTACAAGATCTTCATCCTCGACGAGGCGCACATGGTCACGCCGCAGGGATTCAACGCCCTGCTGAAGCTGGTCGAGGAACCGCCCGCGCACGTGAAGTTCATCTTCGCGACCACCGAGCCCGAGAAGGTGCTCGGCACCATCCGCTCCCGCACGCACCACTACCCGTTCCGGCTCGTGCCGCCCGCGGCGATGATCGAGTATGTCGAGAAGCTGTGCGTCGAGGAGGGCGTGCAGGTCGAGCCGGGCGTGCTCGGGCTGGTCGTCCGCGCCGGCGGCGGCTCGCCGCGTGACACCCTCTCGTTGCTGGATCAGCTGATCGCGGGATCCGACGGCGGCAACGTGACCTACGAGCGCGCGGTCGCGCTGCTGGGCTACACGCACGCGGCGCTGCTCGACGAGATCGTCGAGGCGCTTGCCGCGGGCGACGCGGCTGCGGCGTTCCCCGCGGTGGACCGCGTCGTGCAGACCGGCCAGGACCCGCGTCGCTTCGTCGACGACCTGCTCGAGCGGCTGCGCGACCTGATCGTCATCGCGGCGGTCGGCGACGGCGCCTCGGCCGTGCTGCGCGGGCTGCCCGCCGATGAGTTGCAGCGGATGGTCGCGCAGGCCGCGAGCTTCGGCCCCGCCCGTCTTTCGCGGACCGCCGACCTGGTGAGCCAGGCGCTCGATGACATGACCGGGGCGACCTCGCCGCGCCTGCACCTGGAGCTGCTGGTCGCCCGCGTGCTGGCCCGTGCGCCCGCGGATGCCTCGGGCCAGGCGGCGCCGGTGCAGTCGACCGCGCCTCGGGCTGTGGCGCCGGCCACCGCTGCGCCGACGCCCGCATCCGGATCCGCCGCCGCGACGCCGAATTCCGTCGAGCCTGTCGCGTCGACGGCTTCGGATGCTCCATCCGACGGATCCGCTGCGGTGGCGGGAACCACCGGGACCGCCGAGTCCGAGGCGGATGCGGCCGCGGGATCAGCCACGCCATCGCCCGGATCGGGTGAGCACGCCGGGGGCGAGCCGGCCGTGAGCGGCGCCGCCGCGCCGACGCCCGCGTCGGCGGACGACACCGATCCGACGTCGGCTTCGGAGCCTGTGTCGTCGGACGCCGAACCCGCGACCGCCGCCCCGGCAGGCCCCGTGACGTTCGACCGCATCGCCGCCGCGTGGTCCGCGGTGCTGGATCGCCTTGCGACGGCGAGCCGCTCGTCCTGGCTGGTGGCCACCGCCACTCAGCCGCTCGCCTACGATCCCGACAGCGGTGTGCTGACGCTCGGATTCGCGAGCCCCGCCGATGTGCCGAAGTTCAAGGGCACCAAGCCCGGGCAGGGGCCATCCGACCACCTGCGCACGGCCATCGAGCAGGAGCTCGGCATCACCGTGAAGTACCTGCCCGCTCCGTTGCCGCCGTCCGGCGGCGGGTCGGCTCCGCGGCCCGCGCCGCCCACGCCCGCTCCTCAGCAGCCGGTTGCCGGCGACAATGCACCCGCGGCCGGCTGGGCCAACCCGATGAGCGCCCCCGAGTCGATCGGCGACTCCGCCCGCGGCAGCGGTGCGTCCAGCGGCGGTTCCCCGGCTGCATCCGGCGGTCGTGCGCCCGCGGCATCCGCCTCGTCCCGTTCCGCGGCCGCCGCCGTGACGGAGTGGGCCGTCGCGCCGATCCCGACCTCCGCGCCCGAGACGCCCGCGGGCGCCGTGCTCACCGCACCGGCACCCTCAGCACCGGTGGCCATCGTGCAGCAGCAGTTCCCGGTGGACGAGGAGCCGGCCGACGCCGAGGCATCGGGATCCGCCCCGCAGCCGCCGGTCGACGGCGCGATCGACTCCCCGCCCGAGGTGGATTACCCACCGTTCGACGATGCGCCTCCGTTCGACGACGAGCCGCCCTACGACCCCGCCTACGACGGCCCGCAGGACGACCCGCGGGCATCCGCCTCCTACGGCCGCGGAGCGTCGGCACCGGCACGTGCGATGTCCGCACCCGCGCAGGCCGCCTCGGCCGCGCCCGCCGCCCCCGCGACGTCCGCGCCGGCGTCGTCTGCAGCCGAGTCCCGTGCGTCCGCGCCGGTCGTCTCCCGGGTCGCACCCGTCGCTGGCGGCGTCGAGCGACGGGGAGAGGCCGTGATCCGCCAGGTACTCGGGGCCAGATTCCTGCGTGAAGAGCCCTACCAGCCCCCGACGAGGTTCAACTGATGTACGACGGCATCGTCCAGGAGCTGATCGACGAGTTCGGCCGGCTCCCCGGCATCGGCCCGAAGTCCGCGCAGCGCATCGCGTTCCACATCCTGCAGACCCCGTCCTTCGACGTCGCGCGCCTGTCTGAGCTGCTCACCGAGGTGCGCGCCCGCGTGCGGTTCTGCGAGGTGTGCGGCAACGTGTCCGAGCAGGATCGCTGTACGATCTGCCGCGATCCGCGCCGCAACGCCGAGCTGATCTGCGTGGTCGAGGATGCCAAGGACGTCGCGGCCATCGAGCGCACACGCGAGTTCCGCGGTCTGTATCACGTGCTCGGCGGCGCGATCAGCCCCATCGCGGGCGTCGGGCCCGACGACCTGCGCATCGCCCAGCTGATGACCCGTCTCGCCGACGGCACCGTGCAGGAGGTCATCCTCGCCACGAACCCCAACCTCGAGGGCGAGGCCACGGCCAGCTACCTCAGCCGGCTGCTGACCAGCATGGAGATCACCGTCTCGCGGCTGGCGTCCGGCCTGCCCGTCGGCGGCGACCTGGAGTATGCGGACGAGGTGACGCTGGGACGGGCCTTCGAGGGCCGTCGCCGCCTGTGAACGCGCAGGCGGGATTCACCCGGAAGGGCTGGATCCTGTTCGCCGTCATGGCGTTCGTGTGGGGCATCACGTACCTGTTCATCAAGGAGGCGGTCGAGACCTTCGGGCCGCCAGCGGTGGTCGCCGGACGCACGCTCCTGGGTGGACTCGTGCTGCTGCCGTTCGCGATCCGCAGCGGCGCACTGAAGGCGGCCTGGAAGCACTGGCCGTGGGTGCTCGTGTTCGGTCTGCTGGAGATGGGCGGGCCCTTCCTGCTCCTCAGCCATGCCGAGACGCAGCTGCCTTCGGGGCTCACCGGGCTCCTGGTGGCGACAGTGCCGCTGTTCGCGGTGGTCATCGCCCTGCTGCGCGGCGACAGGTCCGCGCTGGCGCCGATCCGGCTGGGCGGTCTGCTCGTCGGGTTCGCCGGCGTGGTGGTGGTCGTCGCCGGGCCCGGCCTGTTCCCGCACGAGCCGGCCAGCATGATCGCGATCGGCGAGATTCTGCTCACCGCCGTGATGTACGCGATCGCGCCGTTCGTCATCGCGTACAAGCTCTCCGATGTCCCCTCGATCGGCACGATCACGCTGGCGCTGTTCGCGATCGGGCTGGCGTATCTCCCGGCGGCGCTGCTGACCCCGCACGAGCCGCCGACCGTGCGCTCTGCGGGATCATTGCTGCTCCTCGGAGTGATCTGCACGGCGCTCGCGTTCGTCGCCTTCTTCGCGCTGATCCGCGAGGTCGGGCCGGTGCGTGCCCCGCTGTTCACCTACATCAACCCGATCGTCGCGATCGTGCTCGGCACGGTCCTCGTCGCGGAACCGATCACCCCTGGTCTGCTGATCGGCTTCCCGATCATCCTGATCGGATGCTGGTTCGCCGCCACGGGCGGGCGGCTGAAGCCCCGGGCATCCGAGGTGGCGCCTGCGGCCATCGAGTAGCGGACCCCCGTCACATGCGCGGGACGGCATGGAGCCGATCCGTACAATGATCCTGGGCGGTTCCGCCCACCGTCCCCGGGAGTGATCGTGGCCCTGATCGTGCAGAAGTACGGCGGTTCGTCCGTCGCCGACGCAGAGAGCATCAAGCGCGTCGCCAAGCGCATCGTCGACACCCGTCGCGCCGGCCACGACGTCGTCGTCGCCGTGAGCGCCATGGGCGACACCACCGACGAGATGCTGGATCTCGCGCACGAGGTGGCGCCGATCCCCGCCCCGCGCGAACTGGACATGCTGCTCTCCAGCGGTGAGCGCATCTCGATGGCGCTCCTGGCGATGGCCATCCACTCGATGGGCTTCGAGGCGCGCTCGTTCACCGGCAGCCAGGCCGGCATGATCACGGACTCGCACCACGGCAAGGCGCGCATCGTCGACGTCACCCCGGTGCGCCTGCGCGAGGCGCTGGACGAGGGGGCGATCGTCATCGTCGCCGGCTTCCAGGGCTTCAACCGCGACACCCGCGACATCACCACGCTCGGCCGCGGCGGCTCCGACACCACCGCCGTCGCGCTGGCGGCAGCGCTGAAGGCCGACGTCTGCGAGATCTACAGCGACGTCGACGGCATCTACACGGCGGACCCGCGCGTCATCCCGCGCGCCGCCAAGCTCGACCACATCTCCAGCGAGGAGATGCTCGAGCTCGCCGCGAACGGCGCCAAGGTGCTGTACATCCGCGCCGTCGAGTACGCGCGCCGTCATCGCGTGCTCATCCACGCACGATCCACGTTCTCGTCCGCCGAGGGCACCTACGTTCTGGGCGAGGGCATGAAGAACCCCCGCGAATCCGAGGGAGCAGCCATGGAAGAACCCATCGTCGCCGGCGTCGCCACCGACCTCAGCCAGGCGAAGATCACCGTCGCGGGCGTGCCGGACGTTCCCGGCAAGGCCGCCGAGATCTTCAAGATCGTCTCCAAGTCGGGCGCCAATGTCGACATGATCGTGCAGAACGTGTCAGCCGCCTCCACGGGCCGCACCGACATCTCCTTCACGCTGTCCAAGGCCGACGCCGCCGGCACCATCAAGGCGCTCGCCGCCGAGCAGTCCGCGGTCGGCTTCGAGAACCTGCTGCACGACGACCAGATCGGCAAGCTCTCGGTCGTCGGCGCGGGCATGCGCACGCACTCGGGCGTCTCCGAGATCCTCTTCGACGCGCTCAGCCGCGGCGGCGTGAACATCGAGATGATCTCCACCTCCGAGATCCGCATCTCGGTCGTGGTACGCGGATCCGACCTGGCTCAGGCGGCGCAGGCCGTGCACACCGCCTACGGCCTGGACAGCGAGATCGAGGCCGTCGTCCACGCCGGCACCGGCCGCTGACGCCTCCGAACGCCGTCCGCGCCCGGGACACCTGCACGAGCGGGGAACGCCTGCACGGCCGGAGCCCCGGATTCGCCGTGCATCCGTTCCCTCGCCGTGCATCCGTGCCCGACGCGCACCGGTGCCGGCCCGATACGATCGTCGGATGACGACGGATGCCGGGGCGAAGACCGATTCAGACGCAGGAGCTCTCACGATCCGTGACCTCGAGCCGGCCGATCGCGACGCCTGGGCCGCGCTGTTCCGCGGCTACCGCGACTTCTACGAGCTCGAGCACGATGACGCCGTCATCGACACGGTCTGGGAGTGGCTGCGGGATCCCGGCCACGAGCTGAACGCGCTGCTCGCGGTGCGCCACGGCGCCCCGATCGGCATCGCGCACTGGCGTCGTTTCGCCCGCCCGTCGCGCGGCGCGACGGCCATCTTCCTCGACGACCTCTTCGTCTCGCCCGAGGTGCGCGGCGGGGGAGTGGGCCGCGCCCTGCTGACCCGGCTGCACGAGATCGCCCGCGAGCAGGGGCTGATCGAGGTGCGCTGGATCACCTCGTACACCAACACCGACGCCCAGCGCCTGTACGACCGGGTCGCCCTCCGCGCGCCGTTCCACACGTACATCGACCAGGTCTGACGGCCGCTTCGGTACAGACATCCGTACTTTCGGCTGACATCCGTACGGGCTGGCACGCCGACGCCCGCGTCACGGCAGATCCCCGACCCCGGATCAGCGGGTAGACTCACCGCAACCCTGACATCGGCGCCGGGCGCAGCATCCTCACCCGGGGCTGAGCCTGGCGCACCGTCTCCACGCCAAGGACTGCTCATGACCCGCATCTCAGACTCAGGTTTCTCGATCGCCATCGTCGGCGCGACCGGACAGGTCGGCACCGTCATGCGCGAGATCCTCGCCGAGCGTTCATTCCCGATCCGCGAGCTGCGGCTGTTCGCGTCCGCCCGCTCGGCCGGGACGAGCATCGACTTCGGCGGCACCGGCGTGATCGTCGAGGACGTGGAGACCGCGGATGCCTCGGGCATCGACATCGCGCTGTTCTCGGCGGGCGCGACCGCCAGCCGCGCCTACGCGCCGAAGTTCGTCGCCGCCGGCGCCGTCGTGGTCGACAACTCCAGTGCGTGGCGGATGGACCCGGAGGTCCCGCTGGTCGTCAGCGAGGTCAACCCGGATGCCATGGACGAGCGCCCCAAGGGGATCATCGCCAACCCGAACTGCACCACCATGGCCGCGATGCCCGTCATGAAGGCGCTGCACGCCGAGGCCGGTCTCGAGCGGCTGATCGTCAGCACCTACCAGGCCGTCTCCGGCTCCGGTCTCGCCGGTGCCCAGGAGCTGCTCGGTCAGGTGGAGGGGGTGCTCGCCCAGGGCGACACCCTGCGGCTCGTGCACGACGGCTCCTCCGTCGACTTCCCGCAGCCGGAGAAGTACGTCGCGCCGATCGCGTTCGACGTCATCCCGCTGGCCGGCTCCATCGTCGACGACGGTGACAACGAGACCGACGAGGAGAAGAAGCTCCGCAACGAGAGCCGCAAGATCCTCGGCCTCCCCGATCTGCGCGTCGCCGGCACCTGCGTGCGCGTGCCCGTGTTCACCGGCCACTCGCTGTCGATCCACGCGGAGTTCGCGAACGACATCACCCCGGAGCGCGCCTACGAGGTCCTCGCCGCAGCCCCGGGCGTCGTCGTCGACGAGGTGCCGACCCCGCTCCAGGCGGCGGGCAAGGACCCCAGCTTCGTCGGCCGCATCCGCGCCGACCAGTCCGCTCCCGAGGGCAAGGGACTGGTGCTGTTCATCAGCAACGACAACCTGCGCAAGGGTGCGGCGCTGAACGCCGTGCAGATCGCCGAGGAGCTCGCGAAGCGCCTGGTCCCGGCATCCGCCTGAGCCGTCGCGCGGAAATCGGGACGGATGCCGACGGCTAGACTTATCGGGTGACTGAAACCGTCGATGTCGTTCTGATCGGTGGGGGCATCATGTCCGCCACTCTGGGTACCCTGCTGCACGAACTGCAGCCGGACTGGAAGATCGTCGCCTATGAGCGACTCAGCGACGTCGCCGAGGAGAGCTCGCACGCGTTCAACAACGCGGGCACCGGCCATGCTGCGCTCTGCGAGCTGAACTACACGCCGGAGGCGGCCGACGGCAGCGTCGACGTCAGCAAGGCGGTCTCGATCAACGAGCAGTTCCAGCTCAGCCGGCAGTTCTGGTCGAGCCTGGTCGACCGCGGCGTGCTCAGCGAGCCCGACACGTTCATCAACCCGACTCCGCACATGACCTTCGTGCGCGGCGAGAAGAACGTCTCGTTCCTGAAGACGCGCTACGAGGCGCTGTCGAAGCAGACGCTGTTCGCCGACATGGAGTACAGCGAGGACTCCCGCGTCATCAACAAGTGGGCCCCGCTGCTCATGGAGAAGCGACTCACCGCGGACGCGCCCTTCGCCGCGACGCGCGTCACCGGCGGCACCGACGTCGACTTCGGCGCCCTGACCCACCAGCTCTTCGACCACCTGAAGAGCTCCGGCGTACAGGTTCTCCCGAACCACGAGGTGCGCTCGCTCAAGAAGCAGAAGGACGGCACGTGGCTGGTGAAGAACCGCCAGACGGTCGGCCGCACCCCCAGCCAGGTCAAGGCGCGCTTCGTGTTCGTCGGCGCCGGCGGCTGGGCCCTCAAGCTTCTGCAGAACAGCGGCATCCCCGAGATCAAGGGCTACGGATGCTTCCCGATCGGCGGCCAGTGGCTGATGACCACCAAGCCCGAGATCGTCTCCAAGCACCAGGCCAAGGTGTACTCCAAGGCGACCGTCGGTGCCCCGCCGATGTCCGTCCCGCACCTGGACACGCGTGTCGTCGACGGCGAGACCTCGGTGCTGTTCGGACCGTTCGCCACGTTCAGCCCGAAGTTCCTGAAGAACGGCTCGAACTGGGACATCGTCACCCAGGTGCGTCCCTCGAACCTGTTCAGCATGCTGAAGGTCGCGGTCACCAACTTCGACCTCATCAAGTACCTGGTGACCGAGCTGCTCAAGAACCACAGCCGCAAGGTCGACGACCTGCGTGAGCTCATGCCGGATGCCAAGGACGAGGACTGGACGCTGCGTCAGGCCGGTCAGCGCGCCCAGGTCATGCACAACGGCAACCTGCAGTTCGGCACCGAGGTCATCACCTCGGCGGACGGCTCGATCTCGGGTCTGCTGGGCGCATCTCCGGGCGCGTCCACGGCCGTGCCGATCATGCTGGGCCTTCTCAAGCGCTGCTTCGCCGAGGAGTACGCGGGCTGGGAGCCCCGGCTGCGCGAACTGATCCCCACGCTGGGAGAGAAGCTGAACGACCAGCCCGAGCTCGCAGAGAAGACGTTCGCGGAGACCTCGGCGACCCTGTCGCTGCAGAGCTGACGGACCCACCGTGGCGAAGCTGTACTTCCGCTACGGCGCGATGAACTCGGGCAAGTCGACGGCTCTGCTGCAGGCGGCCTACAACTACGAGGAGCGCGGGCAGCGGGTGCTGCTCGCCAAGCCCGAGATCGACACCAAGGGCGCCTCGCAGATCGAGAGCCGCCTCGGCATGACCCGTGAGGTCGACTTCCTGATCGGCTCCGACGACGACGCCCGTGCGCTGTTCGCGGTGCACCGGCAGCGGATCCGCGACGAGGCCGACGAGGAGCTGCTCCCCGCGGCGCCCGCCGACGTGGCGTGCCTGCTGATCGACGAGGCGCAGTTCCTCACGCCCGAGCAGATCGATGACCTGTTCCGGATCGCGGTGCTCGACGGCATCCCCGTGCTCGCCTACGGCATCCGCAACGACTTCCGCACGCATGCGTTCCCGGGCTCTGCCCGGCTGCTGGCGATCGCCCACACCCTGGAGGAGCTGAAGACGATCTGCCGCTGCGGCCGCAAGGCCGTCTTCAACGGGCGCAAGGTCGACGGCCGGTTCGTGTTCGACGGTGACCAGGTCGCGATCGACGGCGTCGCCGTGACGTACGAGTCGCTGTGCGGCAACTGCTACCTGGAGGAGTCCGGGGGAGTGCTGGGCTGACGGCCGTTTGCGTGGTCTGACCACATCGGATAGCCTGTGGTCTGACCACAGGAGGACGGATGCCGGAGACCACTGCGCGCGCCTGGCGCACCGTCCTCGCACGGGTGGAGAGCGATCTGCTCGACGGCGTGCTCGGCCCGGGGGACCGGCTGCCGTCTGAGCGCGACCTCGCCGCCGACCTCGGCGTGGGGCGCTCCAGCGTCCGCGAGGCGCTGCGCGTGCTCGAGGTGATGGGGCTGATCCGCACCGCGACCGGCTCCGGGCCGCAGGCGGGCGCGATCGTCATCGCCGCGCCCTCCGGAGGCATGTCCACACTGCTGCGGTTGCAGGTGGCCGCACAGGGCTTCCCGCTGGCGGATGTCGTGCAGACCCGGCTCGTGCTGGAGGACGCCGTCGTCGCGCGTCTTTCTGCTGACCCGCGGCGCGATCTGGCCGGCATCCGCGGCATCCTGACAGCCATGGATGCGGATGATCTCACCGCCCCCGAGTTCCTCGCGCTCGACGCCGAGCTGCACTACGCACTCGCCGAGGCCTCAGGGAACACCGTCATCGCCGCGACGATGGCGGGCCTGCGCACCGCGATCGAGTCCTACGTGCTGGAGGGCTCGGCGCGCATCGAGGACTGGGACGCCATGGCATCCCGGCTGCGCACGGAGCATCACGCGATCGTCGATGCCATCGAGGCGGGTGGGGCGGATGCCGCACGCGCCCTCGTCCACGACCATATCACCGGCTACTACACCGCCGCCGGGCTCGTGCCCGGCGACCACTGACACGCACCTGCAGAGGAGAGACACCATGGTCCAGCGCCAGCTGCCCAACCCCGCCGAGCTGCTCGAGCTCATGAAGTTCAAGAAGCCCGAGCTCGATGGGCGCAAGCGCCGTCTCGACGCGGCGCTGACGATCTACGACCTGCGCACCATCGCCAAGCGCCGCACGCCGAAGGCCGCCTTCGACTACACCGACGGCGCCGCCGAGGGCGAGCTGTCGCTGGCGCGCGCCCGCCAAGCCTTCGAGGACGTCGAGTTCCACCCCGGCATCCTCAAGCCCGCGCCCACCGTCGACACCAGCGTCGAGATCCTCGGCGGTCCGTCCGCGCTTCCCTTCGGCATCGCGCCCACCGGCTTCACCCGCCTCATGCAGACCGAGGGCGAGACCGCGGGCGCGGGAGCGGCGGCCGCCGCAGGCATCCCGTTCACCCTGTCCACGCTCGGCACCACCTCGATCGAGGGCGTGAAGGCCGCCAACCCGAACGGACGCAACTGGTTCCAGCTGTACGTCATGCGCGACCGTGAGATCTCGTACGAGCTCACCCGCCGCGCCGCTGCCGCCGGCTTCGACACTCTGCAGTTCACGGTCGACACCCCCGTCGCGGGCGCCCGCCTGCGCGACAAGCGCAACGGCTTCAGCATCCCGCCGCAGCTGACCCTCGGCACGATCATCAACGCCATCCCGCGGCCGTGGTGGTGGTACGACTTCCTCACCACGCCCAAGCTCGAGTTCGCCTCGCTCAGCACCACCGGCGGCACCGTCGGCGAGCTGCTGGACGCCGCCATGGATCCCACGATCAGCTACGACGACCTCGCCGTCATCCGGGACCTGTGGCCCGGCAAGATCGTCATCAAGGGCGTGCAGAACGTCGAGGACTCGGTGCGGCTGAAGGATGCCGGCGTCGACGGCATCGTGCTCTCCAACCACGGCGGGCGTCAGCTCGACCGCGCGCCCATCCCGTTCCGTCTGCTGCCGCACGTGCGCAAGGCCGTGGGTGACGACTTCACCGTGATGGTGGACACCGGCATCATGAACGGCGCCGACATCGTGGCATCCGTCGCCCTGGGGGCCGACTTCACCCTCATCGGCCGCGCCTACCTGTACGGCCTCATGGCCGGCGGGCGTCAGGGCGTGGACCGCACGATCGCGATCCTGCGCACCGAGATCGAGCGCACGATGCGTCTGCTGGGCGTCTCCACCCTGGCCGAGCTCGAGCCGAAGCACGTCACGCAGCTGGCGCGTCTGGTGCCGGTGGCCGAGGGCGCCGCGGAGTCGGTCGTCCGCTGAGGCGTGTCCCAGAAGCGGCGGATCTGGTCAGCGCGGGCCCGCCGCTTCTGCGACATGGCGCACGGTCTGTCTCAGAACGGACCGGTCTGCCGCCTCGTGACCCGCATCTTCTGGGACGCGGCTGCGGACGCCGTCAGCGGGCGACGCGGTCCGGCAGACCCGCGATGAGCTCGTCGAGCTTGTCGGCCGTGTCCTCCCAGCCCTCCACGGCCACGGAGGGGACGCCGATCGCTAGCACCGGGTAGTCGTTGCCGCCCTCGTCCAGCCGGTCGCCGTAGAAGAGCATGTCGGCCAGCGGGATGCCGGTGTGGTCGGCGAGCTGGCGCATGCCATAGGCCTTGTCGATGCCGGCGCGCGTGATGTCGATGCTCGTCGAGCCGCCGGAGCGCACCTCCAGGCCGGGCAGGCGAGCCGCGACCGCGTCGCGGAGAAGGGCCCGCTTCGCGCCGTCCGGATCCCAGGCGTGCTTCGCATCGCGCGGGGCCTGCTGCCCCAGCGCCGAGAACGTGATCTGCGACCCGCGGTCCTCGAGGATCTCACCCCAGGTGCGGCTCTCCCACACACCCAGGCGCTCGGCCTCCTCGCGCAGCGCGGTGAGCGCGTCGGATTTCTCCTGGTCGGTGAGGTCGTGGGCGTAGACCGCGGCGAACGCTGCGCCGTCGTGCCGCAGGTAGCGGGTGCCGCAGGTGGGCAGCAGGTGCAGCCGGGCCAGATCGGAGGCCATCGTGTCGGCGAGGCGGGCGATGACCTGCGTGCGGAACTGATCCTCGTTGCCGCCCGAGATGATCGCCACGTCCACGCGCTGCAGCAGTGCGCGCAGCAGATCCGCGATGCGGACGTCGATCTCGCCCTTCGACGGGGCGAGCGTGTCATCGAGGTCGAAGGCGACCAGGCGAGGCGTAGGCATAGTGATTACAGGGTATCGGAGGGGAGCTGCGGGGGAGCGGAGGGGGGTGTTCGACGTCCACGTCGCAGTTCGCCCCGGAATCCTCTGGCTGCGTCTCCCCGGGTCGCGATTGGTCCCGGAATCGGTGAGGGATAACGCGGTGAATTGCGATCTGGACCGACCGCGGATGCTGAGAGCGACACGAACTGCGACCCGGCGGCGCCCGCGGTCGGGCGCTGATGCGCGGGATCGGCATGGGTCGGCGGATGCGCGGCAGCGCGCCTGCGCGGGAGCCGGAGGCGGCTTCGGGGGTGCCGGGGCCTCGCCGCTTCGCGGCATCGGGGGCGTTGCTCGCCGCTTCGCGGCATCGTGAGGGCGTGGGGCGGCCCACCGCCTCGCGGCGTGCCGCTCTGTCGGCTTGCGACGGGGTGCATCCCACCGCGCCGTCCACCCGCCGCTCGTCGGGGAGCTTCGTCGCGTTGCGGGGAGTGGCGGCGGGCGGAGCCTCCTGCGCGGCGGGGCCCTCTGGCGTCCCGGACGGAAAAGTCGAAGATCCCCCGCCCTCCGGGCGGGGGATCTTCGACTTTGAGTCGGGGTGACAGGATTTGAACCTGCGGCCTC
>Ga0256796_1000329_pt1 | contig 21577 bp, 23 predicted proteins | sample MC6MC0947MT_FD_190209 | JGI IMG/M metagenome (GOLD analysis project Ga0256796, IMG submission 190209) | Metatranscriptome of enriched soil aggregate microbial communities from Iowa State University, Ames, United States - MC6-MC0947-MT... | ecosystem: Environmental > Terrestrial > Soil >...
CGCGAAGCGCTCGCGCCGATGGGGGCGGAAGCCTGACCGGATGCGCGTAGAATGGCCGGACAAGCACTGATCCGGCCATCACCGGGGAGCTCTCGGAAGAACGTCCCGCCTCGGCGGGGCCACTAGAACCGAGCGGGGCAGGCCCGTCATCGCCGCAGTGAGAGTGGCTTCGCGAGAAGCACGTCGGGTGGTACCGCGGTCCGTCGCAGCACGGGTCGTCCCGACAGCAGCATCCGCCCACGACCACTGCGAGACACGATGACCTATCCGCGCACCTCAGGCACGGCCTTCGGCCCGGCCGCCGTCACTCCGAGCCCGCGCTTCCCCGAGATCGAGACCGAGGTCCTCGACTTCTGGAAGACGGATGACACCTTCCGCGCCTCCATCGCGCAGCGCGAGGGCGCCGATGAGTGGGTCTTCTACGACGGCCCTCCCTTCGCGAACGGCCTGCCGCACTACGGTCACCTGCTCACCGGGTACGCCAAGGACTTGTTCCCGCGCTTCCAGACCATGCTCGGCAAGAAGGTCGACCGCGTGTTCGGATGGGACACGCACGGCCTGCCCGCCGAACTCGAGGCGATGAAGCAGCTCGGGCTCACCGAGAAGAGCGAGATCGAGGACATGGGCATCGGCGTCTTCAACGGGAAGGCGCGCGACTCCGTGCTCGCGTACACGCGCGAATGGCAGGACTACGTGACCCGTCAGGCCCGCTGGGTCGACTTCGAGCGCGGCTACAAGACGCTCGACCTCGGGTACATGGAGAGCGTGCTGTGGGCGTTCAAGACCCTGTTCGACAAGGGGCTCGCCTACGAGGGCTACCGCGTGCTGCCGTACTGCTGGCGCGATGAGACGCCGCTGTCCAACCACGAGCTGCGCATGGACGACGACGTCTACCAGGACCGGCAGGACCCCTCCGTCACCGTCACGTTCCCGCTCACCGGGGCCAAGGCCGAGTCCCTCGGCCTCACCGCCGTGCGTGCCCTCGCCTGGACCACGACCCCGTGGACGCTCCCGACGAACCTGGCCCTCGTCGTGGGTCCCGAGATCGAGTACGTGGTGCTGCCGGCCGGGCCGAACGGTGCAGCCGACGTCGTGACGGGGGACGACCCGGCCGAGACCGCCGCGCACCGCTACCTGCTGGCCCGCGACCTGCTGGGCGGCTACGCGAAGGACCTCGGCTACGAGTCGGCCGAGGAGGCGCTCGCCGCAGTCGACCGCTCCGTGCTCGGCAAGGAGCTCGAGGACGTCACCTACGACCGGCTGTTCGACTACTACGCGGATGCAGAGACCTGGGGCACGGAGAAGGCGTGGCGCATACTCGTCGACGACTACGTCACCACCACCGACGGCACCGGCATCGTGCACCAGGCACCCGCCTACGGTGAGGACGACCAGCGCGTCTCCAATGCCGCGGGCATCCCGACCATCCTCTCGCTCGACGACGGCGGCAAGTTCCTGCCGAACGTCACCGACGTCGCCGGCGTGCTCTGGATGGAGGCCAACACGCCGCTGATCCGCCTGCTGCGCGCGGCGGGACGGATGCTGCGCGAGCAGAGCTACGTACACTCCTACCCGCACTGCTGGCGCTGCCGGAACCCCCTGATCTACAAGGCGGTCTCGAGCTGGTTCATCCGCGTGACCGACATCAAGGACCGGATGCTCGCGAACAACGAGCAGATCACCTGGGTGCCGGAGAACGTCAAGCACGGCCAGTTCGGCAAGTGGCTCGAGGGTGCGCGCGACTGGTCGATCAGCCGCAACCGCTACTGGGGCTCGCCGATCCCGATCTGGAAGAGCGACGACCCGACCTACCCCCGAGTGGACGCCTACGGCTCGCTGGAGGAGCTGGAGCGCGACTTCGGCACGCTCCCGCACAACGAGAACGGTGAGATCGACCTGCACCGGCCCTACATCGACGACCTCACCCGGCCGAACCCCGACGACCCGACAGGGAAGTCCACGATGCGCCGCATCGAGGACGTCTTCGACGTGTGGTTCGACTCCGGCTCGATGCCGTACGCGCAGGTGCACTACCCGTTCGAGAACCAGGAGTGGTTCGACTCGCACGCTCCGGCCGACTTCATCGTGGAGTACATCGGGCAGACCCGCGGCTGGTTCTACGTGATGCACGTGCTCTCCACCGCTCTGTTCGACCGCCCGGCGTTCACCGGGGTCAGCTGCCACGGCATCGTGCTCGGCTCCGACGGGTACAAGATGTCGAAGTCGCTGCGCAACTACCCCGACGTCAGCGAGGTGCTGGACCGGGACGGTTCGGACGCCATGCGCTGGTTCCTGATGTCCAGCTCGGTGCTGCGCGGCGGGAACCTCGCCGTCACGGAGGAGGGGATCCGCGCGGGCGTGCGGGAGTTCCTGCTGCCGCTGTGGAACTCGTGGTACTTCTTCGCCACCTACGCGAACGCCGCGACCCCGGAGGGCTACGAGGCGACCTGGCGCACCGATTCCACGGACGTCCTGGACCGGTACATCCTCGCCCGGCTCGGCGACCTCGTCCGCGACGTGCGCGCTGATCTGGAGGGCCTGGACTCGACCACGGCGTCCGCTCGCCTGCGCGACTTCGCCGAGGTGCTGACGAACTGGTACATCCGCCGCTCGCGCGACCGCTTCTGGGAGGGGACCGCCACCGAGGCGTTCGACACGCTCTACACGGTGCTCGAGACCCTGACCCGCGTCGCGGCGCCGCTGGTGCCGCTGATCAGCGAGCGCATCTGGCAGGGGCTGACCGGCGGGCGCAGCGTGCACCTGACTGACTGGCCGGACGCCGAGGCGTTCCCTGCGGCGGATGACGTGCGCGATGCCATGGACGCCGTGCGCGAGCTGTCCAGCGTCGGAAACGCCCTGCGCAAGAAGGAGAAGCTGCGCGTGCGGCTGCCGCTCGCCCGCCTCACCGTCGTCTCGCCGCTCGCCGACGACCTCGCGCAGTTCGAGGGCATCCTCCGCGAGGAGCTCAACGTCAAGACGGTGGAGCTGGTGAGGCTCGGCGAGGACACGGCCCGGGAGTACGGCATCAGCCATCGTCTCAGCGTCAACGCCCGTGCCGCGGGCCCCCGACTGGGCAAGGACGTGCAGAAGGTCATCCGCGCCGCGAAGGAGGGCTTCTGGACCGAGGATGCCGGCGTCGTGACAGCCGACGGCATCGCGCTGGAGCCGCACGAGTACGAGCTGGTGCTGGAGACCACCGGGCGACCCGAGGGAGAGGCGCTCGCGGTGCTGCCCACGGGCGGGTTCGTGCTGCTCGACACCGCGACCACCCCGGAGCTCGAGGCCGAGGGTCTGGCCCGCGACGTGATCCGCGCCGTGCAGGACACCCGCAAGAAGGCCGGCTTCGACGTGAGCGACCGGATCCGCCTGCAGCTGCGCTTCACGGATGCTGCTGATGCGGATGCCGTGGAGTCGGCGTTCGCCCTGGCGGATGTCGCAGGCGAGACACTCGCGGTCGAGCACAGCCTGCTGCGTGCGGACGCCGAGCTCGGCGAGAGCGAGTTCGAGAACGTGATCGGCAAGGGCACCTACGCCAACCGCGGCGACTTCACGGTCGCCGTCGCCCGGACGGGAGCCGCGCAGTGAGCGACGTGCAGAGGGCGGACGCCGTCTACGAGAAGCTGCTGGAGCGTGCAGGGGAGCGGTGGGTGCAGCCCCGCAAGGAGCGGGTCGCCCGCATCCTCACCCTGCTCGACGATCCGCAGCGCACCTACCGCGTCGTGCACATCACCGGCACCAACGGGAAGACGTCGACTGCGCGGATGATCGAGAGCCTGCTGCGCGCCCACGGGCTGCGCACCGGCCTCTTCACCAGCCCGCACCTGAAGCGCTTCACGGAGCGCATCATGATCGACGGCGAACCGATCGCGGACGCGGCGGTCGCCGACGCGTGGGATGAGATCGAGCCGTTCGTCGGCATCGTCGACGCCGAGCTCGAGGCCGCCGGGGATGCCCCGCTGACCTTCTTCGAGCTGCTCACGGTGCTCGCCTTCGTGGCGGCGGCGGATGCCCCGGTCGACGTGCTCGTGCTCGAGGTCGGCATGGGCGGTTCGTGGGACTCCACGAACACCGCCGACGGAGACGTGGCGGTGTTCGCCCCGATCGACATGGACCACGCCGACCGGCTGGGCGACACGATCGAGAAGATCGCCGAGGTCAAGGCAGGGATCATCAAGGACGGCGCGGCTGTCGTCTCCGCGGAGCAGACCCCCGAGGCCGAGGCGGTGCTGCGCCGCGTCGCCGCCGAGAAGGATGCGACCATCGCGTTCGAGGGGGAGGACTTCGGCCTGTCGGCGCAGAAGCTCGCCGTGGGCGGCCAGATGCTCAGCATCCGCGGGCTCGCCGGCGAGTACGCCGACGAGTACCTGCCGCTGTACGGCGCGCATCAGGGCCACAACGCGGCGCTCGCCGTCGTCGCCGTGGAATCGCTGATCGGGGGCGGCTCGCAGCGCATCGCCGGTGAGATCATCACCGACGGGCTGCAGAACGCCACCTCTCCGGGCCGCCTCCAGCTGGTCGGCATCGCGCCGACCGTGGTCGTGGACGCTGCGCACAACCCGCATGGTGCGGCGTCGCTGGCGCGCGCCCTGGACGACAGCTTCGACTTCGACGAGTGGGGGCTGGTGCTGGGCGTCTTCGCCGACAAGGACACCGCCGGCATCGTCGACACCCTGCTCCCTGCCGTCACCGAGGTGTTCGCGACCTCGCCCGACTCCGAGCGCGCCGAGGAGGCGGATGCCATCGCCGACCTGGTCGAGGAGCGCGGCCGCCGCGCGAGCGTGCACCCCACGCTCGCCGAGGCCGTGGACGCCGCGCGCGAGTGGGCGTCGGCCTCCGAGCGGCGTGCGGTCGTGATCGCCGGGTCGATCGTGCTCGCAGGCGAGGCACTGCTGCTCTCCGAGGAAGAGGACTGGAAGAGCGGATGGCGCGGATGACGGCCTCGCGCGCGCCTCGCGCCAGGACACCACGCACCCTCGCGCAGAAGCTCGGCGCGATCGTGCTGGGCTTCGAGGCGATCGTCGTCTTCCTCGCCGGCCTGACGGTGTACGGGCTGAATGTACTGCCGAAGGGGATCCCCCCATGGTGGGGGATCGTCGGCGGCATCGTCCTCGCCGTCGCGATGATCGCCCTGTCCGGTGCGATCGCCCGCCCCGGTGCGATCGCGATCGGGTGGGTGCTGCAGGTGCTCGTCCTGGCATCCGCCCTGCTCGTCCCCGCCATCGCGCTCGTCGCGCTGATTTTCGGCGGCATGTGGGGATATGCGACGATCGTGGGGGCCCGGATGGACCGCAGGCAGGCGGACACCCACGCACAGCCCGAGACTCACACAGAGAGCGAATGACATGGCCACTGAAGAAACCCTCGTCCTCGTCAAGCCCGACGGCGTCGCCCGCGGCCTGACCGGCACGATCCTCGCCCGCATCGAGGCGAAGGGCTACGCGCTCGTCGACATCCGCCTGGTCGAGCCCGACCGCGACCTGCTCGCGGCGCACTACGCCGAACACGAGGGCAAGCCGTTCTACGAGCCGCTCCTCGAGTTCATGATGTCCGGTCCGTCCGTGGCGATCCGCCTGGCAGGCAACCGCGTCATCGAGGGCTTCCGCTCCCTGGCCGGCACCACCGACCCGACCACCGCCGCGCCCGGCACGATCCGCGGCGACTTCGGCCGGGACTGGGGCCTGAAGGTGCAGCAGAACCTCGTGCACGGCTCGGACAGCCCGGAGTCGGCGGCGCGCGAGCTCGGCATCTGGTTCAGCTGAACCTCGAGGACATGAAAGAGGGACGCCCCGACGGGGCGTCCCTCTTTCGCGTTCGTATCAGAAGAGGCGCAGAAGCTCGCCGATCAGATCCCCGCCCGCCATGTAGGCCATCACGACGATGACGGCGAAGCAGAGGATCGAGGCGAGCGGCGTCCAGGCCATCAGACGGCCGAAGGCCTCCTGCACGGACTTCTTCTTCGACAGCGTCCCGTTCCGGCCGAGGTGCACGACCGTGGTGAGGAAGGTGGGAATCATCACGAGGTAGGTCAGACCGCACCAGGGGCACAGCGTGTGCAGTGAGAAGAACGTCTGCCAGATCAGCCAGGCGATGAACGCGAACGCCGCGGTGATGCCGGCTCCGAAGAGGGCCCAGAACCAGCGCGGGAACCGCACGCCCGCGACGACGGCGACGCCCATGACGAGCACGGCCATCCAGCCGGTGAGGCCGATGATCGGGTTCGGGAAGCCGAACACCGAGCCCTGCCAGGAGTCGAGATTCGCGCCGCACTGCACGAAGAAGCTCAGGTTGCAGCCCAGCTCCGCCTTGGGGTTCTCCAGGCTGATGAACTTGTCCATCGTGAGCTGGAAGGCGGCCCACCAGCCCACCACGCTCGCGAGGATGAGCCAGATGCCGTACCCGATGTGCCGTGTGCGCTGTGCGGTCATATCGGGATTATCCCAGCGTTCGCTATGCGGTTCGGGTGAGGACATGACGCGCGCCGCGCACTCGGATGACACCGTCGAACGATCGGGATGCGATAATGGACGCAGGTGTCGTCGTGAGAAGTCACGACCGCATCGACAAGACTTCGGGACCGGATGTCCCACGCGATCCAGCCACTGAGCGGATCGCATGCCGATTGAGTTCGCGGCTGCTGTTTCGCCGCACGAGTTTTCGCGGCGCACGCAGTGCCCGCGCAGGGAGCTAGCCAGAGATGGCCGATGAGAACGATGACAAGAACACCCCTACCCTCGACACGACGCCGGCGCAGCCGGTAGTCGAGGAGGCCCCGGTCGCGGAGACGGACGAGTCCGTCATCGCGGAGCCGGATGCTGCGCCTGCGGCGGATACCGGTTCCGCGGCGGACGTCTCGTCGACGGAGGCGACGTCGGATGGCGAGTCCGGGGCGCCTGAGGCCGCGACGTCCGTTGAGGCCGAGACGCCTGCCGACGCAGAGACGCCCGCGGAGGAGAAGCCCGCCGAACCGGAGCAGCCGTCCGCGCCCGAGCCCGTCACCGCGGTGAGCCTGGGCCTGCTGCCCGAGGTCTTCGTCTCCAAGGTCTCCACGCAGCTGCACTTCTACGCTCCCGAGATCGTCCCGCTGCCGGCATCCGCCGCTCACGACGATGAGGACGACGAGCGCGGCTCGGCGTTCTCTCGCCGCGGCAGCAGCACTCGTCGCCGCCGCGGCGGCGACGGCGACGAGGGTCGTGACGAGCCGCGTCAGCGTCAGCGCACGGTCGAGTACATCACCGAGCCGAAGGCCATCAAGGGCTCCACCCGCCTCGAGGCCAAGAAGCAGCGCCGGCGCGACGGTCGCGACGCCGGCCGCCGGCGTCCGGTGGTCACCGAGGCCGAGTTCCTCGCCCGCCGCGAGTCCGTCGACCGCATGATGGTCGTGCGCGCCAAGAACGGCCGCACCCAGATCGGCGTGCTCGAGGACAACGTGCTCGTCGAGCACTACGTCGCTCGCAACCAGGACGCCTCGCTGATCGGCAACGTCTACCTCGGACGCGTGCAGAACGTGCTGCCGAGCATGGAGGCCGCCTTCGTCGACATCGGCCGCGGCCGCAACGCCGTGCTCTACTCCGGCGAGGTCGACTGGGACGCCGTGGAGACGGGCAACCAGCCGCGTCGCATCGAGCTCGCCCTCAAGCCGGGTGACCGCGTGCTCGTCCAGGTCACCAAGGACCCGGTCGGCCACAAGGGCGCCCGCCTCACCAGCCAGATCTCGCTGCCCGGCCGGTACCTGGTGTACGTGCCAGGCGGCTCCATGAACGGCATCTCGCGCAAGCTGCCCGACAACGAGCGCGCCCGCCTGAAGCGCATCCTCAAGGAGGTGCTGCCGGAGTCGTCTGGCGTGATCGTCCGCACCGCGGCCGAGGGCGCCACCGAGGAGCAGCTGACCCGCGACGTGCAGCGGCTCACGTCCCAGTGGGAGCACATCCAGAAGCTCGTGCAGACCCAGCAGGCGCCTGCGCTCCTTCACGCCGAGCCCGACCTGCTGGTCAAGATCGTGCGCGACGTCTTCAACGAGGACTTCACCCGGATGACCATCCAGGGCGATGACGCGCACCGCACCATCAGCGCCTACCTCGAGAGCGTGGCTCCCGACCTGCTGGAGCGGGTCGAGACGTACACCGACGAGGTGGACCCGTTCGACGCGTACCGCATCACCGAGCAGATCGAGAAGGCCCTGGACCGCAAGGTCTGGCTGCCCTCGGGCGGTTCGCTGGTCATCGACCGCACCGAGGCGATGACGGTGGTCGACGTCAACACCGGCAAGTTCGTCGGCTCCGGCGGAAACCTCGAGGAGACCGTCACCAAGAACAACCTCGAGGCCGCCGAGGAGATCGTCCGCCAGCTGCGCCTGCGCGACATCGGTGGCATCATCGTCGTCGACTTCATCGACATGGTGCTCGAGTCCAACCGCGACCTCGTGCTGCGCCGCCTGGTGGAGTGCCTGAGCCGCGACCGCACGAAGCATCAGGTCGCCGAGGTCACCTCACTCGGTCTCGTGCAGATGACGCGGAAGAAGCTCGGCCTGGGCCTGCTGGAGACCTTCAGCGAGCCCTGCGAGGTGTGCGCCGGCCGCGGTGTCGTCGTGCACCACGACCCGGTCGTCAAGCACCGCGGCGGACCGGCGAGCAGCAGCCAGGGACGTCGCTCGCGCGGCTCCTCCGCTCCGCAGCAGGCTCCGCAGGCCGCTCCCGCTCAGCCCGCTGCAGCGGCGAACGGCGGCACCCACAGCATCACCGAGGGCGCGAAGTCGGCTCTCGCCGCGATCGCGGCCTCCACGATCGTGCCGACTACCGGCGAGGTGCCCGTGGTCGCGCAGGAGCCCGTCGAGGCTCCCGAGGCACCCGAGCGGCCCAAGAAGAGCCGTCGCAAGCGCGGTGGTGAGCGCCGCGGCCCGAAGACCGAGGCCGAGCAGCTGCTCGACTCCGTGCTCGACGCGCTGCCCGAGCCGAAGGCTCCCGGTCAGGGGCGCAACCGCCGCCGCGTGACCACGGCGATGCTCACAGCCGGCTCGGCCTCCGCGCCGACGGCATCCGACTCAGCGTCGATCCCTGCCCCGGACGCGCAGTCCTGAGGCGATCAGCCGCCTTGTGAGCTCCTTGCCGCCGACGTGCACAGCGCCGGCGGCGAGGAGCCGCGGGAGCGCGTCCTCGGGGACGTCGTAGTGGTCCAGGTCGAAGGCGCGCCGGGGGAGTCCCTGCGCCGCCGCGAACGCATGCAGCTCGCCGAGGTCCGCGTCGCTGACCAGGTGCGCCCAGAGCCGTCCGTGCGCCGGCCAGATCGGGTCGTCGACGAGAACGGTCATGTCGCGATCCTAGGCCCGTGACACACCCCACCGCTCACTTTGCGGCATGGCCTCGCTTCAGGTAAAGTAGTCCTTTGGTGCGAGACCCCTGTCTGCTCCCCGGGCGGCAGGAGAAGTCTTGCGTCCGCACCCTTCGCGAAGGCGTCGTACGCAAGCAGAAGTCTTCCCGTGAGATTCCCGGAGCAGTCCGCTCCCCAACGAAACAGGTATGAAGTGGTTTACGCAGTAGTGCGCGCCGGTGGCCGGCAGGAGAAGGTCGAGGTCGGTACGATCGTTCAGCTCGACCGTGTTCAGGCTGCCCAGGGCGAGAAGATCGAGCTTCCCGCCGTGCTTCTCGTCGACGGTGCCACGGTGACCACCGACGCGGACAAGCTGGCGAAGGTCAAGGTCACGGCTGAGGTCCTCGGCGACCTCCGCGGCCCGAAGATCATCATCCAGAAGTACAAGAACAAGACCGGCTACAAGAAGCGCCAGGGCCACCGCCAGGACCTGACCCGCGTCAAGATCACCGGCATCAAGTAAGCACGAAGAGGAGCTGAGAAATGGCACACAAAAAGGGTGCGAGCTCGACCCGCAACGGTCGTGACTCCAACGCACAGCGACTCGGCGTGAAGCGCTTCGGCGGCCAGGCCGTCAACGCCGGCGAGATCCTCGTCCGTCAGCGCGGAACGCACTTCCACCCCGGCGTGAACGTCGGCCGTGGTGGCGACGACACGCTGTTCGCCCTCGAGTCGGGCGCTGTGCAGTTCGGCACGAAGGGCGGCCGCAAGGTCGTCAACATCGTCGCTGCCGCTCAGTAAGCGCAGCACACACTCTCGGAACGGGGCGGGCTTCGGCTCGCCCCTTCCTGCGTATAGGCCCCCTCTGCCCGGCTCAGGGACCATCTTCACAAGGAGCACCCATGGTCACGTTCGTGGACACCGTCACCCTGCACCTGCGTGCGGGCAAGGGCGGCAACGGCTGCGTCTCGGTGAAGCGCGAGAAGTTCAAGCCTCTCGGCGGACCGGACGGCGGCAACGGCGGCGACGGCGGCGACATCGTGCTGGTCGCCGACCCCCAGGTGACCACGCTCCTGTCGTACCACCACTCGCCGCACCGCAGCAGCGGTAACGGTGGCTTCGGCATGGGCGACCATCGCTCCGGCTACGCCGGCGAGACCCTCGAACTGCCCGTGCCGCTGGGCACCGTGGTGAAGTCGGTCGACGGCGAGGTCCTGCACGACATGGTCACGCCCGGCGAGCGCTACGTCGTCGCCGAGGGCGGACGCGGCGGCCTCGGCAACGCGTCGCTGGCCTCTCCCAAGCGCAAGGCGCCCGGCTTCGCCCTGCTCGGCACCCCCGGATACGAGGGCGCCATCCAGCTCGAGCTGAAGACCGTCGCCGACGTCGCGCTGGTGGGCTATCCCTCGGCGGGCAAGTCCAGCCTGATCGCCGCGATGTCGGCCGCGCGGCCGAAGATCGCCGACTATCCGTTCACCACGCTGCACCCCAATCTCGGAGTCGTGCAGGCCGGCGACAGCCGGTACACCGTCGCCGACGTGCCCGGCCTCATCGAGGGCGCCAGCGAGGGACGTGGACTGGGATTGGAGTTCCTCCGCCACGTCGAGCGCTGCAGCGCCCTGCTGCACGTGCTGGACTGCGCCACTCTGGAGCCCGGGCGCGACCCGCTCTCCGATCTGGACGTGATCCTCGCCGAGCTCGCCGCCTATGAGGTCCCCGAGGGACAGGTCCCGCTCCTGGAGCGTCCTCAGCTGGTCGCCCTGAACAAGGTCGACGTGCCCGAGGCGCGCGAACTGGCCGACATGGTCCGCGCCGACATCGAGGCGCGCGGCTTCCGCGTGTTCGAGATCTCGACCGTGTCGCGCGAGGGACTGCGTCCGCTCAGCTTCGCCCTGGCCGAGCTCGTCGACGAGCACCGTGCGGCCACGGCGGTCGAGACTCCGCCCGAGCGCGTCGTGATCCGCCCGAAGGGCGCGAAGGAGGAGTTCACGATCCGCGTCGAGGGCGGCACGTACGGCAACGTCTACCGTGTTATCGGCGAGAAGCCCGTGCGCTGGGTGCAGCAGACCGACTTCCAGAACGAGGAGGCCGTGGGCTACCTCGGCGACCGTCTCGAGCGCCTCGGCGTGGAGGATGCTCTGGTCAAGGCCGGTGCGGAGCCCGGCTCCACGGTCATGATCGGCACCGGCGACAACAGCGTGGTGTTCGACTGGGAGCCGTCCATCGCCTCCACGGCCGAGCTGATGAGCTCGCCGCGCGGCACCGACATCCGCATCGGAGGCAGCAGCCGCCGCACCACCAGCGAGCGCCGAGAGAAGTACTACGAGCGGATGGATGCCAAGGCTGCTGCCCGCGCGGAGCTCGAGGAGCAGCGACTCGCATCCCGCGAGGGCGAGGAATGAGCGCGCAGACCCGCGCAGACCTCGCCACCGCCGGGCGCATCGTCGTCAAGGTCGGTTCCTCGTCCATCAGCGGCGAGGCATCCTGGCGAATCCCGATGATCGTCCAGGCCCTGGCGAGCGCGCACCGCCGCGGCGTCGAGGTGATCCTGGTGTCCTCGGGTGCCATCGCCACGGGCATCCCGGTGCTCGACCTCGATTCGCGCCCCACCGACCTGGCGACCCAGCAGGCCGCTGCAGCGGTCGGGCAGAACCTGCTCGTGTTCCGGTACCAGGAGGCGCTGCGTCCCTTCCGGATCGTCGCGGGACAGGTGCTGCTGACCACCGGCGACCTGGAGAACGCGACCTCGCGCAGCAACGCCCGGCGCGCGATGGACCGGATGCTGGCGCTCGGCGTGCTGCCGATCGTCAACGAGAACGACACCGTCGCCACACAGGAGATCCGCTTCGGCGACAACGACCGGCTCGCCGCCCTCGTCGCCCAGCTGCTCCACGCCGACGCCCTGGTGCTGCTCAGCGACGTGGACTCGCTGTACACCAAGCCGCCGACCTACCCGGACGCGCGGCCGATCGACACCGTCGCGCCCGACGCCGACCTGGCCGGACTCGAATTCGGGGCATCCGTCGTGAACAGCGTCGGAACCGGGGGAGCGGCAACCAAGGTCTCCGCCGCGCGGATGGCCGCCGCATCCGGCATCGGAGTGATGGTGACCAGCGCGGATCTGATCGGCAAGGCGCTCGAGGGTGCTGCGATCGGCACCTGGTTCGAGCCCGCCGTCACGGCCTGATCCCCGTGGGTCACACGGCGCCGGCATCCGTTCCGCCGTCGATACACTGACCGGATGAGCACTCCCGCCGCAGGCGACCTCACCGCCGATTCCGCACAGCAGCGCCTCGCGCGCGCCAAGGAGGCGTCGCGATCGATCGCCCGCCTCACCAGCGGCGAGAAGGGCGCGGCGTTGGAGAGCATCGCGCGCGCGATCGAGTCGAACGTCGAGCGCATCGTCACCGCGAACGGGCTGGACATCGAGCACGGCCGGGAGAACGCCATCGGGGATGCCCTGATCGACCGGCTGCGTCTGGACGAGAAGCGGGTGACGGCGCTGGCATCCGCTGTGCGCGACGTGGCGGCGCTCCCCGATCCGATCGGACAGGTGCTGGGCGGCCACCGGATGCCGAACGGCATCGCCCTCGAGCAGGTGCGCGTGCCGTTCGGTGTGGTGGGCGCGATCTACGAGGCCCGCCCCAACGTGACCGTCGACATCGCGGCGCTCGCGCTGCGGGCGGGCAACGCCGTGGTGCTGCGAGGAGGCAGCGCCGCGCGGATGTCCAACACCGTCCTGGTGGAGCTGATGCGCGAGGCCCTGGAGGCCGTGGGCGTGGATCGCGAGGCGATCCAGACCGTGGACGACTTCGGGCGGGACGGCGCGAAGGCGCTCATGCACGGCCGCGGGTTCGTCGACGTGCTGGTGCCGCGGGGGAGTGCGTCCCTCATCGAGACGGTGGTCACGGAGTCGACCGTGCCCGTGATCGAGACCGGCGCCGGCGTGGTGCACATCGTGCTGGACGAATCCGCCCCGCTGGACTGGGCGCGCGACATCGTCGTGAACGCGAAGGTGCAGCGTCCGAGCGTCTGCAACGCTGTCGAGACGGTCCTCGTGCTGCGCCAGGCGGCTCCGCTGCTGGTGCCGGTCGTCGCCAGCGCGCTGCAGAGCGAGGGCGTGGCGGTGCACGGCGATGACGTCGTCGCCGGCCTGGTGTCCGGTGTCATCCCGGCGACCGAGGAGGACTGGGCCACCGAGTACCTGAGCCTGGACATCTCCATGAAGGTCGTGGACACGCTCGACGATGCGCTCGCGCACATCCGGAAGTACAGCACGGGGCACACGGAGTCGATCATCACCACCGACTCCCGCAACATCGAGCGCTTCCTGGCGGAGGTCGACTCCGCCGTCGTGATGGCGAACGCGTCGACCAGGTTCACGGATGGCGGGGAGTTCGGATTCGGCGCCGAGGTGGGCATCTCCACGCAGAAGCTGCACACCCGCGGGCCGATGGGAGTCTCCGAGCTGACCAGCACCAAATGGCTGGCGCGGGGGACGGGCCAGACCCGGGGCTGAGCGCTAGACTTGTCAGGCGCTCGCCCGACCGCCCAGAAACGGAGCCAGAATGAACCTCGTCGCCCAGATCGCGATGACCGCCGCCGCGTCCGAGTCCCACAACGTCATGGGACAGACCGTGATCTTCGGCATCATCGCGGCGATCATCTTCGCGGCGCTGGCCCTGGTCACGCTGTCGTACCGCAACGTCGCCAACCGTCACTCGGCCAAGGCCGACGCATACGCCGAGAAGCACGGCGAGGACGGCCACGGTCACTAAGGCGCACATGCAGCCATCCACTGCTCGAGCACCGCGCATCGGCGTGATGGGCGGTACTTTCGACCCCATCCACCATGGGCACCTGGTCGCGGCGAGCGAGGTGGCGCACTCGTTCGACCTCGATGAGGTCGTGTTCGTCCCCACCGGCGAGCCCTGGCAGAAGCAGAACGTCTCACCCAGTGAGCACCGCTATCTGATGACGGTCATCGCCACCGCATCCAATCCCCGATTCACCGTCAGCCGCGTCGACATCGACCGCGACGGGCCCACCTACACGATCGACACGCTCCGCGATCTGAAGGCCGAACGGCCCGACGCGGAGCTGTTCTTCATCACGGGAGCGGATGCCGTAGCGCAGATTCTCAGTTGGAGGGACCATGATGAACTGTGGGATCTCGCCCACTTCGTCGCGGTCTCCCGACCCGGACACGTGCTCAGCACCGACGGACTGCCCACGGATGACGTGAGTCAGCTGGAAGTGCCGGCACTGACCATTTCGTCGACGGCGTGTCGTGAGCGGGTCAATGAGGGGCAGCCCGTCTGGTATCTGGTGCCGGATGGGGTCGTCCAGTACATCGCAAAGCATCATCTGTATCGGAGCAAGGCATGAGCACATCGGAAGAGAACGGAAGGACCCTCACGCGCAAGCAGCTGCGTGAGATCCGTCTGACCGGCTCGACGCCGGTCATCACCGAGGAGGAAGCGGCGTCCGCTGCCGCGCAGCCGCCCACCACGGTGCTGCCGCGTGCCGCGCAGCCGATCGAGATCGCTCCGGTCCCCACCGCGGAACCGCCGACCCCGAACGCGCCGCTCACCCGGCGCCAGATGCGTGCTCTGGAGCACGCCCACCCCGTTGCTCCCGCCACGGAGAGCGCCGCACCCGCGCCGGTCGTTGAGCCCGCGCCGGTCGCCGCGCCCGCGCCGGTCGCCGAGCCCGTCCGTGAGACGGTGCCCGCCGAGGCGACGCAGACCGCACCACCTGCCGCTGTGCAGAGCGAGCAGCCGGGCCTGGTCTCCGGGCTCCCGTCGTTCGCCTCCGCGCCCACGCAGGCATCCGCTCCCCGCTTCGAGCCGACCCCCGTGGATCCCGCGCTCGACGACGAGCATCCGGTGTCTGTGGATCAGGAGCAGGTCGCCGCGATCTTCGAGCAGCCGATCGAGGAGCCGGCCCCCGCGCCTGTGCGCAGGGGTATCGTCCCGGAGATCATGGCCCGGGATCTGATGTTCCCCGGCGCCTCCGCGCCGGAGTCCGACGAGCTGCCCATCGTGGCCCCCACGCCCGCGCCCGCGCCCGCGCCGACTTCCGCCGCACCAGCGGCGCCCGAAGCCCCCGCGAAGGCGGAGCCCGAGCCCGCACCTGCTCCCGTGCAGGAGGAGGCACCGAAGGTGGGCGCCGCGTTCGGCATCGGCGTCAAGGCCGACCACCGCGACCCGGTGGCCACCGCGCCGTTCGACGCACTGGTCGGCGGCACGTCGTCCAGCGCGCACCACGGCACCTCCACCGCGCTGATCTTCACCCCGTCGCCCGGCGTCGGCTCGCTCTCGGGGCCGATCGCCTCGACGGGGGAGATCCTCGTCACCGGAACCTACGCCCTGCCTGACGGGCTGGGATCGCAGGGGCACGCGCACGGCACGACGGACGGCAAGGACATCGACGCCGTGCTCATCGACGGCGAGCTCGCGCCCGCCTCGTCGCCCACGCCGATCGCGGCCAGCGCCGCCGTCAGCACCTCCAAGCCCGCCGGTGAGGTCATCCGCCCGCCGGCACCCGACAAGGGCAACAAGCTCATGCTCACCCTGGCGATCGTCGCGGGAACCCTGGCCGTCGTGCTGGGTGCCACCCTCGTCATCGCCTTCACCACAGGAGTCTTCGGTTGATGCAGTCCCCCGACAACGCCCTCGAGATGCTTCAGATCGCCGCAGACGCGGCGGACTCGAAGGGCGGCGAGGATCTCGTCGCGCTCAACGTCTCCGGCCCGCTTCCGCTGGTCGACATCTTCCTGCTCGTCACCGGCAACAGCGAGCGCAACGTCGCCGCGATCGCCGATGAGATCGAGGACCAGCTGCACGAGGCCGGGCACAGGCGCGTGCGGCGGGAGGGACGCGCCGAGGCGCGCTGGGTGCTGCTGGACTTCGGCGACCTCATCGTGCACGTGTTCCACTCCGAGGAGCGCGTCTACTACGGCCTCGAGCGGCTCTGGAAGGACTGCCCGGTCGTTCCGATCGAGCTGACCACGAAGGTCCCCGGGGAGTAATCCCCGCGGTTCAGTCGGGACGACGCGTCCCGACACCCGGCTCGTCGTTGGCCTCGGAGATGTCCGGGATCTCGGCTTCGTCCTCCGGGTCCACCTGCACGGCATCGACCGCGCCGCTGTCAGCACCGGCACCACCGGCCGGCACGTCGCCGACATCGGCCTCGTCGTCGCCACCGGCGGCCAGTCGGTCGGCCTCGGCGCTGTCGATCAGGTCGGGGTCGGCATCGGGGTCCAGGACCTCCTCGCCGTCGACGACCCGCGTGCCGGGTTCCGCGTCGTCATCGAGGTCGGGGTCCTCGGGCAGATAGCCGGGTGTCGGTTCGGACATGGCGTGCTCCTCTCAGAACGGATGCCGGTGACGCTACGTCCGAGCGGCAGGCGTGACGAGCGGGTTGACGCGCGACCGCGGTCCGGCTAGGGCGCCGCTGGAGCCTCGCCGGCTGCCGAGCGCAGCTCGCGCAGCAGCTGCAGTTGCGTCCGGTTGATCTCCATCAGCTCCTCGATCTCTCGCTTCGCGGCGAGGTTGGTGTCGTAGTCGTGCTGCGCGAGCGCCGCGGCGATGGCGTCCTGCCTCTTCGCCGCGATCAGCAGGATCGCACCCTGGAGTCCCGCGAGCATGCTGAGGAACAGGTTCAGCAGGATGTATGGGTACGGATCCCAGGCGACGGCGGTCAGGTTGACGGCCGCCCAGGCGAGCATGAACAGCACGAACGTGGCGATGAACATCCACGAGCCCATCCCGTTCCGCAGTCGGTCGGCGGCTCGCTGCCCGGGGGTCAGCTGCTCGGTGTGCTCGGTGTGCCAGTTCGTCAGGGGACGTCCTGCGTCGTCAGTGCTCATGTGAGAAATATAGGCGTGCGCCGGTCGTCCCGGTCGAGTCGAGACGTCCCGGGGGGAGCGTGGCCCGCGGTTCAGTCGCCCGATGCCGGAGTGCTGTCGATCACGAACGCCTGCGGATGCCCGGGCAGGTAGCGCACGGTGACGGGGGCGTCTCCCCAGCCGACGCTCGCGTGCGCGTCCGGGTACACCGACGGCGTGAAGAAGTCGTTCGCGAGGGTGTACTCGGTGCCGTCCTCGGTGGTGAACGTCACCCAGTCGCCGGAGTCCATCGTGCCGGTGGTCTCGATGCCGTTCGCGTGGATGTACGCGTTCGTGACCGGCACCCCGATCAACGCCAGCAGGCCGACCGCTCCGCTGCCGAGCACGACGGCGAAGACGATGCGGAAGACGATCTGCCGCGCCCGTGTGAGCACCGCCGGACCCGCGGATGCTGTCGGGGTCGCCAGACCCTCCTGCTCGCGCAGCGCCTGGAGCCGCGACCGGCCGCCGCGCGCGCCGCCGAAGGCGAGCATCGCGAGGCCCGTGCTGCCGAACGCGGCGATGAAGACCATCGCATAGCCGTTGGATGCCGGGAAGTTCAGCAGCCAGAAGATCGTGTCGAGCATCTCAGGCCACCGTCTCCTTCTCGATCGTGATCGCGACGGTCTTCGGGTCCTCGCGTCGGTACATCGCCCACACCGGTGAACCGACCTGCAGGCGCCCGATCGCCTGAGGGTAGGCGAACAGCGTCGTCTCCGCCTCCCACGGCGTCTGTCCCTCGGGGCTGATGAGCACGGTGAGGGCGAGTTCGCTCTGCCCCTCCAGGCGCTTCCCCGTGGGGCGGACCGAGAGGATGTCCGCGGGGGAGGTGATGCCGCTCGTCCTGGCCCGCACCTGCCGCGGGTCGATCAGGCCCTTCGCGATCCGCCAGTCCAGCAGAGCCTGGCGCACTGCGGGATCCAGCGGATCGGCCAGGGCGACCGCGTCGGGCTTCATCGAGGAGAAGCGCACCGGCAGGGGCGCCCCGATCACGAGAGAGGACTGCTCGTCGGGCGTGATCAGCATCCGCAGCTGCCCGATGAAGTCCTCGCCGGAGTCCGGGGTCACGCGCACGAAGATGTCGTACTGCGGCACGTCGTTGATCGTGGTGCCGGTGGCGTCGACGGCGATGACCTTGGCGACGGCGATCCGATCGTCGGGGCGCGGGCGCCTGCGACCGGGTCCTGCCGGGGAGAAGATCCCGAGCATCGGCAGGATGCCCCACGCCACTCCGATGAACAGGGCCGGACGGCTCGATCCGTCTCCCTGGAACGGAAGGACGGAATGACGCTGATCGACGCCGAGCAACCCCTCGAGCACCCAGACGATCAACCAGGCGGAGAGCAGCAGCCAGACGAGGCGGAGGAGGTTGCGGACCACGCGCCCAGGTTATCGGCTGCGATGCGACACACCCGGCGAATCGGCACGATTCGCGAGCGCTGTGGACTCCGTAGTATGCTGAACAGGTTGCCGGGGTTACGGTCCTGGCAGCGAAGATGGGCCTGTGGCGCAGCTGGTAGCGCACCTGCATGGCATGCAGGGGGTCAGGGGTTCGAGTCCCCTCAGGTCCACTAAAAACCCCTGGTCAGCCAGGGGTTTTTCGTTTCCTGAGTGGGCTGTTTTCGGGCCTAGTCCCCATCTACTCCCCATTTTCAACGGGAGACGACGCGACTCAGTCGGAAGCGACCAGGAACATTCGGACACGCAAGGCACTGATCTTCTGATCTGACCGCGCATGTAGATCTGCATGAATGATGAAGATCAGGCGATGGATCGCATGGCTGGACGGAAGCTCAGCGAGCTTCCCGACCTGTTGGCGGTCAAGGCGTTCCGCTTGGGCCCACAACCCGGTCAGCACCATCTACCAGTGGAACTTCCAGGAGATCGGTCCTGTGCCCGTGAAGATGGGCGAGCACCTCCGATACCCCCGCGAGGAGATCGAACGGTCGGTGGCGAGCTTGAGTCGTCGCGAGTAGAACGCTGTATAGCAGTCGACACACATCATGGGTCGACCAAAGATCGCCCCGGGCACCTGGGGGAATTGCGGATCAAGTCGGACGGAGCCGGAGCTTACACGGGTCGCGTCTATTACCGCAGGCCGGACGGCACCCGGGGTGAGGCCGTCGCCTCATCGAAGTCGAAGGTCGGTATTGACCGAAGCCTCAAGAGCAAGTTGCCTCAACTCGTCTCAGCAAGGACCTCAGAATCGGTCGCCGACGCTGCGGCGCCGATCACTCTCGGGGATGTTGTCGAAGAGCGGCTGAAGTTCGAAGAGCTGAAACTTCCCGAGCGCCTGAAAGCTCTGGGGACGCACACTGAACACCTGAGGATGCTTCGACGACACATCCTCCCGGCGTTCGGTGACACGCCGGTGACAGCGATCACCTCCTCCGCGGTGTTCAACTTCCACACGGCCATGGCGGCGACCCATGCTCCACTTGCACGGAATGTGAAGATACTGCTCAAGCAGGTCCTCGAGCGTGCGGTCAACCTCGGGCATGTGACAGGCGCATACCCCGCGGTCACGGTGACCGGCGCGATGGCGCGGCGGATGACGGGCAGGAATCGCTGTGGCGATATTGTGGGGGCGCCACGTCGATAAGGGTGGTGCCATGTGCGGGGGAGCCATTGATGGGTGCAACGGGGTATTGGGCTGAGCGATTCGCGTCGGAGATTGAAGCGCGCGGGTCGCTGGAGGATGTGCTGAAGCGCGTGACGTTTCTGCATCTACCGAAAGACATCGCAGAGGTCGTTGATCTGTCGCTGTGCGCGGAGATGCCTGAGCTGAAAGAGCTAGTGATCCACTGCTGCCGGGTGGAGGGCGTATCCGCGCTGAGTGACGCCCCGAAGCTGCGCTCACTCGTGATCGGGGCGCCCGCATTCAATGAGCCCCACCTCGAGGCCATCTCCGCAAGTGGGAGCGTCGCAGCGTTGCACCTGAACGGGATGATCCTGTCCGAACTGTCGGCGCTGTCTCGCATGCCGAAGCTGAAGGATCTCACCCTGCATCAGGTCACGGGAGTGGACGCCGCGGCGGTCGCAGAGCTTGGGCAACTCACCGCTGTTCGCCTCAGCGATGGCGACTATGGCGATCTGGGCCCGTTGGGCCACATGCCGCGACTGCGGACGCTCACCCTGGAGGACGTGCACGCAGGTTCCTTGGACTTCCTGCGCGCGAAGAACCTGGTGTCGTTCACGTGCAAGACACGAGTCCCTGATGAAGCAGCGCTCACGTGCCTTGCCGGCAGGACGAAGCTGAGGGAGCTGGACTATCCGCTCGCGAACCTATCCGTCGTAGCAGGCTGCACCTCTCTGACCAGCGTGTCCGTGGACGCTTCCGCGAACCCCGATCTGAGCCCCCTCGCAGGGCTGCCGATCACAAGCTTCCAGGTGTACTTCGCCCGCAGTGAAGCGCACGCTCAGGCCGTCATCGCGCAGGCGCACTCCGTGCTGCCTTCGCTCATCGCGACAGGCTACAGAGTCGACTGGTCGGATGGGGACGCTCCCCGCCCGGAAAAGCCTGTGCCCCAACCGGATACACCCGAGCCTCAGCCGGCACCCGTTGAAGAGGCGAGCATGCAAGTCGGATTCTTCGAGCGACTTCTTCGTGGGCGTCGTTGAGTGAACCGAGCTTGAAAGCGCCCGTCCGCTGGTTGCACTGAGCGGAGCTCGCGAACCGGTGCTGAGTATGCTCGTCGACCTGGCATCGCACGGGCACTGGTCATGTCTCCGGGCATCCTGCTCGCCGATGAGCCCACCGCGCAGCTGGACAGCGAGACCGGTGGGCAGATCATGGAGCTCATCGCCCGGCTGGTGCACGATCGGGGCACCGCAGCCGTCGTGGCCACTCACGACGCGGCGATGTTCGCCCGGGCCGACCGCGTGCTGGAACTGCACGACGGAGTGCTGCGCCGACGTGAGGGCTGAACGCAACGGCCGCGTCGAGCGGTCGAGAGCGGGGATGCCGCTGATCTGGTCTCTGTAACGAGGTGTTCACGCGCCGGGTCTGCGCCGAAACGCCCCGGAAACACAGTGCGCGTCGGAGCGAAACGCGCCGGTGGGAGTCTTTCCACACCCGACGCTGCAGGAGCGTTCTCACTGAGAGAGGAGCGGACCCATGGATCAGGGGAACACCGCCTTCGTTTTGATATGCGCAGCCCTCGTGCTGCTGATGACGCCAGGTCTGGCGTTCTTCTACGGCGGCCTCGTCAAGGCCAAGAGCGTGATCAGCATGATGATGATGAGCTTCGGCGCGATCGGACTGATCGGCGTGCTGTGGGTCGTCTTCGGCTATGCGATCGCGTTCCCGAGCGGTACGGGGCTGATCGCCCCGTGGACGATCGACTGGTCGGCGATCGGGCTGAACAGCCTGCTCGAGGTTCC
>Ga0256796_1000341_pt1 | contig 20910 bp, 20 predicted proteins | sample MC6MC0947MT_FD_190209 | JGI IMG/M metagenome (GOLD analysis project Ga0256796, IMG submission 190209) | Metatranscriptome of enriched soil aggregate microbial communities from Iowa State University, Ames, United States - MC6-MC0947-MT... | ecosystem: Environmental > Terrestrial > Soil >...
CCACAGGACTACGACCCGCGGATTGTCGATCTCTACGACCTCGACAATCCCGACGGGCCGGATCACGACTTCTACCGCGCGCTGGCCGACTCCCGTGACGCGCGGAGCATCCTGGACCTGGGATGCGGCACCGGCATCCTCACCGTCACCCTGGCGACCGAGGGGAGGCGCGTCGTGGGCGTCGACCCCTCCGCGACGATGGTCGCCTTCGCGCGGACTCGCGCGGGCGGGGAGCGGGTGGAGTGGGTCGAGGGCGACACCGGGATGCTGCCGGAGGGACGATTCGACCTGATCCTGATGACGGGCAACGTCGCCCAGCACATCCCCGACCCGGCGTGGATGCTCACGCTGCGGCACCTGCGTGCCGTGGCGGCTCCCGGCGCGACGCTCGCCTTCGAGAGCCGTAACCCCGCGGCGCGCGCCTGGGAGTCATGGACCCGGGAGCAGCCGTCCGTCAGGGAGACGATGCACGGGGCACTGGCGGAATGGAGCGAGATCGAGGAACGCGGGGGCGGCGTCGTGCTGCTGCGCGCGTTCAACCGCTTCGAGCGCACCGGTGACACGGTCGTCGAGGAGCAGCTGCTGACCTTCCGGACCGAGGAGCGCATCATCCAGGATCTGCAGACCGCCGGCTTCGACACCGCCGCGGTGTGGGGAGACTGGGCGCGTGCGCCGTTCGACGGTGGGCAGAGGCTCATGATCTTCGAGGCCACGCCGACCGCATAGCATCGAACCGTCCCGGGAAGGGGCGCGAGAACGAGGGGGACGTGCATGGGCAGGCGCAAGACACCGGAGGAGCGGGCCGACGAGGAGCGCCGCTACGCGCTCGCGAGCGCCGCGCACACGGACGAGGACTTCGAACCGTTCTTCACCGACACGAACCAGGCGATCCGGAACGCCGCGGCGATGAACCCGGATGCCAGCGCGGCCGTGCTCGACCGCTTCGCGTCGGACCGCTTCTGGAGCGTGAGATTCGCCGTCGCCGAGCACCCTCGCACGGACCGCGCGACCCTGCTGCGCATGCTTGAGGCCGACCCGCGCCGCCGCGGTGTGGTGCATCACGAGACGCGGAAGCGCCTGGAACGCGAAGGCGTCCGATTCGGGGAGGACGGGATGCCGATCCCGCAGGGATAGCATCCGATCGAATCGGACCGCGATGATCGGGCGCCGCGACGGCCGCTGAGGCGAGAGTGGATGCCGAAGGGAGCAGCCATGATCGAAGTGCTCAACCATCTGGTCGACGAGATCGAAGCGCATCTCGGCGACGAGGCTGACGTGGACGCGCTGGCCGCGCGCCTGGGCACCACCGGGTATCACGCCAGGCGGATGTTCTCGTCTCTCGCGGGCATGCCCGTGTCGGAGTACGTGCGACGGCGTCGGATGACGGTCGCGGCATCCGACCTGATCGGCGGCGACGATCTGCTGACCATCGCCGTGCGCTATGGATACGGCTCGACCGAGGCCTTCGGCCGGGCGTTCCGTGCCGTGCACGGTGCGAGCCACGGTGACGTCCGGCGTGACGGCGGCCCCCTTCGCAGTCAACCGCAGCTCAGGTTCCGCCTGACCGTAGAAGGGAGCACCCCCATGGATGCCCGCATCGCCGAACGACCCGCCTTCCGCCTGATCGGACACGCCGCGCGCGTGCCGCTGATCCACGAGGGGATCAATCCGCACATCCAGGCGCACATCGCCTCGCTGCCGATCGAGGAGCACGCGCGCCTCAAGCAGCTGAGTGACACCGAGCCCGCCGGGCTCCTGCAGGTCAGCGCCGACGTCGATCCCGACTACGCGCAGGGGAGCGACCTGACGTACCTGCACGGAGTCGCGATCACCGCCGACACCGACGTGCCGGCGGATCTGGACGCCATTGACGTGCCCGCGGGGGCGTGGGCGGTGTTCCGCACCTCCGGCGCATATCCGGCCGCACTGCAGTCCACCTGGGCCGCGACCGCGACCGAGTGGTTCCCGTCCAACCCCTGGCGTCTGCGTCCGGGTCCGTCGATCGTCGCCGTGCTCGACCGCGCCGAGGACTTCAGCACCGCGACGACGGAGCTGTGGCTGCCGATCGAGCGGAGCTGAATCGAGGCCGTGCGGCCGCGGATGCACCGGATGCCGGGCGTCCGCGGCCGTACCGCATGATGCTCCCGGCACACGCGGATGCCACGCTTCTCCGTCGACAGTGGCAGAGTGATCGGGACGGACCGATTCGGAAGAAGGAGAAGGACCGGGATGGGCTTTCAGCAGGTCATTGCCGCGCCGGCGCGTGCCGCGCTGTTCCTCGTGCTCACCGTGAACGAAGGCAGCGAGGAGCAGGTCCGTGAGTTGCTGGCCGACGCATCCGGCATCGCCCGATCCGTGTCCTTCCGCACCCCCGACGACGACCTCGACTGCGTGATCGGACTGGGGTCCGCGCTATGGGCGCGTCTGTTCCACGCCACGGCGCCGAAGGGCCTGCATCCGTTCGTACCGCTCAACGGAGCACGCCACGCGGCACCGGCGACGTCGGGCGACCTGCTGCTGCACCTCCGCGCTCATCACATGGACTCCTGCTTCGAGCTCTCCAGACAGTTCATGAACCGCCTTCGTGGCCACGTCGAGGTGGTCGATGAGACTCACGGATTCCGGTACTTCGATGAGCGCGATCTTCTGGGCTTCGTCGACGGAACGGAGAACCCGCAGGGCGCTGCGGCGGACTCGGCCGTGCTCATCTCCGATGAGGACCCCGAGTATCGCGGGGGCAGCTACGTGATCGTGCAGAAGTACCTCCACGACCTGGGCGCATGGAATGCCCTGGCTGTGGAGGAGCAGGAACGCGTGATCGGCCGGAGCAAGCTCGACGACATCGAGATGCCCGACTCCGTGAAGCCGGCGGACTCGCACATCGCATTGAACGTGATCACCGACGCGGAAGGCGTTCAGAAGCAGATCCGGCGCGAGAACATGCCGTTCGGCGCGTTCGGCAGTGATGAATTCGGAACGTACTTCGTCGGCTACGCCGCCGATCCCGCTGTCATCGAAGAGATGCTGCGCAACATGTTCCTCGGCGGACCATCGGGCGAGACGGACCGGATCCTCGACTTCTCGACTGCCCGCACGGGCACTCTCTTCTTCGTCCCCACCGTCGACTTCCTCGACGGCGTGCCGACGCGCTGAGTCGACTCTCGCACCGTCCCCGACCGAGGCCACCGCTCGGGCACATCCGAAGTCCGCCGCCAGGGTGGCCAAGTAGGGTTGATGGGGCGCACCCCCGTTCACGACCCTGAGGAGCATCCAGTGGCAGAGAGCAGCACCTTCGAGCCGGACGGCCGTGCCGTCGACTACGTCGACGAGGGTGAGGGACCCGTCGGTCTCGTGCTGATCCACGGCATCGGCCGCACAGGTGAGGCGCTCGGCGTGATCGCGCACTACCTCGCCGAGGAGGCGGGCTTCCGCGTCGTGCAGATCGGCGCGGATGCCGTCGACGACGTCATCGCGGTGATGGATCACCTGGGCCTCGAGGATGCCTGGATCGGCGGTCACGGCTCGGGTGGGACGCTCGCGCGCCACGTCGTCGCGGCGCACCACGAGCGCTCCAACGGCCTGCTGCTGCTGGGCGTGGAGGACGAGGACATCGCGCTCGCTCCGGCACTGCCTGTGCTCATCGTCCAGGGCGCGGAGGACGACGTCACCCCGCCGGCGAACGGCAACCGCCTGCAGGCCACTGCGCCGGAGCGCGCGAGCGTGAAGACTCTCGCCGGTGCCGACCACCACTTCCCGGTGACGCACCCCATCGAGACCGCGTACATCATCGAGGAGTACCTGGACTGGGACTGACGACGTCGTGACCGACCAGGAGGAACCCTCGACCGCCGAGGAGCTCATGCGCTCGCGGTTCGTCGCGTTCAAGAGTGCGGATGCCGCGTGGCTGCTGCGCACCTGGCATCCGTCCACCAGGCCGGACGATCTCGACCTCGGCGACAACCCGCGCTGGCGCGGGCTGCAGATCGTCGACGTCGTGGACGGGGGAGCGGATGCCGAGTCCGGCGTCGTCGAGTTCCGCGCCACCTACCTGCAGGACGACGGCGAGCTCGGGATCCTGCACGAGCGTTCGCGCTTCGTCCGCGAGGGCGGTCGCTGGTACTACGTGGACGGCGATCTCCTCGGGTAGCACCCGCCGCTCACGAGGCGGGCGGCTGCTCCTCGCGCAGTCGCGGCTCGACGCGGTGCTCGGGCCGCAGGCCCGACTTGTCGGCGTAGAAGGCGCGGATGCGGTCCATGTCGGCGGCCACATCGCCGGTCAGTTCGATGGTCGGCCCGAGTCCCGTCGTCATCGTGGTGCGGTCGACATACCCGAGGGTCACCGGCATCCCGGTCGCGCGCGCGATGCGGTAGAAGCCGGACTTCCAGTGCGAGTGCCCCTTGCGTGTGCCGTCCGGAGTGACGACCAGGCCGAAGACCTCGCCGTCCTGCACCTTCGCGACCACGTCGCCGACCACGCGCCCGGGATCGCTGCGGTCCACCGGGATGCCGCCGAGTGCGCGCATGATCGGACCGCGCCACCCTTCGAACAGGCTCTTCTTCCCGAGCCACCGCACGTCGATCCCCAGCCGCCAGGCGATCGCGAGCATCAGCACGAAGTCCCAGTTGGAGGTGTGGGGAGCGCCGATCAGCACCGTCGGTCGAGAGGGGGCGGGTTCGGTCGTCAGCGTCCATCGGCTGAACGTCCAGAACACCCGGGAGATCAGGCGGCGGAGCATGATTCAACGCTAGAGCCGGGCACATGCGCCACGCGGCATACGAAGAGCCGCCGCCCGGGAAGGCGACGGCTCTTCGTGGTGCGGACGGTCAAGCCGCCTGCGGGAGCAGCGTGAACGACACCGCACCCTGCTCATCGACCGTGGCGTCGAGCACCTTGTCGTTCAGAGCCTCGGCGGCGGCGTGCTCGAGGAACACGTGGATCTCGTCGTCCCCGATGACCTCGTCACCGGGCTCGGGCGTCGGAGCGACCGTGACGGCGAAGCGCGGCTCCGCCTCCGTCCCCGACGAGTGGATGCGAAGGCCCGCATCCGGCGTCGTGCTCTGCTGGGCGACGATGGTCGCCGCGATCGTGTTTGCGTTCTCGGTCAGGGTGAGCATGAGCTCTCCTTCCGGTTGCGGACACCGCACCGTCCAGCACGGTGTCCGAGCCACGATTCCGCACCAGGCGTCGACGGACAACCCGAACCGCCCGACTCGGAGGCCATTCACATCTGAGCCGGATCCGGCGCGTAGCATTCGCTCATGGACGATCAAGCCGTTCGCGCCTCCGTGCGAGTGAGGACCTCCGTCTCGGTCGTGATCGGCATCCTGGCCGGCGCCGGCATCGGCCTCTGGCTCGGCCCCGCCGCAGGCATCCTGGGCGGCTGGGGCACCCTCGCATTGATCAACGCGATCTGGGTGCTGCTGATCGTGTGGCCCATGGATGCCGCCGCGACCCGGGCTCACGCGCTGGCGGAGGACCCGGGGCGCCGCGTGGCGCGGATCGTCGCCATCATCGGCAGCGTCGTCAGCCTCGCCGCCGTCGGCGTGGTCGTCGTGCAGGCACGGCACGCGCCTGAGATCCAGAGCTATCTGCTCGCCGGAACCGCGGTGCTCAGCGTCGTCGCCTCGTGGGTGCTGATCCAGGCCGACTACATGCTGCGCTACGCCCGGATGTACTACTCCGAGCCCGCCGGGGGCATCTCGTTCAACCAGCACGACGACCCGCAGTACAGCGACTTCGCCTACTTCGCAGTCGGGCTCGGCATGACCTATCAGGTCGCCGACACGAACGTGTCGAACGGGGCGATCAGGCGGGTCGTGGTGGCTCAGACGATGCTCGCCTATCTGTTCGGCGCGGTGATCCTCGCCACCGTCATCAATCTCGTCACAAGCCTCGGCAGCTGAGCGCCGGGGCGGTGGTGCCGGGGTGTCAGTCCTGGCCGCGCTTGAGCAACGCGGGCAGTCCCACCCACAGCAGCAGGATCGCGATCACGCCCAGCGCCGATGCCACGATCGCGCTGGGCCGGTTCAGCGTGACGTCGAGGATCAGCGCCACCACGCCGACCGTCACCGCGCCGATGACCACGAGGTTCGCCTTGACCAGCCGGTTCGCCGTCCGCACCAGGGCGATCTTGCGGTGCTGGTGGAACAGCAGTCGATGCATGCCGACCGGCGCCAGCGCCAGCACGGTCGCGGTCGCAGCCAGCAGCACGAGCACCACGTACAGCGTCCGCTGCACCGCATCCAGGTCTGCGAACCGCGGCTGGAAGGCGACCGCCAGCAGGAATCCGGTGAGGATCTGCGTACCGGTCTGCATGACGCGCAGTTCCTGCATGAGTTCGTTCCAGTTGCGGTCGGCCCGTTCGAGCGGCGTCTCGCCGGGGCGCTGCTGCGCTGCTTCCATGAGCGGCAGGCTACTCGTGACCGAACGGGAGAGCGACGGGGCGCGCGCAACGATGCGTAGCTCGGCCTGTGCCGGAGCCCGTCCCGCCGGGGCGGCGTACCATCGAAGGATGGCCGATCAGCAGACAGATGACACGACGGTGCCGACGCTCGCTGCACCTCCGTCCCTGCAGCTGCTTCACACGGACGCCGACGCGGGGCTGTGCACCGACGGCTACTGCGTGCTGCCCGGAAGCCAGGCGCCCCGACCCGCGGAGTGATCCGCGCCGATCCGCTGCGCTCAGATCCGCCCGGCGCGCCGCATCAGCGCGGCCGCGACCTCCGCGTCCAGCTGCAGGTCGTCATCCAGAGGCACGGCCAGGGCGAGCAGCGACCGGCTGAAGTGATTGCGCAGCCCCGCGGCCAGGGTGATGTCCAGGATCTGCCGATCCGTGAATCCGACGGCCCGCAGCGACTCGGAGTCGGCATCCGTCATCGAGGCCGGCGCGGTCGAGAGCTTCTCGGCATAGCGGATCACCGCCTGCTCCGCCGCGTCGAACCCGCTGTCGTCGTCCTCGGCGAAACCGCGCAGCCCGGCCTCGTCCACGACCCCCGCCTTCAGCGATTTGCGCGCGTGGGCGATCAGGCAGTGCGCCGACCCGATGCCACGCGCCGCACCCAGGGTCGCCGCCTCGTACATGCGGACGCCGATGGACGGGACGACTGCTCGCACGAGCGCCATGAACGCCTCGTGCGCCTCCGGATTCACCGCCATCGCGGCGGTGTACGTGTGGATGAAGCCGTCGCCGGAGATGTCCTCCTCATACATCTCGGCGACGTGACCGCTGGCGCCGTCCCGCGCCGGGGGAGTGATGATCATGGCACCGCACAGTACTCCGCTGCCGCCGTGCGGGGAAGCCTCGGGTCGTCAGGGCGTCACAGGCATCCCGGAACGCGCGGCGGTGCGGGCTGCGCTCGCGGCGGCGAGGGTGGCGAGTGCGTCCATGGTGGCCTCCCACCCCATGCACGCGTCGGTGATGCTCTGACCGCGCACCAGACCCGCCGCGCCGTTCCGGACGTCGTGCTTCTGCGCGCCCGCGACCAGGTTGCTCTCGAGCATGACGCCGGCCACCGCGCGGCCGTCGGTCGCGATCTGATCCGAGAGCTCCGCGACCACCTCCGACTGCCGGATGTGGTCCTTGCCGCTGTTGCCGTGGCTGGCATCGACGATCAGCCGGTCGGTGAGTCCCGCGGCGGCGAGCCGCTCGGACGCCCGCCGCACATGCTCGGCGCCGAAGTTCGGGCCGTCGGCGCCGCCGCGCAGGATCACCGAGGTGTCGGGGTTGCCGGTCGTGGCGACCAGGCTCGCCCGCCCGTCGGCGCCGATCCCGAGGAACGCCTGCGGAGCGGATGCCGCGGATGCGGCGTCCAGAGCCACCTGCAGCCCGCCGTCCGTGCCGTTCTTGAAACCGATCGGCATGGACAGACCGGAGGCCAGCTGCCGGTGGATCTGGCTCTCGGTCGTGCGCGCGCCGATCGCGCCCCAGGCGATGAGGTCGGCGGTGTACTGCGGGCTGATGGGTTCGAGGAACTCCGTCGCGCAGGGCAGACCGAGCGCGGTCACATCGCGCAGGAAGCCGCGGGCCAGGCGGAGCCCCGCCTCGATGTCGTGGCTGCCGTCGAGATGCGGATCGTTGATCAGGCCCTTCCAGCCGACCGTGGTGCGCGGCTTCTCGAAGTAGGTGCGCATGACGACGAGCAGGTCGTCGCGGTGGCGTTCCGCCTCGGACGCCAGTCGGCGGGCGTACTCGAGCCCGGCATCCGTGTCGTGGATCGAGCACGGGCCGACGACGACGAGGAGCCTGTCGTCTGCGCCGGACATGATCGCCCGCACCTCGTCGCGGGCTCGGGAGACGACGACGGAGAGGTCGTCGACCGGAAGCTCACCGATCACCTCGGACGGGGAGGGGAGGGTGGCGAAGCCGCTGACGTGCAGGTCGGCGGTGCGGTCGGATGTCGTGATGCTGCTCATGGGTCCAGTCCTCTCGAAGGCGGACCCCGTGCAGAGCCCGCCGAAACGGCACGGGGCTTCGCCCCGAAATGACGAAAGGCAGAGCGGATGCTCTGCCTTTGCCGGCTCTGAAGGTGTCGGTGCGCGCTACATTCGCGCCGGCTCCTCCAGAGCCGGCCCAAAATACGCGAACCAACGGGTCATACCCGGAACACTACCGCACGCCCGGGGAGTCCGGGCGCGCGGCAGTGCCATGTGACGATGCGACGGCGGTCAGTGCCCGCCGTGCTGCGGCCCCTCGCCGTCGTCCTCGGGCTTGCGGATCAGGAAGGCGCCGATGATCGTGATCGTGGCGATGACCGCGCCGATCGTGATCGAGGTGCGCGTGCCCGCGGCGACGGCCGCCGGCACCTCGGTGCCGCCGCCCGCGTTCACGATCGTGGTGAACACGGCCATCATCACCGCGATGCCCGCGGCGCCTGCGACCTGCTGGATGGTGCCGATCACCGCGCTTCCGTAGGAGTAGAACTTCGGCTTGAGCGAGGCCAGCGACGCGGTGAACAGCGGCGTGAACGACAGGGCCAGTCCCACCGACAGCAGCGTCTGCGCGACCATCACCAGCCAGACCGAGCTGCCGGTGCTGAGCGTCGTGAACAGCCAGAGCATGGCGGCGGCGAGGATCGACCCCGGGATGAGCAGGATCCTGGTGCCGTGGCTGTCGTAGATGCGGCCGATGACCGGGCCCAGCAGACCCATCGCGAGCGCACCGGGCAGCACGACCAGGCCGGCGTCGAGCGCCTTCAGCTGCAGGGCGTCCTGCAGGAAGAGCGGGATCACCGTGATGCTGCCGAAGAAGGCCAGCGAGAGAAGGAACATCTGCGCCATGGAGAGCGAGAAGTCGCGCGACGCGAACACGCGCAGGTCGAGCAGCGCGTCGTCCTCCTTCTGCAGCGCCACCTGGCGCCAGAGGAACAGGCCGAGTCCGACCACGCCGACAGCGAGGGCGATCGCCATGGGCATCCAGCTGGCGCCGTTGCCCATGCCGCCGATCTGGCTGAGACCGAACACGAGGCCGCCGAACCCGAAGGCCGAGAGCACGATCGACAGGGCGTCGATCGGGGCGTGCATGGTCTCGCCGACGTTCGTCAGCCAGCGCCATCCGATGAACATCGCGACCAGGGCGATCGGCAGCACGACCACGAAGATGGCGCGCCAGCCGAAGTGGTCGAGCAGGAAGCCGGACATGGTCGGCCCGATCGCCGGAGCGAGGGAGATGACCACGCTCACGCGTCCCATCATGCGGCCGCGGGAGGCGGCCGGCACGAGGTTCATGATCGTCGTCATCAGGAGCGGCATCATGACGGCCGTGCCGGATGCCTGCACGACGCGGGCGCCGAGCAGCATCGGGAATCCGGTCGCCAGCGCCGCGAGCAGCGTGCCGACGGAGAACAGCGCGATGGCACTGAGGAACATCTGACGGGTCGTGAAACGGCGCAGCAGGAACCCCGTGATCGGGATGACCACGGCCATGGTCAGCATGAACGCACTGGTCACCCACTGCGCGGCGATCGGCGTGATGCCGAGGTCGGTGATCAGGTGCGGGATCGCCATGCCCATCGTCGTCTCGTTGAGGATGGCGACGAAGGCGGCGGCGAGCAGCACCCAGATGACGGCCATGTCCTTGGCCGGGATGAAGCCGGGGGAAGCGCCCTGGGCGGGTGTGGTGCCGGTGTCGGCGGTGGACATGGGACTCCTCAGGAGATCTTGATGTGCGGTGTTCTCGCGAGTGCGACTGATCAGCGTTACAGCGTAACCGGAGCCACCGACATTCCATTCCGGTTCGCAGGATCTTTCCGATGAACGCGCCCTGAACGGGCTTCGACGTCGGATGGGCGGATTAGCCTGGGGCGATGAGCATGGGTGGCGTTCGCGGTGGGGGCGGTCGCGGATTCCGCGGTGTCGACGAGGCGGCGCAGCGAAGGCTGAACGCCGAGGCCCCGAGGATCGCCGACCTCGGGAAGCGCGTGGTCGCACTCTTCCGCCCGTACCGCGGGCGCATCGCACTGACCGTCGTGCTGGTGGTGCTGGGCGCCGCGATCGCAGTGATCCCGCCGCTGCTGGTGCAGCGGATCTTCGACGACGCGCTGTTCCCGGTCGGCGGCGGCGAGCCCGTGCTCGGCCTGCTGCTGCGGCTCGTGCTGACCATGATCGGGCTGTTCCTGCTCTCGGCCGGGCTCGGGGTCGCGCAGACGTGGCTCACCTCCACGGTCGGCAACAGCGTCACGGGCGATCTGCGGGTACGGCTGTTCGAGCATCTGCAGGCGATGGAGCTCGGCTTCTTCACCCGCACCAAGACCGGGGTCATCCAGTCGCGGCTGCAGAACGACGTCGGCGGGGTGTCCGGCGTGCTCACCAACACGGTCACCAGCATCCTCGGCAACGTCGTGACCGTGATCGCCTCGCTCGTGGCCATGATCCTGATCGACTGGCGGCTGACGCTGATCGCCGTCGTGCTGATGCCGCTCCTCGTGCTGGTGCAGCGCCGGGTCGGGCAGGTGCGCGCGCGCATCGCCGGTCAGACCCAGGAGTCGCTGTCTGAGCTGACCGCGATCACGCAGGAGACCCTGAGCGTGTCGGGCATCCTGCTGTCGAAGTCGTTCAACAGGCAGCGCACCGAGTCCTCGCGATACCAGCAGGAGAACCGCAACCAGGTGCGCCTGCAGGTGCGCCAGGCGATGAGCGGCCAGGGCTTCTTCGCCGTGGTCCAGGTGCTGATGGCCTCCATCCCGGCGGTGATCTACCTGGTGTCGGGCTATCTCGTCGCGGGCGGCACCGGTGCGATCACGGCGGGAACGATCGTCGCCTTCACCACCGTGCAGGCCCGTCTCCTCATGCCGATGATGGGCCTGATGCGCGTCGCGCTGGACCTGCAGACGTCCTCCGCACTGTTCGCGCGCATCTTCGAGTACCTCGACATGGTCCCCGAGATCCAGGACGCCCCCGATGCGATCCCCGTGTCGCAGGCACCCGGCCCGCGGGGCCGGGTGGAGTTCCGCGACGTCGTCTTCCGCTACCCGGATGCCGCGCCCGATGCGCGCGCGACGCTGCAGGGCGTCTCGTTCGTGGCCGAGCCGGGGCAGCAGGTCGCGTTCGTCGGGCCCTCGGGAGCCGGCAAGACCACGATCCTCTACCTCGCCCCGCGGATGTACGCCGCGGCCTCGGGCGAGGTGCTGTTCGGCGGCGCCGACGTGCGCACGCTCACCCAGGAGTCGATCATCGACGACGTGGGCATCGTGTCGCAGGAGACCTACCTGTTCCACGCGACCATCCGCGAGAACCTGCTCTACGCCAAGCCCGAAGCCACTGAGGAGGAGCTGATCGCGGCCTGCACCGCCGCGAACATCCACCACATCATCGCGGGCTTCGAGGACGGCTACGACACCGTCGTCGGTGAGCGCGGCTACCGGCTCTCCGGCGGCGAGAAGCAGCGCATCGCCATCGCGCGCGTGCTGCTGAAGGACCCGCCGGTGCTGCTGCTGGACGAGGCGACCAGCGCCCTGGACACCGTGTCGGAGCGGGTGGTGCAGCACGCGCTGGACCAGGCGGCCGCCGGGCGGACCGTGCTCACCATCGCGCATCGGCTGTCCACGGTGATGGGCGCCGACATGATCCACGTGATCGAGGCCGGCCGCATCGTCGAGTCCGGGACGCACGCCGAGCTGCTGGCCGCGGGCGGGCTGTACACCGAGCTCGCGGCGCAGCAGATGGCCGCATCGAACGTGCTCTCGGACGACACTCCCGCTCTCCCGGAGCGACGCGCCGATCAGGCGCCGGAGGATTCGGCGTCCGAGGATGCGGTGCGCGCGCTCACGGCATCCGTCCCGGTGCTCGACGTGCCGCACCTCGACCCCGACGCATAGCGGCGGCCGGTCGGTGCGCGTTCCCGCGCGCCGTCAGTGAGCGGAGAGGCCGCCGTCCACGAACAGCGAGTGCCCCGTGACATACCCCGACCCCGCGCCGGCCAGGAACACGGCGGCACCGGCGAAGTCGTCCGGCAGCCCGTTGCGGCCGATCATGGTGCGTGCCGCGAGCTCGGCGACCTTCGCGGGATCTTCCTGCAGCCGCGCGTTCAACGGGGTCAGCACGAAGCCGGGCACCAGCGTGTTGCTCGTGACGCCGGTCCCGCCCCACGCCTCGGCCTCCGAGCGCATGAGGGATTCGATCGCGCCCTTCGAGACGCCGTAGATGCCGCTGGACACGAACGCGCGATGCGCCTGCTGCGAGCTGATGTGGATGATCCGCCCGTAGCCGCGCTCAGCCATGCCCGGCGCGAACCGCTGCCCCAGCAGGAACGGGGCGTGCGTGTTCACGGTGAGGGTGGCATCCCAGTCGTCGTCGGTGATCTCGGTCATCGGCGGACGGATGTTGATGCCCGCCGAGTGCACCAGGATGTCCGGCTCGCCGAACGGCTCGGTGGCCGCCTCCGCCAGCTTCCGGATGCCCTCGCGGGTGCTCAGATCGCCGATGACGCCGGCGGCGCGGCATCCGGCATCCGTCAGCTCCTGTACGGTCTGCTCCACGCGATCCCGCCCGCGGGCCGCGATCACGGTCGCCGCCCCCGCCTTGGCGAGCGCGGTGGCGATGCCGCGGCCGATTCCGGAGGAACCGCCTGTGACGACGGCGGTGCGGCCGTGCAGCGAGAAGAGCGAGTCGAGGTAGTCGGTCACGGCGTCTCCGTTCGGGTTCACCACGCGAGTGCGGCGGCGAGGGCGGGGTCGGGGCGGGCGTCGGCGAACTCCGGAAGCTCCCGGAGCTCGGTCTCGAAGGTCGTCAGCGCCGCCGAGTATCCGGGGTCGGGATGCTCGGCGGCGATGCGACGCAGCGGCGGCAGATCCATGGCGAGGATCAGATCGAGGCGGGCGACGACGGCGGCGCGGTGACCGGCATCGTGCAGCACGCGGATGCCGCCGCGGAGTGCCGCGAGGTAGTCGCGGAGCACCGGCATCCGATCCTTGCCCTGCGTGATCGAGGTGCCGTCGGCGCGCAGCCGCCAGTGCGCGACGACGTCGGGGATCACATCGAACACCCGCGCCTCGGTGTACATCCGCTGCGCGACGATCTGGTCCTCATACGCGACGTTCTCGGGAAAGCGCAGGCCGTCCCAGAGGCTCGTCCGGCTGAGCTTGGACCAGGCCACGATGTTCGCGGAGGCATCCGGATGCTCGGCGAGGGTGACGCCGAGACGCCGCGGAGAGGTGGCCTTCGCCACCCACGGCTGGACGCGCCCCGGCAGATAGCCCGCGCCGTTCGCCCGATTGCGCACGTATGCACCGGCGACGAAGTCGCTGCCGGATTCCTGGAGAGTCCGCAGCCACAGCTCGATCGCCGACGGGGTGAGCTCGTCGTCGGCATCGAGGAACCCCACGAACGGGGTGTCGACGCGATCCAGCCCGATGTTGCGGGCGGCGCCCAGGCCGCGCGCCTCGACGTGGTGCAGCACTTCGAAACGACCATCGGATGCCGCCGCATCCGCGAACACGGCTCCGGTGTCGTCGACCGATCCGTCGTCGATGAGCAGCGCTCGCCATCGCGGCACGGTCTGCGCCCGCAGCGATGCGATCGCGGCGGGTGCGAAGGAGGCGATGTCGCGCCCCGGGACGATCATGGTGACGAGCGGATGCACGACCCGATCCTACTTTTCCTGGAGAGGGCGGGCTTCCGGATGTCAGGGGCGCGGCGTAGCGTCGCAGCATGTCATCGCTGACGACCGAGAAGACGGACTGGCTGCTCGACTCCGACCCGGCCCTGCGCTGGCAGGTGCAGCGCGACCTGCTCGGCGATCCTGCCGATGTCTGGGAGGCGACGCGCGACCGGATCGCCACCGCGGGGTTCGGAGCGCGGATCCTCTCGCATCAGGATCCGGACGGCCAGTGGGCCGGCGGGGCGTACTTCCCGTCGCGCGAGCGCGACCTGACCGGGCTGGGGATCGTCGAGCGGGACGAGGACGCGCAGCCCTGGATCGCGACGACCTGGGCGCTGAAGGACCTGCGCGATCTCGGGCTCGACGCGACCGCGCTCGAGGGGACGGCGGAGAAGCTCGCCGAGAGCAGCCGCTGGGAGTACGACGACCTGCCCTACTGGGGCGGCGAGGTGGATGTCTGCATCAACGCCTTCACCCTGGCGAACGGCGCCTGGCTGGGCGCGGACGTCTTTGCGCTGGCCGCCTGGTTCCCCGCGCACAGGCTCGCCGACGGCGGATGGAACTGTGAGGCGGAGGAGGGGAACTCGGTGCGCTCGTCCTTCCACTCCACCCTCAACGCGGTCGTCGGGATGCGGGAGTACGAGCGTCTCACCGGAGACACGTCATTGAGGGCGACGCGGCATGCGGGGGAGGAGTATCTGCTCGAGCGAGCCCTGATGCGCCGGCTCTCCACCGGAGAGACCGTCGCCCCGTGGGTGAGCGAGTTCATCGCGCCCAGCCGCTGGCAGTACAGCGCGCTCGCCGCGCTGGATCATTTCCGCGCTGCAGCGCTGCTGGAGGGAGCCGCTCCCGACCCGCGCCTGGCCGAGGCCGTCGAACTGGTCCGCGCGGCACGCCAGCCGGACGGCACGTGGCTGCAGGGCGAGGTGCCGGGAGGCGCGGTGTGGGTGGAGATCGACGCACCGCAGGGCGAGCCCTCGAAGTGGCTCACGCTGATCGGCACGCGCGTGCTCGACTGGTGGGATGCCGCGCAGCACTGAGCGCCGCCGCGTGGGGGCGGGCACAGCCGGATTGCCGCAAGGTGCGCGGATGCCGCGTGCACGTCGGGCGGAGAAATGTGCTCCGTGCGGGTGGAATCGCGGGATTCGTCCGCGGGAGGTGCACGCGCGGGAAGTGCTCGGCTCAGGGTCCCGCGACGGCTCCGACGGATGCTGCGACCAGCGCCGCGAGCTGAGCGGGCGCACCGTCAGGCAGCGGAGTGCGTCCGAAGGTGAACCGCACCGAGGTCTGCGCCACCAGCGGGTCGATGCCGCACGCGACCAGCACGTGCGAGGGCTCGTCGGAACCGGCCGCGCACGCGGACCCGCTGGAGCTGATCACCCCGCGCCGCTCGAGCTCCAGAAGCACGGACTCGCCGCTGACGCCCTCGAACGTGAAGCTCGCCGTGCCCGGCAGGCGCCGGGTCGGATGCCCGGTCAGGCGCGCCTGCGGGACCGCCCCCAGCACCCCGGCGATGAATGCCTCCGTCGCCGCCATGACCACGGCGGATGACCGCGCGCGCTCCGCCTCGGCGAGTTCGAGGGCAGTCGCCAGGGCGACGGCTCCCGCGACGTTCTCGGTGCCGCTCCGTCGCCCTCGCTCCTGTCCGCCGCCGTGCAGCAGCGGTTCCAGGGGGATCCGTGCGCGCACCGCCAGGGCGCCGGTGCCCTTGGGTGCGCCGAGCTTGTGCCCGGCGATCGAGATCGCATCGACCCGCGCGTCGCGGCCGAGCGTGCGCAGGTCCAGCCAGCCGGCCGACTGCACCGCATCGACGTGCATCGGCACGCGGTGCTCCCTCGCGACGCTCGCGAGTGCGGCGACGTCCTGCACCGTCCCGATCTCGTTGTTGGCGTGCGCGATCGAGATGAGCGCCGTCTCCGGGCGCAGCGCCGCGGCGAGGCCGTCGGGATCGACGACGCCGCTCTCGGACACGGGGATCAGCGTCACATCCACGTCGTGGAACCGCTCGAGATACCGCGCGGATTCCAGCACCGACTCGTGCTCGATCGGGGTCGTGATCAGGTGCCTGCGGCGTGGGTCGGCGTCGAGGGCGCCCAACAGGATGCCTTTCACAGCCGAATTGTTCGCCTCGGTGCCGCCCGAGGTGAAGACCATGTCGCCCGCGCGCATGCCCAGGGCGGCCGCGACCCGCGCGCGGGCGCTCTCCAGGGCATCCGCCGCCGCCTCGCCGGCCGTGTGATGGCTCGAGGGATTGCCGAAGACGTCCGTCAGGTACGGGCGCATGGCCTCCAGAATCTCGGGGCGCACCGGTGAGGTCGCGGCGTGGTCGAGGTACAGCATCACCGCATCCGCAGGTCGAGCCCGAGATCCAGAGCGCGTGCGGAGTGGGTCAGCGCGCCCACCGAGATCACCTGCACGCCGGTCTCGGCGATGCCGCGCACGGTGTCGAGGGTCACCCCGCCGGATGCCTCGGCGGTGGCCCGGCCGGCGAGCATGGCGACGGCGGTGCGCAGATCGTCGAGGGTGAAGTTGTCGAGCAGCACGGTGTCGGCGCCGCCCGTCACCACCGCATCGATCTGATCCAGACGGTCGACCTCGACCACCACGTGCGTGGTGTGCGGCAGGCGGGAGAGCGCTTCGCGCAGGGCGGTGGCGAGATCCTGCCCGCTCTGGCGCAGCACCTCCAGGTGGTTGTCCTTGGCCATCACGGCATCCGACAGCGACCGGCGGTGGTTGCTGCCGCCGCCGCTGACGACGGCGTGCCGCTCGAACTCGCGCAGCCCCGGGGTGGTCTTGCGGGTGTCGGTGATCCGCGCACCGGTGCCCTCGACGGCGTCGACGTAGGCAGCGGTGAGCGTGGCGATGCCGCTCATCCGCTGGGTGAAGTTCAGCGCGACGCGCTCCGCGGTCAGGATGCTGCGCGCCGGACCCGACACGGAAGCCAGCCCATCGCCGGCCTCGAAGCGGTCGCCGTCGGCGACGTGCAGATCCACGCGGATGCTCGGATCGGTGAGCGCGAACGCGGCGGTGAACACCTCGCCGCCGCTGAACACCCCTGGCTCGCGGGCGATGAGGTCGGCCGTCGCCTGCGCATCGGCCGGCAGCAGTGCGGTGCTGGTGATGTCGCCCCACGGGGCATCCTCCTCCAGGGCCGCGCTGACGGTGCGGTGCAGGGTGGCGGGGGTGATCATGCGGCTCCGATCAGGGCGGACGGGGTCAGGGCGGGATCGGTCGGTGCGGGGGAGAGCCGGAAGTGCGCACCGAGTGACTCCGTGCGGGCGAGGGCGGCGGATGCCACAGCGCGCGCGACTAGGAGCAGGTTCGCGTCCCCCTGCTCGGCCGGCGTGCGCGGTGCGGGTGCCTTCCACGCGTGCAGCGTGCGAACGGCGTCCGCCAGCCCGTCGTCGTCGCGGAGCAGCCCGACCTTCTCCCACATCAGCCGCTGCAGCGCCGCCCGAGAGAACGGGTCGGGAGTCGCCTCCACGTCGCGATTCGCCCCGGAAAGGGCGCCGGCTTTCTCGTCCCGGTCGCGATCCGTCCCGGAATACAGCTGGGAATGCAGGACGAACTGCGACCAGGGAGCCTCGGCGTCGGACAGTCGCTCGGCGTCGGGTGCTGATGCGTCGAGCGCCTCGGCGAGGCGGGCACCGAACACCGCGCCCTCGAGCAGCGAGTTGGAGGCCAGGCGGTTCGCGCCGTGCACGCCGGTCCGCGCCGTCTCCCCGACGGCCCAGAGGCCCGGCAGCGTCGTTCGGCCGTCGATGTCGGTGACGACGCCGCCCATCAGGTAGTGCGCGGCGGGGGAGACCGGCACGGGCTCGCGGGTCCAGTCGATGCCGCGGGAGCGCAACTCGGCGTCGATCGTCGGGAAGTGAGCCGCGAGGTCGTGCACGCCGGTCGCATCGAGCATGACGGGGGAGCCCTGCGCGAGCGCCTGGCGGGCGACGGCGCGGGCGACGACGTCGCGAGGTGCGAGTTCGGCATCCGGATGCTCGTCGACCATGAAGCGCCGCCCTTCGGCATCCCGCAGCATCGCACCCGCGCCGCGCACGGCCTCCGAGATGAGGAACGGCTCGCGACCGGACAGCACCGTCGGGTGGAACTGCACGAACTCCAGATCGGCGACGGATGCCCCGGCGCGCAGCGCCATCGCGATCCCGTCGCCCGTGGCGCCGGACGGGTTGGTCGTGAACGGGTACAGGCGTCCGGCGCCGCCGGTCGCGAGCACCACGGCATCAGCGTCGAGCTCCTCACCGGTCAGCAGGCGGATGCCGCGCACGCGGCCGCCCGCCGTCACCAGATCCGCAGCGAACGCGCCCTCCCGCACCCGCACGGCGCTCGCTCGCACCCGGGCGACGAGTGCGTCGGAGATCGCCTTCCCGGTCGCGTCGCCGCCGGCGTGCGCGATGCGCGGCAGGCTGTGCGCGGCCTCCAGGCCCCGGGAGATCGAGCCGTCAGAAGCGCGGTCGAAGGGCACGCCCGCCGCCACCAGCGCGTCCAGGGCTGCGATGGCACCGTCGACCAGGGCCGCGATCGCGACCGGGTCCCCGTGCCCGTCGCCCGCGTGCATGGTGTCCAGGGCGTGCAGCGCAGGCGAGTCGCCCGGGCCGTACTCGCCGGCGATGCCGCCCTGCGCGTGCGCGGTGCAGCCCTCACCCAGCACGCCCTTCACCAGCACCTCGACGTCGTGGCCGAGGGCATCGGCCCGGAGCGCGGCGGTCAGCCCGGCGATGCCGGCGCCCGCGATCAGGACCTTCATCGCGGCTTCGCCGCCAGCATCCGCTCCAGCGCCACGCGGGCCGGGCTCGCGACATCGTCCGAGACGCGGATGCGGTTGACCACGCGCCCGGCGACCAGTTCCTCCAGCACCCAGGCCAGATAGCCGGGGTGGATGCGGTACATGGTCGAGCAGGGGCAGACGACGGGATCCAGGCAGAAGATCTCGTGCTGCGGGAACTGCGCGGCGAGCCGCCGGACGAGGTTGATCTCGGTGCCGATCGCGAAGGCGGTGGGCTCCGTGGCCGCGGCGATCGCCTTGCGGATGTAGTCGGTGGAGCCGGCCTCGTCCGCGGCGTCGACGACCTCCATCGGGCATTCCGGGTGGACGATCACGCGCACGCCCGGGTGCTCGGCGCGGGCCTTGTCGATCTGGTCGACGCTGAACCGGCGGTGCACCGAGCAGAAGCCGTGCCACAGGATGACACGGGCATCGCGAAGCTCGCCGGCGGTGGAACCGCCGAGCGGCCGCCGCGGGTTCCACATCGGCATCCGCTCCAGCTCCACGCCCATCGCCTTGGCGGTGTTGCGCCCCAGATGCTGGTCGGGGAAGAACAGCACGCGGCGACCCCGGGCGAACGCCCACTCCAGCACGGTCGCGGCGTTCGAGGAGGTGCAGACGATGCCGCCGTGCCGCCCGACGAATCCCTTGATGGCTGCGGAGGAGTTCATGTAGGTGACCGGGATCACGGGCACGAGGCCCTCGTCGTCGGCCGCGTCCAGCGGGCCGTAGACATCGGCGAGCTGCTCCCAGCAGTCCTCCACCTGGTCGATGTCGGCCATGTCGGCCATCGAGCAGCCCGCGGCGAGGTTCGGCAGGATCACGGACTGCTCGGGGCCGGAGAGCAGGTCGGCGGTCTCGGCCATGAAGTGCACGCCGCAGAACACGATCGCCTCGGCATCCGGATGCTCCAGCGCGGCGTTCGCGAGCTGGAAGGAGTCGCCCACGTAGTCGGCGTGCCGCACGACCTCCTCGCGCTGGTAGAAGTGGCCGAGCACCACGACGCGCTCGCCGAGGGTGAGCCTGGCCGCGCGGATGCGGTCGTGCAGCTCGTCCTCGCCAGCATCGCGGTACTCCTGCGGCAGCTCGCCCTGGCGCGGCGACCCGGTGGGGATGACGTCTCCCATCGAAGAGCCAGGACCGTAGCCGGGGCGGATGTCGAAGTCCCAGGGGCCCGCCGCGAGGTCGGTGGTGCAGGTCGACTCCGTGGAGCCGCCCAGCACGATCGCCTGGATCGCGTGGTCGACCGAGGGGTCGAGCAGAGAGGTTTCAGACATCAGGCGCCGCCTTCTGGTCACTTCGACACTTAGTGTGCGGGATCAGATTATGTCGATCTGACCAGAAGTGCAATCGGAGGGACGCGACGACGCCGCGCGCCCACCACTCAGGAGTTCGCGTTGTAGCGGTACAGACGCGCCGGACGATGCTTGCCGGTGCGGAACGACTCGGTCGGCACCAGCTCGTCCGATCCCTCCAGCAGGCGGCGGAAGTTGGAGGGGTCCAGGCGACGGCCCAGCACCGCCTCGTAGACCTCGCGCAGCTCGGTGAGGGTGAACTCGTCCGGCAGCAGGCCCGCGGCGATGCGGCTGTAGCCGACCTTGTTGCGGAGGCGGTCCAGGGCGTACTCGGCGATGCGGTTGTGGTCGAAGGCCAGTGGCGGGACGGCGTCGACATCGAACCACTCGACGTTCTCTGGGGCATCCGCCGCTGAGCGCTGCGCATCGACGAGGTCCGATCGCAGCAGTGCCCAGTACACGATCGAGATGGCGCGGCTGGGCGCGCGGTCGACGTCGCCGAACGTGTACAGCTGCTCGAGGTAGCTCGGCTTCAGCGCCGTGGTCTCGGCGAGCGTGCGAGATGCCGCGGCATCCAGGTCCTCGGCCGGATCCAGCCATCCGCCGGGCAGCGCCCACGCTCCCAGGTGCGGTTCGCGCGTGCGGCGCACCAGCGGCAGCATGAGCCGATCGCCTTCCGGCGCCGAGCGCAGCGAGAAGATGACGGTCGACACGGCGACGCGGATCGCGTCGTGCTCGCCTGTCG
>Ga0256796_1000357_pt1 | contig 20270 bp, 14 predicted proteins | sample MC6MC0947MT_FD_190209 | JGI IMG/M metagenome (GOLD analysis project Ga0256796, IMG submission 190209) | Metatranscriptome of enriched soil aggregate microbial communities from Iowa State University, Ames, United States - MC6-MC0947-MT... | ecosystem: Environmental > Terrestrial > Soil >...
CGTGGTCATGCGGTGAGTGTGCCCGTCGCGCGCCCACGTGCGTCGAGGCGGGATCCGCGTGATCCTCGGCATCCGTGCAGAAGTGATCCGCGATCACGGACTGTGCAGGGAGAACGGGCGGCCCGGGGAGATCGACAGGAACTCCGCGTACGATGGAGGGGTGGACGACATCTGGATGGCAGTGGGGTGGGCCATTCTGCCGACCCTCGCGGTGAGCGCGGTGTTCGTGATCGTGCTCCGCGGCATCCTGCGATTCGATCGCACCGAGCGCAAGGTGCACGCCCGGATCGAGGCCGAGGAACGCGCCGCGCGCGGACTCCCGCCCAAGGCATCCTGACCGCCTCGCACCGCTGAACGCGGCATCCGCGGCTTCTGTCCTCGTCTGCGGCTACTCTGATCCAGAGTGATCAATGTCGTGACGGAGGGGGCTCGGTGTTCGACATCAACAACTGGCCCTGGTGGGCCGTGCTCGGCTACCTCGTCATCGACATCACCGTGCGCGTCGTGTCGATCATCGTCGTGCCCCGCAACAGGCGTCCGACCTCGGCCATGGCCTGGCTGCTGGCGATCTTCCTCATCCCGGTCGTCGGGGTGCTGCTTTTCCTGCTGATCGGCAACCCCAAGCTGCCGCGCGCGCGGCGCCGCAAGCAGGAGCAGGTCAACGAGTACATCGCCGAGGCCGCCAGCCACCTGAACTTCGGCTCATTGCGTCCGAACGCGCCGGAGTGGTTCCCGCCGCTGGTCGCGATGAACCAGCATCTGGGGGCCCTGCCGCTGTCCGGAGGCAACGAGGCGCACCTGATCAGCGACTACCAGCAGTCCCTCGACGACATGGCCGACGCCATGCGGGAGGCCGAGCACTACGTGCACGTGGAGTTCTACATCCTGCAGAGCGACGCCTCGACGGACAACTTCTTCCGTGCCATGGAGGAGGTCGCGGCACGCGGCATCCCGGTGCGCGTGCTGCTGGACTACTGGGCCAACCGCTGGAAGCCGAAGTACCGCGAGACGCTGAAGCGCCTCGACGCGATGGGCGCCGACTGGCATCTGATGCTCCCCATTCAGCCGCTGCGCGGGCGCTTCCAGCGCCCCGACCTGCGCAACCACCGCAAGCTCCTCGTCGTGGACGGCTCGGTCGGCTTCCTGGGATCGCAGAACGTCACCGACTCCTCCTACAACCTGCCCAAGAACATCAAGCGCGGGCTGCACTGGGTCGACCTGATGGTGCGGGTGAAGGGTCCGGTCGTGGCCAGCCTGAACGCGGTGTTCCTGTCCGACTACTACGCCGAGACCGACCGGGTGCCGGATGCCGGCGAGCTGACCCGCGTGGAGCACGGCGCCGGTGAGCTCGGCTGCCAGATCGTGCCGTCCGGGCCCGGATTCGAGGTCGAGAACAACCTGCGACTGTTCCTGGCGCTGCTGTACGCGGCGAAGGAGCGGATCATGATCGTGAGCCCCTACTTCGTCCCCGACGAGGCGCTGCTGCTCGCCGTGACGGCGGCCGTCGACCGTGGTGTGCAGGTGGAGCTGTTCGTCTCCGAGGAGGGCGACCAGGCCGTCGTCTACCACGCGCAGCGCAGCTACTACGAGGCGCTGCTGCGCGCCGGCATCCGGATCTGGATGTACCCGAAGCCGTACATCCTGCACACCAAGAGCCTCACGATCGACGACCAGGTCGCCGTGATCGGCTCGAGCAACATGGACATGCGCTCCTTCGGCTTGAACATGGAGGTGTCCATGCTCGTGCGCGGCGAGGAGTTCGTCGACGAGGTGCGGGTCGTCGAGGACGAATACCGTTCACTCAGCCGCGAGCTGACGCTGGAGGAGTGGGACAAGCAGCCTCTTCGGTCCACGGTGCTCGACAATCTCGCCCGTCTCACCTCTGCACTGCAGTAGTGCGGTTGTGAGACGGATGCCCGTGTGGCGACACTGGGAGGTATGAGCCTCCCCCGACTCCGCCTGCTTCCGTCCATGCTCGCCCTCACTGCCGTTGCCTTCCTCGCCGCCGGCTGCTCGACGACACCGACATCATCGCCGCCCACCAGCACGGGCGGGACGGACGAAACCGCCCCCTCGCAGTCGAAGGACCCCAGTGGCGAGGACGTCGAGGCGGCGTGGCTCGCCGGGGGAGCGTCGATCGGCATCGTCACCTGGGGCTCATCCTCGAAGGACTGCCAGCCGTCGCAGGCCGAGGTGAAGGCGGATGGACAGACCCTGCAGGTCACGCTGAAGGATCGTGCTGACGGCAAGACACCCTGCACCGCGGACTTCGGGCCTCGGGCGATCGCGTTTCCCGTTCCCGCGGGAATCGACGTCACGAAGGACGTCGAGGTGGACGTCACCTACGGCGAACTCACGGCGGATGCCGATCTCGATGCGCTCCCGTCCCCGCCGAACGACACGGGTATGGGACAGCCCTCCGCGGGCTGGTTCGACGACCAGGGCATCCTGCTGATGACGTACGGCTCGTCGTCCTGCCCGCCGATGCCGGAGCAGGTGCTGCAGACGAAGGATCAGATCTCGGTCTCCTTCGCGACGATCGACCGCGTGTGCACTATGGACATGGCACCTCGCGTCACCGTGATCCAGCTGCCGCAGGAGCGGGAGGGGGACGGAGCCTTCACCCTGAAGCTGAGCGGCGACCACCTCGACGCTGAGGTTCCCGTCATCGGCTGAGCCGCCTTCTCAGAAGTTCGAGACGTCGTGCCCCTTCGGCAGCACGATGCTGAGGCCGCCCTGCTCGATCCGGCACGACATCCGCACGGCGGTGCCCAGCTCGTCTCCGTCCAGCTCGATGGAGGTGGGGGAGACCATGGCGGTGTCGGCCGTCCGTCCGCGCAGGTAGCGGATCGAGGAGTTCCGCCCGCGGCGCTCCAGCACGCGGCGCCCGGCACGCGAGCGGCGCAGCACCGAGTTGTCCCACCAGACCTTGCGCCAGATGCCCAGCCATCCGAGCGGTCCGGTGGGCTGGATGACCGCGATGTCCATCGTGCCGTCGTCGAGCGAGGCATCCGGCATCAGGGCGATGCCTGCGGGCAAGGCGCCGCAGTTGGCGAACAGCATGCTGTGCACCTTCGTGGAGTGCAGGCGGCCGTCGTCGAGCTGGTACACGACGCGGAACGGCTTCGCGCCCGGGAGGGAGCGCGCCGCACCGTCGAGGTACGCGATCCAGCCGACGGTCTTCTTCAGATCCGGGCGGGTGTTGGCGATCATGTCGGCGTCCAGACCCATGCCCGCCAGCACGACGAATCCGTGCTCGGTCTCGGTGCCGTTCTCGCGGGTGAGGGATGCCCAGCCGATGTCCACCGGATGCGTGAAGCCGGTGAACACGGCTTCCATGACCCTCTCTGGGTCGAGCAGCGGCAGACCGAGATTGCGTGCGAAGAGGTTGCCCGTGCCGCCCGGGACGATCGCGAACGGCACGCCGGTGCCGGCCATGGCCTCGGACACGGAGCGCACGGTGCCGTCGCCTCCGGCGGCGAGCACCGCGGCCGCCCCCTCGTCGAGAGCCGTGCGGGTGATGATCCGGCCGGGGTCGTCGATGCTGGTCTCGTAGAACCGCGGCGGTGCCCAGCCGTGCTTCTTCGACAGGGCCGTCAGCGTCGAGCGCAGCCGTCTGGCGTCGACCTTCACGGGGTTGAGGACGAGCGCCGCGTGCGTGCGCGCGTTCCCGGATGCCGACATGTCGCAACTCTACGGCTGAACACGATCACGGGCGCGCAGGGACCGCATCCGCCGCCGCACCGACCGCTCAGGGGCCTCGGAGCCGCTCGGTAGACTTGCACAATGATCGATCTCACCCTCCTCCGCGACGAGCCCGAGCTCGTCCGTCGTTCACAGCTCGCGCGCGGGAACGCGCCCGAGACCGTCGACGCCGCGATCGAGGCGGACCGATCGCGTCGTGACGCGCTGAACGCGTTCGAGTCGCTGCGGGCCGAGCAGAACGCCTTCGGCAAGACGGTCGCCAAGGCGCCCAAGGAGGAGAAGGCCGCGCTCGTCGCGCAGGCCAAAGACCTGGCCGAGCGGGTCAAGGCCGCGCAGCAGGCGTCGAACGAGGCGGCGGATGCCGCGGCATCCGCTCTCGCGAAGATCGAGAACGTCATCATCGACGGCGTTCCGGCCGGCGGCGAGGAGGACTTCGTGGAGCTGCGTCGCGTCGGCGACGTCCCCGCCTTCGACTTCGAACCCCGCGACCACCTCGAGATCGGCGAGCTGCTGGGCGCCATCGACATGGAGCGCGGCGTGAAGGTCTCCGGATCCCGCTTCTACTTCCTGAAGGGCATCGGCGCGCGCCTGGAGATCGCGCTGATGAACCTCGCGCTCGACAAGGCGCTGCAGAACGGCTTCACGCCCATGATCGTCCCGACGCTGGTGCGGCCGGAGATCATGCAGGGCACCGGATTCCTCGGCGAGCACGCCGACGAGGTGTACCACCTCGACAAGGAGGACCTGTACCTGGTCGGCACCAGTGAGGTGCCGCTCGCGGGCTTCCACAAGGACGAGATCCTCGACATGTCCGCAGGCGCCCACCGCTACGCCGGCTGGTCCACCTGCTACCGCAGCGAGGCCGGGTCGTACGGCAAGGACACCCGCGGCATCATCCGCGTGCACCAGTTCAACAAGCTGGAGATGTTCGTCTACACGACGCCGGAGGATGCCGAGGCCGAGCACGACCGGCTGGTCGCGCTGCAGGAGGAGATGCTCACCGCACTCGGCCTGGCCTACCGCGTGATCGACGTCGCCGCCGGCGACCTGGGCTCCAGCGCCGCACGCAAGTTCGACATCGAGGCCTGGGTGCCCACGCAGGGCGCGTTCCGCGAGCTGACTTCCACCTCGAACTGCACGACGTACCAGGCGCGCCGTCTCGACGTGCGATACCGGCCCGAGTCGGACGACGCGAGCCAGGCGAAGACGCGCAACGTCGCTACCCTCAACGGCACGCTGGCCACCACGCGCTGGATCGTCGCGATCCTGGAGACGCACCAGCAGGCCGACGGGTCGGTGACGGTGCCCGAGGTGCTGCGCCCGTACCTGGGCGGCATCGAGGTGCTGCGCCCGCTCGGCTGGGTCGACTCCGCGGCGCAGGCAGCGGAGTGAGCTCGCGCGGCCTGGTCGGGCTGGACATCGACGGCACGATCCTGCTGCAGGACGAGACGCTCAGCCCCGGGGTGACCGAGGCCGTCACGGAGGTGCGGGATGCCGGCTACGACGTCATGCTCGCCACCGGGCGCAGCTGGTCGGGCACCCGGCGGTACGTCGAGGTGCTCGGCCTGAGCGCGGAGTTCACGGTGTGCTCGAACGGTGCCGTGATCATGCGCCGGGTCGGCGACGAATGGGTGCGCTGGCACGTGGAGGTCTTCGATCCCGCGCCCGTGCTCGCGCTGCTGCGCGACCGGCTGCCGGAGGCGCGGTACATGGTGGAACTGGAGTCCGGCCAGCGCTTATACACCGCGGTGCTGGACGACTGGACCCTGGACGGCGGACGCGAGGTCGACTTCGACGAGCTCATCTCGCAGCCCGTGTCCCGTGTCGTCGTGGTCTCGCCCGAGCACGACGAGGACGACTTCCATCAGCTGGTCACCGAGGTCGGACTCAACGAGGTCTCCTACGCGATCGGCTGGACGGCGTGGCTCGACATCGCACCGCAGGGCGTCGACAAGAGCACGGCACTGGAGCGCGTGCGCGCCGAGCTCGGCATCCCCCGCGACCGGGTGCTGGTCGCCGGCGACGGGCGCAACGACCTGGGCATGTTCGCCTGGGCACTCGCCGGGGAGGGCCGCGCGGTGGCGATGGGACAGGCGCCGGACGAGGTGAAGGACGCCGCCGGCGAGGAGACCACCGTGGTCGACGACGGCGGTCTCGCGATCGCGCTTCGCACGCTGCTCTGAGGCATCCGCCCAGTAGTTCCCCAGGTGGACACGGGAGAATCGAAGACATCGACCATCGGCTCTTCCCCCGGAACCGATAGACTCGACGCCTGATCGTCCGGTGCGAGCCGGGATCGGGAGGGTTGTCCGAGCGGCCGATGGACCTGGTCTTGAAAACCAGTGGGCAGCAATGTCCCGTGGGTTCGAATCCCACACCCTCCGCATCTGTTCGAAAGGCACCGAGTGAGCGAGTCCCCCCGTCGCCGCACCCCCGTCGCTCGTCATGGTCAGCTGCGCACGCCCGGTGCCACCGGGCAGCTGTTCAAGCTGCTCGGCATCGCCCTGGCCGTCATCCTGGTCAGCGGGCTCGGCGTGGGCACGTTCGTCGTGGGTGGCCTGCTGAACACCGTCAGCGCCAATGCCGTGGAGCTGGAGAACCAGAAGGAGCTCCCGCCGGACATCTCGGCGTACGAGGGCGGTTTCGACATGCTGCTCACGGGTGTGGACACCTGTGAGCCCAAGTACGCCTACCTGTTCGGCAAGCGCTGCACGGGCAAGGACGCCCAGGGGACGCTGAACGACGTGAACCTGCTCGTGCACGTCTCCGCCGCGCCGCGGCGCGTGACCGTGGTGAGCTTCCCGCGCGACCTGATGATCCCGATCCCGTCCTGTACGGATGCCAACGGCAAGACGACGTCGGCCATGAGCAAGCAGCAGCTCAACGTGGCTTATGAGCACGGCGGTGACAAGGGCGGCCTGAACTGCGTCGCCAAGACCATCTCGAGCCTGGTCGGCAACGAGGACATCGAGTTCGCCGCGAAGGTCACGTTCGGCGGCGTCATCGAGATCACGGATGCCATCGGCGGCGTCGACGTCTGCCTGGCCAATCCGATCAAGGACCGCTTCACCGGTCTGGACATGTCCGCGGGCGACCACACGATCCAGGGCCTGCAGGCTCTGCAGTTCCTTCGCACGCGCCACGGCGTCGGCGACGGCAGTGACCTGGGGCGCATCGGCAACCAGCAGCAGTACATGTCGAGCCTCGTGCGCAAGCTGGTCAGCGGTCAGGTGCTCGGCAACGTCGGCACCATGCTGAAGCTCGCCGACGTGGGTCTGAACAACCTCGAGGCGTCCACGTCTCTCGCGAACCCGATGACCATCGCGCAGATCGCGCTGGCGGTCAAGGATGTGCCGTTCGAGGACATCGTCTTCGTGCAGTACCCGACGGTGTACGACCCGGCCGACACGGACCGAGTCATCCCGGACAAGCGCAACGCCAAGATCCTGTGGGATGCGATCACGGCCAACAAGCAGCTGCAGATCACGCATGAGAACACCAAGAACGACGGTGTGGTCGTGAAGGAGCCGGATGCCGGCACCACCGCGCCGCCGGCCACGCCCACGCCGACCGGGACCCCCGCGGATGTCGTGGAGCTGCCCTCGTCGATCACGGGCACCTCGGCGGCCCAGGTGACCTGCTCGAACGGCAACGTGCGCGGTCGCTGACCGCCACGCCCATGCAGGAGGCGAGTTCGCCGCACTCCGTCCGACCCGTTATGATTGCATGACGTGCTCGATTCGGTTCGAGCACATGGAGACGTCGCATAGTCAGGCCTAGTGCACCACCCTGCTAAGGTGGAGTCCTCGCAAGGGGACCGAGGGTTCAAATCCCTCCGTCTCCGCCAAATGTTCAAGCCCCCGGACGGAGTCTGGGGGCTTGAACATTTCCCAGGCAGAGTGGGATTTGAACCAGCGAGGCGCAGCCTCGCGTGGGTTCCGGCCCCGCGTCGTCAGAGGCTCCGCCCGGCGCGCAGCGACGGGTGGAGGGACGACGTGGCCCCTCCGTCTCCGCCAAAGATCCCGAGATCGGACCAAGTCCGGCCGCGGGATCTTTTGCTGTGCTGGGCGGTATCTCCGCGCTCGTCGCGCGCCTTTCCCTCCCGGATATCACCTGATCCGAGTGATGTCACCGCGGTCAGCGAACTCATAGGGTGAGCGAGGGGGCGCATCAGGCGACATACCGACCCCGCAAGCACGGAGCTTCTGGGGAGCTCAACTGGGGAACCAACCGCCGGCCACAGTTCTGAGGAGCTACCTGATGACGTCACCGACCTCACCGAGGGCTGCGTACGCCCCGAGGAGCCGCGTGGTGCTGGCCACCCTGCTCGCTTCGCTGCTCGCGTCGAGTTCACTCGTCACAGCGCCCGCGGCCCACGCGGCTGCAGGCAGCTCCGTTGGCGGCGTGGCATGGGCGGACACGAACCGCAACGGCATGCGCGATCCTGGCGAACCAGGGAGGAGCGGAGCAACCGTGCAGCTCATCGCGGCGCCTGGCAGTGCGGTGATCGCGACGACGACCACGGCGGCGAACGGATCCTATGCGTTCCCCGATGTCGCCGACGGCGACTACTCGTTGCGTGTGGACGCTCCCGGACCGTTCAGGTTCCCGGCCGCGGCGAGCGGGGACGATGACTTCGCGCGCATGGGGGATCCCGCGCCCGGTGAGCCGGAGCGCGGTGTGACAGCTCCGTTCACGATCTCCGGGGCGACCAGGATCACGGGACTCGACGCGGGCCTGCAGCCGATCGCCGACCTCAAGGTCACGAAGATGGACTGGAGCGATGCCTGCGAGGGGTTTGCACGCACCGGCGTCGAGCCTTTCGATGCTGATGACGAGCCGGGCCATGACAGTGGCACGGCGAACTGCCGCGTCCGTCCTGCGGACAGCGTCTATCAGAACTACTCCGTCGCGCTGACCGGACTGCCCACTGGCGTCTCGGTGCCCAACGTGGTGGCCGAGTTCACCCTCTCGTCGCCCGACGGCGCGAAGCTGCGTCTGAAGGGGCCGGCGGCCGGCGGGATGCCTGACGGGTGCCTTTACACGGCGAATGGGGCCGTGCCCACCTCGTCGAGCAGGACGAATCCTGACGGATCGATCACGGTGACGTGCAACCTCGGGACCATGTCGTCCAATGTGGCCGCTATCCAGTTCGTCTACGACTTCGCCAACACGACTCCGATTCCCTCGCACGCAGAGATCACGATGCGTTCCTACGCCGCCGCGGGAGAGGCAGGTGCATCGAACACCGTGCAGGGGCCCCTCGTCGAGGTGACGGGGATTGCGAAGTGGGAGCTGCGCAAGACCATCCAGGGCTTCGCGACCGGGCCGGCGCCGTCCAACCCGCGTTACGTGGTGCGGAACGGGAAGCCCGGATACCAGGTGAGGTACATGTTCACCATGGAGGACATGTTGAAGGGGAGGGGTTCAGAGCTGCAGTGGCCCCTCGCATTCCACGACCGCATGCCCGAGTTCCCCAACGCGGTCATGGTGAACTGCACTCCTTTCGGATTCTATGACGGTGGTCCCTACCCCAACGGTGAGAGCTGGACGATGCCGAACTGCCCGACCGGGCAGACCCAGGGCGCGGACGGCTGGACCCTCAAGATCCAGAAGGGCTCGCCCGCGACCCTGGGGCACACGCTCATCGACGTGTGGATCCCCGCCGAGGACATGTACCGCAATGTCGACCCCACCTGGCAGCCCGGCCAGGCCACGCCGACCGGGGCGTATGACTTCGACAACCTCGCGAAGGACACCGACACCTGGGCGATCAACGGTGGCCAGCTGAACTATGGCGACGGGAAGGAGCCTGGATACGACGGCACGGGAGACAACCTCGCGACGTTCACGGGTGAGGCCAAGGAGCCCAAGTGGGATCTGCAGAAGTTCGTGGACGGCGGCCCGGCGTTCGCCACGGTCAACGTCGGGGGCGTGCCGACGCAGGGGTATACACAGCGCTACCGGCTGCGCGTCATCGACACCACCGGCACCCCGAACCTGGCGCCGTTCCTGGATGATCCCCTGACCTTCAAGGACAAGTTCTTCATCAACGACGAGTTCGTGCCCGGTGCGGTCCTGGCGCGCTGCTACGCCGCCGGATTCACGGTCTGGCGTTCGAACAACACCTACAGCGCCGACACCGGCACGCCCACCTGCGCGACCGGCACGCAGCCCGGCACCGGCGCTGACATGAACACCGGGTGGGAGCTGACGTTCCATCCGAACCAGTGGGCGTACGACCTGCGCTACGCCGACATGTTCGTCGACATCTTCGTGCCGCTCGACAAGTTCACCGTCGACCCCTGCAGTTCGCTGACGACCGACATCGAGTTCAAGAACATGGCCGTGCAGAGCGACGGCTGGACCGCTGCCGGGGTGCCGATGAATCGCACCGGTTTCGAGCCTGGCTGGGACGGCACTCAGGCGACCGGCAACAATGTGGTGAAGCACAAGCTGAACTTCTCGAGCCAGTGCGGCTCCATGGGCGGAACCAAGGGATACTCCTCGAACAACTCACTGTGGGCTGGCGCCAAGGTCGACAGCTATGTGAACGTCACTGCTGACAACGCGCGGGTCACGGCGCACGATCTCGTGGTCTGCGATGTCTTCGACACGTCAGTGCTGACGCTGGTGCCTGGCGCGAATCCCGACGCATGGATCACGAACTCCGGCGCCGTCGACAAGAACGACTACGTCATCGAGTACGGCGTGGGGCCGAACGAAGTCGACACCCAGGCCGGAGCAAAGGTCAACAATCTCTACCCGGCCGACACGTCAACCATCAAGGACAGCGTGTCGAAGTGCCGCGGCAACGAGCCGAACGTGAGATGGACGAGCGACCCCACGAGCTTCGGTGAGAACTGGCGGGACCAGGTGAACATGGTTCGCGCGCGTCCGGCGGTCCCCACGCTGAGCGAGACCGGGCCCTTCGCGCTCCAGCTCAACCTGCACCTGCAGATGCGCCTGAACTACAACGGCGGTCCCAACGCAGGCGAGCTGATCCCGGCGGGCGTGCGCCTGACGAACGAGGGCGGCTGGCCCTCCGGCCACTCCGGTGAGGTGTGGGGCGGCGATTGGAGCACGGTCGAGCGCCAGGTGACCACGGTGGGACCCGGCCTCGCCATCGAGAAGACGGTGTCGCCCAGCACCTACCTGCCCGGTGACACCGTGACCTGGAACCTCAATGCCTACGCGTCCCGCGTGCACGACGGCGAGACCATGGTCAACGTGCGGGTTGTGGACACGATCCCCGCCGGACTCGAGTTCAACCTCTCCTGCACGAGAGACCTGCTGCCAGCGGGGGTGACCGTCGCCTACGACGCGACTACTCGCCAGGCGACGTTCTCGGCCGGCGACATCGTGATGGAGAACGTGCAGCCGAACGGCAACAGGTGGATGTTCCACCAGAACAGCGGAGTCGGAGCGCGCGGTTCGCTGAAGATCTGCACGGATGTCTCGCTGCTCGCGCAACCTGGTACCCCGTACGTGAATCGTGATCAGGTCATGGCAGACAACACCGCGGACAAGCCGTCGGCTCAGGCGACGATCCTGGTCGTGGGGACCGGGAAGCTGGGAGTCGAGAAGCATGTGGACAAGCCGTACGTCGCCAGCGGTGAGACGTATACCTGGTCGCTCGACTGGGGCAACACCTCGACCAACATCCCCTATCAGAACCCTGATGTGATCGATGTGCTCCCCTGGAACGGTGACCATGCGGCAGGGGCGCTGTCGAAGCGTGACCAGTACGCGACGAACTACCAGGGCGTCACCGAGCTGCTCGGGGCGCTCGATCTGCCGACCTATCTCGCCGGCGGCTCGGGCGACGTCGAGGGCACCTGGTACTACTCCACCGCAAACCCGTCGACGATCGACCACGACTCCCGGGCCGACGCGAACGCCGATCCTCACGCCGTCGGCGGGCTCTGGCGCGTGGCGGCCGAGATCTCCGATTTCTCGAAGGTCACCGCGATCCGTTTCGTCTCGGCCGGAGAACTGCCGATCAAGTCGCGCGTGCGAGCCCTCATCCCGCAGAGGGCGCTGACGTCCTCCCTGGACAATGTCTACGTGAACCGGGCGACGCTCGTGTCGCCGTCGTTCCCCGACGACCTGCTCTACTCGAACGAACCCTATGTGCAGGTCCCCGGCTTCACGCTGGGGGATCTGGTGTGGGCGGATCAGGACGACGACGGGACCTTCACCGCCGGCGTCGATGTCCCCTTCGCCGGGGTGAGGGTGGAGGTGCTCGACGCTGACGACCGCGTGGTCGCGACGCGCACCACCGATGCCAACGGGCGCTGGTCGGCTGCGGCCCTGCCTGAGGGCACGTATCGAGCTCGGATCCCTTCGGGGATGTTCCAGGCCGGTGGCCCGCTTGAGAAGTACGTGGTGAAGACCACCGACGCGAGTTCGGACGATGACCGCAATGAGAACGTGTCGAACAACAACACCGCTGCACCGGACCCGAGAGCGACAGGTCTGACGAGCACACCGGTGTCTCTCGCGTACCGCTACGGATCGGGGGTGCTCGCCGGCGGATCGGCTCCGCTGGGCGACGATGTCGCGCACCTCGCCGGTGAGTTGATCGGTGACGACTTCACCGACTTCACGGTGGACCTGTTCGTGACACCTGAGCCGCGGGTGGACATCGAGAAGTCCACGAACGGGAAGGATGCGGATTCCGGTACGGGCCCGTTCATCCCTGTGGGCGGCGCGGTGACGTGGAAGTACGTCGTGACGAACACCGGTGCGACGGATCTTCATGACCTCACGGTGACGGACGACAAGGTCGCGGCAGATGCGATCGACTGCGATGCGACCGGATCGAACGTCATCGCGGGTCCCCTCGCTCCCGGGGCATCCTTCGCCTGCACCGCGACGGGCACCGCCACAGCGGGTCAGTACGAGAATCTGAGTACGGTGATCGGGTTCGGCCCTGCGGCAGGCGGAACCGTCCGCGTGAGCGACGCTGACCCCTCGCACTACTTCGGCGCGGCGCCCGACGTCGACATCGAGAAGCACACCAACGGTCAGGACGCTGACACGGGAACAGGACCGCTGGTGACGGTGGGCGGTGCCGTCCGGTGGACCTACGAGGTGACGAACACCGGCAACGTGCCGTTGACGAACGTGACGGTGACCGATGACAGGATCGCTGCTGGCGAGATCGACTGCATCGAAGGATCCAACGTCGTGCGCGGCCCGCTGGCGCCGGGGGACTCGTTCACCTGCGTGGCACGGGGGACAGCGACCATCGGACAGTACGAGAACACCGGTGCGGTGGTCGGCACGGCGCCCGCGACCACGGATGCCGACGGCGAGACGGTGCCCGGTGTCGAGGTCGACGATGTGGACCCCTCGCACTACCTCGGCATCCGGCCGGCGATCGCCATCGAGAAGTCGACGAACGGCCAGGATGCCGACGACCCGGATGGGCCTCTGATCGCATCCGGCGGCGACGTGCGGTGGACGTACGTGGTCACCAACACCGGCACCGCGCCGCTCACCGATGTGACCGTCGTCGATGACAAGGTCGACGCTGCCGACATCGACTGCTCGGATACCGGCTCGAACGTGATCGCCGGGCCTCTCGCCCCGGGCGCGACGTTCACCTGTGTGGCCACCGGTACCGCCGTCGTCGGGCAGTATGCGAACGTCGGTTCGGTCTCGGCCATCGGACCCGCGACCACGGATGTCGATGGTGAGACGGTCGCCGGAGTCGAGGTGACGGACGAGGACCCGTCGCACTACTTCGGCGCGCAGCCGTCGATCGACATCGAGAAGTCGACGAACGGCCAGGATGCCGATGAGCCGACGGGACCGAGTGTTCCGGTGGGCGGCGACGTCGAGTGGAGGTATGTCGTCACAAACACCGGCAACGTGCCCCTGACCGCGGTCACGGTGACCGACGATCGCGAGGCCGCCTCCTCGATCGACTGTGCCGAGTCCGGCTCGCATGTCGTGCCAGGGCCGCTGGCTCCGGGTGAGTCGTTCACATGTATCGCCCGCGGCACCGCGCGCGTCGGCCAGTACGCCAACCTGGGAACCGTCGTCGCCGCGGGGCCGGTCACCACCGGCATCGACGGTGAGACCGTACCTGGAGAGTCGGTCACCGATGAGGACTGGTCGCACTACTACGGCACACCGCTTCCAGTGGCCTCGAGCGATGATCTGGCCCGTACCGGTGGCACGATCAGCGCGATCACGGTCGGCGGCGGGGTGCTGCTGCTCGCGGCAGGACTGCTGATGCTCATGCTGCGTCGCCGTCGCAGCGAACGCGCCGACTGAGGAGGGCACGCCGAGCAACTGCGAAAGGCGACACGGCTCCGATTCAGTGTGCCGTGTCGCCTTCATCCAGCGGAATATCGGCGCGTTCTCGAAATAGAGTGGAGCTGACGAGAGCGGCACCGTACTGAGGCGGCCTCCGTCAGGAGGAGACAACGGATGCCGGGACCTGAAGCTGAGCTCGGACGCATGGTTCGTGCCGGAAAGACCACGGCTCCTCAGCTCGACCCGAAGTTGATGCGGCGACCCGAGCTGATCGGAAGGCTGCGCGAGACGACTGCGCGCCTGGTGACGGTGACAGCTCCTGCGGGCTACGGCAAGACGTCGCTCCTGACCGAGTGGCGCGAGCAGGAGAGCCGCGACACCGGGTGGGTCACTCTGGACAAGAGCGACGACGATCCGGTCGTGCTGATGACGCTCATGGCGACGGCATCCGCAGCGTTCGCACCTGATGCTGCCGAGATCCTCGACGCGCTCGAAGCCGGCGAGGCGGGCGTGCTCGCCCACATCGCCCCGGCGCTGTCGCTCGCCCTGTCACGCAGCGCGCGCCCGTTCGTACTCTTCCTCGATGACCTGCACGTCATCCACAGCGATGACTGCCTCGACGCGATCGACATCGTGCTCAGCGGAGTTCCCGCGGGCTCCCAGGTCGTCTGGGCGAGTCGGCATCGCTTCGACGGCATCGCCCGGGGCCGGCTGTGGGCTTCTGAGGTGACCGTCGCCGCCGAGGATCTGCGTCTCGACGTGCGCGGAGCGGCCGGGATCGCGTCAGCCGTGGGTATCAATGCGGATGCTGAGACCTTGAACGACTGGGTGGAGCGGTGCAACGGCTGGGCGGCCGGAATCCACATGTGCGCCCTGCTGTCGCGCAACGGAACAGTATCCTCGGGCGAATCCGACGAACTGCTCGCGGACTACCTCTACAGCGAGTGCGTGCAGGATCTGCCCGACGACATGCGAGACTTCCTGCTGCGCACGTCGATCCTTCAGACGCACTTTCCGGGACTCTGCGATGCCGTCGCCGAGCGGACCGACTCAGCGGCGGTGCTGCGGGATCTCGAGGCGCGCCAGCTCTTCGTCACAGCGGATCGTGATCGTCTGTCCTACCGGCTGCATCCGCTCTTCCGTGAATTCCTCCGTGCCGAGCTCGAGCGAGTCGCATCGGCATCCGTCCCCGCTCTGCACCTGCGTGCGGCGCAGTGGTTCCAGAACCAGGGGCAGCTCCCCGCCGCCATCGACAACCTCATCGCCGCACGAGAGTTCGGGATGGCCTCATCGCTCGTCGCGGCGGCGGCGATACATGCATACGAAGCAGGTCAGGTGGCCACTCTGGAACGCTGGCTCGCCGAGATCGGCGATGCCAACCTGCTGGCGACGCCGTCGACCGTGGTTGTGGTCGCATGGGTCTCGATCCTGGCGGGGACCGACGCCGCAGCCGACAAGTGGGGAACCCTTCTCGACACGGTGCCCGGAGTCAGCGGCCCCGTCGACGGCATTGAGCTCAGCTCGGCGCAGGCGATGATCCGCGCCATCATGATGAAGGACGGCATGGCATCGGCGCTGCGAGATGCGCAGTACGCGGCCGACATCGAGGCGCCCGGAAGCCCATGGCGGGATCCAGCGCTGCAGATCCTCGGGAGCACGCTGCTGCACGCCGGGGATCAGGCCAGGGGGAGGAAGGCCCTCGACGCGGCACGCCACACCGCCGAGGCCCACAGCAATCCCGCGACGATCGTCATGTGCGAGACGGAGTTCGCGTTCCTCGCGATCGAGCAGGGGGACTGGGCCGCTGCGGAAGAACATGTCGGCGCGGCCCTCGAGGCTCTGGCGACCGGCGGGATCGACGGCTACGTGATGGCCGCCTATGCCCATGCCGCTGCGGCCTGTGTCGAACTGCACGGCGATCACGCGACCGGGCCACGGCTCCTCGCCGTGGCCATGTCCGAGCGCAGCCGCTGCATGCGCGCGGTCCCTCTCATCGCGATCCCGACGCGCCTCCTGCTGATCCGTGCCCAGCTGCTCAGCGGCGACCTCGCCGCCGCTCGGATCCTGCTCCGTGAGATCGAGGACGTTCTTCCCTCTGGCGATGGGCGGGAGCATCTGGACGAGCAGGTGGATGCTGCTCGAGGAATGATCGAAGAGCGCGAGCGGGAGGGGCGACGCGACGCGAGTGCTGGCACGCCCACCCTCACTCTCGCCGAACAGCGACTGCTGCCCTATCTGCAGACGCATCTGAGTCGGGTGGAGATCGCGGAAAGGCTCTTCGTCTCGCGGAACACCGTGGGCACGCAGATCTCCGCGATCTTCCGCAAGCTCGGGGCAACCAACCGCACGGATGCTGTGCGACGTGCGGTCGAACTCGGTCTGCTGGGCTGATCGCGGCGGGATCAGGATCACTGCATCCGAGTGATGCATGGCCGCGCGGGGCGGAATAGCCTCGATTCCGGACGCGGATCCCTCTCCCCCGAAAGTGTCCGTTCGGAAGAACCGGGTGCCACTCATCCCCCAACGGAGTGCATCCACCGGAGTGGTGCCTGCTCGTCATCGCGGGCAGGCACCACCCCGCCCGGCGTGATCAGGGTCGCTCAGATCGGCTGACCATGGCGACCGCTTCAGCAGCAGCGCGACACCGGTTCAGGCGCCCCGGGCGACGAGCTCGATCGCCGAGGTGATGCCTCGCCCGGCCTCGGCCGGGTCGATCCGAGCCAGGGCAAAGGCGGCGACGACGCTGCTCGTGATCGCGGTGACCAGTCGTTCCCGCTCCGCTGCATCGAGGTCGGGCGTGTGTGCGTGCACCCCGCGGGCGAAGGCGTCGTGGAGTTCCGCGCGATAGTCGGAGATCACCTGGGCGACCTTGGGGTCGTGGGCGATCGGGGCGCCGGCGGCGTTCACGAGGAGGCATCCGTGCGATGCCGGCATCGAGGTGAGTGTGCCGAATGCGTCGCGCAGGCCCTGCAGATACTCGATGACCGCGTCGGGCTCGACGACCTCGCCGGACAGCGGTCGCAGCCGCGGTCGGACGACCTCGTCGAGGTAGCTCTGCACGGCAGCGTCGAACAGGCCGCGCTTCGAGCCGAACGCGTTGTAGATGCTGGAGCGGCTGAGGCCTGTGGCGGCCTCGAGGTCGGGGATCGAGGCGCTCTCATAGCCGACCGTCCAGAACAGCGTGCGGGCAGCGCGGACCACCGCTTCGCGGTCGAAGCTCGGTGTGCGTGCCATGAGCACTCCTTTTTGTGTAACGGTCAGTCCAGTATATATTGGACAGATCATTACAGAAACGCTTCACGGAGGAGTCCCCATGGTGGTCGCAGGTCTGATACTCGCCGGTCTCGCGGCGCTCGTGCACGTCTACATCTTCGTCATGGAGTCGCTGATATGGACCACGCCGCGAGTGCGCGCGACGTTCGGCGTCACGGAGGAGGAGGCTCTGGCGACGAAGTCCATGGCCTTCAACCAGGGGTTCTACAACCTGTTCCTCGCGATCTCGGTCTTCACTGGGATCATCCTCTTCGCCGTTGGCGCGCACGCGGTCGGCGCGACGCTCGTGTTCGTCGGGGCCGGCTCCATGGCCGCGGCCGCGATCGTGCTCCTGCTCTCCTCGCCGGACAAGCGGGGCGCGGCGCTGAAGCAGGGCGTCATCCCCGCGGTCGCGGTCATCATCCTCGCGCTCGGCGTCACGCTCTGACCCCGGCCGACAGCACCATCACCAAGGAGTTCCATGTCCACTGTCCTGAGCACTCAGATCCAGCTCGCGAAGCGCCCGATCGGGTGGCCGACGCCCGACGACTTCCAGACGACGCAGGTGGTCTACGAGGCCCCCTCCGCCGGCGAAGTGCGGGTGCGCAACGAGTTCGTCTCCGTCGACCCCTACATGCGGGGACGCATGAACGACGTCCGCAGCTATGTCGCGCCGTTCGCTCTGGGTGAGACGATCACCGGAGGCGCCATCGGCCGTGTCATCGTCTCCGAGGCCGCGGAACTCCCGGTCGGGACGCTTGTCCTGCATCAGCACGGCTGGTCAGATGTGGTCCAGGCTGACGCGTCGACGTTCCGCGCCGTGCCCGACGTGCCCGGCCTCCCTTCGTCCCTGCGACTGCACATCCTCGGGATGACCGGCCTGACCGCCCATGTCGGGCTCACCGCGATCGCGGGGTTGAAGCCGGGGGACACCGTGTTCGTCTCCGGTGCGGCGGGCGCGGTGGGGACCGCGGTCGGACAGATCGCCAAACTGCTCGGGGCCGGGCGGGTCATCGGCTCGGCGGGCACGCCCGAGAAGGTCGCGCTCCTGACCGAGAAGTACGGCTACGACGCGGCCTTCAACTACCGCGACGGCGACGTGCGAGCCCAGCTCGCCGCGGCGGCCCCTGAGGGCATCGACGTGTTCTTCGACAACGTCGGAGGCGACCACCTGGAGGCGGCCCTCGATGCGTTCAACGACGGCGGTCGCGCCGCGCTCTGCGGAGCGATCGCCGGCTACAACACGACCGACCGCACCCCGGGCCCCGACAACATGGCCAACATCATCACCCGGGCGCTGACCCTGAAGGGCTTCACGCTCGCGGCATATCTCGGCCTTGCTCCCGAGTTCCAGGAGAAGATGACGGCGTGGTTCGCCCAGGGGAGGATCGCCTACGACGAGACGATCGTCGACGGCATCGACAACACCGTGCACGCGTTCCTCGAGATGATGCGCGGCGCGAACACCGGCAAGATGCTCGTCCGCATCACTACTGACGATGGCGACGCGCGCGCCTGAGCGTGCCGGATGCTGTAGGTCTTCGGCGGTCCGGACGCGGTGTGAGCGGACCCGCCGAAGGCCGCGGCATCAGAGAACGAGAACATGCTCCGGGACGGACCCGGACCTCACGGCATCGGCGCGGACCGATCTCCGGCCCCACCCGCCCGCGCGGGGATACTCAGCACCAGCAGCGAGGCGGCGATCGCGGCCATCCCGGCCCAGCCGACGAGTGAGAGCCGCTCGCCGACGACGAGCACGGCGAGCAGCGTCGCGACGGCCGGTTCCAGCAGTGTCACCGTGGTCGCGGTGCTCGCCGGGACACGTGCCAGCCCGAAGCCGAACAGCAGGTAACCGAGGAACATCGGCACGAGGGCCATGTAGGCCGCGACCGCGAAGGCCTGCGGCGACGCGACCAGCGGCGCGCCGGTGACGAACAGTACGGGCATCAGCAGCAGCCCGCCGAGCCCGAAGATCGCGCCCATCGCCGCGGCGCGCTCGATTCCGGCATCCATCAGCCGCCTCGCGGCCCAGGAGTACAGCGCGTACGTCGCACCGGCCACCAGGCCGAGCGCGACGCCGAGAACGACGTTCGAGCCGCTTCCGACCTCGTGCGAGAGGATCAGCGCGGCCCCGCCGCCGACCGCGAGGACGACCGCGGCGATCCACCGTCCGTCGGGACGACGCCGGTCGATGACAGCCTCCAGCGCGCCGGAGAACAGGGGAGCGGATGCCAGCGACACGACCGAACCGATCGCGACGCCTGCCAGATGCATCGACGCGTAGAACGCGAGGGGATAGACGGCCACGGCGAGACCCGCGGCGAGGATGACGCCTCGGTGCTGCGCGAGCCGCGCCCGGCCGCCGGTCACGGCGCGCCGGGCGACCGCGAACTGCAGCAGTCCGCCGATGCCGAGCGCGGCGGATCCGATCGCGAGCGGACTCGCGGACGGAGCGAACGTGGCGGCTGTGCCGGTGGTGCCCCACAGCACGGAGGTGACGGCGACGGCGAGGATGCCGCTGGAGCGCCGGCTCATCGCGAACCGCGCGTGGTCGTCATGCGGCTCCTCTGCGGCGGAAGGGGCTGATGAGGTGAGCGTACGGTATCCGCTCCGACGCGAGCGCCAGCGTGTCATCCCATGGCGAGCACGGACAGCACATTCCCCGCGGGGTCGGTGAACCAGGCGATGTCCGGGCCGCGTCCTGGGCCGCCGTGGGCGATGCCCTTGGCATCCGTGCCGAAGTCGGGATCGGTGTAGATCTTGGTCACGACCCCGCGGGAGTTGAGTTCGTCGACCGCGGCCTCGACGTCCTCGACCGGGAAGTTCAGGATCGTGAAGCTCGCCGGAGTGTGGTTCGGCTTGCTGTACACGAGGATGGAGCCGCCCTGCGGCAGGCGGATGTCGAGGAAGCCCATCGCGTTGGTCGTGACCTCGAGTCCGAGGGTGTCGCCGTAGAAGGTTCGCGCGGCGTCGACATCATCGACACTGAAGCCGCTGAAGGCGTGGGTCGTCTGGAATGCGCTCATCGCTTCAGCATGCGCCGC
>Ga0256796_1000368_pt1 | contig 19896 bp, 15 predicted proteins | sample MC6MC0947MT_FD_190209 | JGI IMG/M metagenome (GOLD analysis project Ga0256796, IMG submission 190209) | Metatranscriptome of enriched soil aggregate microbial communities from Iowa State University, Ames, United States - MC6-MC0947-MT... | ecosystem: Environmental > Terrestrial > Soil >...
CACAGGCATAGGCTCGAAGGCTGTCGCGCCGATCGGTTCGACGAAGCCGAGCCTGAGGAGGACACCATGGAAACGACGACTGCCACGACGTTCATCGCCCTCGGCTCGCGCGCACCCCGCCTGCGCGACTGAACGCGGCCGGCGGCCCTCCGCCACGGAGCAGCACCGCCCGCCCGCCACACCGGATGCCGAGCATCCGGCCCCCTGTCTTCGTCATCTGATCGCTACGCAACCGAGAGCCATGTCTGCCACCTCTTCTTCGTCGTCCCTGTCAACGTTCGCCGCACTCTGGCGACTGAAACCGTTCATCCGGCCGATCTTCGGGCGCCTCATCGGCGGTGCGGCCAGTGCGCTCGCCGCCGCCGTCATCGCCCTGATGATCCCGATCGTGCTCGAGCAGATCGTCAAGGGCCTGGGCGACGTCTCCGGCGCGCACCTGAACGGCAGTGTGATCGGGCTGATCATCGCCGGTGCCTTCGGCGTGCTCGCCCTCGCACTCGGCGAGGCCGCCATGGTGTGGCTGCGCCGCTGGTTCGTGCTCACCCCCGCCACCGAGGTCGAGTACCGGATGCGGGCCGAGCTGTACTCGCGGCTGCAGAACCTGCCGGTCGCGTTCCACGACCGCTGGCAGTCCGGGCAGCTGCTCAGCCGCATGATGCAGGATCTCAGCCTGATCCGCCGCTGGATCGCGTTCGGCCTGATCCTGCTGGTCGTCAACATCCTGACGATCATCATCGGCGCGCTGCTGCTGTTCCGCTGGCACTGGATGCTCGGTGCGATCTTCATCGCCACAGGCATTCCGCTGTGGATCGCCGGCTACCTGTTCGAGAAGCGCTACGGCACGCTCGCGCGACGCAGCCAGGACCAGGCCGGCGACCTCGCCACCAGCGTGGAGGAGAGCGTCCACGGCATCCGGGTGCTGAAGGCCTTCGGCCGGGGCAAGCACGCCCTGACCCGGTTCAGCCGACAGGCCGAGACGCTGCGTGAGACCGAGCTGGGCAAGGCCCGCGCGGTGGGCCAGATCTGGTTCTGGCTCGACCTCATGCCGCAGCTCGCGTTCGGCCTGAGCCTGATCACCGGCATCTGGCTGATCTCGACCGGAGCCATCGACGTCGCCGAGCTGTTCGCGTTCTTCGCGATGGCCACCGTGCTGCGCTGGCCGATCGAATCGATCGGCTTCCTGTTCTCGTTCATGCTCGACGCCCGCACGGCGACGGACCGCGTGTTCGACATCTACCGCGAGACCAACACCATCACCGACCCCGAGAAGCCGGTGCACCTGGCGGAGCCGCGCGGCGCACTCGCGTTCGAGGGCGCCCGCTTCCGGTATCAGGACGCCGGCCCGTCCGAGCGCGACCTGCTCGACGGCATCGACCTGGTGCTCGAGCCGGGCGAGACCATGGCCCTGGTGGGCCTGACCGGGTCCGGCAAGACCACGCTCACCACGCTGCCCGCGCGCCTGTACGACGTGACGGGTGGCCGCGTCACGCTCGACGGCGTGGACATCCGCGACTTCGAGCTGGCCGAACTGCGCCGGCACATCGCGATGGCCTTCGAGGATGCCACGCTGTTCTCGGCATCCGTGCGCGAGAACGTGCTGCTGGGCCGGGCCGACCTCGACCTGCACAGCGAGGAGGCCGACCGCGTGCTGCGCGAGGCGCTCGACGTGGCGCAGGCCGGGTTCGCGGACTCGCTGCCCGACGGGCTCGAGACGATCATCGGCGAGGAGGGGCTGAGCCTCTCCGGCGGTCAGCGGCAGCGCCTGGCCCTGGCCCGCGCGGTCGCCGCCGCACCCAAGGTGCTCGTCCTCGACGACCCGCTGTCGGCGCTCGACGTCGACACCGAGGCGCTCGTCGAGGAGGCCCTGCGGCACGTCCTGGCCGAGACCACGGCGCTGATCGTCGCGCACCGTCCGTCGACCGTCGCGCTCGCGGACCGGGTCGCGCTGCTCGAGAAGGGCAGGATCACGGCGGTCGGGAAGCACTCCGACCTGCTGCGCACGAGCGCGCACTACCGTCACGTGATCTCGAGCCTGGAGGCCGAGGAGGCCGCTCGCACCGGGACCATCCCGATCATCACCGAGGCCGTCGCAGAGGCGCACAGGGCGTCCGCCGCGGCATCCGCCGACGACGAGACCGCGGTGCCCGCGGACGAAGCATCCGCCACCGAAGAGGAGGTGCAGGCATGACCATCACGGGAACCCGGGACGAGGACCGCTCGGACCTGACGAAGGAGGAGAGCCGTGCCATCCGGCAGCGCTCGCTGCGCCTGCTCGGCTCGCTGATCCACCCGCTGCGCCTGCGCATCGTGATCGCCGCGATCGTGCTGGTCGTCTCGACCGCGCTGCAGGTCGCGGGGCCGATCCTGATCGGCATCGCGCTCGACTCCGCGCTGCCGCAGCTGCTGAAGAACGCGGACTGGATGCCCGCGATCATGGTCACCGCGGTGTACCTGTTCGCCGGCATCGTGGGTTCCGCGCTGATCGGCTTCTACGTCGTGCTCGCGGCCCGCATCACGCAGGCCGTGCTGCTCGACCTGCGCAAGCGCATCTTCCTGCACACGCAGCGGCTGAGTCTGGAGTTCCACGAGTCGTACACGTCGGGCCGGATCATCTCCCGGCAGACCAGCGACCTGGACTCGATCCGCGAGCTGCTGGACGGCGGCCTGAACAACCTCGTCTCGGGCGTGCTGTTCGGCATCTTCACCTTCATCGCGCTGGTGATCGCCGACTGGCAGGCGGGCGTCGTGCTGCTGCTGGCGGGCGTTCCGCTGGTGCTGCTGATGCGCTGGTTCTACCGCCGCTCGCAGCTCGTGTACCGCGAGTCGCGGGTGATCAGCGCCAAGGTGATCGTGCAGTTCGTGGAGACGATGACCGGCATCCGCGCGGTCAAGTCGTTCCGCAAGGAGCCGCGCAACGACGTCGCCTTCCGCAAGGTGGCGGGCGACTACCGCGACATCAACCGGCGTTCCATGGTGCTGTTCGGCACCTTCGAGCCCGGACTGATGGCGGTCTCGGCGCTGACGATCACCCTGGTGGTGCTGTGGGGCGGCCTCCGCGTCGCCGATGGCGCCCTCGGCGTCGGCGTGCTGCTGGCGACCGTGCTGTACGTGCGCAACTTCTTCGCGCCCATGCAGGAGATCGCGATGTTCCTGAACTCCTACCAGTCCGCCACGGCGGCGCTGGAGAAGGTGTCGGGCGTGCTCGAGGAGGTGCCGACGGTTCCGGACCCGCAGAAGCCGATCGATCTGTGGGAGGCGCGGGGCGCGATCCGCTTCGACGACGTGACCTTCGGGTACAACGGCGACAAGACGATCCTGCCGAGCTTCTCGCTCGACATCCCCGCCGGGCAGACCATCGCGCTGGTGGGCACGACAGGCGCCGGGAAGTCGACGCTCGCCAAGCTCGTGTCGCGGTTCTACGATCCGAGCGAGGGCGAGGTCACGCTGGACGGCGTCGACCTGCGGATGCTGCATCCGAAGGATCTGCGCCGCGCGATCGTCATGGTCACGCAGGAGGCGTACCTGTTCAGCGGGACCGTGGCGGACAACATCGCCCTCGGCAAGCCCGACGCCACGCTGGACGAGATCCGTGCGGCGGCCCGGGCCGTGGGCGCGGACGAGTTCATCACCTCGCTGCCGGACGGCTACGACACCGACGTGAACAAGCGCGGCGGGCGCGTCTCGGCAGGACAGCGCCAGCTGATCTCGTTCGCGCGCGCGTTCCTCGCCGACCCGGCGGTGCTGATCCTCGACGAGGCCACCGCATCGCTGGACATCCCGTCGGAGCGGCTGATCCAGGACGCGCTGCAGACGCTGCTGGCGGACAGGACGGCCATCATCATCGCGCACCGCCTGTCGACCGTCGCGATCGCCGATCGCGTGCTGGTGATGGAGCACGGGAGGATCATCGAGGACGACACCCCGGATGCCCTGATCGCGGGCACCGGCAAGTTCGCCCAGCTGCACGCGGCCTGGCAAGAGACCCTGGTCTGACCCCGCCTCCCCGACAGCCCGCCCGTCCCGCCCTTCGGCGCGGCCGGACGGGCTGTTAGGTTGAAGGAGTGGATCCGATCTGGGCTGCGGCGGCCGAGCTGTGGTGGATCGCGCCGACGGCTGCAGCCGGCGCAGGGGCGATCGGGTTCGCGACGGTGCGGAGGCGGCAGACGGTGAACGGCAAGCGACTCGGGTACGACGCGGCCCGGCTCGAGCTGCGCCAGGCGCAGCAGGATGCCAGGGACGCCGCCGTGTCCGCGCGCGTCGCCCGAGCGGAGGCGGCCCGTGTCGCCGCCGATCGCGCGGCTTCGCGCACGGATGCCGTGGCCGTGGCATCCGCTCGTCGCGCACTGCGCGAGGCGCAACTGGCTTCGAAGGCGGCGATGGCCCGCGTGCGTGCCGCGCGCGCACGCGTCTCGGCCGAGCGCTCGTCGCTGGCCTCCGCGGCTGATCTTCCCCTGGACCGGCTGCGCGCCCGCCACGACGCGGTCCTCGCCCGGTGGATGGCCTACGAGACCGATCCCGGCCTGGCGCTGGCGTACCCGGCGATGAGTGACGGACGTCAGCCGCACACGGCCGCCTTCCTCGCCGCCGTCGAACGGTCGCGCGATCGGCGGCCGCCGTCCGAGGGCGCCCGCACCACAGCATCCCACTTCTCCGACTACCGTCGCGCCGTCGACGATCTGGAGCGGGCCTTCGACGTCGCCGAGCGGTCCGCGCGCGGCGAGAAGGTGCAACCCGACCTGCCGGATGCCCTCTGGGATGCCGCCCGCGGGTTCGCGGAGAAGTCCACCGAGATGCTGAACCGCACCTCCGACCTGCTCTGCGACTGGACCGCCCGGCGCCGGCGCGACCGCTGAGCCTGGCATCCGCCTGCTCATCGACCGCGTGCTCCGTCCGTCGCGCCTCCTTCTGAAGGAGATTCACGCTTCTGAAGGATGCCTGCAGCCCTGGCGTCCTTCAGAAGCGAGGACGTCCTCCAGAAATGACTGGCGCCACGTGCAGCCCACGGCTGACGGCCCCGGCGAGCGTGCGCTCGATGTGCTCCCAGTCGTAGATGATCTGCGCGTAGGAGAAGCGCAGCACCGTATAGCCCCTCATGCGCAGCTCGGCATCGTGCGCGAGGTCGCGGCTGCGGTCGGCGGATGACGAGTGGAACGACCAGCCGTCGACCTGGATGACCAGGTGCGTGCCGATCAGGAAGTCGACCGGATGCCCCGCCAGCTGCACCTGGAAGCGGAGTCGCACGCCCCACGGGCTCAGTCGGACGTGGAACACCGTCTCCAGTGACGAATCCGTACCCGGGCGCAGGAGTTCCAGGCACCGCCGAGCTGCCGGAGTCCGCCACCGGACCGTGCGCAGTGAGTCGAGGGAGATCGATTCGGTGCGGAGGGCCGACTCCCAGATCGCGACCGCCTGATCCACCGGGAAGCAGCTCGCAGTATCTGAGAGCGCATCCTCCACGGACGTCTCCAGCATGCGAGGGCGTGAGGGTGCGAGAGACCTGCCCCAGTGCGCATGGGCGTCGGAGACGCGCACCACTCCGTTCGGTGGCATCCGGAGATGCAGGCGTTCATCGGTATCCGGCGGCACCCACCATCCACGTCGACGTGCGAGCGAGACGCACGTGACTGCGCCGCCCGACTCCGCGGCGTCGGTGAGGTCGATCGGAGCCGATTCGAGCGCGATCCAGCGTGAGCGGATGCGGCGGACCGCACCGGAGCGAATCGCGCTGCGGATACGGAAGACCGTGAAGCCGGCGTCAGCGGCGTCATCGCGATGAGCGATGCCGTTCCGGCTCCTCAGCCATGACCTGAGATCCATGCGCCCACGATGACGGAATACCGCGTCATCGCGGGGCGGGAAACCCGCGAATCGTGCACAACTCACCCGGGAGGGCGAATGTGCAGGCGCAGTGGTCGGGAGGCTTCTGAAGGATGAACACAGGTCTGAAGGATGTCTGCAACGCCGGCATCCTTCAGAAATGGAAGCGTCCTTCAGAAGTGACGGGCGCAAGCCTGCCGCGCAGCAGGCGGATGCCGCGCGGGAGCGCTCTCAGGGGGAGCGGCGACGGGGTCTCGGTGGGGGAGGGGATCCGAGGCCCCGCCGCCGGTTCAGTCCGTGACGCGGATCTGCGCGATGACCTCGGAGTACTCGGTCTCGCCGACCGGCTCGAAGCCCACGCGGCGGAAGAACGCCTCGGGGCCGCCCTCACCGGCCTCGTAGATCACGTTCACGTGATCGACGCCGCGTGCGCGGGCCTCGTCGATCAGAGTCTTGACGGCGAAGCGCCCGACACCGCGACCCTGGTCGTCGGCGTCCACGTTGATGCGCCACAGCACGCTGCGGAAGTGCTCCTCGGGGGCATCCGCGTCGAAGCTCGCGCTGACGAAGCCCACCACCTCGTCACCGTCGAGCACCACGCGCTGCCAGGAGGTCTGGGGGTTCACCACGGTGGCGGCGATCCCGTAGGAGACCGGTGCCAGGAACTGCTCCTGGCCGGGCTTGAGGGACAGATTGTTGACGGCGACGATCGTCGCCGCGGACAGTTCGACCACACGCAGTTCCGACATGGAACCCAGGCTAGCCCCTCCGCGGGCTTCTGTCGCGGAAACGGCAGGGCCGGTGTCGAAAGCCTGAAGGGGTGCCGGGAAGCGGACTCGGGTATCTTGGTATCGAGATAAAATCTGCCCTCGCGAACGGAGATCCGGTGACCGACGACGCCATCATCTACACCTACACGGACGAGGCGCCGGCTCTGGCGACCGCATCCTTCCTGCCGATCATCAAGGCGTACACCGGTCAGGCCGGCATCGAGGTGGAGACCCGCGACATCTCGCTCGCCGGCCGCATCCTCGCCGCCTTCCCCCAGAAGCTCACCCCCGAGCAGCAGGTGGGCGACGCCCTCGCCGAGCTGGGCGGACTGGCCACGCTCCCCGAGGCCAACATCATCAAGCTGCCGAACATCTCGGCGTCCATCCCGCAGCTGAAGGCGGCCATCGCCGAGCTGCAGGAGAAGGGCTTCGACGTCCCGGACTACCCGGACGAGCCCCAGTCTCTTGAAGAGCGCGACGTCCGCGCCCGCTACGACAAGATCAAGGGCTCGGCGGTCAACCCCGTGCTCCGCGAGGGCAACAGCGACCGCCGCGCGCCTCTGGCCGTGAAGAACTACGCCAAGAAGCACCCGCACCGCAACAAGCCGTTCGCGGAGGGCTCCAAGACGCGCGTCGCGACCATGGGCCACGACGACTTCAAGCACAACGAGCGCTCCTGGGTCGCAGCCCACGACGACGTGCTCAGCTTCCAGCACATCGCCGCCGACGGCACCATCACCGTGCTCAAGGAGGGGCTGAAGGTCCTGCCGCGCGAGATCATCGACGCGACGTTCCTCTCCGCCGCCGACCTGGACGCCTTCCTCGCGGAGACTCTCGAGCAGGCCAAGGCCGAGGACGTGCTGTACTCGGTGCACCTGAAGGCCACCATGATGAAGGTCAGCGACCCGATCATCTTCGGTCACGTCGTGAAGGCGTTCTTCAAGGACGTGTTCGCGCAGTACGGTGACAAGCTCGCCGAGGCCGGCCTGAGTGCCAACAACGGCCTCGGATCGATCCTCTCCGGTCTCGCCGACATCGCGGGCGGCGACGAGATCGCTGCGGCGTTCGACAAGGCCATCGCCGAGGGGCCGCGTCTGTCGTACGTGAACTCCGACAAGGGCATCACCAACCTGCACGTCCCGAGCGACGTGATCGTCGACGCCTCCATGCCCGCCCTGGTCCGCAACGGCGGCAAGCTGTGGGGCAAGGACGGCGGCGAGGCCGACACCATCGCGGTCATTCCGGACTCGTCGTACGCGGGCGTGTACCAGGCCGTGATCGACGACGTCATCGCGAACGGCCCGCTGGACCCCGCCACGATCGGCACCGTGCCGAACGTGGGTCTGATGGCCCAGGCCGCCGAGGAGTACGGCAGCCACGACAAGACCTTCGAGATCGCCTCGGCGGGTGTCGTGCAGATCCTCGACAGCGACGGCACCGTGCTGATCTCGCACGAGGTCGGCGCCGGCGACATCTGGCGCGCCACGCAGACCAAGCACATCCCCGTGATGGACTGGGTCAAGCTCGCCGTGACCCGTGCCCGCGCCACCGGTGCTCCCGCGGTGTTCTGGCTGGACGCCAACCGCTCGCACGATGCCCAGATCATCGCCAAGGTGCACCAGGGTCTCGCGACGCTTGACACCAAGGGCCTGACGATCACGATCCTCGCCCCCGAGGACGCCACCCGCTACACGCTGGCGCGCCTGCGCAAGGGCGAGGACACGATCTCGGTCACCGGCAACGTGCTGCGCGACTACCTGACGGACCTGTTCCCGATCCTCGAGGTCGGCACCAGCGCCAAGATGCTCTCGATCGTCCCGCTGCTCGCCGGCGGCGGCCTGTTCGAGACCGGTGCGGGCGGCTCCGCGCCGAAGCACGTGCAGCAGCTGGTGGAGGAGGACTACCTGCGCTGGGACTCGCTGGGCGAGTTCTTCGCGCTGGCGGCCTCGCTCGAGCACTTCGCGGATCGCACGGGCAACGAGAAGGCCCGCGTGCTGGCCGAGACCCTGGATGCTGCGACCGGCACCTTCCTCGAGCAGGACCGCTCGCCCGGTCGCGCGCTGGGCACCATCGACAACCGCGGCAGCCACTTCTACCTGGGCCTGTACTGGGCGCAGGAGCTGGCCAAGCAGACGAAGGACGCCGAGCTGGCTGCCGCGTTCGCGCCCGTCGCGGCGACGCTGGCCGAGAACGAGCAGAAGATCGTCGACGAGCTGAACGCCGTGCAGGGCAAGCACGCCGACATCGGCGGCTACTACCGCCCCGACGTCGCCAAGGTCGCAGCGGTCATGCGTCCCTCGGCCACGCTCAACGCCGTCATCGACGCGCTGGTCTGATCAGGACCTCAGAACGGGCGGATGCTGCACAGCATCCGCCCGTTCCTCGTCTTCGGACCCGAAGATCCGGTGGCCCGGAAAGAAGAGGGGAGCGGATGCCGATGGCATCCGCTCCCCGTCTCCGATTCAGATCCGCTCAGGCATGCACCCAGACCTCGAGGCCCTTCGGGGTCATGTCGTAGACCTGCTTGGCGATGCTCGGCGGCAGGTTCACGCAGCCGTGGCTCATGCGGTTGCCGAAGTTGTTGTGCCAGTAGGCGCCGTGGAAGGCGATGTTCGGGGCGAACCAGGTGTTCCAGGGCACGTCCTTGGTGCAGTAGACGGCGCCCTCGAAGCAGCCCATGTCCTGCTTGGCGGTGTGCGCGAACACCGTGAAGTGCCCGAGCGGCGTCGGTGTGCCGGGCAGGCCGGACGAGATCTTCCACGTCTGGACGAGCTTCTCGTTCTCGTACAGGTACGTCTTCTGCTCGCTGATGTCGACCTCGAGGCGGCGGAAGACCGTGGTCGTCTCGAACGGCGTGGAGTTCACCGGCAGAGCGAAGTTCGCCTTGCCGTCACCCAGCTGCGTGGCGAAGGCGGATGCGATGCCCGCGGTGTCGCCGAGCGTCCGGCCGTCCTGACCGGCGGTGAGGGCGCTGAGCACCTTGCCCTTGGAGTCGACGATGTTCGTCGCGTTCACGGGCGCGCGGTTCACGAGGGCGGGAAGCCCGGCGACGGCGGTCTGGATGGCCGACTGGTCGGCGGTGATCTTCAGCTTGCCGTCGACGTCGTCGATCTTCAGCCAGCTCGCCGCGACGTCGGGCGCGATGGGCACGGTGCGCTCGTCGCCGACATAGAAACCGATCGTGGCCAGCATCCCGTTGAGCTTCTCGGCGGTGGCCGCGGCCGTCTTCTCGTCGACGGCGGGGGCGACCTCGGTCGCGTCGCCGGAGAACGAGAACGACGTGCTGCCCTTGGCGGATGCCGCGGTGAACGCGGCCGCCAGGTCGGGCACGGAGATGCCGGTGCCGCTCTTGGAAGGAGTGACGGTGTACGCGGCGGACGCCGCATCGAAGGACACGCTGGAGTCGACAGGGTCGACGTAGCTGGTCGGGACGGCGGCGCGCAGCGCGTGGTCGGCGGCCTGCGGGTCGAGCTTCACCTCGGGGGCGATCGCCTTGCCCATCCAGGTGCTGATGTTCCACAGGGGCCGGTCGGCGAAGGCCTGGTCGGCGAGCGCCTTGGCGTCGACGCTCGCACCCAGTTCGCTGCCCGTCAGGGTGGTTCCGTCTCCGGCGCCGGTCAGCTCGATCTCGGTCGCGGCGACGCGGTTGCTCACGGCCTCGGCGGCCATGCCCGGGGTCATGCCGCCGACGGGGACGCCGGCGATCGTGGTGCCGGGAGCGATGAGGATGAGGGAGGCGCCGGCGGCGGCGAGCAGAAGGGCTCCCGCGCCGAGACCCAGCCACAGGCCCAGGCGGCGCTTCTTGCGGGCGGGCTCGGTGGGCGCCCACTCCATCGGCGGCTCACCGTCGACGGGAGGCAGCACCTCGGTCGGTGCGGCCTGCGGGATCGCGCCCGTGTCGGGTCCGGAGATCAGATCGGTCACGGACTCACCCCCCATTTGGATAGACGTGACTGACTCTTCATGGTACGTGACCGGCGCGGGCCGCGGTGTGGCGGTCGGGCCCGCGAATGGACATCTGCAGTAACGTTTCGGTAACCTGCGCGCTGCACCCCGCCGCCTCTTGCGCTCGACCATGTTCGTAAGGTGTACTAACAAATATGGAATCGTCACACGGACAGCGGGTCGCGCTCGGTGAGGAGCTCGTCGCCTTCGGCTCGGGACGGCGCCTGCGCAGCTCGGCCAAGGTGCTGCCGGAGCAGGCGCGCGCGCACAACCGCTCCCTGGTGCTGCAGACGCTGTACCACCGCGGTGCGATGAGCCGAGCGGACCTGGCCCGCGAGACGGGTCTCACCCGGGTGACCATCTCCGATCTGGTCGCGGAGTCCATCGCCGACGGAATCATCCACGAGATCGGCGTCCGCGAGGCGGCGGGCCCGGGGAAGCCCCCGATCGAGATCGACATCGATCGCGAGGGCCACCAGGTCATCGGCATCGATCTGTCCGGCGCATCCGAGTTCACCGGTTCCGTGCTCGACCTCGGCGGGCGCACGCTCGTCAGCCATTCGACGCCGCTTCCCGAGGAACCCGACGCGGAGCACACCTACCAGGCGGTGTCGGATCTGGCACGACGGCTCGCGGCATCCGCGACCCGCCCCGTGCTCGGAGTCGGCATCGGCAGCCCCGGCGTCGTGCGCTCGGACGGACTGATCATCAACGCGTCGAACCTCTCCTGGCAGGACTTCCCGCTCGAGCGGCGGCTCACCGAGGACCTCGGGCTCCCGGTGATGGTCGGCAACGACGCGAACGCCGCGATCCTCGCGGAGTACACGTTCGGCGAGGCGCGCTCCGACCTCATGCTCATCCGCATCGACCGCGGCGTCGGCGCGGGAGTGATCACCGGCGGGCGTCCGCTGGTCGGCGCCCGCTTCGCGGCGGGCGAGATCGGACACGTCGTGGTCGGGACCGACGGCGGCCCGCTGTGCTCGTGCGGGCGGATCGGATGCCTGGAGGCGTGGGTGAACGTCCCCCGCCTGCTCGCGGAGACCGCCGCCGCACCGGAGCGCCGCGGCGAGATCCTGGCCGACGCCGGCACGCGCCTGGGCATGGCGATCGCGCTGATCGTGGCGGCGCTCGACCTGGCCGAGGTGGTCATCGCCGGCCCCGCCGACCTGTTCGACGGGGTCTTCCTGGATGCCGCGACCCGGGCGCTGCACGACCGCACGCTGGAGGGCGTGTTCGCCGACGTGCCCATCCGTCTCAGCGACCAGCGCGACATCGTGGTCCGCGGCGCGGTCGTCACGGTGCTCGCCGCCCAGCTGGGCGTGTCGTGAGCGCGGCCGTGCGCGTCGGCCTGGACGTGGGCGGCACGAAGATCGCCGGGATCGCGCTGGATGCCGACAGCGTCGCCCTCGGGAGCGTGCGCATCCCGACCGGTTGGGGCGGGACCGCCGTCATCGACGGCATTCTGCATGCTGTCAGCGCCCTGCGGGCCCAATTGCCCGCGGGCAGGTCGGTGACCTCGATCGGCGTCGGGATCCCGGGGCTCGTGGATGCCGAGCACGGACGGGTGCTGCACGCCGTGAACCTCGGCGTCGAGGAACTGGACGTCGCAACCCGCGTGCACGAGGCGACCGGCATCCCGAGCCAGGTCGAGAACGACGTGAAGGCGGCTGCGCTGGGAGCGGCCGCGCTGCGCGGCGACACCCGCCCGATGGCCTATCTGAACCTCGGCACCGGCGTCGCCGCGGGAATCGTGATCGACGGGCGCATCTGGCGCGGCGCACGGGGGACCGCCGGCGAGGTCGGGCATCTCGTTGTCGACCCGCACGGACGGGTGTGCGGATGCGGGCAACGCGGCTGCATCGAGACGCTGTGCGGAGGCGGCGCCCTGGCGCGGGCCTGGGGGAGAGGCGGAGACCTCCCCGTGAAGGACATCCTGGATGCCGCGGATGCCGGGGATGCCACAGCATCCGCCCTCCGACTCGATCTGCAGCGCGGTGCCGCAGCCGCCGTGCGCGCCCTGGTGCTCACCGCCGACGTCGAGACCGTCGTCATCGGCGGAGGGCTCAGCGCACTCGCCGACCGCATCGGCCCTGGCATCCGCGCCACCTTGCAGGAGGAGGCGGCGGCGTCGCCGTTCCTGCGGTCGCTGCGCCTCGATGAGAGAATCGAGATGCTTCCGGCGGACTCGCCGGTGGCGGCCATCGGCGCCGCCCTGCTGGGATCCGCATCCGCGGATACCGACGTCCGAGACAAGGAGACAGTCCCTCATGGCTGAAGTCGTCATCACCGCGAGCAAGGAGGCCGCCGGAGCGCTGGTCGCCGACGAGATCGTGCACCTCATCGACACCGTCGCCGAGCCCGTGCTGGGACTGGCCACCGGGTCGACTCCGCTGCCGGTCTACCAGGCGCTGCGCGAGCGTCTCGCGGGGCATGACGTGTCCCACGTGCGCGGCTTCGCCCTGGACGAGTACGTGGGCATCGACCCCGCGCATCCGGAGAGCTACCGCTCGGTCATCACCCGTGAGGTCATCGAGCCGCTCGGCCTCGACCCCGAGCTGATCCACGTCCCCAACGGGGCCGTCGAGACGATCGAGCACGCGGGCGACGACTACGACGCGGCCATCGTCGCCGCGGGCGGCGTGGACCTGCAGATCCTCGGCATCGGCACCGACGGCCACATCGGCTTCAACGAGCCCGGCTCGTCGTTCGCGTCCACCACCCGCATCAAGACGCTCACCGAGCAGACGCGACAGGACAACGCGCGCTTCTTCGACTCGATCCACGACGTGCCGCAGCACTGCATCACGCAGGGGCTCGGGACGATCCTGCGTGCGCGTCATCTCGTGCTGCTCGCGTTCGGCGAGGGCAAGGCGGATGCGGTGGCTGCGGCGCTCGAGGGCCCGGTCAGCGCGATGATCCCGGCATCCGCGATCCAGCTGCACCCGCACGTGACCGTGGTGGTCGACGAGGCGGCCGCGTCGAAGCTGCAGCTGGCCGACTACTACCGCTACACCTACGCGAACAAGCCGGCCTGGCAGGGACTCTGAGCCCTGCGCGCTCGGCTCGCCGCGAGGCGGCGGGCCGAGCGTCCGGGCGCGCGTCCGTTCTCGGGATGCCTCCCGGCGTCAGCGCCAGGCGAACGCCAGGAGGTGCTCCTCGCTGAGCGGTGCCAGAGGCACGCTCGTGCGGTCGCCGGGCTCCAGCCATCGCAGCTCTGCGAGCTCGGCCTGCACGACGACGTCCTCCGGCTCCGCGTGCATGGCGAAGGCATCCGCGATCACCCGGTGACCCGGCTCGTTGGCCGCCGCAGAGACGAAGGTCCCCAGCGGCTCGAGATCGGACTCCTCGACGTGCAGCGAGAGCTCCTCGTCCAGTTCGCGGATCAGCGTCTGCGCCGCGGTCTCGCCGGGCTCGGGCTTGCCGCCCGGCTGCATGAAGCGCGTGGTTCCCTGCTTGCGGACCACGAGCACACGGCCCGTGCGGTCGACGATCACGGCGGCGCTGACGCGGATGTCAGGCATCGGCGAACACCTTCCCGGGATTCAGTATCCCCTGAGGATCGAAGACGCGCACGATGTCGCGCTGGATCCGCCACTGGTCCTCGCCCAGCTCCTCGGCCAGCCAGCGGCTCTTGAGCATCCCGATGCCGTGCTCGCCGGTCAGTGTGCCGCCGAGGCGGATCGCGGCGCGGAACAGTTCGCCGGCTGCCTCCCAGATGTGATCGGGGACGTCGTCTCCGTCGAAGATGAAGTTCGGATGCAGGTTTCCGTCGCCGGCGTGCGCGACCGTCGGTATGACGACGCCGTACTCCTGCTCGATGCGCGCGATCTCGTCGAACATCGCCGGCATCGCGCTGCGCGGCACGGCCACGTCCTCGATCAGCGTGGTGCCCAGTGCGGCCAGTGCCGGGTGCGTGGAACGGCGGATGGCGAGCAGGCGCTCACCCTCCACCGGGTCATCGGTCTCGACCACTGCACCGCCGGCCGCCCGGAGTACCGCCACGATGCGCGCGGCCTCTTCCCGGGCGCCCGGCCCGTCGGTCTGAATGGTGAGCTGCGACGTCCCGGCGTCGGAGACGGGCAGACCCAGAAGATCGTGCACGGCCGCGAGCATGCGGGCGTCCATGAGCTCCATGATGGCCGGCTGCGCACCGGAGGCGGTGACCGCGGCCGAGGCCGCAGCGGCGTCGCGGACCGAATCGAAGGTCGCGGTGATCGTGCAGGTGCCGCCCTCCACGAGCCGGCGCAGCTTGAGGGTCGCGCCGACGATCACGCCCAGCCGCCCCTCCGAGCCGATCACCAGCGACGTGAGGTCCAGCCCGGTGACCCCCTTCACCGTGCGATGGCCGAGGCGCAGCAGCCGGCCGTCGGCCAATACGAGGTCCACACCCAGCACCGCGTCGCGGACGACACCGTACTTCGCGCAGAGCAGCCCGCCTGCGCCCGTGGCGATGTTGCCGCCCACGGTCGAGATCTCGCGGCTGGCGGGATCCGGTGCCCACCACACGTCGTGCTCCGCGAGCTGCGCGTTCAGCGTCGCGTTGAGGATGCCCGGCTCGACGACCGCGAGCAGGTCGTCGGGGCGCACCTCGATGATGCGGTCCATCAGCGCGGTGGACAGCACGATCTGGCCGGGCCCGGCGTTCGCGGCGCCGGCGAGGCCGGTGCCCGCGCCGCGCACGACCACGGAGGTGGCGGTCGCCGATGCGATGCGCAGCGTGCGCTGGACGTCGTCGACCGTGCGGGCGCGGACGACGGCGAGCGGCCGTCCGGGAGAGCGGTGGCCGCTGCGGTCCGCGCGCGCCTCTTCGAGGGACTCGGCGGAGGCGTCGACGATGTCGCCGAGGTCCTGCCGCAGCAGTTCGAGGACGCTCATGCCAGGGTGCGGCGTCCGGCGATCACACCCGCGGTGACGGCGACGACCGCGAACGCGAGTCCCATCCAGGCGTACCCCAGCGACCACCAGGCGAGCGTCACGGCGACGTAGATGAGGAGCTCGACCAGGGCACGGAGGAACGGATGCAGGTGAAGCACGGCCCGGGGCGATAGGAACAGCGCCCACACCAGGAGCGTGACGACGGGAGCGCCGATGCCGACCACGATGTTCCAGGGCAGGGGCCACGAGCCGAAGCCCCACAGCGCGAAGGTGATGAGCGCGGCCAGCAGCACGACCACGCGGATGAGGTCCAATGCGGTGAGGGGGCGGCGGCTCACGCCGGGGACGACGACGGGATCCTGCGACATGCCCTCAAGTCTATTCGGCGGGCGGCGTCGGGGTCGCCGTGGCCGGGGCGTCGGACGTCAGACTGCACAGGCCCGGAGGCGGTGTCCAGGCATTCAGCTCCGAGAGCTTGACGACCGTGACGTCTCCGACGAGGTCGCCCGCGACATAGGCGTAAGAAACCGGCGCATCCGCGCAGGACTGCTGCCAGGTCGGCGTGAGCTGCAGTTCCGCCTGCCCGTCTCCGTCGAGTTCGACGAGCGTGGTGGTGCCGTCGAACACGGTCCGCACCGTCTGGTCGGCGGCGCCGGAGACGGGAATGGAGTAGTAGACGCTGCGGGCCGGGATGTCCACGGTGAGCGTCGCCTGCCCGAGCGTCGCGGTTCCCTCCGGAAGCTCCTCGGCCGGCGTCTCGCCGCCAGGATCCGTGCCACCATCGCCCGGATCCACCGGAGCGGTGCCGTCGCCGGGATCCGGCGTGGGCGTCGGATCCGGGCTGGGCGTCGGCGTGGGAGTCGGCGTCGGAGCGGGCTTCGTGATGGCCGGCTCCGTGACATCCGCGTGCTGCGGAGGCGCGGGAGGCTGGGCGTCGGCCTTGACCTCGGTGTCGTCCTTGGGCGCCGGGGGCTGCTCTTCGACGTCGATCACCATCGGCGTGTCTGCCGACATCGTCGAGTCGGGCACGACCTCGGAGGAGATCGACGAGGGCTCGGACTCGGAGGCGCTGGGCTGGGAGGTCGCGGGTGCCCCGCTGAGCATCCCGGGCACCACCGCGGCGGCGGCGACCACCCCCGCGATGACGAGCGCGGCCGAGCCTGCGCCCACCAGCGCGCCGATGCCCGGCATCGAGCCGGAAGCGCTGGACGCGCCGGATCCCCCCGCGGTGCCGGATCCGGCCGATCCACCCGTGACGGCCGCACCCGCAGCGACTCCACCGCCTGTGGTGCCGACCACGACAGCGCCTTCGACGACGCTCGACGGCATGGCGGCCAGGGCGACGAGCGGGGTTCCGCCGCCCTGCAGGGCGGCAAGATAGGCGGATGCGCCGGTGACGCCCAGAACCAGGGGGAGCAGGACGAGCGCGAGACGGCTGGACACGTCCTTCGCCTCGGCTGCGACGATCATGCAGCGTGCGCAGCCCTCGAGGTGATCATCGATGCGCTGCTGCGCGCGGACTCCCAGGTTGCCGCGTGAGTAGGCGCCGAGGTGCTCGATCGTCCACTGGCACTCGGACCCCTCGCCGACGCTGCGCAGGTGTGCCTGGATCCAGGCCTCTCGCAGACCCTCGCGGGCGCGGAACGTCAGCTGCGACACGGCGCCGGCGCTCATGCCGAGCAGCGCGCCGATCGCGGCCGGCTTCATCTGCTCGATCTCGGAGTACCAGAGCACCTCCTGCCACCGGGAGGGGAGGGAGCGGAACGCCTGCGCGGTCAGTCCGCGGTCCAGCTCCTCGTTCGCGGCGCTGTCGGTGCTCGCCGGGTCGGCAACGGTCTCGAGCTCGTCGATCGCCGTCTCGCGACGGGCCCGGCCCCACGCGGCCGCGGTGTTGCGGATGCTGGTGAAAAGATACGCGCGGAACGACCCGTTCGGGCCGCCGCCCTTGAGGATGGCCTGGTAGATGCGGGAGTACGACTCCTGCACCAGGTCGTCGGGGTCGATCGAGGAGGTGACCGACCGGGCGACCGTCATCCCCGATCGGTAGTGACGTCGCCAGAGTTCGCCGAACGCCTCGGCGTCACCCGAGCGGGTGCGCAGCACGAGGTCGGCGTCAGCCGCTGCTGACCTTGCTGGACTCTGGTCTTCCACGTCTTCCTTCGTCTTGTTCCTGGGAACGCTCTCACACCCAGCTGAGGCGCCTTCACAAGAAGAGACGCGTGGGAGGGGATTTCATCACGCGTCTTCTCCATTCTGACCCGAAATCGTTCTTGAGGCCACCCCCGCCCGAATCCTGTGGAGAGCGCTCCCACGAACATCCGCGAAAAACTTCTGGAAACCGCGTAATGAACCGTGGTCGGCTGCATCTCTTCTCGTAGAGCATGCCTGACACGCCACCGGGGGGCGGGGTGTCAGGTGACATCGGCGCACGGGGTATTGCGCCGGGGTCGAGACCGGCTCGGAATCCTCGGGGGAGGAGATTCCGGCCGGTCGGCTCGGGGGAGGTGAGGCCGCTGCACTGGGGAAAAGGCAGCGGCCTCCCGCATGTCCGGGCCCTTTTCGGAGGCTCGCCGGGCCGTGCGGTGGGCACCGCGGGGCTGATCTCCCGTCGCGACTCAGCGGGATGCCGCGGCCCCGATCCACACCCCGCGAACCGTGAAGCCGTCGTCCAGCAGCACGGCATCCGCCGCGTACCCGGGCTGCAGCTTCCCGAGCGAACCGCCGAACCCGACCGCACCGGCCGGGGTGGCGGTCAGCGCGCGCACGGCCTCGCCGAGGGCGACACCCGCCTCGACGGCGCGCCGCAGCGCGACGTCCTGCGTGAGTGTGGAGCCGGCGATCGAGCCGGTATCGTCGGCGCGCGCCATGCCGTCCTTCACGGTGACCTTGACCGCACCCAGGTCGTAGTGCCCGTCGGCGCTGCCCGCTGCGGCCATCGCGTCGGTGATCAGAGCCACCCTGCCCGGGGCGGCATCGAACAGCAGCTTGATCACGTGAGGGTCGAGGTGGAAGTTGTCGGCGATGCCCTCCAGGACGACCCTGTGGTCGGCGGCCGCGACGAGGATCGGCCCCGGCGCGCGGTGGTGGATGCCGTTCATGGCGTTGAAGGCGTGCGTGAGGATCGTGGCGCCTGCTTCGAACGCCTGCCGCGCGATATCTGCATCAGCGTTCGTGTGGCCCACGGCGACGGCGGTGCCCGATGCCACGATCTGGCGCACCGCGTCGAGCCCGCCGGGAAGCTCGGGGGCGAGGGTCACCTGGCGCACGGTCCCGCGCCCGGCCTCCAGCAGACGCGCGACGTCGGCGGGCTCCGGTGCGCGCAGCAGCGACGGCTCGTGCGCCCCCTGATGCCCCGGATCCAGGAATGGGCCCTCCAGGTGGCTGCCGAGGATCTCGGGATCCGACTCGGTGAGATCCGCGATGACCGACACCTGGTGCGCGAGGTCGTCGATGGAGGCGGTGACCAGCGAGATCACGGCGCGCGTCGTGCCGTGCGTGCGGTGCATGTCCCGCCCGGTGCGGATCGCGTCCGCGCCGTCGTCGTAGGCGGCGCCCGCTCCGCCGTGCCCGTGGATGTCGATGAAGCCCGGGGTGAGGACGGCATCCGCGCCGGCGGTCGCGCTCGCGTCGATCACGTCGTCGGCGTCCGTCCAGCCCGCGCCCGTGCCGCGTGCGACGACCACGCCGTCCTCGAACCGCACCCAGCCGTTCTCGGTGGTGCTGCCGTCGCCGTCGACGATCCGCGCGGAGTGGATCACGCGGGAGCCTCGGAAGTCTGTGGTCGGGGTCATCGGTCGCTCCAGTCGATCTCGGGCACGGGGTGGAATCGGATGCCGTCGGCGCGCCAGGCCGGCGCCCGCGCTGCCAGTCTCTCGCGGAAGTCGTTCCAGTCGCGAGAGGGGTCGGAGGCGCTCCAGGCGATCTCGGCGATGGCCGCGATGCGCGGGAACATCAGCTGATCGGCCTCCTCGAGGCTCTCCACCGTCTCGGTCCACAACGGGGCCTCGACGCCGGCGACGGCATCCGCGGGGATGTCGAGAAGCGCGGTCGGCTGCCAGTCGTAGGCGCGGTGCAGGTCCACCGTCCCCGCCCAAGCGAGGCCGAGCGGGAAGTCGTGGTCGTACTTCATGTCCAGGTAGGCGGCGTCCGACGGCGAGAGGATCACGCGTCCGCCGCGCTCCACGAAGTGCGCGGTGTGCTCGGCGTGCGAGGCGTCCGGTGCGAGCAGGCCCCAGTACTGGCCCACCGTGCCGGGCGCGACCTCGGCGGCGCCGGCCTCGTGCCAGGCGACAGGCGTCTTGCCGAGCTCCTGCACGATCCCGGTCGCGCGCTCGATGAAGTAGGCGAAGTCCGCGGGGGAGGTGCCCAGGGACTCGTCTCCGCCGATGTGCAGGTACGGGCCGGGCGTGAGCTCGGCGAGCTCCGCGAGCACGTCCCGGACGAACTCGCACGTGCGCTCCTCGTGGATGCGCAGGCTGGAGTGGCCGAC
>Ga0256796_1000374_pt1 | contig 19778 bp, 19 predicted proteins | sample MC6MC0947MT_FD_190209 | JGI IMG/M metagenome (GOLD analysis project Ga0256796, IMG submission 190209) | Metatranscriptome of enriched soil aggregate microbial communities from Iowa State University, Ames, United States - MC6-MC0947-MT... | ecosystem: Environmental > Terrestrial > Soil >...
CCCGCGCAGGGGTTCTTGGCTTTGACGAATTTCTTGGTGAGTTGCATGGCGCTTAGACGAAGATCGGTGCGTGGCCGGGCCGCCTGCGCGCGGCAGGCAGCAAAGATTCAGGCGCGGGCGTCCGGCCACGCGGCAGGACAACCGCCGGCCGATGTGTGGCGGCAACCCGTAGCGATGTGCTCAGGCCGCCGGCGGCAGGCCGGAATGAAAGAGGGGGGAGCGAAGACGCCGGCGGATTAGCCGGGCTTGGAGCGCGCGTAAGCGGAACGCGCGGCGACTTCCTGCGAGCTCAACAGAGTCGAGCGCAGGGCGCAGAGGACGCAAGCAGCGGGAGGGATGGGAGAAAAATCGGATCGCACGGGGGCAGATGCTAACACCCAGGCATCGCTAGTCAAGTGGGCAAGCCGTCCCCAATAAGAGAGAACGGCTTGCTCGCGGTGACGATCAGTTCGTCGAAACGATGTTGCGTTCCTTGGCGATGCGCTGGCGCAGTTCCAGTTCACGCTGAATCTGGGCGGCGTACTCGGCGGGCGTATTGCCGTCCACCAGCGATCCGCCGTCAGCCAGACGTTGGACGATCTTCGGGTCTTTCAGCGCTTTGATGGCGGCGTCATGGATGCGGTCCACCACAGCCTTCGGGGTGCCGGCAGGGGCCACCAGCCCGTACCAGGCCATGTTGTCCATTTCAGGCAGCCCGCCTTCCTTGAAGGTGGGCACGTCCGGCAGGGTGGGCAGGCGCTTGGGGGCGGCGACAGCCAGAGCGCGCAGCTTGCCGGCCTGGATGTGGGGCATGGATGACGGCAGGTTATCGAATTGGGCGTTCACCTGGCCGGCGATCACGTCGTTCAATGCCGGGCCCGAACCGCGGTAAGGCACGTGCACCATGTCGGTCTTCGTCAGCGACTTGAACAATTCGCCGTCCAGGTGGCCGATGCCGCCCGCGCCCGACGAGGCGTAGCTGTACTTGCCCGGGTTGTCTTGCAGCAGCTTGATGAACTCAGCCAGGTTCTTGGCCGGCACGGCCGGGTTCACCGTCAGCACGTTCGGCACGTTCACCAGGTTGGTGATCGGCGTGAAGTCCTTGATCGGGTTGTACGGGTTCTTGGGGTTGGTGGCGGGGTTGGTGGCCATGGTGCTGACGGTGGCGACACCCAGCGTGTAGCCGTCCGGCGCGGAACGGGCCAGCGCGTCAGCGCCGATCGAGCCGCCGCCGCCGCCGCGGTTTTCCACGACGACGGCCTGGCCGAGCTCACGGCCCAGGCCTTCGGCCACGATGCGGGCCACGATATCGGTGGTGCCGCCGGCCGCAAACGGGACGATCAGGCGGATGGGTTTGTTGGGGTAGGGGTCAGCGGCAAGAGCCGCCGAGCTAAAGCACACGCCTGCAATGGCGGCGGCCAGAACGGCCTTGGCATGAGACAGCACGGTCAAGAGTCTTCTCCATATTGTTGTTCCGAGCCGGCCGGCTTCTTGGGCCGGCGTCGGTGAAGCGTGCGTAGCCGGATACGGGAGTTGCATACACTTCGTGGACGCAATTCCACACAGGAATCCCCCTAGGGTCAACTCAGGATTCACCCTGCCTGCCGAAAATATTTTTTGAGCGCCGTGACGTTGTCTGAAAATGACGGCAGTTCGGCGAAAAAGCCAAGCCTGACAATAAGATGAACAAATGTTGATTAGCTGTCATTGCGCAATCATTGCGCAGTCATCGTGCTGTCATTAGCTGGGTTCACGCATAAATCTCTGCATAACTTACAAGAATCTGATATTTTTCGGATGAGATTCTTGGCCGGTCTTGCAAGAAAGCTATTGCGTTTGTTTCTGTCTGCGCCGTTCAATGGGCGTTGGTTGATGTCCCCGCGGGGCAACGTGTAGTGCAGCGACGCACCGGGCCAGGGTTCCGTCTTTGTTGTTAATCCCCGGTCTGTTTCGTCTTTCGCTGCCACGTGCTGGCGGGAGGGGGCCCGGACATTCTCGGAACGCCATGTCGCTGATCCTGATCCTCGCTCTGCCGTTTGCCGGCAGCCTGTGCGCCGCGCTGCTGCCATCCAACGCTCGCAATGCCGAGGCGTGGCTGGCCGGCCTCATCGCGCTGGCCTGTGTGGTTCTGATTGCCAGTCTGTACCCCGAAGTCGCCAACGGCGGCGTCATCCGGGCGGACATGCCCTGGGCGCCCGCCCTGGGCCTGCAGTTCACCCTGCGCATGGATGGTTACGCGTGGCTGTTTGCGCTGATCGTCTCCGGCATGGGCGCGCTGGTGGTGCTTTACGCGCGCTACTACATGTCGCCGGAAGATCCGGTGCCGCGCTTCTTCTCCTTCTTCCAGGCCTTCATGGCCGCCATGCTGGGCGTGGTGCTGTCCGGCAACCTGATTCAGCTGGTGTTGTTCTGGGAAATGACCAGCCTGGCGTCGTTCATGTTGATCGCCTACTGGCACCATCGCCTGGACGCCCGCCGCGGCGCGCGCATGGCGTTGACGGTGACGGGGGCGGGCGGGCTCTGCCTGCTGGCGGGCGTGCTGATCCTGGGCCATATCGTGGGCAGCTACGACATGGATCGCGTGCTGGCCTCGGGCGATCTCGTCCGCGCCGACCCCTGGTATCCCGCCGTGCTGGTGCTGGTGGCGCTGGGCGCGCTGACCAAAAGCGCGCAATTCCCGTTCCATTTCTGGCTGCCCAACGCCATGGCGGCGCCCACGCCCGTGTCGGCCTACCTGCACTCGGCCACCATGGTGAAGGCCGGTGTGTTCCTGCTGGCGCGGTTCTGGCCGGTGTTGGCAGGCACGGATCAATGGTTCTGGATCATTGGGGGCGCCGGGCTGATCACCCTGGTGCTGGGCGCGTACGCCGCAATCTTCCAGCAGGACATGAAGGGCGTGCTGGCGTATTCCACGATCAGCCATCTGGGCCTGATCACGCTGCTATTGGGTTTGAACAGCGAGCTTGCGCTGGTGGCCGCCATTTTCCACATGATCAACCACGCCACCTTCAAGGCGTCGCTGTTCATGGCGGCGGGCGTGGTGGACCACGAAACCGGCACGCGCGACCTGAGCCGTTTGTCCGGGCTCTATAAAGCCATGCCAATCACCGCTACCTTGGCGATGGTGGCGGCGGCGTCCATGGCAGGGGTGCCGCTGTTGAATGGCTTCCTGTCCAAGGAAATGTTCTTCGCCGAAACCACCTTTGTCAGCGGCGACCGCTTTACCGAGATCGGCCTGCCGCTGATGGCGACCATCGCTGGCGCGTTCAGCGTGGCCTATTCGCTGCGCTTCATTCTGCAAGTTTTCTTCGGCCCGCCGGCCACCGATCTGCCGCGCGCCCCGCACGAGCCGCCGCGCTGGATGCTGTTCCCCAGCGCATTGCTGGTGTTCATGTGCTTGCTGGTGGGCGTGCTGCCGGGCCTGACGGTTGGCCCGTTCCTGGCGACCGCCGCGCGCAGCATCCTGGGCGAGAACATGCCCGAATACAGCCTGGCCGTCTGGCACGGCGTGAATCTGCCGCTGGTAATGAGCATGGTCGCAACCGCTGCGGGCGTGCTGCTGTATCTGGCGTTGCGGGCGCATCAGCGCGCCAACCCTGGCCGCGTGCCGTTCATCTATCGCCTGGATGGCCGGCGCACGTTTGAGGCCTTGCTGGACGGCTCCAGCGTGGCCGCTGCCTGGCTGCTGCGTTGGGTGTCATCCCCGCGCCTGCAAGTGCAGATGCTGCTGATTGTGCTGGGGGCCTTGTTCGTGGCCTGGCTGCCGCTGCGCGGGGGCGGCTGGCTGGACGGCACCGAACGCATGTCGGCCATCGACCCGGCGTTTGCGTTGATGTGGCTGGTGGGCGCGGCCTGCGCGCTGGGCGCCGCCTATCAGGCCAAATACCACCGTCTGGCGTCGCTGGCCCTGGCCGGTGGCGCGGGGCTGATCACCTGCCTGACCTTCGTCTGGTTCTCGGCGCCTGACCTGGCGTTGACCCAGTTGTCGGTGGAAGTCGTCACCGTGGTGCTGTTGCTGCTGGGCCTGCGCTGGCTGCCCCGCCGTATTGAACAGGACGACGAAGAAACCCTGAAGGCCACGTTGCGCGCCCGCGGCCGCCGCCTGCGCGACCTGCTCATGGCCACGGCCGCCGGCACGGGCATGGCGGCGTTGGCCTACGCCGTGCTGGTGCGCCCGCAGGGCGAGACCATTTCGTCCTACTTTGTGGACCGCGCGCTGCCTGACGGCGGCGGCACCAACGTGGTGAACGTGATTCTGGTGGACTTCCGCGGCTTCGATACCTTTGGCGAAATCACGGTGCTGGGCATCGTGGCGCTGACGGTCTATGCGCTGCTGCGCCGCTTCCGTCCGGCCGCCGAAAGCGCCGACCTGCCGCGCCAGCAGAAGGAACAGGATGGCGGCGTGCCGGCCGCACCCGATATCAAGTCGGTCGTGCCGACGGGTTCGATGATGGTGCCGACGGTGCTGGTGCGCCTGTTGCTGCCTACCTCGGCGCTGATTTCGGTCTACTTCCTGCTGCGAGGCCACAATCAGCCGGGCGGCGGTTTTGTGGGCGGCCTGATCTTCGCCACCTCCGTCATCCTGCAATACATGGTGGGCGGCGTGTACTGGGTGGAATCGCGCAGCCGTCTCAACCCGCAGAACTGGATTGGCCTGGGCCTGCTGGCGGCAGGCGCCGCCGCAGTCACGGCGTGGCTGGCGTACAAGCCGTTCCTGGCCGCGCTGGCCTGGGATGTGTCGCTGCCGGTGATCGGTCATATTCATTTGTCCAGCGTGCTGCTGTTCGACCTGGGTGTGTACATGCTGGTCGTTGGCTCCACCGTGCTGGTGCTGGTGGCGCTGGCTCACCAATCGCTGCGCGCACAACGCAAGGCCGCCGCCGAAATGCAAGCGGCCGCCGCACAAACAGGGGAAGCCTGATGGAATTGATTTATGCCATTGCGATTGGCGTGTTGGCGGGTTCAGGCGTCTGGCTGCTGCTGCGCCCGCGTACCTTCCAATTCATCATGGGACTGTCGCTGGTTTCCTACGCGGTGAACCTGTTCATTTTCGGTATGGGCCGGCTTACCTCGGGCCGCCCGCCGGTGCTGGACCCCGCCACGGCGCATGACCCTTCCTGGTACGCCGACCCTTTGCCGCAAGCCTTGGTGCTGACGGCAATTGTGATCGGCTTCGCCACCACCGCGTTGTTCCTGGTTGTTCTGCTGGCCTCTCGCGGCCTTACGGGTACCGACCACGTTGATGGACGGGAGTCCCAATCTTGAGTTTCTGGCTTCAACACCTTCCCATTCTGCCGATCATCACGCCGCTCGTTGCGGGCGCGGTGATGCTGTTGCTGGCCGATACCAGCCGCTACACGCGGGGCGCCATTTCAATGGTTGCGACCCTGGCGCAACTGGCGGCCGCCATCGCCTTGCTGGTGGTGGCGGGCGGCGGCGTGCCGGATGTCTGGCCAACCGGGGTAGGGGTCTACCTGGTGGGCGACTGGCCGGCTCCCTTCGGCATCGTGCTGGTCGTCGACCGCCTGGCCGCCGTCATGCTGACCCTGACCGCCGTGCTGGGCCTGGCGACGCTCACCTACGCACTGGCCCGCTGGGACCGCGCGGGCGTCCACTTCCATTCCCTGTTCCAGTTCCTGCTGATGGGCTTGAATGGCGCCTTCCTGACGGGCGATCTCTTCAACCTGTTCGTGTTCTTTGAAGTGCTGCTGGCCGCCTCCTATGGCCTGTTACTGCATGGCTCGGGGGTTGCGCGCGTCAGCGCCGGCTTGCAATACATCGCCGTGAACCTCGCGGCGTCGTTCCTGCTGCTGATCAGCATCGCGCTCATCTACGGTGTCACCGGCACCTTGAACATGGCCGACCTGGCCCTGCGCGCGGGCAATCTGGCGGGCCCCGACCGCATGCTGTTCGAAGCCGGCGCCGCGATTTTGGGCGTCGCCTTCCTGGTGAAGGCGGGCGCGTGGCCGCTGAACTTCTGGCTGGTCAAGGGCTACGGTTCGGCCGGCGCGCCCATTGCGGCCATGTTCTCCATCATGACCAAGGTCGGCATCTATGCGCTCTTGCGCATCGGCTCGCTGCTGTTGCCTTCGGGAGCGCCCGCGGCCTTCAGCCTGGACTGGATGTTCGCAGCGGGTCTGGCTACGCTGCTGTTCGGCGCGCTGGGCCTGCTGGCCACGCAGCAGCTGGAGAAGATCGTGGGCTACTGCGTCATCGTCTCGGCCGGCACGCTGCTCACGGCGCTGGGCATGCCGGGCGTCACCTTGACCGGCCCCGCGCTGTTCTACCTGATCAGTTCCGTGCTGACCACGGGCGCGTTCTTCATGCTGGCTGAACTCATCGAACGCACGCGCAGCTTCGGCGCGAACGTGCTGGCGGTGACGCTGGACGCCTTCGACCTGGACGACCCGGCCTCGGTCAATCGGTCCGACGACGTGGTAGGTGTGGCCATTCCGGCAGCCATGGCCTTCCTGGGGCTGGCCTTCATTTGCTGCGCCTTGCTGGTGACGGGCTTGCCGCCCCTGTCGGGTTTCGTGGCCAAGTTCTCGCTGTTGTCGGCGGCGGTGTCCGCCGCCACGGAATCCGCGCCGCCGATGGACGCGTGGATTCTGGTGGCCGCCGTGCTCGTGTCGGGCCTGGCGGGCCTGATCGGCCTGGGCCGCACGGGTATTCGCGTGTTCTGGGCCAGCGATGATCGCAGCACGCCGCGCCTGCGCGTGATCGAAGCGGGTCCGGTGGCCGTGCTGCTGCTGTTGTGCGTGGGCCTGGCGGCGGGTGCAGGCCCGGTGTCGGCCTACCTGGACGACGCGGCGCGCTCGCTGGATCAACCCAAGTCTTATATTGATGCCGTCATGTCCGCGCAGACCGTGCGCGGCGCGCAAGGAGGAAGCTGATGCGCCGCCTTTACTTCCTTTTCCTGCCGGTATTCCTGTTCGTCCTGTGGCTGGTGCTGAACGAAAGCCTGTCCGCCGGGCAGATCGCGCTGGGCGCGGCGTTGGCGCTGTGGTTCACCTGGGCCGCATCCCGGCTGCGTCCGCTGCATGCGCGTCCGCACCGGCTCTGGAAGGCCGTTCCGCTGTTCCTGCACGTGACGGTTGACATCATCAAGTCGAACATCGCCGTGGGCAAACTGATCCTGAACCCCCGGCGCAATGATTTTTCGCCCGGCTTCATCATGATTCCGCTGACGATGCGCGACCCGCACGGCCTGGCGATGCTGGCCTGCATCGTCACCTATACCCCTGGCACCGTCTGGGTGGATCTGACGCCCGACCACAGCCTGAAGCTGCACGTGCTTGACCTTCAGAACGAAGACGACTGGGTCAAGCTGGTGCAGGAGCGCTACGAGCGCCCGTTGATGGAGATGTTTGAATGACTATGAACACCGCACTGTATTGGGCGGCGTCCTTCGCCCTGGTGTGTTTCGCGCTGGGCATGGTGTTTGCCGCGATCCGCCTGCTGCGCGGACCCACCGCGCAGGACCGCGTGCTGGCGCTGGACACGCTGTATATCAACGGCATGCTGACCATGCTGGTCTTCGGCATCCGCTCGGGCTCGTCGCTGTACTTCGACATCGCGCTGCTGATCGCCTTGTTCGGCTTCGTCGGTTCCACCGCAATGGCGCGCTTCCTGTTGCGCGGCGAGGTCATCGAGCCATGATCGAGGCCACCATCCCCCTGTGGGCCGGCATTCCCGCCTGCATCCTTCTGGTGCTGGGCGGCCTGCTGGCGCTGACCGGTTCGGCCGGCCTGCTGCGCTTTCGCTCGTTTTACGCCCGCATCCACGCGCCCACCTTGGGCAACACACTGGGTTGCGGCTGCGTCCTGGCGGCATCGATCCTGGTGTTCTCGGCCTTGTCCGCGCGGCCGGTGTTTCACGAAGTGATCATTACGCTGCTGCTGGTGGTGTCGTCGCCCGTGACGGCAATGCTGCTGATGCGCGCCGCGACCTACCGCAAGCGCCTGACCAAGGCCGACGCCGATCTCGACGCCCGCTAGCACTGGTAACAAGCGCCACGGCTTGTGAACGGCACACGCCGTGCTGCGCTGCGGCATTCAACGCAACAGGGGCCAACCGCCCCTGTTTTTTCGTCTGGATCGCTGCCCGGGGCCTGGCCTGCGCCACTCAGATGTTTGATACGTCAACTTACGAATTCATGTTGCTCGACATGTCCCCGACGCGGCATCGTGGGATAGTGGATTCCAAGCAAGCGGCGTGACCGCTGTCGGGTCACTGCCGTTTTCGGTTCAATTCTTAAAGGAGCTGGCCATGAACAAACGACCCATGCATACCAAACGCCTTGCGGCATCCCTCTGCGCGGCGGGCTTGATGTTGGCCGCGGGAGCGGTCCACGCGGCAGATGCGATCGGCCGCGCCGGCATCCAGTCCCAGTACGAACAGGATGTGGCCAAGTGCAAGAGCGGCCAGACCAACCAGGACCGCGCAACCTGCATGCGCGAAGCCGGCGCCGCGCGCGATGAAGCCAATCGCCAGAACCTGAAGGATGGGAGCACGGACCAGCATCAGCAGAACATGGTTGACCGTTGCAACCGTCTGCCCGCGGAATCGCGGCAAGACTGCCTGACCCAGATGTCGTCGCCCACCAACGTGCGCGGCAGCGTGCAGGGTGGGGGCGTGCTGCGCGAAACCGTGATCCAGGTGCCGGCCGGCAGCGTGCCGCCTCCGGCCCCGGGCATGGCGCCGCCGCCTCCCGCCCCGGGCTCGGTGCCCGCCACCGGCACGATGAACGCGCCGATGCGTCAGTAATCCGGGAAGGGCGCGCGGCCACGGGCTTAACGTGGCCGTGCGCAGGCACCGCGCACAGCCGCCACCACATTCAGGCAAAATGGCGGCTGTGCGCTTTTTTGCGCCGTCCGTTTGCGTCATTCCGCGCGCGCCGTTTCGTTCCCATTCGTCCTTATCCCCCAATTCCATGTCCGACGTCATCGCCCTGATTTTCGACTTCGACGACACGCTGGCGTCTGACAGCACGTCGGGTTTCCTCGAAAGCATCGGTGTGGACACGGCCTCGTTCTGGAAAGACGAGGTGGACCCCTTGCTGTCGCAGCAAGACTGGGACCCCGTGCCCGCCTATCTGTACAAGATGATCCAGCTGTCGCAGGCCGGCACCCACGGCCTGATCACGCAGCAGCGCTTGAAAGAGTGGGGCGCGCGCCTGGACTTGCATGACGGCGTGCCGACCTTGTTCCAGCGTCTGCGCGCGGCCGTGCGCGCCGAACAGCCGCAAGTGCAGCTTGAGTTCTATCTGATCTCAAGCGGCATTGGCGACGTGGTGCGCTCCACGCCCATCGCGCATGAATTCACCGAGATCTGGGCGTCCGAATTCGTCTACGGCGAAGACGGCGGCATCACGTTCCCGCGCCGTATCGTCAGCTTCACCGACAAGACGCGCTACCTGTTCCACATTCAGAAAGGCATCATCGGCCGCGACTTCCGCAACAAGCCCTTCGAAGTCAACCGCAAGGTGCCTGAAGACCGCTTGCGCGTCCCGTTTGACCAGATGGTGTTCGTGGGCGACGGCTATACCGACATCCCGTGCTTCTCGCTGATCCGCCGCGCAGGCGGTTTTGCGTTCGGCGTCTGGGACCCGAAGCATCGCGACAAGCGCAGCCGCGCCTGGGGCTTCATCGAAGAAGGGCGGGTGTCGAACCTGAACCAGGCCCGCTACGACGAAGAAGCCGAGCTCTACCAATGGCTCGAAGAGGCCGTGACCAGCCTGGCTGGCCGCATCGCCCTGAAATCGCGGGTGTACCGTGGTTGAGGCCGACGCTACGGCCGCCAGCGCCGCGGCGTTTTCGCCCTGGACCGAAGAAGACGCCCGCTACATCCGCCTAGCCCTGGAAGAAGCGCAGGCCGCGTACGACATCGGCGAAGTGCCGGTGGGCGCGCTGGTCGTGTCGGCCAAGGGCGAGATCCTGGGGCGTGGCTATAACCGCACCATCATCGACCACGACCCCACCGCGCACGCCGAGATCGTGGCCTTGCGCAACGCGGCGCGCCAGTTGGAAAACTACCGGCTGCCCGGCATCACTGTGTACGTCACGCTGGAGCCTTGCGTCATGTGCATCGGCGCCATGCTGCATGCGCGGCTCGCGCGCGTCGTGTTCGGCGCCTACGACCCGAAGACCGGCGCGTGCGGCAGCGTGCTGGACGTGGGCGCGGTCCCGAAACTCAATCATCACACTTCAGTCACCGGCGGCGTGCTGGCGGAACCCTGCGGCGACCTGCTGCGCCGGTTCTTCCGCGAACGCCGCGCCAAGGAATCCATCGCATGAGCACCCCTAAGCATGACCACGATCACGGCCCCACCTGCGGCGATGATTGCGGGCATGACCACAGCCACGATCACGCCCACTCGCTGCCGGACGCGCGTGGCATCTACCTGATCTCGCCGTCTTCGGCCGTGCGCGACCCGGCCACGGTGGAACTGGCGCGCGAACGCTTGCAGCAGCAAGGCTTCAAGACGGCGCTGGACCGCACCGCCTTTGCCGAGCATCAGCGCTTTGCCGGCACGGACGCGCAGCGTCTGGCCAGCCTGACGCGCGCCACCAAGCAGAAGCTGCCGATCGTCATGGTGACGCGCGGCGGCTATGGCATGGGCCGGCTGCTGGACCAGATCGACTGGAAGGCCATGGCCGACAGCGGCAAGCGCTTCGTGGGCTTGAGCGACTTCACCGCCTTCAACCTGGGCCTGTTGGCGAAAACCGGCGCGGTCAGCTATTCCGGCGCGACGGCCGTGGCTGACTTTGGCGGCAAAAAGGTCGACGACCTGACCGAAGCGCTGTTTGGCGAAGTCATGCGCGGCGAACTGGAAATCTTGAGCTTCGAAACGCAAGACGCCGACGCCGTCGACGCCCGCGGCATTCTGTGGGGCGGCAACCTGGCGATGGTGGCCTCGCTGATCGGCACGCCCTACATGCCGAAGATTCGCGGCGGCATCCTGTTCCTGGAAGACGTGGCCGAACATCCGTACCGCGTCGAACGCATGCTGATTCAGCTGTGGCAGGCGGGCATTCTGGCCAAACAAAAGGCCATCGTGCTGGGCCGTTTCACCGATTACAAGCTGGCCCCGCACGATAAGGGCTACGACCTGCATGAAGTGGTGGCGTGGCTGCGCAAGACGGTCAAGGTGCCGGTCATCACCGGTTTGCCTTACGGCCATGTGGCCACCAAGGCCACTTTGCCGATCGGGCAAAAGGTGGGCATCGCCACCGAAAAGGGCCTGGCGCATCTGGTGCTGGACGAACACCACCACTGATCGCCGTCGTCAGCGTCACCCTTACGGGTCCCGCGCAAGCCGGACCCGTAAAGTCATTTGCTACACTATCGGGTTTCCTCGCATGCGTCTTCGGACGCCTACAGACTCAAATACACCGTGATATCCACAGCCAATCTCACCATCCAGTTCGGTCCCAAGCCCCTTTTCGAGAACGTCAGCGTCAAGTTCGGGGAAGGCAACCGGTACGGGCTGATCGGGGCCAATGGGTCCGGTAAGTCTACGTTCATGAAGATCATCGGCGGCGACCTTGAAGCCTCCGGTGGCAACGTGTCGCTGGAGCCGGGCGTGCGCCTGGGCAAGCTGCGCCAGGACCAATTCGCGTTTGAAGACCTGCGCGTGCTGGACGTCGTCATGATGGGCCACACCGAAATGTGGGCCGCCATGTCCGAGCGCGACGCGATCTACGCGAACCCGGAAGCCACCGAAGACGACTACATGCGCGCGGCCGACCTGGAAGCCAAGTTCGCCGAGTACGACGGCTACACCGCCGAAGCGCGTGCCGGCGAACTGCTGCTGGGCCTGGAAATTGCCGTTGACCAGCACAACCTGCCGATGCGCGAAGTGGCCCCGGGCTGGAAGCTGCGCGTGCTGCTGGCGCAGGCGCTGTTCTCGAACCCCGACGTCCTGCTGCTGGACGAGCCCACCAACAACCTGGATATCAACACCATCCGCTGGTTGGAAAACGTGCTCAACGGCTACCAGAGCACGATGATCATCATCAGCCACGACCGCCACTTCCTGAACCAGGTGTGCACGCACATGGCCGACGTGGACTACGGCGAAATCCGCATTTACGCGGGCAACTACGACGACTACATGCTGGCCTCGACCCAGGCCCGCGAACGCCTGGTGTCCAACAACGCCAAGGCCAAGGAACGCGTCGCCGAACTGCAAGACTTCGTGCGCCGCTTCGCCGCCAACAAGTCGAAGTCGCGCCAGGCGACCTCGCGCTTGAAGCAGATTGACCGCATCAAGGCCGACCAGGTCGTGGTCAAGCCGTCGTCGCGCCAGAACCCGTACATCCGTTTCGAGCAGAACAAGGTCATGCACCGTCTGGCCGTCACGGTTGAAAACCTGACCAAGGCCTACGACGCGCCCGTCATCACCAAGTTCTCGGCCATGGTCGATGCGGGTGAAAAGATCGCCATCATCGGCGCGAACGGCGTGGGTAAGACCACCTTGCTGCGCCTGCTGGCCACCGAATTGCAGCCGGATTCCGGCTCGGTGAAATGGTCCGACAACGCCGACCTGGGCTACATGGCGCAGGACGTGTCCGACCAATTCCTGCAAACCGACATCAACCTGCTGGACTGGATGGGCGACCACCGCCAGCCGGGTGACGACGACCAGTCGATCCGTTCGGTGCTGGGCCGCCTGCTGTTCTCGGCAGACGATCTGCCCAAGGCGCCCAAGGTGCTGTCGGGCGGCGAGAAGAACCGCATGACCTTCGGCCGCCTGATGCTGGGCCGGCACAACGTCATGCTGCTCGACGAGCCCACCAACCACTTGGACATGGAATCGATCGAATCGCTGCAATTCGCACTGGAAAAGTACGAAGGCACGCTGGTGTTCGTGTCGCATGACCGCGAATTCGTGAACGGCCTGGCTACCCGCGTGATCGAAATTCTGCCGTCCGGCGAGATCATCGACTACCGCGGCGGCTACGAAGACTACCTGGAATCGCGCGGCATCGAAGCCTGATGATTTCCGCCTGAAGTGTTCCAACACGGCGCGTCCTTTCGGGGCGCGCCGTGTTGTTTTCAGCCCGCCGATGTTCAGCCCGCTGCAATATTGATTGCGCTATCATCGGGTTTACCCTGAACCGTTCGGTCAGGCTTTTTCCCCGCCTTCCATGTCTCCCACACCGCATATCGCGCCCGACGGCGCGCAGATCAGCACGTTCACGCTGACGGCTCGCATTGTTTCCATCGCGTTCTTCACGTTCATCTGCTACCTGGCCATTGGCTTGCCGCTGGCTGTGCTGCCGGGCTACGTGCACGACAAGCTGGGCTATGGCACCGTGCTTGCGGGCTTGGCGATCAGCGTGCAGTACGTGGCGACCTTGCTCAGCCGCTCGCACGCGGGCCGCATGGCCGATACGGTGGGCCCTAAGCAGACGGTGGTGATCGGCATGGTGGCCTGCGCGGCCAGCGGCGTGTTCCTGCTGCTGGCCTATGCGTTTGAACGCAGCGCCTGGCTGAGCCTGGCCGCCATCATCGTCAGCCGGCTGGCGCTGGGCTTTGGCGAAAGCTGGGTGGGAACTGGGTCAGCGACCTGGGCCATTGCCCGCGTCGGGCCGCTGCATACCGCGCGCGTCATTTCGTGGAACGGCATCTGCACCTACGGCGGGTTGGCGCTGGGCGCGCCGCTGGGCGTGCAGTTGGAAAAGGAATGGAGCATGGGGGCGCTGGGCGGCGCGGTGCTGCTGCTTGGGCTGGCGGGCTTGGGCTTGGCGGTGTCGCGCGCGGCGGTTGCCATCGTGGGCGGCCATCGCATGGCGTTCAAGAGCGTGGTGCTGCGCGTCTTCCCGCACGGGATGGCGCTGGGGCTGGGTTCCGTGGGCTTTGGCACGCTGGCGGCGTTCGTGGCGCTGTATTACACCAGCATGACCTGGGAGGGCGCGGCGCACGCGCTCAGCGCATTCGGCTGCGCCTTCATTGGCGTGCGTCTGCTGTTCGCGGGCACCATCACGCGCTTTGGCGGCTTCCGCGTGGCGCAGGTGTCGTTCCTGGTTGAGGCGGCAGGTTTGCTGCTGCTGTGGCTGGCGCCCAATCCCACAGCCGCGTTGCTGGGGGCGGCGCTGACGGGCTGCGGCTTTGCGCTGGTCTTCCCGGCCATCGGCGTGGAGGCGGTGGCGCGCGTGCCGGCCGGCAGCCGTGGCGCGGCGCTGGGCGCGTATTCCGCGTTCCTGGACTTGGCGCTGGGGGTGACCGGCCCCGTCGCCGGGTACATTTCCAACGGCTATGGCTATCCGTCCATCTTCCTGTCTGCCGCGCTGGCGGTGCTGATCGGCTTCATGATCGCGTTTGGCTTGCAGCGGCACGCCAATCGGCAAGCGGCGGAGGCTTCAACGCGGGCCACCGCAGGGTGATCGTGGCGCCCTGGGCGGGGTGGGGCAGGCGCGGTGGCGTATTGGCTGGATATAACCTGAAGCTTTAAAGACATTCAATATTGATCGTTTGAATTCATATAACGAATTGTTAGATTTAGGCCTCGTCTCCACGCGCGCCCACGATTCGTTCCATGAACCTGACCTTCGACCACGTCCACAAACATTTCGGCGACCTGCCCGTTGTGGATGGCTTTACCAGCGAAATCAAGACCGGTGAATTGGTCGCCCTGGTAGGCCCGTCGGGCTGCGGAAAATCCACGCTGCTGCATCTGGCGGCCGGCCTGGAAAAGCCGACGCAAGGCAGTGTGTTGGCCGACGGCCAAGCCGTGGCCGGCCCGCATCCCAGCCGCACGCTGGTGTTCCAGGAACACGCGCTGTATCCGTGGCTGACCCTGGAAGACAACGTGGCGCTGGCGCTGGAGTTCCAGAACACCCCCAAGAAGCGCGCTCGCGAGGCCGCCCGCCACTGGCTGGCGCGTGTCAGCCTGGGCGGCTTCGAACACTATTACCCCCATCAGGTGTCCGGCGGCATGCGCCAACGCGCCGCGCTGGCCCGCGCTTTCATCGCGCAGCCCAAGACGATGCTGATGGACGAGCCCTTCGGTGCGCTGGATGCGCTGACTCGCCTGAGTCTGCAAGATGTGCTGCGCCAACTGATCGCCCAGGAAAAGCCCACCGTGCTGCTCGTCACGCACGATGTGGATGAAGCCTTGTTCCTGGCCGACCGCATCGTGGTGTTCAGCCCGCGCCCGGCGCGCGTGCTGCGCGAATTCAATCTGGCGCATCGCGAGAAAACGCACGACCTGTCAGACCTGGCGGCTGAAAAGCGCGAGATCCTGCGTCTGCTCGGCATCGCGGTCGACGGTTCGCAAGCCCATTCCGATCTGGCTCTGGCGGCCTGATTCACCTCTTTCATTTGTGGCGGCGCTGCGCCGCCGCCGACCTTGAATTCCCTGGAGCTCCCTCTCATGAAATTGAAGCAATGGCTGTCTCTGCCGCTGGCGGCTGCGCTGCTGGCCGCGGCCCCCGCAATGGCTGCCGAAAAATTCCGCGTGGGCTATCTGCGCGTCATGGACGATGCGCAAGCGATCGTGGCGCAAGAGGGCGGCTACTACAAAAAGGCGGGCCTGGATTCTGAACTGATCGAATTCAAGTCGGGCACCGATCTGATCAAGGCGATTGTCGGCGGCCAGCTCGACATCGGCGTGCTGGGCTTCACCAACGCGGTGGCCTGGGCATCGAAGGGCGCTGACCTGAAAGTGGTGGGCGGCGCGCAGCAGGGCTATCACTCGCTGATCGTGCGTGACGATTCCGGCATCAAGGACATCGCCGGCCTGAAGGGCAAGACGCTGGCCTCCCAAGCCGAAGGCAGCACGGCCGACGTCGTGTTGAAGGGCGTGGTGCTCAAGCAAGGCAACCTGGGTGCGGACGACGTTAACGTCATGGGCGTGAGTCCGGCCGTGGCGGTGCAATCGCTGGTGGGCAAGCGCGTGGACGCGGCCTTCCTGTTCGAACCCTATGACCGCATCGCGCAGCTGGTGGCGCCAGTCAAACAAATCTACGAAGTGGGCCAGGCTTGGCCGTTCCCGTGCATGGTCGTGATCACGTCGGGTGAAACGCTGGCCAAGCGCAAGGATGATGTCTGGAAGGCGCTGGATGCGCAGAATCAGGCCATCACGCTGCTGCAAAAGGAGCCGGCGCAAGCGTCCAAGCTGATCGCATCGTACTTCATTGCCGAGCCCACGCTGAAGACGCTGACCCGTGGCGAACTGCCGCGCGAAACGGTTATTGCCGAAGCCATCAGCACGCAGGTGTTCACGCCCAAGCTCACCCAGAAGGACACCGCGCGCATGCAGGAAATTGCCGACATCCTGCAAGCCCAGGGTTCGCTGAAGACGCGCGACGGCAAGCCGTATGACGTGTCCAGCATCGTTGACCTGTCCTGGCAAGAGGCGCGCAAACTTTGAGCTCGTCTACCCGAGTGACCGGCGCCCGCAAGCATTTTGCGGGCGTTTTGGGCGTCCTGTTCATTCTTGCGTTGTGGCAGCTGGCGGCGTTCGCGCTGCCTGATTTTCTGATGCCGGGCGTGCCTGCGGTGGTCGAACGCTTGTTCGAAGACCTGGGCAAGCAGTCGTTCCATCAAAGCCTGATGGGCACCTTGGGCCGACTGGGCGCGGGCTACGGCTTGGCGTTGGCGGCGGGCATCGGCTTTGGCTTGGTGGCCGCGGTGCTGTTCTTCTTTCGCGAAGTGCTGCGCAGCGCGATCGTCATCTTGCAATCGATTCCGTCGATTGCGTGGGTGCCGCTGTTCCTGATCGTGATGGGTTTTGGCAATACGCCCATCATCGTCGTGGTGGCGCTGTCGGCGTTCTTCCCGGCCGCGCTCAGCGTCATGAACGCCACCGAATCCGTGCAGCGCGTGCATGTGTCGGCCGCGCGCGTCATGGGGGCCACGCGCTGGGGGCTGGTCAAGCGCGTGTACCTGCCCGCCGTCATGCCTGAACTGATCACCGGCGCGCAGCTGGCGTTTGGCAACGCGTGGCGTGCGTTGATTTCGGCCGAGATGCTGATCGGCTTCGGCAAGGGCCTGGGCCGTTCGCTGGCGTATTCAGGCGAGATCGCCGACATGACCGGTGTGATGACCAACATCCTGGTCATTGCCGTGCTGGCCGCGCTGATCGATCAGTTCGTGCTTGAAAACCTCAAGCATCGGCTGCTGCGCTACCAGTACGTGTAAGCATCGGACACGCATCATGCGCCGCCTATCCCTAGCCATCGTGACTGCATGCGCCTTGCTGACCGGCATGGCGCATGCGCAAGCCGCTGGCTTTGCCGCCGCGAAAGCGCGCGGTGAGCTGGTGGTGGGCGTGCCGTATCTGGCCCCGCCTCCCGTGGCGGGCGCGAAGATCCGCACGCCCGATGGGCTGGATGCCAATATGGCCGACAAGCTCGGCCAGAGCCTGGGGCTGCCGGTGCGCTTGCATCAGGTGGCCGCGGCAGACGCGGCCGCCGCCTTGTCGGCAGGGCAGGTGGATGTGGTGCTGGCGGATAGCGCCGCCGGCCAGCCGCAAGCCGTGGCAGTGCAGCCCACAGGCTACGGCACGCGCCCCAAGGCCGTTATCCGCAGCGATACGCGCTGGCGCAAGCCGTCCGATGTGCAAGGCCGCAGCGTCTGCATGGCCGAAGCGGCTACAGATGCCCGCAAGCTCGCCGAGAGCTGGGGCGCGGTAGTGCGCACGTACCGCGTGCCCTCCGATGCGCTGGTTGCGGTGCGCGAAGGCGCGTGCGATATCGGTCTGGTGGACGACACGGTTTGGGAACCGCTGGTGCGCTTTCCCGAATGGAAAAAATTCTCGTCGACCTTGGCCCCCGATGGCGCGCGGCGCGATCGCGTATGGCTCCTGCCCGCCGATGACGCCGCCGGCCGCGCCTGGCTGGCGGACGAAATGCGGGCCTGGGATCGGGCGGGGGCCTGGAAAGTGATGACGGCGAAATGGGCGCGCGACGTGGCCTTCGACGTCTATCTGGACCAGGAAGTCCCCGACTGCCACGGCTAGAGACGCGCGTGCGCCAGCACTTACAATGCCGGGCATGACGCACACGTTGACCGCTCCTTGCTCGTATCAGGAAGACATCAAGAAAAGCCGCTTTGTCGCCTACGCCGCGCCGGTCGCCACGGTGGACGAGGCGATGCGATTCTTTGCCGAGCGCAGCGACCCCGAAGCCACCCACAATTGCTGGGCCTACCGCATCGGGCAGGAATACCGATTCAACGATGATGGTGAGCCCGGCGGCACGGCCGGCCGTCCCATTCTGCAAGCCATCGAAGGGCAGGACATGGACCGCGTGGCGGTGCTGGTCGTGCGGTGGTATGGCGGCATCAAGCTGGGGGCAGGAGGGCTGGTGCGCGCCTACGGCGGCTGCGCCGCGAATTGCCTGCGTCTGGGCGAACGCACCGAAATCGTGGACCTGGCGACCGTGACCTGCACGTGCGGCTTTGCGGAACTGGCGCTGCTGAAGTCGCGGCTGGCGCAGGCGGGCGCGGCGGTGCAGCAGGAAGATTTCAATGAAGAGGGCGTGGCGCTGTGCTTCGTGGTGCCCCGCACCGCGGTAAGTGACCTAGAGGTCACCGTCGCCAACATCACGCGGGGACGCGCTGCGTGGGAACTGGTGTCGTGACCCAAGCGTGTATAAATCTCGCGCAACAATGAAAAGGGGCCCGCTGTATCGGGCCCCTATGTTGTTTACGCGTTCTGGCTGTCTTGCGCCGCGGCGATTTCCTGGTGGACCTTTTCCATGTCCACTTCCTTGATCTTGGCGAGCAGCTCGTTCAGCTGGCCGCCCGACAAGGCGCCGGGTTGCGAGAACAGCAGGACCTTCTCACGGAAGACCATCAGCGTGGGGATCGAGCGGATACCCAGGGCGCCGGCCAATTCCTGCTCAACATCGGTGTTCACCTTGGCGAACGTGACGTCGGTGTGCTCGGTCGCGGCTTGCTCGAACACGGGAGCAAAACCACGGCAGGGGCCACACCAGGGAGCCCAGAAGTCGACGATCAGGGTGCCGTCGGGGGTGATGGCGTCCTGGAAGCTGTCTTTGGTGAGTTCAACAATACTCATTTTGTATCCTTGCCGCGATGCACGGCGCAAAAGGCGGTGTCAGAGATTCAGGGTGTGCCTGCCCCGGACCTGATTCGGCGACGCTTGATGTGCCACGCGCTCTGTCGTTAATAGTAGAGCCGTCGATAGCTGCGTCGCAATGGTTAGCGCTATGGAGAGCGCATTCAGCGGTGCTTTAGACCGCGGTTTTTGTAGAGACGCCGGCGTCGTTCTTCAACGACGCGACAATTTCGAAGGAGCGCAGGCGGTCGGCGATGTCGAAGAAGTCGGACACGATCATGACTTCGTCGGCTTCCGTTTCGGCCACCAGCGCTTCCAGACGGCGCTTGACGGTATCGGGTCCGCCCACGATGGCGGCGCCCAATCTTTGATTGACCGCTTCACGCTCCCATTCGTTCCACAAACCGTCCATATTCTCGACCGGCGGCTGCAATTGCAGGCGGTGGCCGCGCACGAGCGACAGGAATTTCAGCTGCTGCGTGGTGGCCTGGCGCTGAGCGGCCTCGTCGGATTCCGCCGCCACCACCGGCACGCCGATCATGGCGTACGGGCGGGCCAGCGTGGCCGACGGCTTGAACAGATGCCGGTACAGGCGCATCGCCGCCATGCCCTCGGGCGAGAAGTGCCCCGCAAACGAGAAGGGCAGACCCAATTCCGCGGCCAGGCGGGCGCTGAAATCACTGGAGCCCAACAGCCAGATCGGAATGTCCAGGCCTTCGCCGGGAATGGCGCGCACGGGCTGCCCGGGGCGCGATGCCGCCAGGAAGCC
>Ga0256796_1000379_pt1 | contig 19665 bp, 16 predicted proteins | sample MC6MC0947MT_FD_190209 | JGI IMG/M metagenome (GOLD analysis project Ga0256796, IMG submission 190209) | Metatranscriptome of enriched soil aggregate microbial communities from Iowa State University, Ames, United States - MC6-MC0947-MT... | ecosystem: Environmental > Terrestrial > Soil >...
CTGAAAACTGTTAAATTAACATTAAGTAAATTGTTTTCAAAATTAATAAAACGTGAATTTTATTGTCAAAAATTAAATTTAGGAAAACTTTGTGTGAACAAATTTTTTTAATCTTTTTAGAATCAATGGTTTCTCTGTTAACATTGGTTTTATTGATTTTATTAGCTACATTTTGATACCATATTATCTCTAATTTTGTGCCCTTATTTTGTTTTATAAGTATTGTTAAAAATCTAACGATTATGAATTATTGTTACAAAAACGTCAATTTCAGGGCGATTGCGGCTTTTTCTTTGCTTCTTTTTACAGCATTGTTATCAGCTCAAAAAAAACAGAAACCTCTTAATGTCATTTTTATGATCGGAGATGGGATGGGAGTCTCGCAAGTTACCTCTGCTTTTTATTTTGGAAATTCAGAGCCGAATTTTACTCAATTTAAAATTGTCGGGCTTTCTGAAACCTCTTCCACAAGCAATCTGATTACAGATTCTGCAGCAGGAGCGACAGCTTTGTCGACCGGGAAAAAAACCTACAAAAGAGCCATTGGAGTAGATAAAGATTCTATAGCAATCCCAACAATTTTAGAACAGCTTCAGAAGAATGATTATCAGACGGGTTTGATAAGTCTTACTTCAATTACCCACGCAACGCCGGCTTCTTATTATGCTCATGTGAAAGACCGCGATCTTCATGAAGATATTGCTTTAGAATTTTTAAAATCTGATGTTGATTTTGCTGCAGGCGGAGGTTTGAAATTTTTCAACAAAAGAAAAGACGGAAAAAATCTCCTACTGGAATTAAATAAAAACTACAGAATAGATACGGTTTCATTATCAAAACCGGTTTCAGGAAAGAAAAATTTGTATCTATTGGCACAGGATGAATTGCCCAATAAAGTTCAGGGAAGAGGAGATTTTTTACCTGAAGCGACGAAAACCGCTTTAGATCATTTTTCTGATAGTAATAACCCGTTTTTCCTGATGGTTGAAGGTTCTTTCATCGATTGGGGCGGTCATGCAAAAGACGCTGAAATGATGACTAAAGAAGTGCTGGATTTTGATAAAACCATCGGCGTGGTCATCAATTATATCAAGAAAAATCCAAACACTTTATTGGTTGTTACAGCCGATCACGAAACAGGTGGCGCAAGCATCGGGAAATACTCAGAAAAAGATGCAGTGACAGGAAAAGAAAAAGAAATTGGAAATAAAGTTCAGGTCAATTTTATCGACAATCAGCATACTGCAGCTCTGGTTCCTGTTTTTGCGATGGGAAAAGGTCAGGAACTTTTTTCAGGAGTTTATCCTAATAATACCATCTATCACAAATTGGTTGAAGCTTTAAAAAAGAGTGGAATCAAGATTAAATATTGAATTTTAAAAGAATCTCATGCATTTAAATTTTAAAAAAATCACAGGATTTATTATCTTGTTTTTTGCTGCGACAACTTTTGCACAAACAGCTAAAATTCATTCTCACAACGATTACGAACAGAAAGTTCCGTTTTGGTACGCTTTAGGTTCTGGTGCACATTCGATTGAAGCGGATGTTTTTCTTGAAAACAGCGAATTGTTTGTTGCCCATAATCAGAAAGATATTACCAAAGAAAGAACGTTTGAAAGTTTATACCTGAATCCGATTGATAAAGCTTTGTCTATGAATATGATAAAGCAGGAATCTTTACAGATCCTGATTGACATTAAAACTGATGCGAAAACGACTTTAGCTCAGATTGTAAAGATCATTCAGAAATATCCTCAAATTACGGCTCAGAAGAAAGTGAAATTTGTGATTTCGGGAAATCAGCCACACCTGGAAGAGTACAATTCTTATCCTGATTTTATTTTATTTGATTATCAGAAACTGGACGATTTAACGGCAGCTCAATGGGAAAAAGTGGCTTTGTTAAGTTTAAATTTCAAACAATATTCAGTCTGGAATGGAAAAGGCGGTTTAACGGAAGACGATTTGCCTAAAGTGACTGAAGTGATTAAAAAAGCGAAATCATTCGGAAAGCCTTTCAGATTCTGGGCAATTCCCGACGGAAAAACATCGTGGGAATTTTTTGCACACAATGGAGTCGATTTTATTAATACGGATCATCCGAAAGAATGTGTGGAATATGTTGAAAATTTAAAGCATAGAACATTTACCAATACCGTTTTCTCTGAAGTATATCAGCCTAAATTTTCTTATCTGAAGAAAAATGTTCCTGTAAAAAATGTTATTCTGTTAATCGGCGACGGAAACGGACTTTCGCAGATTTCTTCATCAGTTTTGGCAAATAAAGGTCAGTTAACTTTAACACAGTTAAAAAATATTGGCTTGATAAAAACAACTGCCGCAGATAATTTTACAACCGATTCTGCAGCCGGAGCAACTGCTTTTGCAACCGGAAAGAAAACCAAAAACAGATTCATCGGAGTTGATGCTGAAGGAAAGAAAATACCAAACTTAACAGAAATTCTTTCTGAAAAAGGCTTCAACACAGGAGTTATTACAACCGACGAAATTGTAGGCGCAACACCATCTGCATTTTATGCCCATCAAAAAGACCGTGGAATGGAAAAAGAAATTGCAGAAGATTTACTGACGAGCAAACTTACCTTTTTTGCATCCGGAGGAAAATCTAAAATTTCACCCAAACACCAGTTTTCAGTAGCTAATCAGCCGGAAGAAATTGCAAAAAATAAAGCAGATAAATTAGCCTATTTTATGTCGGAAAATGGTGTTCCGCAAGTTTTAAAAAGTCGCGGTAATCTTTTATCGAATGTGGTTGAAAATGGTCTAAGTTTCATGAAAAATAAAAAGAAACCGTTTTTTATGATGATTGAAGCAGCACAAATCGACAGTGGCGGCCACAGTAATAATGTGGGAACTATCGTGACAGAAGGAATTGATTTCGACAGAGCGATTACAAAAGCCATTCAGTTTGCAGACCATAATCCTGGAACTTTAGTTGTGATTACTGCCGACCACGAAACGGGTGGTTTCAGCATTCCGCATGGAGATATGAAAACGAGTACCATCGAAGGTGATTTTACGACTGATGACCATTCAGCGACTTTGATTCCTGTTTTTTCATACGGCTCCGGCTCGGAAAATTTTACGGGAGTGTATGAAAACAATGAGATTTTTCACAAAATTTTAAAAGCTTTAAGGTTTAAATAAAAACATTATTTTACGTATTAGATTTGATTTTTAAAGCAGTTTCTGGGAAGGGCTGCTTTTTTTGTTCTCCCCACAGATGGCACGGATTTTCACAGATGATGGAGAATATTTATTGTCAAAGATAATTGACTGATTATAGCATGGAAATAATTAATGCCACGAACTCACGAATTTTTAAGCATAAAATCTGTGCTAATCTGTGTAATCTTTTGGAAATGATTTTTTCGTGGTTTGGAAAACTTATCAATAGGAGCGGACTTTAGTCCGCCATAAAATGTAGGCATTAGCCAAAACTTATTGAGAACAATAAATAATGTTATTTCAGTAAAATCGGCAAAATCTTTGTTGAATTAATGTGTAACTTTAGTAAAAATATAGACTATGCAGATAGAAACACGTACCCTGAAAGTAGATGATTACGATGAATTGGTAGAAACCATGCGCCGAGCGTATCCTCAAATGTCAGAATACGTTTGGTCAAAAAAAAGCATCGCCAAACTGAATAAAATTTTTGAAGCCGGACAGATCTGTATCACCGTAGACGGAAAAATTGCTGCAGTTGCACTTTCCATTATAGTTAATTATGAAGAATTCGGGGATGATCATACGTATAGCGATATTACGGGGAATTACACTTTCAATACGCATATTTCCACAGGAAATGTCTTATACGGAATCGAAGTTTTTGTTGATCCCGAATATCGAGAATTACGTTTGGGGAGGAGATTATATGATGCACGAAAAGAACTTTGTGAATTATTGAATCTTAAATCAATTATATTAGGAGGAAGAATTCCGCATTATCATAAATACAGCCATGAAATGTCGGCAAGAGAATATATTCGAAAAGTAAGGGATAAAGAAATGTATGATCCTGTACTTTCGTTTCAGCTTTCTAATAATTTTTTGCCTATAAAAGTTCTCAAAAAATACCTTCCGGAAGACGAAGCTTCGAGAGAAAACGCCGTTTTGATGCAATGGAATAATATTTATTACAGCAAAAAACCAAACACGATGCAGGACAGCGTCATTCGTTTAGGTTTGGTACAGTGGCAGATGAGGCAGTTTAAAGATATTCATGCTTTTTATGAGCAGGTAGAGTTTTTTGTGAATGTGATGGGAGATTACAAATCCGATTTTGTGCTGTTCCCTGAATTGTTCAACACACCACTATTGGCTCCGTTCAACAATCTTTCAGAGCGCGACAGTATGATTGAGCTGGCAAAGATTACTGAAGAAATTAAAGCTAAAATTTCCGAACTGGCGATCAGCTATAATGTCAATATCATCTCTGGAAGCATGCCGATTTTTGAAAATAATGATTTGTACAATGTGAGTTATCTTCTGCATCGTGACGGAAGAATTGATGAATACCGAAAAATTCACATCACACCGAATGAAAGAAAGTATTACGGAATGAAAGGCGGAAACGAAATCCGGGTTTTCGATACCGACTGCGGCAAAATAGGTTTGGTAATTTGCTACGATGTTGAATTTCCTGAATTGCCGAGAATTCTTGCCGATCAGGGGATGAAAATTTTGTTTGTACCTTATCTGACGGATACCCAAAATGCATATATGAGAGTTCGTCACTGTGCAGCAGCAAGAGCAATTGAAAATGAATGTTATGTTGCCATTGCAGGTTGTGTCGGGAATTTGCCGGGTGTGAATAATATGGATATTCAGTTCGGACAGGCTGCAGTTTTCACGCCTTCAGATTTTGCTTTTCCGTCGAATGCAGTGAAAGGAGAAGCGACTCCGAACACAGAAATGACGTTGATTGTGGATGTTGATTTGAATTTATTAAAAGACCTTCATTACAATGGTTCGGTTCAGATTTTAAAAGACAGACGAACGGATTTGTATGAAACGTATTTGAAATAAATCTTTTTGCTCACGCAGATTTTGCAGATAACGCAGATTTATTAAAAAAAATAAAAATATTTTTAAAGCACTTCCTGTTGAAGGTGCTTTTTTGTTGTCTTTGCTGAGTGAAACGCCTTAGCGAACAAAAAATATTTATTATAATTGTGAAAAACCTTAGCGAACTTTGCGTTAAAAAACTCAATCTTTAAAGAAAAAATTAAATCAAACTTAAAATACAATCCACATTTAGTTTAAACTAAAAATCTACCTTTCAAAATTAAAATTTCAGTTTTGAGCCGACCATTTTCTATTCTGTTTTTCATTCTTTTACTATTTTCATTTCATCTAAAAAGTCAACAGAAACCCGTGAAAATTGCTTTTCTTGCAGACGTACATTTTCAGGATTTGTATGGGGAATTTTCAGATTCAGATTTTAAAGGAATTGAAAACCCGAAAACAGGTAAGAAAACCATTCTCCGAACAATGGATTCTCAATTGCATTCGACAAGAATTTTTAATGAAAATTATTTCGCTTTTCTCGCTGCTTTGGATGATATTGCCAAAAGAAATATCAAGATTGTTGCACTTCCCGGAGATTATACGGATGATGGACAAGCCTGTAATTTGCGAGGTTTAAGGAAAATTTTAGATGAATATCAGAAAAAATATCAGATGAGGTTTTTCATCACGACAGGGAATCATGATCCGGTGAATCCGTTTTTGAAACAGGGTGGGAAATCTGATTTTATGGATGAAAATGGTGGCGAAATTTTAATGATCAGTGACGAAAAATTTATTAAAAATAAAGATCAAAAAGCTGTAGTTACCAAAGATATTGCGATGTCGGGTTATCTCGAAATTTTAAAAAGCATGAAAGATTTTGGTTTTAATCCATCCAAAAAAGATTTGTTTTGGCAAACTCCTTTCAGTACATATTCTTATGAAGAATTTAATTTTAAAAATGCTTTAAAAGATTCGGAATTTTCCAACAGGATGTATGAAGTGAGTCCCGGTTTTTCTGTTCCTGATTTTTCTTACGTGGTCGAACCAGCCGAAGGAATTTGGCTCATGGCAATTGATGGAAATACGTATATTCCAAAAAATAACAATGGAAATCCGAAAGATGAAAATAATTATAACGGTGCTTCTATTGGGTATAATAATGTTTTAACAAACAAAAAACATCTTTTTTCGTGGGTTGAAAAAGTAGTGAGTGAAGCTAAGAAACACAATAAAACCTTGATTGCTTTTACCCATTATCCGATTCTGGATTTTAATGATAATGCCAATTCTGAAATCAAAAAACTTTTAGGAAAAGACAAATGGCAAATGGACAGAGTTCCAAAAGATGAGGTTGCAGAGTTGTTTGCAAAAGCAGGCTTGAAATTGCATTTTGCAGGTCATATGCATATCAACGATACCGGAATTAAAAAGTTTGAAAACGACAAAATGTTGGTCAATATTCAGGTTCCTTCTTTGGCTGCGTATATTCCGGGATATAAAATTCTGACCGTGAATTCCCAGGATGAGTTTGAGGTGGAAACGGTTTCCATTAAAAAAGTTCCGAGGTTTACGGAATTGTTTCCGTTGTATGAACGTGAGTTTGAGCATTTAAAAGCTGAAAATTTAAATAATATTTGGAATCATGACATTTTAAAAACAAAAAATTATCAGGATTTCACGTTATTTCATCTGAAAGAATTGGTGAGGCTTCGATTTATTTCATCCGACTGGCCAAAAGATTTTATGGAAAAAGCTTCTCGACTTTCAGGTAAAGATTTGCTTGAATTAAGTTCAGAAAACCAGGATTTATCAGAAAAAACAAAAAGGAATTTTGCAAAATGGAATTTTGAAGATACACTTTTAAATCTTTACCAATTTCAGTCTGCGGATGAACTGGCAAAAAAAGATATTCCGAAAAAGCGACTTGCTCAATATAAAGTTTTAGAACAAAATTTTGAAAATTTGAAAACACAAGATCAATTTTTAAATCAGCTTAAAACTTTTTTTAAAATTTTAGAAAAGCTTTCTTCAGGAGATGCTTCAGATCATTTTAGAATCGATTTTAAGAAAGGAGAAGTAGTGAAAATAAATTGATTATTTTTTGAATTTAATAGTTCTGATTGCATTTAATAGATCTTTTTGGCTCTTAATATTCAGATTTTGACCATAGAGTGTAAATTTAATTTTCCCTAAAGATGATGCTCCTAAACTATCAAAGTATACTCCAGTAATTCCTTCGCCTGATCGTTTTGGGCTTACAATTTTAGCATTATAACCGGATATTTTTTCATAATGTTTTTTGTTGATTTTAAAATCTTCTTGAGTTACTTTGCTCAAATCTGAAACAATTATCATCTTTGAAGTATCGGTTTCTGGATGTTCTTTTGTTATTTCTTTTATAAATTTTCTTTCAAAAATGACAATATCTTCTTCTAAAGAATTTGAGTAAGGTCCATAATCGAAACTCACAGTATCATTATTTTCTGTTATAAATCCTCCAACATCACTATCAACTCCTTGTAATTTTAGTTTTTTCCATTCGCCTGCAACTTCGATGTCGAAATTATTGAAACTTAAATTCTGTGTTTTCTTCTGTGAGCAATTTACCAAAAGAGTTAATAAAAGAAGCATGAATACATATTTCATTCTTAAAACTTACTGAGTCTAAATTTTATTTTATTACCGATATTAAGCAATTTCTCTTGAACTATAGTTTTTTCTACAAACCAAACAGTATAAATCTTCACGCCAAACACGATTCACTTTATAATTCAATATTCTGTCGATTCCCTGAACGATATTAATTTCTTTCGCTACAGACTTTTCTGTTTCCGGTTTTATTTTGGAATTTGATTTTACACTTTCCAAATCTTTCATATTTTGTTCTAAAAGGGCTTTATCTTTTAATGAAACAGAGTCTGAAGTGATTTGTGTTTCATTAATTCCTTCCTTATTTTGTGCTGAAAACAAAGAAAAACTGAAAATAAAAAGAAGAATGAGAAATAATTTCATGGTTTAAAAATATGTATCCCAATTTAGTGAAAATCTAAATATGATTTCAGTTTTTTATTTGCCAGTTAAACTTTTCAAAAACGGTAAAATCTGAGATGAACCGTCTAAAGCTTCTGCAATCGTCCCATTTTCATCAATTAAATAAAGGATAGGATAACCGTTAATGCCAAATTCTTTCTCAAGGTCTTTTTTATCTGCAATGACAGGAAATTTTGCATCTTTGTTTACATAATATTTTATTACATCTGTCTTAGAATCAGATCCGAAAATATGGATGAGTTCAATTTGTGGATTTAATTTAAAACCTGAACTCAGAATGTAATCAGAAATTATTTTTGAGTATCCGCAACGGGTAGATGAAAAAAGCAGAAGTTTTTTCTTTTCATTTTTAGGCTGAAAAGAAAAATTTTTCCCATACATATCAACTGCGTTGAATGATAAAGCAATAGTGTTTTTTCTCAATGGCTGCAATGAATCTTGCCTTTCGTAATACTTTAAAGCATAATCTTTCGGCAGAATAACTTTGAAATTGGTGGTTTTATCTGAGAAAATATAATTGGTAAACAAATAAGTAACTGTATGTCCCAATTTCCCGTCAACAAAACTTTTCCTCTCGAATTTTGAAATCGTAAAATTTTCCGAAATATAAATATGAAACTCAATTTTCATTTCTTTGCCTTCGTGATGACTGATGCTTTCTATATTTGAGTAATGACTGTGAATTTTCCCATCGATTTGGGTATCGTCAATATAGCTCCATTTCTTTTTCAAGAGTGTTGTAGGACCAAACTGCCTGAGTCGTGATGAAGAAATCGCTACTTTTTGATGGTCTGTAGTTTCGTATTCGTAAATGGTTTTTTCAGAATGATTTACCTCGTAATACGAATTGTTCTTGTAAAATTCTTCTGAAGTTTCATTTTTGCTGTAAAATTCAAAATCTCTGTTTTGAGGCTTGTAAATCGTGTAAAATATGTTGAAAACAGATATTGCGTTCGTTTCTGGATTGGGATAATAAGCCGTTGTTTTGTAGCTGATTACATTTGCTTTGAAATATTTTCGTTTTGCTTTTTCTAGATCGGGAACTTGGGCAGAAAGTTGGGTGATGCTCAATAGCAATAAGATAATACTTAAAATATTTTTCATTTTATTACAGACCGCATTATTAATCATCATTTATCCTTCCCACTATTTAAATCATTTATTCTCTAAAATTTTTTTGAACTCTGGATTGATTGAAGAAGGTTCCAGCTTTTCAGCTTCTTTCAAATACTTTTTTGCTTCCTTAATGTTGTTTAGATAAAAATATGATGTTGAAAGCATCGAATAAAGTTTTCCGTTTTTAGGATTTAACTTCAAACCTGTTTCTAAATCTCTTATCGCAATTTTTAGAAAATTAGAACTTTTCTCAGTTAAAAATATTTGTGAATAAGCCAAAGCACTTGAAACGTAAAAATCTGAATTTGATGGGTTCAATTTTTTGGCAGTGTCAAAATATTTTACAGCTTTTTTGGGATTTCCTTTCATAGCCGTTATGTTTCCAAACCCCCAATAGATTTCGTAGGATTGAGGACTTAATAGCCAAGCCTGATTAAAACGTTTCATTGCTGTATCTAAATCATTTTCATAAAAGTATTTCCAACCAGATTTCACTCTGTCTTCCATCGCTTTTTGTCGGTTAGGAAATAGTTGATCCATCTCAGCTAAGAATTCTTTATCGCTTTCTATTTGTTCCTTACACTTTTCAACGCCACCATACATTGGTAAAATGTTTATTTTTTCAGAACAGTTTTGGCCATTAAGTACGTTGAACGTAAGTAAAATAAGGATGAAATATTTTATTTTCATAATTTTTAAATTTAAAATTTGACTCCGATTCACTGATTGAGTTTTTATCTGTATGTTTCATTGGGGATTACAAATTCTTAAAACTATACGGAATTTTTACAATATCAATCACTTTCTGTCCCTGATTATTTTTTCCGGCAGTCCATTGTACATCTTGTGTAGATTTTAAGGCGGCGGCTTTTACTTCATTGTTGAAAATTTCATTTTTTCCGTAGGTTGAAATATTAAGAACATTTCCCTGTTGGTCAATCTTCAAAATGATTTCAGTACTTAAATTGCTTGCTGAATTTTTCAGATTATTTTTGTTGATATTATGGTCAATCTTCTTTAAAAACACCTTGTTACCACCCCGAAATTGTGCCGGAAAACTTATTCTTGGCGGTGGCGGAACGGATTGATCCTGCGGTAGGGAAGATTGGTAGTGATCTGAGATTTTCTGTGAAAAACTGATGGAGAATAGTATGATAGTTAAGAGTAATAGTATTTTTTTCATAGATATTAATTTTAATCTTTAAAAATATGTAAAATTGTCTTCAGCTTTTTAAGACTAACATTTTGAAAGGAAATTCTTCAAGATTTATTAAAATTCCATCTTCCAATAGTTGATCAATAGTATCATAGAACATTTTTTCTGAGGTAAGATTTTCTAAAACATGTTTTAAGGATTCTGTCGTCTGTGTAAACTTATATAGATAATAATAATCAACTATGCCATATATACCTTTTGTAATATTTGTGTGAACATATTGTTTAGATTTTATATTTTCAAAATCACAATGTGCCCCATGAAACCAATATGTCCATTCCTCATTTAAATTTCCTCGCCATAAATCAGTACTTCTTGACGTTAATTTTGTAAAAGGTGTGGAAGAATTTAAATCAAGATTATATCTTTCTGCCAAACTCTTTATCAGTTTATTTGCTGTATTTTCAAATAATATGATTACTTCTAATAATAGTTCTTTCTTCATAATCTATCTAATAATTTCACCCCAAAACAATCCTCTCATCAACCTCTTTCAGCAATCCTTTCCCAACCAATTCCTCCACACAAAATTTCACTACCGCCTCAATCTGCGAACCCACTTTCGTAAACCCAAATGTTTTGCAAACCGTACGGATCAATTCCTCTTTATTCAAACTCAAGCTCAAATGCATGATTTCCATAATCGCTACCGAAATTTCTTCAGGCGCAATCTCATCAATCAGCCTTTTTTCTTCAGAATTATCACGATAAAAATCGAGATTTTGAGGCTGTGAATTTTCGCTCCAGTAAAATTTCTGATAACTTTCTATGGTTTGAATATTCGGGATGGAATTCAATGTTTCCAAAAGATACGTATTTAGTTTTCCGCCGGCTCTCGACGTGTTCCAAAGCTTGAGAATCTTCCTGAACAAAGCATTCTGGCTGATTGGCGATTCCGTATCAATGATTGTTTTAATCTGATTTAAAAGAACCTGTTTATTTTCAAAAGAATAAATCGTTTCCGAATTGGCATTTATTTCAGGTGTTAATTCTGCGGCAACGTAAGGAATTATTTTCGTCGGTTTTTCTACCTCTAAAACCTCACTCAAAAAAGATTTTTCCTGCGTGTAAATTTCCTTAATTTCTTCAGCTTTTTCTTTTACCAGAGTTTTTATTTTTTCAATTTCAGACTGTATTTCTAAGACAATTTTTTCTTTATTTTTAATCCAATCCAGCGTCCAGATTCTGAAAACATTCCAGCCCAAACCTTTCAAAACATTCGGAACAAGCAATTCACGGTCGTTTGTCGTATTGATGTTGAAATAATTTTCACTGTCAATCAAAATTGCCAACAAATATTCACTTTCATTTTCAGGATTAATAATTCCAATGTCAATTTTATATTCCGAACTTCCGATGTTGGTTTTAATTTTTAAACCGTTTTCTTCCAGCGTTTTCGCAATCGAATTAATCATCAGTTTCTGCTGATTCATATTGGAATTTGCACTTTGATAAACCAAACCTTTTTCAGAGAAATTCAAAAAGTTTTTTAATCCCAAAACACCTTCTGAACTCGTTCTGTTCATGTCAATTTGATCACCTTTTAACGAAGAAAAAACTTTCATTTCGTATCGGGCTCTTGTTACAGCTACGTTTAATCTTCTCCAACCTCCGTCACGGTTGAGCGGACCGAAATTCATAGAAACTTTTCCGTCTTCGTCGGGTCCGTAACCAATTGAAAACAGAATAATGTCGCGTTCGTCACCCTGTACATTTTCAAGATTTTTAATGAAAATAGGTTCTTCAGAATTAATCATAAACTCTTCCAAATGCGGATTATCCTGAAATAATTTCTGTAATAAATCTTCAATCAAACTTTGTTGGGTCTGGCTGAATGTCACCACACCAATCGACTTTTTGTCTTTTCTTTCAAGATGATTTTTGATGTATTTAATAATCGCTTCCGCTTCATTTTTGTTGGTTCTCGTCTTTCCTTTGTCATAAAATCCGTCAATAAATTCAAAGGTTACCTTCCTGTTCAAATCGTCTGGAGAAGGGAATGTTAGTAATTTATTATCGTAAAAATGAGCGTTCGAAAAAGAAATTAAACTTTCATGCTTGCTTCGGTAATGTCTCAGCAAATAATTTGACGGAATTGAAAGGGCAAGACAGTCATCCAGAATACTTTCTAAATCTTCCAGTTCAAAATTTTCTTCATCCACTTTTTGGGAAGCAAAAAAACTTGTCGGTGGCATCTGTTTCGGATCGCCCACAATAATCGCCTGTTTTGCTCTCGCCAAAGCACTCACTGCTTCAGAAGTCGGTAACTGCGATGCTTCATCGAAAATTACCAAATCAAAATGCTCTTCATTCACATCAAAATACTGCGCCACCGAAATCGGACTCATCAACATACAAGGTTTCAATCTCGGAATCAAAGTCGGAATCTGGTCAAATAATTTTCTGATGGATAAACCTCGACCTTTATTTCGAATCGCTTTCTGCAAAATCCCGATTTCTGAGCTTTGAACGGCTTCCTGAGAAAAATTCGGAATGCGGTCGCTGAGCTTCATCGTCAGCTGATTTTTTGCCAGCTCGGTAAATTCTTTGTGCAAATTTTTATACTGCTGAATCTGAGATTCGTAAATATTGGCATCAAAACCGTTTAACGTTGTTGAACCGTAAATCGTTTTGATAAATAAGTTGAGATGGATGATTTTTTCAAATTCCAATTCGATAGATTCGGTATCGAGCCAGCCTTTTTCAAGGAAATCGATGAACCAGTGTAAGTTTAAATCCTGAGCTTTTTCTTTTAAACTGTTAAAATTAATCCAGTCTTCCAGCTGATGAATATTCTGTACAACGGTTTGTAAATCTGCGTTGTTTGGAACTTCATGCATAAATTCCAAAAGGTTATTTTCTGCATTGTCAAAATCTTTCAATGTTTCAACAGTTACAGAAATCTGCTGATTATTATTCTGTTTTAATGAAAAATCTTTCAGCCAATCCGGGAAATTTTGAATCGAAATTTTCTGAGCTAAATCTTTAGTGTTTTCAATAGTTTTTAAATCCTTTTCAATTGCAGAAATATCAAACGAATTCCCATTAAAATAAAGATTTGTTACTGAGGAAATTGAGTTGTAATGAAGATTGTTTAACTGATTTTTAAGGAGCTGATAATTTTCGAGTTTCTCAAAAAGTCCGTCAATCTGAACATCAGATTCAATTCCCGATTTCGCATAACCGTTCAGTTGCTGCTTCACTTTTCTCTGTTTAAACCATTTCGGTATAAACCACGTGTGTTTCGCCTGATTCCAGATTAATTTTAATGAAGCAAAATCTAGAGTTAAAATGGAAGAATTGAAACTCGCCGTAATTTGATTTTCAATTTCTTGAAATTGTGCTTGCTGACTCATCCAGTTTTTAAACAAATTCAGCTGACCTTCGTTAAAAACCAAATCAATTAAAGTCGATTTTACAGGATTTTCGTTTAAATATTCAAGAATTTCAATGCTGTTTGAATTAGAAACATGATTTAACTGATACTGATTTTTCACCTGTTCAGCCAAATTTTTCTTTTCATTAAACTGAGAAATTGCTGAAAGGATCAGATTTTTATTTTCAAACTGATGCGTTGAAGTTTTTATAGGCCGTAAAGCGTGAAGGGAAGGCTGCCCGATTTTTTTCACAATCGATGCAAATGGAATCAACCAGTCTTTCCACTGATTCCAATTGAATACATCGGCACTTTCCAACGGAAAATTGATGTGAAAACGTTCATCTGCTTTTACATGATTGGTTTCCAAAAAAGCAATCGTATCAAACAAACTCCAACCGATCGGGAATTTCTGATGCAGTTCATTCACATATTTTCCGAGCTCTTTTCTTCGTTCGTCGAGGCGTTTTGCTTCTTCGTGATAATCGGCATTGATTTTATATTTCGGAACTTCAAGCGTTCTTTCAAACTGTTTCAGAACATCCGACTTTTTAGATTTATTGGAGTGCAGTTCAAGACAAAATGCGCCCAAACCAATGTTTTCCAAACGGCTGTGAACCACATCCAAAGCGGCTTTTTTGGCGGCTACGAAAAGTACTTTCTTATCATTAGACAAAGCATCAGCGATGATGTTGGTGATGGTCTGCGATTTTCCGGTTCCGGGAGGTCCGTGAAGGATAAAACTTTTGTTGAGGTTGGCATTTTTCACCGCATTCAATTGAGAATTATCGGTTGAAATGGGCAAAACCAATTCTGAAGCCGAGATATTTTCTAAACTTTGAGCGTCATTTTGTACACTTTCTAAAGTTCCGGTTAATCGTCCGTCAATGAGACTTTTTACAATCGACGATTTCTGAATTTCTTCTGAATATTTCGAAATATCCTGCCAAAGAATAAGTTTATTAAACGAGAAAATTCCCAACACCAACTGTTCCAGAACGTCCCAGCCTTCGAGATTAAGCACTGCATTTCGGATAATTGCCAAAACTTTCGGAACATCAACGCCGGATTCATCCATCGGAAGATTTTCAAGACTGTTGATATTGAGTTTGAATTCCTGTTTTAAATATTCAAGCAGTGTAATGTTGATCATCGTTTCTTCTTCACGACTTCGAAGTGTGAATTTAGAATTGACAGATTTTCTCGAAAGTTCAACCGGAACCAATAAAATGGGAGCGAGTCTAGGAACATCTTTATTTTTTGGCTCAAACCATCTTAAAAGTCCGATTCCCAAATACAATGTGCTTTTTCCGTTTTCTTCTTCGGCTAATTTTGCACTTCGGTAAAGGTTGGTAAGAATGTTATCCAGATCATCCTGATGATAATACGTCAACAATCGGTTGTATTTAAACTCATCTTCCGCCAACTTGAAAAGCGGTTGCGATGAATGTAATGGTTCGCCGTACAGATTATATTTTCTGAGAATCGCCTGATTATTGTCGGGAAGAATTGTAAAAGATTTTCCGTCGGCTAAATGATCTTCAAGAACATTTGTTTTAATATCAACCAGCTGCAACATACTTTTGGTAAACCGCAGATTGAGCAAATTGTTTCTGAGTGATAAATCCAATAGTTTTCTTTCCCAGACTTTTTGCTTGGTTAAATTTGAAAAATCAGTCAGTTCGAGATCGTCGTATTGCGTTCCCAAATCGAAATCCTGATCCAGTTCTGTGGAATTTTTTATAGAATCAAAATTCTGATTTTTAATAGTGTCATTTTTCAGAAGTGGGAGAGGAGAAATTCCCGCTGATCTTGCATTTTTGATGTCTAATGAAAGAAGAAAACGTGAAGAATCCATCAACTGAGTTTCTGCAGAATTCATCGCATCTTTGAATGAAATTTGGTTTCCTTTGCAAAGACTTGTCGATTCAATAAGAGCAATTTCCTTAATTCCTGAAGCAATTCTTTTGGAAATGGCGGCTTGGTCAAAATTAATCATTCCGTCAAACCGTTGATCATCGAGCCAGACTCCCACAAAAGCATGACCTTCAGTAACCACAATAATTGGATTTAAATCAATCGCTTCCAAACACGCCGCAAAAAGCAGAGAAATATCAATACAGTTTCCGAATTTTGTTTCTAAAACAGTATCCACAAGCCTGATTTTCTGTCCGTATTTTTCAAAACTTGGAGGCATTGCGCTGTAGATCAATTCCAGGTTTTGAATGGATTTGTAAATTGCGGAAACCATCTGCAAAACTCTTTCCTTGCTTTTTTGCTGATAGCCTTCAAACGATGCCGTCAGTTTATTTCTGGCTAAAATATCAATCGCATCCGCTTTGATTTTGTACAAAGAAGTGTTGTTTGAAAGAACATATGAAGCCAAAAGTGGCGGATGAGACTGCAATCCGCCAAAATAATCTATTGGCAAAACGTCGATGCTGAAACTTTTCTCATAAATCGATTCTCCGTTCTTAAAAACCTGAATTTTTATCTGATCTAAATCTTTCTCGGTTAAATTTTTAAGCAAAGAATGATTAAAAACAAAACTGAAAAGGGATATTTTATATAGAGAATTCTGTCTGATTTTATCAATGTAAACATCGTATTTTTCGAACAAACCTAATGAAGAAGTAATCTGAAGATTCAGATTTTCAAAATCTTCGGTCACCTCTTTAAAAGAAATGCTCTGCAAAAACGGAAGCTGATTAAGGCAAAAAGTATAGTTGAAATAAGGGCTGTGCTGTATTTGTAAGTCAAACGGAATAATCTGATTCATAAGTGTATTTTGTGATGATCACTCTCTTTCTTGTGAGAAAATGCAATTTAGAAATAAAAGTGATAATCACAAAATGGTTTGGCGTAAAGGAGGAAATTAGATTATAGAAAAAGATAAATTGGATATCCGTTATTTGTCAAACTGGGATTTTAACCACGAAGAGCACTAAAGATTTCACAAGGAACACAATAGTTGTGAGCTTTGTGGGTATCTTAGTGCACGTTGTGGTTAAAAATAATCATAATTACAGCAAACAGCATTTAAAAATAGCATATTGCAGACAATCAGAAAAGATAATTATAAAGTTTAATTATGATGAATTTTCAAAATATTCTGAACAATACTTTTTGCTTTTTCTAAACTAATTCCATTCTTTTGATCGCTGTAAAGCTGATGACTGTCATCAATAACTTGAACATTTGGAATAATTCCGGGTTTATTTTCTATAGAAACCGTATGTAAATTTAAAGTGTTTTGATACCCGAAAATTTCGTTTTGTAGATACCCAAAATATGGTTCTAAATGTATTCTTTCTTCATCATTCCAATTTTCATTTCTTTTAATGAAATTTTCTTCACTAATTGTAACCCAGATATCAAAATTCAAATTTTCTGAATAATCTAAAACAGGAATTGCGAGCCTAACCCGATGGAAAAAATGATCATCGATTATACATAGACTTTTTTCATATTCTACACGTTCGCTTATTTCATTCTCAGGAATTGTAAAATAGTATGAAGGAAATTCACTGCCAAAAGTTAGTGGTATTTCGTCATAAATCTGACCGCAGCAAAGACACTGAAACTTTGTTTCCTTGTTTTTATTTAAGAATTGAAAAAGCTTCATGAAAAAATCTGAGTAAAAAATTAATACACTAGCAAATATACAAAGTTCTTCAATCTCAAGTGAAAAACATCTTAATCTTCCTTTTTCTGTAAAATTCTTCCCTGAGCGTCAAAAATTACTTTCCATTCCTGAGAATAATTTTTTAGCTCAATTTGATAGATTACTTTTCCGGCTTCTGTAATTTTTTTGATGTCATCGGTTCTGTAACCGTTAAATGATTTTTTAATAGAGGCTAAAACCGTTTTTGGAAGATTATTTTTTGAGATTTCTTCTTCATGTCTTACCAGTTTCCCATCTTTCGAATACAAAACTTTGTGATCATCGCCTAAAAACCCGGTTTCAAATTCCACTTCATAAAGATTTCCTTTGATTTCCCATTCGATATCTGAAGCTTTCGAGAAGGTTTTTTGAAAGTGATTTAAAATCACTGACGGAACTTCACTCTGATGAATATTCTGTGCTGAAATCTGGTTGAAACTTAAACTTAAAATGCTGATTGTTAATATTAAATTTTTCATAATGTAAATATTTATACAGCTAATTTCCGACCCAATTCTGGAAACATTTGGGAACAAACTTTAAAATAAATTTTTAAAATTTTAAGACCATTAAGATTAAGTAAGTTTTGAAGTTTAATTAAGAAAAATAAATTTCTTAAGAATTTGTTTCTCGCTGATTAAACAGATTTAGCAGATTTTAGAATCCGTTTTATCTGCAAAACCTTTGCGAGTTTAAATTTTATCTCTGATAAAATCATTGCGCCTTAAAGTTTGAAGTGATAAAGAAAAATCTTGCGTCATTGCGTTTAACCAATTTTTTTCATATCATTACATACTATGGAAATACTAAAATATATAACAGCAATATCAATGTGCATTTTGTTTCAACAAACGATAAATGCACAGAAAAGCAAAGAACCAATTAATTATACCATCGAAAACTGTGTCAACGAATTTGATTTAACAAAAGCAAAAAAGACCAATGTTGGCTATCAATATTGGTTTGGCGATAAAAATTTTACTGAAGAAAATACGTTAAAAATGAGCATTGTCGAGCCGGGAAAATCAACGCACGCTCCTCATCGTCATCCGGAAGAAGAATTTTTTTACATTCTGGAAGGAAAAGCGACCTTTTATCTTGATGGAAAAACGAAAGTAGTAGGTTCGAATACGAGCCTGTATTGTCCGCCGAATTCTGAACATGGCATCAGTAATGCGGGAACAACGGATTTGAAATATTTGGTGATTAAGAAGGATTTGCGATAATTCGATTGAATGTAAAGATTCAACTCCCGCAGATTAAACAGATTGTGCAGATCAATAATTAAAAAATCAGCGTCATCATCAAAATCAGCGAGAGAAAAAAACTCAATAAATATTAAGGTTCATAAACAAGTCTGAAAAAAGAAGAAATGCTTTCATCCTGATGTGAAACAGGAATTCCGATAACGATGCCTACCGCAAAATGAGAATCCAGTTTAATTTTAGCCTGTGGACGAAGCGTGACTAACATTTTCCCGTGACTGATTTCCTTGTTAACTTCCATTCCGATAAAATGACCTGAATTGGGTAAAGAATACATCACTGAGCTATTGATTTCCCAATCTACAGGAGTTCCGCTTTCGCCCAATTCGTGCTGAATTTTTGGATAGGTATAAACCAATGTATGAATATTTGAACCCCACTTTTTTGCTGCCACAAAAAACGGACTGTACACCAAACCTGTAATGAATTTTCCTTTTCCGTAATTTTTAAAATCATTGAATTCTACTACTTGTGTATAGCCAATTGCCATCGAAGTTTTAGCCTTTTCTGAAACGAAAAATGTGTATTGTGCCGAAAATCTGATTCCATCCAAACGGTTTCCAGGGATTTGCTCTTTAGAAGAACCTTTTTTTGGACTGAAAAACGAAAAATCTGTTTCTACCTCAAGACCTAATCTATTGATAGGAGCGAATTCGTATTCTGCTAAAAATCCGTTTTCTCTGTAATTTTTTCCGCCTGAAAAATCGGCTCCCAAATTGAATTCTTTTTCACCTTTTCTGGCTCCGAGATCCCTCACCAAATCCTGAAAAATGGGTTCAGCATGAGAAACTTTTACAAGGTTTGACTTGGTTTGAGCCACTGCTGAAAAATTTCCTAAAAAGATAATAATTCCTGCTAATAAGATTCGTTTCGTTGTTTTCATACTACAAATCAACAATGCAAATCGGGAAAATTTTGGGAAGAAATCTGGAAAGAA
>Ga0256796_1000393_pt1 | contig 19147 bp, 19 predicted proteins | sample MC6MC0947MT_FD_190209 | JGI IMG/M metagenome (GOLD analysis project Ga0256796, IMG submission 190209) | Metatranscriptome of enriched soil aggregate microbial communities from Iowa State University, Ames, United States - MC6-MC0947-MT... | ecosystem: Environmental > Terrestrial > Soil >...
GCGAGAACTGGGCGCCGGTGGCGTCGGCGAGACCGACGGTCGCGGCCTCCCAGATCGAGCCGGCACCGGAGTTCGCGACCGTCACAGCACCGGACTTCGCCTTGGCGACAAGCGCTTCGAGCGAGTCGATGCCGCTGTTCGCGCCGACGGTGATCACGCCCGGTGCGAGCATGATCTGGCCGAGCAGATCGTAGTTCTCGGGCAGCACCTTGGCGCCCTGGGTGGTGTTGAGCATCGCGATCTCGACGGGCGCGAAGCCGATGACGTAGCCGTCGGCCTTCTGGCTGCCGACGTACTCCATGGCGAGGGCGCCGGCAGCGCCGGGCATGTTCTCGGGGACGACGCTCACGTCGAGGATCTTCTCGAGCTCGGTGGCGAGTGCACGCGAGGAGAGGTCGGAGCCGCCGCCCGGGTTCGCCTGGATGATCAGGCGGATGTCTTTCTCGGGGAAGGCCGACTCGGCGCCTCCCTCTTCGACCTTGGTGCAGCCCGCCAGGACGAGTGCGGTTGCGGTGACGGCGACGATGGCTGCGGCCGCTCGGGACATGCGGATGCGGGGCATCTTTGCTCCTCGGTGCTGGTCGACCGTGTTGTCGACGCTGGCGAGCGTAGCAGTGTTCACTGTTAACAGTCAACACCGAGACGATGCCCGCGCAGACCGCGGGGCCGGATCAGGGTGTCTGCTGCGGGAGTTCGCTGAGCATGCGGTCGCGGGCACCGTCCAGGTGCGCCGTGAGCACCTCGGCCGCGCGCGCGGCATCGCCGCTGCGCATGACGTCCATCAGCACGACGTGGTCGCCGGCGGAGTCGTGCAGATCGTCGTCGTGGTTGATCGTGACGTCGAGCAGAGCCGTGAAGGTCGGCAGGTACTGCTTCCAGGCGCCCTCGAGGCGGGCATGGTCCGCGAGCACGTAGATCTGCGAGTGGAAGTCGAGGTCCGCCTCCACGAAGGCGGCATGGTCACCGGCATCCGCGGCGTCCGCCATCCGCTGGACGGCATCCGCCATCGTCCGCCAGCGGGCGTCGTCCGACACGCGGATCGCCCGCGACAGCGCGAGCTGCTCGAGCGCGCCACGCAGGCTGTAGAGCTCATCGACGTCTTCGCCGGTCAGCCCGACGACGAAGACGCCCCGGGGCCGCTGGATGCGCACCAGCTTCTCGAAACTGAGCTGGGTGAGCGCGTCGCGCACCGGTCCCCGGCTGACGTCGAACTCCTCGGCGAGCGCCTCCTCGGTGATCCGCTCCCCCGGAGCCAGCACGCCTCGGACGATGCGCTGCCGCAGCACGTTCGCGATCTGCGCGCCCAGAGACTCGCCTCTTCTGACTGTGTCCGACACCGGCACTCCCCTTGTTGACTGTTGACAGGGTACATCCTCCGTCAAGGGGTCTAGGATCGACGAGGAATCCTTCCCCGAGCACCAGGAAGCGAGGTGGTTCATCATGTCGAGTGACAGTCACAGTCGCAGACACGTCATCCCCTCCGCTTCCGCACCGCTCGGCTGAGCGGCGGCGTCTGCTGCGACGCGCGCCACGGCGTTCCCGTAACCCCGCTCAGTGCGGCGGTGCCTTCCTAAGGCACGCCCATGACTCCTACCCAGCTTCAGACCGTCTCCGAGGCCGCCGACGAGATCCGTCGCCTCATCGCCCAGGGTGACCTGCCCGGCGCATCCGCCGTGCTGACCCCGCTCGCCGTTCCCGAGGTCGTCGAGCTCGTCGACCGGCTCCCCATCGACGACGCCGCGATCGTGTACCGCCTGCTCGCCAAGAGCCGCGCCCTCGAGGTGTTCGAGGCCCTCTCCCCCGGCACCCGCGGCGACCTGGTGCAGGCCCTGCGAAACGTCGAGATCACCGCACTGTTCGCCGAGATGGACCCGGATGACCGGGTCTGGCTGCTCGACGAGCTGCCGGCGTCGGTGGCACCCCAGCTGCTGCGCGGTCTCACCCGGCAGGAGCGCGACCTCACCTCCGGGATGCTCGGCTACCCGCAGGACTCCATCGGGCGCCGCATGAGCCCGGAGTTCGTCACGACGCATCCGCAGCTGACCGTCCGCGAGACGTTCGCGCGCATCCGCGCCGCGCTCGACAGCGCCGAGACCGTGTACACCGTGCCCGTGACCGACGCCCGGCGCGTGGTGGGGGTCGTCAGCCTGCGCGATCTGATGTCGGCGGACGAGGACGCCGCCATCTCCGACGTGATGAGCGAGCCGCACGTCGCCGAGGTGACGGAGAACGCCGAGACCGCGGCGCGCCGAGCCACCGACTACAGCCTGCTGGCCCTTCCGATCGTGGACGGCGAGCAGCGGCTGGTGGGCATCCTCACCATCGACGACGCGGCGCGCATCCTCAAGCAGGAGGAGAGCGAGGATGCCGCACGCCAGGGCGGCGTGGAGCCGCTGCGCCGCTCGTACCTGGGGACGCCCATCCGTCAGCTGGTGCGCTCGAGGGTCGTGTGGCTGCTCGTGCTCGCCGTCGGTGCGACGCTGACCGTGCAGGTGCTGGACACGTTCGAGGCGACGCTCGCGCAGATGACCGTGCTCGCACTGTTCGTGCCGCTCCTGATCGGCACGGGCGGTAACACGGGCAACCAGGCGGCGACCACGGTGACGCGCTCACTCGCGCTGGGCGAGGTCAGCCCGCGCGACGTGCTGCGCGTGCTCTCCCGCGAGATCAGGGTCGGATTCTGCCTGGGGCTGCTCCTTGGCACGCTGGGATTCGTGATCGCGGGCCTGATCTACGAATGGCACGTCGGCCTGGTGATCGGCCTCACCCTGGTCGCGGTGTGCACGGTCGCGGCATCCGTGGGCGGGATGATGCCACTGGCGGCCCGCGCGATCCGCGTCGACCCGGCTGTGTTCTCCAACCCGTTCATCACGACGTTCGTCGACGCGACCGGTCTGGTGATCTACTTCCTGATCGCGAAGACCGTGCTGGGCCTGTGAGGCTCAGGCGCCGCCGCGCGGGGCCTCGTCATCGGCATCCGCGTCACCCTCCGGCGCGGTCAGGGTACGCGGATGCCACAACACCACCTCGGTGGAGCGGCGGATCCGCCGGCCGGATGCCAGCGAGACGATCGACCCGGTCGCCCCGGCGGCGAAGACACGAACGCCGGGGCGGCTCTCCCGCTCGGCGCGCAGAGCGCCCTCAAGCTCGGTGACGCGGGAGCGCAGCATCCGCACCTCGTCCTCCAGGTCGAGCAGCCGGGCGATCGCCGGGAGGCTCATCCCCTCGCTCGACAGCTGAGCGACCTCGCGGAGCTGCTCGATGTCGCGCATCGAGTAGCGCCGCGATCCGCCGCGCGTGCGGCCGGGCACCACCAGGCCGATGCGGTCGTACTGCCGCAGCGTCTGGGGGTGCATGCCGGCCAGCTCGGCAGCGACCGCGATCGCGAAGACGGGGGACTCGGCATCCATGTCAGGCCTTGGCCTTCGCCATCATCTCGGCCCGCGGGTTCTCCGTCGGCTCGAGCTCATGGAAGCGCTGCAGCGCTTCCTTCGCGGCGTCGTCGAGGTGCGAGGGGACGGCCACCTGCAGTTCTGCCAGCAGGTCGCCCGTGCCCTTCTTCGCCGAGGCGATGCCCCGGCCCTTGACGCGCAGCACGCGCCCGGAGGGCGTACCCGGCGCGACCCGCAGCTTGACCGTCTCGCCGCCCAGGGTGGGCACCTCGATGGTCGCGCCGAGCGTCGCCTCGGTGAACGTGACGGGCACGGTCAGCCGCAGGTTCAGTCCCTCGCGGGTGAACACCGGGTGCGGGCGCACCGCGACCTGCACGACGATGTCGCCGGGCTCCCCGCCGTCGGGCGAGGGGCGACCACGGCCGCGCAGACGGATCTTCTGGCCGTCGGCGACACCCGCCGGCACCTTGATCTTGAAGGGCTTGCCGTCCTCGGCCTGCAGGGTGATGGTCTCGCCCTTCGCGGCCGTGACGAAGTCCAGCGTGGTGCGGGCCGTGACGTCGGCGCCCTTCTGGGGGCCGCCGAAGCCACGGAATCCGCCCGACGACTGCCCGAACCGGCCTCCGCCGAACGAGCCGCCGCCCTGGTTGAACATCGAGAAGATGTCGTCGAAGTCGGCCTGACGGCCGCCGCCCTGCCCGAATCGGCTGAACACGTCCTCGAAGCCGCCCGCGCCACCGCCGCCGGGCGCGGTGAAACGCGCCCCCGAGCCCATCGCGCGGATCTCGTCGTACTCGCGACGCTGCTCGGCATCGCTGAGCACGCTGTACGCCTCGCTGATCTCCTTGAACTTCGCCTCGGCGGCAGCGTCACCCGGGTTGGAGTCCGGGTGGTACTTCCGCGCGAGCTTGCGGTACGTCTTCTTCAGTTCCGCATCGGAGATGTCCTTCGAGACGCCGAGCGTCTTGTAGAAGTCCTTGTCGAACCAATCCTGGCTGGCCATCGATCACCTACTCCGCGGGGACGGCGACGACGACCTTCGCCGGACGCAGCTCGACATCGCCCAGGCGGTAGCCGACCTCGACGACCTCGAGGATGGTCGAGGTGGTGGCACCAGGGGTGGGCTGCTGGAAGATCGCCTCGTGCTGCTGCGGGTCGAACTCGTCGCCCTTCTCGCCGTAGGCGACGACGCCGAGCTTCTCGACCACGCCGCGCAGCTTCTCGGAGATCACGGCGAAGGGAGAACCCTCCTCCAGATCGCCGTGCTGCTGCGCGCGATCGAGGTCGTCCAGCACGGGGAGCAGGCCCTTGGCCACCTCGCCCTTGGCGCGGGCGATCTCGACATGGCGCTGCTCCTCGGTGCGGCGCCGGTAGTTGGCGTACTCCGCGGTCAGGCGCTTCAGGTCGTTGAGCAGGGCGTGCTCGGCGTCCACGATGCCGGCATCCGAGCCGTCCTCGCTGGACGCCTCGGGCGTCTGCGCGGCGTTCAGGATGTCGTCCACCGTGAAGTCGTCATCCGAGCCCTCGGCTGCGGAGGCCTCGGCGGAGTCCTGGTTCACCTGCGGCTCGGGGCCGGATGCCGCAGCATCCGACCCCGCACCCTCAGGCTGAACCTCGTCGTTTTCGTCGAAGTTCTTGTCCGTCATGGTTACTTGCTCTCGTCCTCGTCGTCCACGACCTCGGCGTCCACCACGTCCTCATCGGACCCGGCGTCAGCGGAGGCGCCTGCGTCACCAGCGGCGGCGCCGGGTGCGGCGTCCGCCTGGGACTGAGCGTAGATGGCCTCGCCCAGCTTGCCCTGCGACGCGTTGAGCTTGTCGAACGCGGTCTTGACCGCGTCGTCGTCCTCGCCGGCGAGAGCCGTCTTCAGAGCGTCGACGTCGCCCTGCACCTCGGACTTGACGTCCTCGGGCAGCTTGTCCTCGTTCTCCTTGATGAGCTTCTCGATCGAGTACGCGAGCGACTCGGCCTGGTTGCGCTGCTCGAGAGCCTCGGCGCGCTTCTTGTCCTCGGCAGCGTGCTCCTCGGCCTCGCGCACCATGCGCTCGATGTCGTCCTTCGACAGCGACGAGCCGCCGGTGATGGTCATCGACTGCTCCTTGCCGGTGCCCTTGTCCTTGGCGGACACGTGCACGATGCCGTTGGCGTCGATGTCGAAGGTGACCTCGATCTGCGGAATGCCGCGGGGGGCCGGGGCGATGCCGGTCAGCTCGAAGGTGCCGAGCGGCTTGTTGTCGCGGGTGAACTCGCGCTCGCCCTGGAAGACCTGGATCGCCACCGACGGCTGGTTGTCGTCGGCGGTGGTGAAGGTCTCGCTGCGCTTGGTCGGGATGGCGGTGTTGCGGTCGATGAGCTTGGTCATACGGCCGCCCTTGGTCTCGATGCCGAGGCTCAGCGGGGTGACGTCGATCAGCAGGACGTCCTTGCGCTCGCCCTTCAGGACACCGGCCTGCAGGGCGGCGCCGACGGCGACGACCTCGTCCGGGTTGACGCCCTTGTTGGCTTCCTTGCCGGTCTCGCGCTTGACGAGCTCGGCGACGGCCGGCATACGGGTCGATCCACCGACGAGCACGATGTGGTCGATGTCGCTGACCTTGATGTTCGCCTCGCGGATGACATCCTCGAACGGCTTCTTGGTGCGGTCGAGCAGGTCCTTGGTGAGGTCCTCGAACTTGGCGCGCGTGAGCGTCTCGGAGAGGGAGACGGGGCCCGACTCGGTGAGCGACAGGTACGGCAGGTTGACCGAGGTGCTGGTCGAGCTCGACAGCTCCTTCTTGGCCTGCTCCGCAGCCTCCTTCAGACGCTGCAGGGCGATCTTGTCACCCGAGACGTCGACGCCGGTCGAGTCCTTGAACTGCTTGATCAGGTAGTCGACGACGCGCTGGTCCCAGTCGTCGCCACCGAGGCGGTTGTCACCAGCGGTGGCGCGCACCTGGCTGGTGGAGAAGTCGTCGTCCTTGCCCACCTCGAGGAGGGAGACGTCGAAGGTACCGCCACCGAGGTCGAAGACGAGGATGAGCTCGTCCTCCTTGCCCTTGTCCAGGCCGTAGGCCAGAGCAGCGGCAGTGGGCTCGTTGATGATGCGCAGCACGTTCAGGCCGGAGATCTCGCCGGCCTCCTTGGTGGCCTGGCGCTCGGCGTCGTTGAAGTACGCGGGGACGGTGATGACGGCATCCGTCACGGTGTCACCGAGGTACGCCTCGGCGTCGCGCTTGAGCTTCATCAGGATGCGCGCGGAGATCTCCTGCGGCGTCCACTTCTTGCCGTCCACGTCGAACGACCAGTCGGTGCCCATGTGGCGCTTGACCGACGAGATGGTGCGGTCGACGTTGGTGACGGCCTGGCGCTTGGCGGTCTCGCCGACCAGCACCTCGCCGTCCTTGGTGAATGCGACCACCGAGGGGGTGGTGCGGAAGCCCTCGGCGTTGGCGATGACCTTGGGCTCGCCGCCCTCGAGGACGCTGACGACGGAGTTGGTGGTTCCGAGGTCGATTCCGACAGCACGTGCCATGTGTTTCTCCTTGTGTGTTGAAGCGGTGAAGTTGATTGAGTTCGTGGGCGACTCAAGAAAACCTGAGTCGCGATGACTCAAGTGTAACCGCGACGCCGGATGCTGTCAAGAAAGTTGATAGAGGTCGACTCAGGTTTGGATGGATGCTCTGTCCCAACCCCTCAGCGATCGCCCACGCGATCGAGCAGCCGGTTGAGCGTCGCGGGCGTCCGCTCCAGCGGCACCGCATCGATGACATCCGCCGCGAAGCGGGACTTGCGGCCGGCGGCGGTGCCCGCGAACCGGTGCAGCTGCTCCTCGATGCGGCGCACGCGCTGCGCCGGCTGCCGCTGGAATCGGTGGAACCGTGCGCGCTCGCGAGCGTCGAGGGCCTCGAGAACAAGCTCGGCGCCGGCGGCGCGGATGACCTCGTCTTCCAGGTCGCGCTCGCAGCCGAAGAAGCCGAGGGCCTCCAGCGCGGCCATCCCTGAGACGCCGGGCTGCCCGATCTCGTCGAGCATTCCGAGGCCGTGGAGCACCCGCTGCACGTACCGCCGTTCGGCTCCGTCGTACAGGCCCAGCGCTCGCTCCCCGGCATCCGGCAGCCTTGTCAGAGCCTTGCGCAGGTTCGTGATGCCGTCCAGCTCGAGCAGTTCGGCTCCCTCGAGCGGGTCGCCTGCGCGCAACTCTGCGCGGCGTCGCGCGAGGGCCTCAACCGCGAGCCGGTCACTCCGGCCCTCGACCAGCACGACCGTGGTCATGGCGTCTCCGATCGTGGGCCAGACGGACGCGGCCATCCTCGCACGGCGTGGAGGGCGGCGCGAGGGCCTATCCTCGTCGCCTCGGCGGCATCCGTCGCCCGGCCAGCGCAGTACACGAGAACAGGACGCTGAGGCGGACGCCTGTCCCGGGTTGCTGGAGCGGATGCCGGGCACCGACCGAGACCCGAGGCCGGATCACTTCCCGCCGGGAGGGCCGATCAGCAGCAGGATGCTGAAGATCGCGGCGACTGCGACGAGGATCAGCAGCGCGAGCGCCCACGGGCGGTGCAGGAACCAGCGCATCGTCCGGTCGTACCAGGTGCGGTCGCGCGGGTCGTCGGTCTCGGTGAGTCGCCAGTCGCCCTCGAGGCGCCGGCTGCGGTGCAGCCAGATCTCGGCGGGGATGGTCGCGTAGGGAACGATCGCGCTGGCGATCGCGGTGATCGCGACGCCGACGTGCCAGCGCTGATGGAAGGCCAGGAGCACGGCCGTCGCGCCGTAGGAGAGGAAGACGAAGCCGTGGATGCCGCCGGCGATCGTCACCAGCACCGGTGCCGCGCCGACCGCGCGAGCGATGAGCGCGCCGATCAGCAGGGTCCAGGTGATCGCCTCGGCGATCGCGAGCGCGCGGAACAGTCGGGCAGGGCTGCGGAACATGGATCTCCTCGGGTCGATCTGCTTCCACGCTAGGCGACCGATGCCTTCCGTCCCCTGGAATTCCGGCTCTGAGGGGCCTCTGGGACAGGAAGATCATCCGAAAGGTGGAGACCGCGGCGCGTCCTGAACGTCAGAGATGCTCGGCCGGACGCTCTTCGCGCCGAGGTCCCATCACGAACGGGTAACAGATCAGCATCCGCCCGTCGCCTCGTGGACGACGTCGCCCCTAGACTCGACCACGCACCCGGGACGCGCCCGGAGGATGCGAGCGGAAGGAGCCCACGATGAACACCGTCATTGTCGCGCCCACCGCCGTCGACATCCTCATCCTCGAGGCCGCCCGCTCCTGATCCGCGAGCGGCCTCCCGTCCGGAGCCACTCCCGTGAACAGACAGATCCCCGCGTCCTTCGACGCCTCCCCCTTCGACGTGACCCTCGCCTTCGCCGACACCGTGCTGCAGGAGAACCAGCGCTGGTCGACCTGGCCGGCGACCATGCCCACCGAGCGCGGACCGCTGCCCCGCCCCGATTGGGTGGTGACCAGCGCCGCCGCGGTCGACACCGAACTCGGCATCCTGAAGACCGGCAAGGAGGCGGACGTCTTCCTGATCGAGCGCGCCGTCCCCGACGAGCCCGGCCAGCGCACGCTGCTCGCGGCCAAGCGCTACCGCGACAGCGATCACCGCAGCTTCCAGCGCTCGTCGGCGTACACCGAGGGGCGGCGCACTCAGAACACCCGCGACGCCCGCGCCCTGGTGAGGAAGTCCGCGCACGGCCGCGAGGTCGCCGCCGCGCAGTGGTCGTTCGCGGAGTTCGCCGCGCTCAGCCGGATGCATGAGCTCGGCGCGCCGGTGCCGTATCCGGTGCAGGTGGACGGCACCGAGATCCTGATGGAGTTCCTCGGCGACGGCCAGGCCGCGGCGCCCCGGCTCGCGCAGGTGCGATCGGATGCCGTGGATCTCGCCGACCTGTTCGATCAGATCGTCGACCTCATGCGCATCTTCGCCGCCGCCGGCTTCGCCCACGGTGACCTCTCCGCCTACAACCTGCTGGTGCACGAGGGGCGTGTGCGAGTGATCGACCTGCCGCAGATCGTCGACACGGTCGCGAACCCGCAGGGCCTGGACCTGCTGCACCGCGACTGCGTGAACATCTGCGACTGGTTCACCCGGCGCCGCCTCGAGCGCGACCCGGAGGAGCTCTTCGCCGAGCTGCTGTCGGCGTCGTTCGGGTGAGGCCGGCGCCTGCGGATGCCCGACCAGGGCATCCCGCACGGCGCGCCGTCACCGGCCGTTCACCGGCGGCGGCCAGACTTCCAAGCATGAGCGACGATCACTCCGCGGCGGGAACACCGATCAACACCGCCGCGATGACCGCATTCGGGCGCGAGCACGACGACGTGGCGCCCGCCTCCCGCAAGAAGGTCATCTCGTGGGCGATGTGGGACTGGGCTCTGCAGCCGTTCAACACCGTGATCCTCACCTTCGTCTGGATCGCGCTGTACCTGACCTCGCGGATGTTCTTGGACCCGGACGTGCGCGCCTCGGGGCTGCTCGCCGACGGCAGCTACATGAACTGCAACAAGTCGGAGTACCTCGGCTCCGCGTACTGCAGCAGCCTGACCGACCTCTCGGAGTGGTGGGGCTGGGCCAACTTCGCGGCCGGCATCGTGATCCTGGTGCTCGCACCCGTGCTGGGCCAGCAGGCCGACGCACGGGGCAACAAGAAGAAGTGGGTGATCGGGGCGACGATCGGCGTCGCGCTGCTGCAGTTCGCGCTCTTCTTCGTCGAGGCCGACCCGAAGTTCTTCTGGTTCGGCGCCTTCGCCGTGGCGATCGCTGCCGTGATCAGCGAGATCGGCAACGTCAGCTACTACGCGATGCTCTCCGAGGTCTCCACGCCCAAGAACGTCGGCCGCATCTCCGGCCTGGGCTGGGGCCTGGGCTACATCGGCGGAGTGGTGGCGCTGATCGTCTGCATCCCCGTGCTCTTCCTGATCGGGCAGGACAAGCCGCTCGCCTTCAAGCTGGTCGCGGTGATCTGCGCGGTGTGGACGATCGTGTTCTCGATCCCGCTGTTCCGCAACGTGCCCGAGTCCCCGGCATACGCGAGCTCCGAGAAGGTGGGCTTCTTCCGCTCCTACGTCGTGCTGGCGAAGAACATCGGAATGCTGTTCCGGGACAACCGTCCGACCTTCTGGTTCATGCTCTCGGCCGCCGTCTACCGTGACGGCCTGGCCGGCGTCTTCGCCTTCGGCGCCGTGCTCGCGGCGCAGGGCTTCGGCTTCTCGTTCCTCGAGGTGATCGTGTTCGGCCTCGCCGCGAACCTCGTCGCCGGAGTCTCGACGCTGCTCGCCGGCCGCATCGACGACGCGATCGGCCCCCGGCGGCTGATCGTGATCGCGCTCTCCGGCCTGGTCGTCATGGCGTTCATCGTCTTCGCGCTCAAGGACTACGGGACCATTGTCTTCTGGATCTGCGGCCTTCTGCTGTGCGCCTTCGTCGGCCCCACCCAGGCCGCCAGCCGCAGCCTGCTCACCCGGCTCGCTCCACCGAGCCAGCAGGGCGAGATCTTCGGTCTGTACGCCACGACCGGTCGCGTCGCCTCGTTCCTGTCCCCGCTGGCCTGGTCGCTGTTCCTCGCCTGGTTCGGCGGGATCGTGTACGGCGTGCTGGGGATCGGTCTGATCCTGCTGATCGGCCTGGTGCTGCTGCTGTTCGTGCGCTTCCCCAAGGACGTCGGAGTCTGAGCATCCGCGGCGTCTTCCGTCAGACCGGCAGCGCGTTCAGGGTCGACGCATCCGCTCCGGCTTCGAGCAGGAGGTCGCGCATGCCCCGGGCCGCGAGCGCGTAGGGACGGTCGCTGCCGTAGAGCAGCGACCGGGCGTTGGCCTGCTCATACAGAGCCGGCAGCGCGAACGCCAGCTGCTCGATGCCCTCGTCATCCAGGTCCAGCGATCCGTCGCCGGCGGCCGTGCGCACCTGGATCTCGAGGTACCCGTACCACTGCTCGATCGCCGATCGGACGGCATCGCGCACCGGCCCGGGCTTGGAATCGTAGTCGGCGGAGATCGCGGCGAAGAAGCAGCCTCCAGCGAAGACGCGGCTGCGGGAGTACTCGATCACGTTGGTCATCAGCGCCACCAGACGCGGAAGTCCGCGTGGCCGACTGCGCGCGGGCTCGACGACCGCCGAGACGAACACGGCACGGCCGGCGTCGACGGTGGCGAGCTGCAGCCCCTCCTTGTTCTGGAAGAGCCCGGCGATGCTGCTCTTGCTGCGTCCGGATGCCTCGGCGAGGCGCCCGATGCTCAGCCCGTCCAGCCCCTCCACCGAGGCGAGGTCGGTCGCATGCGCGAGCACCGTGTGGCGAGAGGCGTCGCCGCGCAGGCGACGCCCATCTGCAACCTGCTGCTCGGTGACCAGATCGGACATGCCCCTAGTCTACGAACGATCGTTCGGATACTATATGTACGATCGTTCGTATAGTCAGGAGTTCGGCATGACTTCGTTGAGAGACATCCTCGTGAGCGGCATCCGCCGGATCGACACCGTGTCACCCGCCCTCACCGGCCGCGTCGCGAACGTCGCGTTCTTCGCCACGACCCGGCAGATGCGCGTGCGTGACAGCGATCGCGTCACCCACGATGCGGCGCGCCGCGAGAGCATCCGGATCGGCGGACACGACGTCGTGACCTACCAGTGGGGAGCAGGCGCGCGCGCCGCACTTCTCATGCACGGCTGGGACGGGCGCGCCTCGCAGTTCGCGACGATGGTGCGCGATCTGGTCGCCGAGGGATGGCGCGTCGTGGCCTTCGATGCCCCCGCCCACGGCGACTCATCGGGCAGGCGCACCGACGCCAGAGACTGGGTCGCCGCAGCCCAGCGCCTCGCCGCATCCGAGGGGCCGTTCGAACTCGTGATCGGCCACTCCTTCGGCGGATTCGCGTCCCTCGCGGCGGTCCGAGAGGGCGTACAGGCACGCCGGGTGATCACCATCTCGGCGGCGGGATCCGTCCAGGCGTTCCACGACGAGTTCGAACGGATGCTGCGGCTGCCTCCCCGCGCGAGCGAGGCGTTCGAGCGCGCCTTCCACCGCCGGCTCGGCATCACACGCGAGGAGGGCGTCGCCCGCTTCGACTCCGTGACACACCCCCTGCCGCGGGAGGTGGAGCTGCTCATCGTGCACGACGAGTACGACCCCCGAGTCACGATCGAGAACGCGCACGCCCTGTATCGGGCGCACGGCGAACGGGCTCGCCTTCTGGTGACTCAGGGACTCGGCCACAACCGCATCCTCGGGGCCGATCGCGTGCTCGACGCGGTGATCGCGTTCGCCGCGGAGGGACCGCACGGCATCGATCGAGCGGATGCGAGCGAGCAGCGCGGGGTGCGCGGCGCCTGAGTCAGGCCCCCCAGTTGTCGGCGAGCTTCGTCAGCAGCCGAGCGAGTTCAGCGCTCTCCTCCTCGGTGAAGGCGGCGAGCGCGCGGCCGAGTGCTTCGCGCCGTTCGCCACGCATGCCCCGGAACATGCGCGTGCCCTCGTCGGTCAGGGCGATGCGGGTGCGCCGGGCGTCCTCCGGGTCGACCTCGCGTCGGACCCAGCCGCGGTCGACACCCTGCTGCACCAGCCGAGACGCGCGCGGCTGATCGACCCCGATCGCGTCGGCGAGGCCGCTCACGCTGAGCGGCTCGGATGCCTGCGCCAGCGCGTCCAGCATCCTCAGCACGGCCGGGGCGCCACCGTGACGCATCCCGGCATCGGCCGCCCACGGGCCGCGTCTATGCGGGCGCATGCCGTGCGGACCGTGCTCGCGCGCGCCGCGGTCGTGCGGATGCTGGTGCGGACCGCGCCGACCGCGGAGGCGCGCCAGCGCGGCAGCGATGGCGTCGGCGGGATCCGGTTGCGCGTCGTTCATGCATCCGATTTTACATGCGACTTGACATACATCGATATTGCATGTCACACTGCATGTACATGCAACATGACATACAAAGGATCCCCATGAACACCACTGATGACAACACCCGCCCCTTCGGCTACTGGATCACCGCGGTCGACCGCCTGATGCGCGCCGAGTTCGCCACCGTCTTCGAGGACGAGGGCATCACCCGCCGCGACTGGCGGATGCTGAACCGCATCGACGGCACGGTCCCCGACGGCCGCCCCGTCCATCCGCGCAAGCTGCACCGGCTCATCGAGCTCGGCTGGGTCGAGCGCACCCGCGAGGGGTTCGTCCTCACCGACGCCGGCACCCTGGCCAAGCAGCGCCTGGGCACCGCCGTCGACGAGCTGCGCGCCCGCGTCGCCGGAGCCGTCTCCGCCGAGGAGTACGCGACCATGACGGCCGCCCTCGAGAAGATCGCCCGCGAGTTCGGATGGGAAGAGGGCAAGCGCCTCCCCCGGAGTGGCCGACGCGATCACGGCCCCGCGTGCCGGTTCGGACACCGCCACGGCGTCCCCGGTCATCGCGGCTCCGATCGCGGCCACGGCTTCGGCCATGGGCGCCACTTCGGAGAGCATGGCCACGGCCACGGCCACGGCCACGGGCTCGGCCACGGCTTCGGCGAGCACGAGTCCGAGAACCGCCACGGTTTCGAGAACCACCGCGGTTTCGACAACCACGCCGAGGGCCACCGCCAGGTCCACCGCCACGGCCACCGCGAGATGGGCCGGGGCTTCGCTCGCGGCCACCACCGTCACGGCATCCCGGCGACTCACATCCACATCCACGCGCACGGCTGAGCCGTGCCCACCCTCGAAAAGCATCCGCGCCTCTTCGGCCGGATGCCTTTCGTCGTTCCCAGCGCCTCCCACCGACGCCTTTCCCCCTCGCCCCAGATCGAGCCGGAGGGAAAGCGCCGGTATCCGGAGTCCTCACCCGCTGATTCCCACCCCGCCGAATCGTGGCCTCGAAGTCGTCCCCACCGGAATAGTCACGCGCACAGGCAGGTTGCCCTGTTCATGAGCAGTCCTGTCCTGAGCATCCTGCCCACGCCCACGTCCTCGCCGTCGAGCGACGCGCTGGAACGGGTGCTCGGCGAGGTTGCGATCAGCATCCGCTCGCAGCATCGCATCCTGCCCGACGCCGATCAGGCCGTCGTCCTCGACGGCCTCTCCCTCGTGTACGTGCTGCGCGGCAGCATCGGGACGCCGACCGATGCCGGGCTCCCGGACGACCTTCGCGCCGGTGACGCGCTGCTCGTCGCCGACCGCTCGCTGACTCTGCGCATCCCGGCAGGTTCCGGGGTCCTCGTGTCGCGGCTCGCCTGGGCAGACAGCGCCGCGCACCTCGGTGCGCTGCTGCCCGACACCGCCTGGATCCGAGGCTTCGACGAACTCGAGCCCGCCGCGGCAGCACTTGCCCACCACATGGGCGGCGACGCGCCGTCCGTCTGCGAGCGCAGCGGCGACCTCGTCATCTGCCGGATGATGGCGACCACGCTTCTGCAGTCCGTGATCCGCGCCTGGTCGAGTGTGGGCTGCGCACCGCAGGGCTGGCCGTCGCGGTCGAACGACCCGTTCCTGGATCGCGTGGTCAGCGCGATCGACTCGGACCCGGGCCGTGAGTGGAGCGTCGAGCAGATGGCATCCGTCAGCGCTCTGTCCCGCACGGTTTTCGCGGAGCGCTTCCGCCTCGCTTTCGGCATCTCCCCCGCGCAGTACGTCGCGGAAGTGCGGATGCGGGCGGCCCGCGCCCTGCTCATCGACGGCCGTGGCGTGAGCGAGGTCTCCCGCGAGCTCGGTTACGGCTCAGACGAGGGCTTCAGCCGTGCGTTCCGACGTCACACCGGGATGACGCCGTCGGCGTTCCGCATGCGCGGCGCCCTGGCATCCGCCTGATCCGCCACCCTGCTCGCACGCCGTGTCCCAGAAACGGCGGGTGCTGCCGCGTCTGAGCCGCCCCTTCTGAGACCCGGCTCGAGCGTGTCCCAGAAGGGGCCCGACCGGGCGGCTCGCACCCGCCTTTTCTGCGACACGCCCCCGCCGTGGCCGCTCTGGCGCGGCATCCCGCGGCTCAGCGCCCCCGACGACCCGAGATCCCGAACAGCACCGCCCCCACGGTCAGCATCGCGGCGCCCACGGCGTACGCGAGCTCGATGCCGATGGCATCCACCAGCATCCCGCCGACACCCGCGGCGAGCATGATCGCGGCCTGGAATCCCACCACGACGAGCCCGCCGCCAGCCTCCAGGCGGTCCGGCATCCGGTGCCCCACCCAGGTGTTCACGATCAGCAGCCACGAGGCGAAGAAGAAGCCCCATACGAACGCGACGACCCCGACGGTCCAGAGCGACCCGGCGCCCAGGATGATCACGAGCACCGCCACCGCGATCACCAGCGGAGTGACCACCGCGAGCACGCGATAGGTGCGGTCGATCCCCGCGCCGATCACGAGGTTGCCGATGAACCCGCCGATCCCGAACACCGCCAGCAGCACGATGATCGTGCCCTCGTCGATCGCGACGCCGTCTGCCTGCACACGTTCCAGCGCCAGCCGGATGTAGGTGTACGCCAACGCGTGCCCGAAGATCACCAGCACATGCCCCACGACCCCGAGGCCGATACCCGGGCGGCGCAGCGTCTCGATGAGCACCGAGATGCGCGCGGCGTTCTCGGCCGGAACCGACGGCAGCAGGATGCGCAGGCCGATCGCGAGCAGCGCGGTGGCACCGGCGGCGATCCCGAACACACCGCGCCAGTCGAGCAGTTCACTGAGCATGACGCCCACCGGAACACCGGCGACCGTCGCCAGCGACGTACCGGCCGAGGTGAACATCACCGCACGCCCGAGCCGCTCGGGCCCCGCGATGCGCGCGGCCACCGTGATCGACATGGTCCAGAAGCCCGAGAGCGCGGCGCCCAGCAGCACCCGCGCGACGAGCATGAGCGCCAGGCTGGGCGCGAACGCGACGACGAGGTTCGAGATCGCGGCGAGCACCGCCATCCACACCAGCAGCGTGCGCCGGTCCAGCCTCGGAAGCGCCAGTCCGATCGTGGGCGCGACGATCAGCCCCGCGAGCGCGGTGACGGTGACCAGTTGTCCCGCCTGCCCGGGCGTCACGCCCAGCTCGGCGGCGATCTCGGTGAGCACGCCGTTAGGCAGGAACTCGGCGCTGACGAGCAGGAAGCTCATGGCCATCATCGTCAGCAGCGCGGCGTACGGCATGCGCCGCACCGTCTCGGTGACGGTCGGCAGGGGTGCGGTCGTGGTCATGTTTCCAGCGTTCCCGAAGAGCGGATGCCGCACCCGACCACGCGTCCGGAGCATCCGACCGTTCGTCCGGGACGTCCAGGAGCGCGCGGTGCGCTCCGTGCTCGGACCACTCAGCGCAGGAGCGTGGAGATCATCACCACGGCGCCGACGAGCAGCGCCCCGAGGACGCCGTAGATCGCGATCGTCAGACCGCGGTAGCCGCCGGACGTCGCCCCCGAGGGCGGCGGCACCACGGCCGGGTCCGGATCCGGCGCGGTCAGCCGGAGATCGGGTGCGGGTGCCGACGGAGAGCCGAGAGAATCGGATGCTGCGCGTCGGGTGGCCCGTGTGACCGACGGCGCGCCCTCGGGAACCCGTGTTCCGGATCCGGCCGGGTAGTCGCGGTCGGAACGCCACGCCGGGCGCGCCACCGGCGGGTCGTCCGGCGGAGGCGGCGGGATCACCGGCTCGGTCAGGAACGACTCCGGCAGCACGGGGTCAGGGATCACCGGCTCCCGCTGATCCAGCTCCGGGACATCGGCATCCGGGATCTCGAGATCGGGGACGAACGTCTCGGCATCCGGGATCTCGAGGCCGGGGACGACCGTCTCCGCATCCGGGATCTTCAGATCGGGAACGTCGGCGTCCGCCACCGCGGCGCCAGCCGCCCCAGCGCCCGGAGACTGAAGCTCCGGCACATCCGCATCCGTCGCAACAGCATCCGGAACCGGCGCGCCCGTCGCCTCAGTTCCCGGCTCCGTCAGCCCACCGACACCGGAACCATCCCCCGACGGCCGTGCGGCGCCCTCGGCGCCGCCCACCGTCGTGGCGTCCGGCTCCTGCGCGCCCTCGTCGGGATCTGCCATGTCAGCCTCCGATCGCTCCCGCATCGGTCGTGCCCACGTCGGTGCGGTGGAAGTTGAGGAACGAACGGGATGCCGTGGGTCCCCGCTGCCCCTGGTAACGGTTGCCGTACGGTCCGGAGCCGTACGCGTTCTCGGCCGGTGAGGTGAGCCGGAAGAAGCAGAACTGGCCGATCTTCATGCCGGGCCACAGCTTGATCGGCAGGGTCGCCACGTTCGCGAGCTCCAGGGTCACGTGCCCGGTGAAGCCGGGGTCGACGAACCCGGCCGTCGAGTGCGTGATCAGGCCCAGGCGCCCGAGCGACGACTTGCCCTCCAGCCGCGCGGCGACGTCGTCGGGCAGCGACACCTGCTCGAAGGTCGCTCCCAGGGCGAACTCCCCCGGGTGCAGGATGAACGGCTCGTCCGGGGCGACCTCGATCAGGCGGGTCAGCTCCGGCTGCTCCACCGAGGGATCGATGAACGGGTACTTGTGGTTGTCGAACAGCCGGAAATAGCGGTCCAGGCGAACGTCCACGCTCGAGGGCTGCACCATCTCCTCCTCGTAGGGGGACAGCCCGATGCGGCCCGATGCGAGTTCTGCCTTGATGTCGCGGTCGCTGAGAAGCACGTCTTCAGCGTAACGGTGCTGTTGCCGGACCGCAGAGCTGTGTCCGAACGCTGGCATCCGTGTTACCCAGCCGTGGATCAGGCGTTGCGCGCGTCTCCGTAGCTTGATTCCTACGAGCTTCCCCCCACCGCTCGGCCAACCACCTCAACGAGAAGGAAACCGATGAACGACAGCATCACCGCTCAGACCGAGACCCCGACCCGCTCGCGCAAGCGCCTGATCGTGCCGCTCGCCGGCCTGCTCATCGCCGCCGCGATCACCGTCGGATCCGGCGCCGACTTCGTCGCCAACTCCGTCAACGCGGCCAGCGCCTTCAGCACCGGCACCCTGACGCAGAGCAACTCCAAGTCGGGCAGCGCGATCTTCAACGCCGCCAACCTCAAGCCGGGCGACACGCTCAACGGCACCGTGACCATCACCAATTCGGGCAGCCTGCCGGCCGACTTCACCCTCACCGAGAACGCCACCAACGGCTTCGTCACCAAGGCCGACCTGGGTCTCGTGATCACCCGCGCCGGCTCCGGAACCCCCGTGTGGTCCGGCACCTTCGGCGACCTGACCGCCGCCGGCCCGCTGAAGCTCGGCACCTTCGCTCCCGGCGAGGCCCGCGACTACACCTTCAGCACCACGCTCGTGCAGTCGGCGAGCAACGCCGAGCAGGGCAAGACCGCCTCGGCGACCTACACCTGGAACTCGACGCAGACCGCTGCGAGCACGACCAACCAGTGACCAGTGATCGGGGCGCAACCCCCCGCGCCCCGATCACTCTGAAACCGGTCACCCGAAGACCGGAAGAGAGGACGAGCATGAGCGCCACGCAGAGGACACGACGATTCGCGAACTCGCTGATCACGATCGTCGCGATCATCGCGATGGGGATCGTGGCGCTCATGCTCGTCCCCGGCCTGCTCGGCCTGGACCGCTACGTCATCACGGGCGGATCCATGTCGGGCACCTTCGAGCGCGGCACCCTGGTCTTCGAACGCCAGGTGCCCGTCTCGGACCTGAAGGTCGGCGACGTCATCACGTACCTGCCGCCGTCCGACTCCGGCGTCACCGAGCTGGTGACCCACCGCATCGAGTCGATCACCGAGGACGCCTCGGCCGCGAACGGCCGCGTCTTCCACACCAAGGGCGACGCGAATGCCAGCGCCGACCCGTGGACCTTCACCCTCGC